>Ga0181526_10002917_pt1 | contig 14347 bp, 12 predicted proteins | sample PEATcosm2014_Bin_35_FD_119750 | JGI IMG/M metagenome (GOLD analysis project Ga0181526, IMG submission 119750) | Peatland microbial communities from MTU Mesocosm Facility, Houghton, MI, USA - PEATcosm2014_Bin06_30_metaG | ecosystem: Environmental > Terrestrial > Soil > Wetlands > Peat | place...
ACCCCATACGGCCGGTATGGCGACTGGTTTGCGGTCGCCTGCGGGGTGGTCTGCCTGGTCACCGGGATCTCGGAGAGACTCCGGCGTTTTTATGAAAAGTCTGGTCGTCTCACTCCATGACGTTTCGCCCCTGACCCAGGGTTCTTGCGAGGAAATCTTGAGTCAACTCCGTGAATTAGGGGTTCGCCAAACTTCGCTGCTTGTTATTCCAAACCATCACGGCCGAGCGCCGATTGCTGACGATCCGGGCTTCAAGCGCTGGCTGATGCAGAACGTCGAGGTCGGACACGAACCGGTTTTGCACGGCTATTTTCACCAGCGCTCCCGGCTGCCCGGCGACTCGTTTCGGAACAAATTGACGACAGAGTTTTACACCGCTGGAGAGGGCGAATTTTATGATCTATCGACCGGCGCCGCTTCGACCCTTTTGGAAAAGGGCCTGGCAGATCTGTCATTCCTGTCGCGAAAGATTACCGGGTTCATCGCGCCTGCATGGTTGCTGGGTTCGAGCGCCGAAACTGCCGTCCGGGATCACGATTTTTTATACACGACGCGATTGAACAGCGTCCGGCGATTCGGATCGGAGGACGACCTGCGCTCGCAATCCCTGGTATGGAGCACACGTGCCAAATGGCGGGCTGCAATGAGTCTGGTTTGGAATCGGTTGCTGGCCTTTCGCCTTGCCAGCGCGCCATTGATGCGGGTCGGGATTCATCCTTCTGATCTTCACCACGCGACGGTCTGGAACCAGATCCGGGAACTTGTCGGTGTCGCCGCGCGTTGCCGGGAATGCGTTTCCTACGAGAAGTTCGTTGAGAAGTTCGGCCGCCCGACCAATAGGTAACCCTCAACCGCGAATTGAGCCGCCTCTGACCCATGGCTGCAAAAGTCGACCTCCACATTCATTCAAAATTCAGTGATCGATCGGCTGAATGGATTTTTCGCCGGTTCGAGTTCCCGGACAGCTACTCCGATCCGAAGCTGTTGTACCGCCGCCTGAAAGATAAGGGGATGACCTACGTTACGTTCACGGATCACAACCGGATCGAAGGCTGCCTGGAGATAGCGGCTCTGGAGGATACGTTCATCAGCGAGGAGATAACCGGGCAGTTTCCGGACGATAATGTGAAGGTTCATCTGCTTCTTTGGAACATCACAGAAGCGCAACACAATGAGGTTCAACCACTCAGAACGAACCTGTACGAACTCCAGCAGTATCTGGCCCAGGCCGGCATCCATCATGCCGTCGCACACCCGCTGTACGATATGAATCGGCAGCTCACGGCCGATCATGTTCAGAAGCTGATCCTGTTGTTCAAACATTTCGAAGGAATCAACGGACTCCGCGACTCGCTGCTAAGCGATACGACGCGCTTTATTTTGAGGTCCCTGACGCCGGAGGCAATTCAGCGATTTTCGGAACGCCAAAAGCTCGAACCGACTCATCCGGAACCGTGGCGCAAGGTACTGGTCGCCGGGTCGGATGACCATGCCGGAATTTTTCCGGCGTCGGCTTACACGGAGGCGCCGGACTGCGAGTCCGTTGACGAATTATTCGACTTTATCCGGAAGGGCGATTGCGTGACTCGCGGGCAAGGGGGAACCCCATTGGTTATCGCCCATGGTTTGTACAACACGGCTTACCGGTTCACGAAAGACAAGTACGCCACGGCGGTCAGTCCGAACCTCGCATTTCTCGAGATCGTTTTTTCGCGATTCATGGAGGGGAAGAACCCGACGAATTTCACGTTGGGTGAGAAGCTCGCCATGCTCTCGAGCGGGATTCTGTCGGGCAAGATTTTCGAGTTAGTGAGACCGGCAAACCTCTCGATCTGGCCCGATTTGGCGAACTATTTCGGAAGCGCCGATGTGCAGGCTCAGATTGCAAAGGAGACCGAAGGTGTCAATGAGCCGGAGCGGCGCGCTTTTCTGATCGTCGCGCTCGTATTTAACCAGCTGGCGTTCCGTTTTTTTCAGCGATTTGTGCAGCAGATCACGGCTGGCAGCGTGATCGAAGCTGTGCAGGCCTTGAGCGCGCTGATGCCGATGGGCTTCTTGCTTGGGCCCTATTTCTACGGATTTCACAGTCAGGCGCCGTCCCGCAAACGGTTAACGGAAATCTGTTCCGCGACCGTGAACTTTATCCCGGACGTGCTGCAAAATACAAAGCGTGCATGGTTCACTGATACTCTTGAGGATGTGAATGGCGTCGCGACGACGATCCGGAAAATGGCGGCTGCGGCGTATGAGACCGGTGCCAATCTGATCATTGCGGCGTCAAGACAACGAATCAACATTTCGGAAGTTCCGATCAAAAATTTTCCGCCGATCGGGGAGTTTGAATTGCCCGAGTACGAGCTGCAAAAGCTCAGCTTCCCGCCGGTTCTGCACATTCTGGATTACGTGCAACGCGAACGGTTCACGGAACTGATCATCAGTACGCCTGGACCGGTGGGATTGTCGGCGCTTCTGGCTGCCAAAATGTTGGACCTGAAGACAGTCGGAATCTATCACACAGACTTTCCTCAATATGTACGGATCCTGACCCAGGATAACTACATGGAGACGATGGCCTGGAGTTATATGCAATGGTTTTACTCCCAGCTGGACGTCGTTTACGTCAATTCGGAGCATTATCGCCAGCGCTGGATCGAACGCGGGATTGCCCCGGAACGGCTCAAGATTTTTCCGCGCGGGATTGATACCGCCCTTTTTACGCCGGAAAACCGGAATCCGGCATTCTGGGAAAAATACGGTAAACGACCCGAAGAGATCGGATTGCTTTATGTCGGAAGGGTTTCAAAAGAGAAAAATATCGACGTGGCAGTTGCGGCTGCTCGGCAACTTGCGGGCGAGGGGATTCCGGTTCGGCTTCTGATTGTCGGAGACGGACCCTATTTGCGGGAAATGCGCCAGACGGTTCCGGAAGCGTGTTACACGGGTTATCTGCGCGCGGCGGAGTTGGCGACCGCATACGCATCGAGCGATGTATTCGTGTTTCCGAGCACGACGGACACCTTTGGGAATGTCGTTCTAGAAGCAAAGGCAGCCGGTCTACCTTGTGTCGTTTCGGACCAGGGCGGGCCTTCCGAGTTGATTTCAAATGGGCTGGATGGGTTCGTCACCCGGGCGCTGGATGCGGGCGATTTTGCCCGTGTGCTGCGATTGTTGTGCCGGGACGGCAAAATGCGGGCAAAAATGGGGGAGCAAGCCAGGAACAGGGTGGAAAACCGGAACTGGAACAATGCATTTCGCCAGTTTTGGAATGAGACCCTATGAAAAACTCAGTTGCAATAAATCTATCCTCCATTAATATCCGGGCCTGCTATGGCGAAGAAGTCTTGGATTGAAAGGAATAAGCGGAAGCTGAAGACAGTGCAAAAGTATGCCGCGATTCGTGCCGAACTGAAGGCGAAAGGCGACTACGAAGGTCTTGCGCAGCTCCCGCGGGATGCCAGTCCGACGCGCCTCGTCAATCGTTGTCAGGAGAGTGGCCGGCGTCGCGGATTCATACGTCGTTTTCGTTTGTCGCGTATCGCGTTTCGTGAGCTTGCTTCCCAAGGAATGATTCCCGGAGTAACGAAGTCGAGTTGGTAAGGACTGCAGAAGTCGACGGCGGGGTTTCATCGTCTCATTTGCCTTGTTGGATAGTTTCGAGTTAGCCTTTTCGGGCATGACCGCCTGCGGGCTTGCTGCTGTTTTGAAGTCTCACCAGCTTCTAAGTCGTCGTGGGAGGCAATTGAATCGATGATAATGGCTATTCCATTGGTGCTGGCCATTGCCGGCGATGCGAAGGCGCAACTTGCCTCGCCGAGTTCCGTTATTTTCAATTTGTTCGTCATCCTGTTGCTGGTTTTCCTGAACGGGTTCTTCGTTGCGTCCGAGTTCGCACTTGTCAAAGTCCGGTCTACGCAGCTGGACGCGATCGACGAAGTAGACAAAAAAGCGGCGCTCGCTCGTCGCCTGACCTCGCATCTGGACGCGTATCTTTCTGCAACGCAGCTTGGGATTACGTTTGCCAGCCTGGCGCTGGGCTGGATTGGCGAACCGTACGTTGCCAGCTTGATTCGGCCGATTCTGTTCAACATCGGGATCCACTCTTCTGGAATCGTGCACGCGGTTTCGATTGCGGTCGGCTTCGGCATCATCACCTATCTGCATATCGTTCTCGGCGAGGTGACACCAAAGTGGCTTGGAATCCGGAAAGCGTTGATGATCAGTCTTTGGATCAGTCCGCCGCTTCACCTTTTTTACATGGTGTTTCGTCCTGCGATCTGGTTTCTGCAGGCGTCTGCAACCTGGATCATGAAAAACGTTTTTCGCACCGACCCGGTCGCCGATACGGAACTGGTGCACAGCGAAGAGGAGTTGCGGGTAATCCTGACCGAAAACGAAGATCCGGCTCATGGCGCCGAAATTGGGAACGAGTTGCTGATCAATGCGCTGGATTTTCGGCGGAGAGTAGTTCGCGATATCATGACGCCCCGAGGCGATGTGATTTACCTCGATATTCAGGATTCCTTCGATGCCAATGTACAGGTCGCAATTGAATCCGGGCACACCCGTTTTCCGCTGGTGGAGGGCCATCTCGATAACACCGTTGGCCTGATCCACATCAAAGATCTGATGCGTGAAATGAAAAGCGACAGGCATGACCTTCTTGCAATTAAGCGGGAGCTGGTGCCAGTGCCCGAATTCATGCCACTTGAAAAACTTCTCCGGCAGTTTTTGGCAAAGCGGAGTCACTTCGCGGTCGTCGTCGATGAGTATGGAGGTGCGGTCGGCATTGTGACGCTCGACAATGTCGTGGGAGAACTGGTTGGCGAGATCAAAGACGAGTTTGACCTTGAGCAGGTCAAAGAATTTGTCCGGCTCAATGACGAAGAATTTGTCGTGCAAGGACAGCTGGTCCTGTACGAGTTGAAGGAACTCGCAAACCTGGATCTGGAGAATGCAGAAGTCAGCACAATCGGGGGGTATGTCGTGCAGCTGCTGGGACATCTGCCTAAACAGGGTGAACAGGTGGAGATTAACGGTTATCTCGTGACGATTACGCAGACCGACGGACGCAGGATTTTGCAGCTGCACTTCAAGAAACAGCTGCCTAAGCCTGCGGAAGCCGACGAGCGGGCTGCGACCGAGGACCACCGGTCAGAGTAGATTCGCAACGAACTCGTCCCGGTCAAAATAACGCAGATCGCCCGGCTTCTCGCCTGTGCCGACGAAACGCGGTGGAATTTCGAGCTCGTCCTGAATTGCAACGGCAATACCGCCTTTGCCCGAACCGTCAAGCTTCGTGACCACTAACCCGGTGAGACCGACGGCTTGCTTGAATTCTCTGGCCTGCACCAGCGCATTGCTTCCGGTCGTCGCGTCGACGACCAGCAGGCATTCGTGCGGCGCCTGGCCGTCGTGCTTGCGCAACGTCCGGACGACTTTGCCCAGTTCCTGCATCAGGTTGTTTTTTGTGTGCAGGCGGCCTGCAGTGTCACAAATCAGGAATTCAATGTTTCGTTTGTGTGCCGCAGAGTATGCGTCGTAGCAGAGGGCTGCGGGATCGGCATTGTATTCGCCCGTCACGATCTCTACTTGGAGACGATCAGCCCAGATTTTGAGCTGTTCGATCGCAGCGGCTCGAAAAGTATCGGCTGCGGCAAGCATCACGGAATGGCGTTCCTGCTTGAGGAGGTAGGCCAGCTTCGCCGCGGATGTCGTCTTGCCAGTCCCGTTGACCCCGGCCAGCAAGATCACTTTGGGCCTGTTCGGCAGTGGTCGCAGCCTCGGGTTCGCGATTGGAAGAATTTGCTCAATTTGCCGGCGTGCGACTTCGACGACGTCGTCTGCAGTTATTTTGTCGGAGCGCTGGCGGAGCTCTTCAATGATTCGGAGCGTCATTGGAACCCCGATATCGGCCCGGATCAGACTTTCCTCGAGTTCATCCCAATCAACGGGTTTGCCGCTGAATCGAGAGAGTAAATCTTTGAAAAATCCGAACGCCATACCTTTAGGTCGTCTGGTTAGAGGCGGTTCGCAAAGGGCGATTCAGGTCGAGCTTTACACGGTCCAATACACCGTTCACAAATTTGCCGGACTCCTCCGTTCCGTACTTCTTTGCGATGTCGATCGCCTCGTTGATGGCAACGATCGGTGGCACATCCTCTGCGTACAACATTTCATACACGGCCAGACGCAGGATATTGCGGTCCACGGCAGATATTCTGCGCAATTCGTAGTTCGCTGTGTACCTGCTGATCTTTTCGTCAATCGTGACCTGGTTGGCGACGATGCCGGTCAGCAGGTTGGTAGCGAACGTTTGAACCCCAGGAACCGCCGGACGAAATGCCCAAAATGATTTGAGGTCTGCTTCGGTCAGCGGTTGTCGGCCGTTCAGATCCCAATGAAACAGAAGCTGCAGCGTGACTTCTCTGGCTTCACGGCGTTTGCCCATCGAGCTACCCTCTTTTCGAAATCTGCCGAAGGGTGCGAACGATTCGGATCGCGGCCCGCGCGGCTTCGGTTCCACGATTTATATTCGGTGACAAGCAGCGAATCTTGGCCTGCTCTTCATTCTTTGCAACCAGAACCTCATGAAGCACCGGAATCGACTCGCTCAAACTGATCCGCATCAGTGCCTCGGTCACCGCAGTCGCGATGAGCGATGCATGCAAGGTTTCGCCGTCGAAAATCAAGCCGAACGCAAGGATTGCGTCGGGTCTTTGAATCTTTGCCACTGATTGAACCGCAATCGGAATTTCGAAAGACCCCGGAACCCGAACTACGGCGACCGATGCATTCGAGGCGAGGGCTGCAAGCTCGTCGGTCGCGAACTGGAGTAGTCCGTTCACGTAAATTCCGTTGTATTCGCTCGCGACGATTGCGATCCGCAGAGCATCGTTTGCAGGTTCTGGCCGCGTCGGGAAATCTGTCGACATGAGTGCCCGACGATACTCATTCGTGATGGGCCTGCAAGAACCGCCTGCGACGATGCTCAGAGCAGATGCCCCATTTTCTCGCGTTTTGTCTCCAGGTAGCGAGCGTTGTGCGGGTTTGCATCGGCTTTGATCGGAAGTTGTTCGACAATGTTCAGGCCGTAGCCTTCGAGTCCGACGACTTTTTTCGGATTATTTGTAAGCAGCCGGATCAGTCGGACTCCGAGGTCGACCAAAATCTGGGCGCCGGTACCATATTCACGCAAATCCATGGGAAAACCGAGTTTTTCGTTCGCTTCGACGGTGTCGAGCCCCTGTTCCTGAAGCTTGTAAGCGCGGATCTTGGCCGCCAGCCCGATTCCGCGTCCTTCCTGTCGCATATAGACCAGGACACCCGAACCGGCTTCGTCGATGTGTTGAAGGGCGGCTTGCAGCTGATCGCCGCAATCGCATCGTTGTGAGCCGAAGACGTCGCCGGTAAGGCATTCGCTGTGGACTCGGACCAGCGTTGGCTCATCCGGCGAGATTGTTCCTTTGACCAAGGCGAGGTGGTGCACGTCGTCGATCACTGAGCGATACAGGTGCAGCCGGAAATCGCCGTATATAGTCGGCAGGTCGACGACCTCCAGGCGTTCGATCAACACTTCTCTGGCGCGGCGGTAGGCAATCAGACCTTCGATCGAGCAGATCTTGAGGTTGTGCTTCCGTTTGAACTCGAGCAGGTCCGGGAGCCTCGCCATTGAGCCATCCTCATTCACGACTTCGGCCAGAACACCGGCAGGCGAGAGCCCGGCGAACCGTGCAAGGTCAACCGCGGCTTCCGTGTGTCCGGCCCGACGAAGCACTCCGCCTTCGCGGTAGCGCAATGGAAAGACGTGACCGGGCCGCACAAGATCCTGTGCCCTGGTGCTGGAATTGGACAAAAGCCGGATGGTACGCGATCTATCCGCCGCAGAGATGCCGGTCGTTACTCCTTCCTTGGCATCCACCGAGATTGTGTACGCAGTTCGCATCGATTCCGTATTGCGAACGGTCATCAGCGGTAAGTCCAGACGGTCGAGATCCTTGCCTTCCATCGGAACGCAGATGACGCCTGAGGTGTACCGGATCATAAAATTAATCAGTTCCGGCGTTGCTTTCTCTGCAGCCAGAATCAGGTCACCTTCGTTCTCGCGATTGGCATCATCGGTTACGATGACCAAGTGGCCTTGACGAATTTCGTCGAGGACCTCTTCGATCGGATCAAAAACAACGTTCATACGGTGTGATCATTCTCTAGGAATTTTGACTGCCGTCAAACTCGATAGGACACGAGTTTCCGCTTCCATCGTCGTTTGACGAGCGGGAGAATTCCCAGTACGAAAGAGGTCTAATGACGTTCCGATCCATATTTGTTGCCGGCCACGGGGGATTGGTCGGCAGCGCGATCGTACGCAATTTGCAAAGGAACGGGTTTCGCAACATCCTTGTTCGGACTCGTAAAGAGCTTGATTTAAGGAAGTTAGACGACGTTCAAAGATTTTTTGCCGAAAATCGGCCGGAGGCGGTGATCGTTGCGGCGGCCAAGGTCGGAGGGATAGTGGCAAACAACAATTATCCGGTCGAATTCTTGCTGGAGAACCTTCAGATCCAGAACAACCTGATTGCAACGAGCTTTGAATCCGGGGTTAAGAAACTGCTGTTCCTGGGCAGCTCCTGCATCTATCCGAAGTTGGCACCGCAACCGATCCATGAGGATTCGCTCTTAACAGGTCCTCTGGAGTCGACGAACGAACCGTATGCCGTGGCCAAAATAGCCGGGATCAAGCTCTGCCAAGCCTATGCCCGGCAATACGGCGCGGATTTTATTTCGGCAATGCCGACGAACATTTACGGACCCGGCGATAATTTCGATCCCGAAAAGTCGCACGTTCTCCCGGCGTTGATTCGCAAGGTGCACGAGGCCAAGGCGAATGGGCGTCGAGACGTCACTGTCTGGGGCACCGGTTCGCCTCGACGAGAATTTCTGCATGCCGACGATTTGGCAGACGCAGTTCGGTTTCTGTTAGAGAATTATCATTCGCCCGAAATCGTCAATGTTGGCTATGGCGAGGACATAACGATCCGCGAACTGGTGGAACTGATCGCTGAGGTCGTTGGCCTCGACATTGAGATACACGTTGATCCGAGTAAGCCGGATGGGACGCCGCGAAAGCTTTTGGATTCGACGCGGATTCGGACGCTGGGCTGGAAGCCGCAAATACCCCTAAAGGATGGGGTTACCGAGACCTACCAGTGGTTTTTGCAAAACGGTCCGGATCTCAAAGGGTGGACCAATTCAGGCGTAGTCAGCGTCCGGAGGTAAGTATTTGTGAGTACCGATTCAAGAGCATTAAAAATAGCAATTTCCAGTCATAGCGGCTGTGGGAACACCACTGCAACGAACAATGTTGGGGCCACGTTGGACCTCGACGTGGTCAATTACACTTTTCGGGACCTGGCGAATGACCTCAATCTGCCATTTGAAACGGTGCAACATCAGGCATCGAAGAGTAGAATCTACGATTTTCTTACCCATTTGAACCTGATGCGCGCATCGTTACGGCCGCGGGTCGTAGTCGGGTCGCGGCTCGCAGGGTGGCTGGTTGACGCAGACTTGAGGGTATGGCTGCATGCGCCGCTCGAGGCGCGGGCCAAGCGAATTTTTCAACGAGAACCGGACAAGCATGCCGGCTACGAGTCCGTGCTCTATCGCACGTTGCAGAGAGATGAGCAGAATCGGAAGCGGTATCTCGAAATCTACGGGATCGATATCAACGATCGCAGCGACTTCGATATTATTATCAACACTGAGAAACTGACGGCCGAGCAAGTTTCGAGTTTGATCGTGGCCGCAGCGCGTTGGGCGAGTCAAAACGAGCTGGATCGGGGAAATCCGCACCTTCTGCGGATTAGAAAGATCATTTCCGATAACTTGGAGATCGATCCGAAAATCCTGGTGGATGATGCCCTTTCGATTGACACGCGGGAGATTTATGAGCGGTTGCAGGGCGATGCGTCGTTATCGCCTCGGTGATTACTTGATCAATTCGAGATCGGTCGATCGTGTGATCTTTACTCCGGCCATGCGCATTGCCTCGATCGCCCTCCTCGAGTCGCCAGGCTGTAAATCGACACCCCGACATGCATCCTCGAGCAGGATCGTTTCGAGCCCGGCCTCGACGCTGTCGAGCCCAGAGAATTTGACGCAATAATCTGTTGCCAGGCCGCACAGAAAGATTCTGTCGACTTGCCGATCTCGCAGGTAATCTGCCAGACCGGTCGAGCGCTTCTTGCCGTTGTCGAAGAAACCGCTGTAACTGTCGAGTTCGGGGTCTGTCCCCTTTTTGAAAACTTTGCGAAATTTTTCCGTTTGGAGAGCGGTTGCAAAATCTGCGCCAACGGTCCCTTGAACGCAGTGGACAGGCCACAGGACCTGCGGGATTCCGTTCAGCTCAATCACGTCGCCCGGTACCCGATTCGGATGATTGACGGCAAAGCTGCCATGGGTCCGTGGATGCCAGTCCTGTGTGGCCAGGACAAGATCGAACCGATGTTGGATGGAGTTGATCACCGGGATTACCTCGTCGCCGTTTGTGACCGGTAACGCTCCGCCTGGCAGGAAGTCGTTCTGCACGTCAATGACAAGGAGAGCGTCCATGTTAGCAACTTCAATTGCGCGCGGCGATTAGTCGAGCAGCTCCGTTTTGAAATGTCCATTCCGGGCTTCCCGCATCAGGCGCGATTTGTCCATGTTCAGGCCCGTCTCCAATCCAACCGGGTAAATGTGCGGATTCAGAAGCCGTTTCACTCCGGCGTAAAATCGGCCGAGTTCCTTTTGCGCTAATGCACGAATCTGCGCAATCAAGGGGCGCTCGTAGACCAACTTGCCGTGTCGAAAAACAGGGACCAGCAGGTCATGGTACTTTGCTGAGCTTGGCATCCGCCTGGTGTTCGTCACATCCGCAATGTCGACGATCGTCCGTTCGGCCGGTTCTCCGTCCAATTCGTCGTAAATCATGTCCGCCAGGTATTCCTTACGGTCTGCAAACCGACGGACCTGAAGTGAGCCGGGATTTGAAACCTTCGCTGTTTGTTCGGACAATTTGACTTTCTTTTGCCAGGGACCGTCGCCAACGCGGATAGCGCCCAGTTTGTAGACACCTCCGAGCGCGGGTTGATCAAACGCCGTGATTAATTTTGTACCGACACCCCAGAGATCAATCAATGCGCCTTGTTCCTTCAGACTGGCAATGACGTGCTCGTCGAGATCATTGCTCGCAATGATTTTGGTCGCCTGAAACCCGGCTTCGTCCAGAATGCTTCGAGCTGCAATGCTCAGGTAGTTCAGATCTCCGGAATCCAAACGGATGCCGATCAGATCCTTCCCGATCGATCGCAAACGCCGGCCGATCTCGACGGCATGATGAATTCCTTCGATCGAATCGTAAGTATCAACTAAGAAGACGCAGTTTCCGGGCAGCGCATTCGCATAGGCTTCGAATGCTTCAAGTTCAGTTTGGAACGACATCACCCAGCTGTGGGCCTGTGTTCCGCTCACCGGAATCCCAAAGACCTTTCCGGCGAGGACATTAGACGTCGTCGCGCAGCCACCGATGTATGCGGCACGGCTCGCCGCGAGCGCGCCGTCCGGCCCATGCGCCCGGCGCAGTCCGAACTCCATCACCGGGTCCCCTTTTGCTGCGAGACAGACCCTGGCGGATTTCGTGGCGATCAACGTTTGGAAGCCGATGATGTTTAGAAGAGCCGTCTCGAACAATTGGCCTTGCAGCAGGGAGCCTGTCACTCTTAAAAGCGGCTCATGGGGAAACACGACGTTGCCTTCCGGGATCGCGTCGATATCGCAATTCAATCGCAACGTCTCAAGGTAAGCCAGGAATTTTGTCTCGAATATCGCCTTGCCGTCGTTTCCACGAAGTTCTGCCAGGTACTCGAGGTCGTCGGAGCGAAACGAAAAATTCTCGAGATAATCGATCGCGTCGCTCAACCCGCAAGCAATCGCGTAACCACCTTGAAACGGTTGCTGGCGGAAAGAGAGGTGAAATACGGCCTGGTAATCCAGCATACGGTTCTTCCAATAACCATATGCCATCGTGAGCTGATAGAGATCCGTGAGCAGTGAAGGCGGTACGCGGTCTTTCGTTGTCATCGCTTCCAAAGCTTGAGCGACGGTTCAAAAGGGATTCGGCTGCTCAAACTACCGGAGAAAGAAATCAACCTCATTATCGTAGCCGTTGAACGGATCCGGCATCGGCAAGTAATCCTGGCTTTCGAGCGCGATGGAGTCCCAATTGACGATGTACGGCAGATTTCGTTTTTGAAATTGGGATACGGCACGGGAACGACCCTTTGCTCGCGTATTCTGGGGCGGCGTGGACATTGCGTCTTCGCGTCGGACGGCGGCGTTGAATTCGCCGATGGCCTTCGGTGGTTTCAGAGCGAAAAACAAGCCCTTGGTTGGATTGACGTTGTGATATTCGAGGTCCAGGCTTTGCAGCCACGGATCCTGCCAGCTTAATCCCTCTTCTTCCATGAACATGTTGAGCAGCCACCTTTTCGAGATCCAGTCGACCCCTCCAATCAAAAGCTCCGGCTTGCTCCGAATCGCATCAAGGGTGAAACTCCAGCTATCCAGTATCCAGTCTGTTTCCTCATCTTGACCAGAGAGATGGCGGTGGGCGTGCTCGAGAAATTGGTACTGAATATCGAGAGCGCCTTGTTTGGTGCCGTCGTCCATTTCGACAAGCCAGTTACCGTCCGGGTCGCGTGAGATCTCACGGGTTGCCAGGACGGCGTCGCGTAAAGCGATGTGAGTCGGAAGCAGATTTTCCTCGAGCAGAGTTAGAACGCACACGGTTGTCCCTACTTTCAACGCCGTGGCAAAAGGGCTCATATTCGAGTCGCCGATCAATAGATGCAACCGCCTGTATTTCCGGTAATCGGCGAGCGGTTCATCGCGCGCATTGATGATCGCACGGTTGAATTGCACCCACTGGTAGATGTCGTTCACGATGTGGTCCGCACGCTGGCTGATCTGGTAATTCACGTGCCCCGGCCTATCCGGCAGCTCGAAATCGAACGCGAGAGGGTTCGCTTGTCCAACCCGGCCGGCTCCGGTGAATATCTGGCGCGTGGCCAGAAACGCCAGTAGCGACGCCAGCACTGAGGGAGTGAACTGTGCTTCTCGACGCATTAAATAGTTTTCGTGGCACCCGAAGGTGGCACCGGTGTGATGGTCGACGTTGTTCTTCAGAAAAGCGACTTGATCTTCGATTCCCATCTCCTTGACTGCCCTGTTCAATAAAAGATCCCCGGCGATGTCGAATGAAACCAAGTCCTTCAGATCGAGGCATTCGGGCGACGAATACTCAAGATGACCCATATCGAGGTAAAGCCGGCCACCGTTCAAAAGAAAACCGCCATTGCCCGGCGGTTCTTCGTAGTCCCGATAGTGCAAGTCGATTGCCCCGACGTGGCATTTCCGAAACAGATAATTCTTCACTTTCACCGGCCACGCATCCGCCTGGCTCTGGGCCTGGTCTTCCGAGATTAAACATCCGTACTCAGTCTCGAGACCTACGATTCGGTTCATCGGTTCGCAGCTTCGAACGAAAACTTCGCCCAAGCAACCGAGAACTCCAGTATAGGACCGATGCGACCTGGATGGCCCATATGGGTTATATGGCCTCTCCCTTTGGCGTCGTGGGTTAGTCTTTGTTTTCGGGCTTTTTCTTTTCCTTGGGAGAGGGGGCGTGTTGGGAGGGTGCTGGGTCGGCGGGTTTGGAGACGTGGGCGGCGGCAACGCGGTGTTCAGCAGGTGGCTGACTTTCGCGCTGGACGACGGCGTGGGATTCCGGCTGACGAGATTCAGGGCTGGGTGGTGGTGTCGGTTTTTTCGTTTCTTCCTGTTTGGGTCTTTCCGGGGGCGTGTGGCCGGTGGGCCTTTCTTCAGAGTGTGCCGCTTTGACCTCGGATTCGGGTTTACCTGGTTCGGAGGGGCCTTTTTTTGCTTCGGAGCCGGGCAATTTTTCGGTCGACCCGGGAGCTGGCCCGGTTTTGGGCTCACCTGTCGAGACTTCGCGCTTTTTCTCCGGCTCAGTGTGAGGTGGCTTAGGCTGTCCGGCCGGTGTGGCCGTGGGAGCCTGGAGGGATGATTTGACCTCTGAGTGTGATACGGGGTTGCCGTTACCCGGTCCACCTCGATTGGGCGACTGGGCGCCAGGTGTAGTGGCAGCCTGGATCTGTGGCTTGACGGGGAGACCTGGCTTCGTGGGAAGATTCTTTGGAACTGGACCCTCCTGAGCGAATTTCTGCCGAAGTTGTTGGGCCTGCGCTTGAGGAACGTTTTGCCAACCTCGGTTTACTTGGACCTTCCCGAG
>Ga0181526_10002918_pt1 | contig 14346 bp, 18 predicted proteins | sample PEATcosm2014_Bin_35_FD_119750 | JGI IMG/M metagenome (GOLD analysis project Ga0181526, IMG submission 119750) | Peatland microbial communities from MTU Mesocosm Facility, Houghton, MI, USA - PEATcosm2014_Bin06_30_metaG | ecosystem: Environmental > Terrestrial > Soil > Wetlands > Peat | place...
CGCCTTTAGCGCAACCTTGAATGTTGCCGGAAACATTCTTTGGACGAATAAAGCCGCTATTACCACCATAGACCGGAACCAATCTCTGACGGTCACCTGGTCGGGCGGCACAAATCCGGGCTATGTGCTCCTCGGAGGCTATGTGTATTCGAACACCGCGAGCCTCGCAGGTTTCGTTTGCACGGAGAACACCGGCAAAGGTTCTTTCACGATCCCCAGTTTCATTCTCTCATTGTTGCCTCCGGCCGAGGCCGGTGGGGTGATGTTCATCAGCCCACACCCCTTATCGCGCCAGGTGACGATCCCCGGCGTGGACCTCGCCTATTTCATCGATGGCAGCAATGATTCAAAATCAGTTATCTACCAATAGCAGATAGCCTCTGATGGTCCGGCGCGTTTCCCGCCAATATTCGATGCGGCATACTATCCTCTCTAGTTGAAGGAATCCGGAGAGCGGCACTGACAATTCCGTGCCCCGCTTATCGAGTTCGCGGCAGAGCGTTGTGTCGCATTGCCGGCCTCTATTTCCTCTCCGTAAACGCATCGCGAGCTATGCGTAAATTCTCCGGAATCTACACCGAAATCAGTTGCATACGGACTAACTAACGATGTGATGCAACTTAGGTCAAGTTAGCGGTGATTAATGGCCCGAGCTTTGGAGGAACCGTGGGCACGTCCAGGGCTACGCGGAAGCCGTAGACTGCCATGGCGAAGATGGCGCCCAGTACGAACAGTGAGGAGCCCAAGTACCAAACCGATACGCTAGCGGTAATCGGAAAGCTGCACAATACGTACTGGACAAAAATGCCCGTGGTCAGCGCCACCAACCCAAATCGTATGAGAACGAATACGATACCGCCAAAGACAACTCCCCAGAACGGCGCGCCAATCAGCGGACGCGTGCCTCCTAAAACCGTAGTGGAAGCCAGAACGGTGAAGATCACAATACTGATGCCCCCTGCAAGCCACTGTTTGCGAACCAATACTCGCAGCGCGTGAATCGTGATCAGAATAGCCAGGGCGTTCGCGATCGACTGGGGCAGGAGTATCAGGAATTGGCCGGCGACTTGCCGCACGCTCAGCACCGAGTCGAGAGGCGGCGTCCACCAGTCAGCGTCGCCAAGCTGATGAGCCAGCAATACATGGAATTGGATCACCGCCGTCCACGCCGTCCCGGCAACCACGCCGATGAGCAGGTCCGCGCCCACGAGGGGATCGCGTATTCGGCCCGTGAGCATCCGGGTCCACGAGATCATGGTCTGCGGCCATCGCCGGCGGACGTAAGGCTCGAGTGCCAGGTAGAAAAGCCACAGGACAACGGCAACGATTACAGATTGGCTGATTGCCGTGAGAAGCATCGTCAGTTCAGTCTGTGTCGGCACATGATGGGAGGCCAGTAGCCAACTCAACATGTAGAGCGAGAATACAAAAAAGGCGAGACGCAATGCCCCACGGCGGTCGCCTCTTCCGATGCGGATGTTTTGCCGCGCCAGCAGCGACGCTCCGAGGACCACTCCCAGAGTCAACGCATACCAAAGGGCCAGGCTCGCAAGCTCCCGAGAAGAGGTTTGGGAAGATCTCATGGGATCGGGGTTGTTTAATGAGCCAGTGACTAGGAAGAAAACAGGCCTACCCTGCCAGGCGGCCGCCTCCACACGGATTATCTTATCCGGCCGATCCGGACCGTGCCCGATCCACGCCGCCCGGCTATCGAAGACAGTTGGAGGAGGGAAAAGCGGCGGCACTTGCGAAAAGCCCGCTTGATCCAATCCCGAAGCCGCGAATAACTTGCTCCACTCGAACGGGGGAAGCCCCGTCGCCCCGTCAATCAGAGACGGTGCGGTCGCGAAATAAACCAGGCGCCCCAACGGATTCAGCTCCACTGCCACAATGCCGGATGCCCCTAGCGGCGGTCCGAAGGCGCTGACCGTGGAGGCCACCGAGAGTACGCGCGTGGGACCTATGCTCCCAGTTAACGAACTGCTCGGTTCCAGATATCGTGAGCTCTGGCGATAGCCAAAGCGAACGATTTCGAACGGGCCTCCCAACAGATGCGAGTAATGGAACCCGTATACGCTGTCGGTAGGGCGGCCATGGTACCCGAGTTCCTCAATGACGTCGCGCGCCTTCTGCGCCAGAACATCGGGACCCCGCTCCAACAGCACGCCCTCATTCAGGTTTACCTTGGTCGCGAGAAGCGCCACCACGACGAGGCCGATGGCCACCGAGACCAGGCAGCAAACCGCCGCCACGGTGTGCAGCCCGGTCGATTTTCCCCCGGAAGCCACCATCTCCGGCGATGGTGTCTCGCCCGCGGCCAGCGCGGCGGCCAGAGGATCGCCACCTGGCAGTCCTCCAGCGACTGCCAGGGCCGATGCTGGACGATTCCGGGGTTCCGGATCGAGACAGCGGAGAATTACGCTTTCGACGGCCGGATCAAGATCCTTCACCAAGGATGCGGGGCTCGCCACCAGCCCCTCGTGCAGCCGCAACAGTTCACCGAATGAATTTGCATTAAAAACGCGCTTGCCGGTGAACATCTCATAAAGGATCAGGCCGAGAGCGTAAATGTCACTGCGGACAGTAACCTCCTTCCCCGCCAGTTGCTCCGGGGCCATATAGGCCGGCGTGCCTTGCCGCACCTCAAAAACCTGCGGTTCTTTGCGCATGCAGGAGAGACCAAAGTCCGTAATCAGCACTTGGCCGCGCCCATCAATCATGATGTTTGCAGGTTTTAAATCGCGATGTAGCACGCCCTTATCATGCGCGGCAGCCAGACCCGCGCACAGCCGCCGTGCGATGTCCACGCCCTTGTCGCCAGGCAGGCGCCCGATACGCCGCAGAAGGGAGCCCAAGTTCTCGCCATCGACGTACTCCATCGAAAGGATTTGGAGCCGTCCACTTCGCCGATATCGTAAACTCGGCAGACGCTGGGATGTGAAACATGGCGCGCGATGCGCACCTCGGCGTGGAGGCGGGCGGCCAGTTGTTGGTTCTTCGCGGTGGTCTTGGGCACGAACTTCAGCGCGACCGGTTGGCCCAGCTTCAGATCGTTGGCGCGGTACACTTCGCCCATCCCGCCCCGGCCGAGGAGTCCGATGATCCGGTAGCGCTCGGCTAGCACCGTGCCGGCAGAGAATCGGCCTTCGTCAAGGGAACTGGAGGGAACCGGCGTTCTGGGAGGCGGCATCGCGGCTGTGGACGCCTCAGATGTCGAGCCCAGCGCCGTGCCACAAGCCAAACAAAAGCGGCTGCGCTCTGGAATCTCAGCGGAGCAAGACTGACACCGGACCATTGAGACACACTCTAGCACGAACCGAACAAATCGCCATCGAGGAAGCGCCCTTGAACACCGGGCACCCGAGCAGCTTGAACCCGCAGATCTCTGATTTCCTTGCGTGCTCGTTTGGGAAGGCTGATCCCGTCTAATACGCGCCGCCGGCAGCGTCCATAAGCAGTCTCCTTGTGCACTGAGTTTGGACTCCCCCGTTCAACGGGATTTCATCACGGAACCCAGGTGGCAAATCTCTATGCCGGGTGGGGTCTCCCTAAACGCCGCAAGGTCCTGACCGCATTGTCCCAATGTGAACCAGCGTTTTCGACCAGAAGTTACTTGCTCCTGTTGCGCACGAAATCAGATGCAGCATCGATACCGCGTTCCTTCTTTATGCGTTGGAACTCCTCAAGAACGTTTCCCACGGCTCTCTGCCTGCCGCCTACCTCCGCTGGCGTACTCGCCGCACTCCGGTTTTCTTTTACGCGCCGGTCGATTTGATGGTTCTTCGCGATACGGTCTGCTAGTCTCTCAGCCGCGCTCATCTCGCAGTATGGTTTGGTCATGTGGGGAGTAGGTTCCTTCGGGCTTCCTGGTGTGCGGCCGTTCTAATCGACGCTAGCGGGTTCGGCGAAATTTTCCATTTCTGCTGCCGGATGGCGGCGGCGACGCTGGAAGCCATGTGCTCGGGCATGCCCACCACCTCCATGACAAAAGTGCGGAATTCCGGAGAATCGTGCGACAAATTGCTGGCGACCTCAATTTCCGCGTGAAAGGGTGGCTTTCGCCCACTGCGGGCTGGTGCGTAATCTTTCGGAGGGGCCACAGTTGGGCCACGGCCCGCCGCAAACTGCCTTCTCGGGTTCTTGCTCTTGTCGAATCTCAACACCGGACTCCTGCTTATAGTTTAGCGCCTTCTGTTTAATTCGCTTGCGAAAAGTTGGACGGGGGCAGTTGAGGTTGGCGCGTGGCGGCTCCGATGGGTACCCACTCCGAAGGAGATGGGAACGGCCGCGTCACTGCTACTGGACATTGGATAGATGGTTGGCGCAGCGGCGGCCAGTTACAGGAAATATCGGCCTTGGCCTTTTTCCGAATGGCCGCGCCTGTAATGGGGCCGAGCTCAGGCGACTGCTTCGGCCGTTGGCGCGCCGGACGGGCGCCGGATTCGCATGGGCTGCCCCTTCCATTATGTCAGCGACCGCCAGCACCATGCTGAGCGACGTGGCTTCTTAACTAGATGTTCCGGCCTGCTAACCGGCCGAAAGCAGGCTGCGCAACATTTGGGTGTATCGCGGGGTCATCCGCATCAGATCTCCTCTTTGATACTGTACACGACCCTACACGACCTCTACACGACGCCCATGCCAGAGCTGCTATGGCCCGGAAGCCCGAGCATGTGGCACGTTCGGAACTGCCGAAGCCCCAGGTAATCTGAACGGAATAGGCTCAGGACTGGCGTGCTGGCCATAACAGGGGAACAGGAAGCGCGGGCCGAATCGTGCGGTTTTACCGTTTCGCCGGATCTTTGGCCGGCGCCGCCCTGCTTCCGTCGACAGTTTTGACCGGGGTTCCGAATGGCTTTGGCTAACGTTATCTCCGCCGGGATCGCATGGGCCCAGGCGGAGGTATCTGGTTCCCTGGAGGGAAGAAACGGTACCGCAGCCTGAGTGAATACGGATTCCGCTGCCCGGCGGGAACGCGAGCGGACCTCCTTGGCGCGCCTCCCCCAAGGGGAACTTCTTTTACCTCTTCGAGGGATCGAAACTCATGATCGTCCGCTTCGATCCGAAGATCGCCAGCTTCAGCGAGCCTCACGAAGTCAAGTTTGTGCCGGGCTCCACGGTGAGGCCTAAACCCGACGATCGTTGGGCGGTCCGCGGACCGGGACTCGTTTTTTCGAGCCAGCAGGGCGCCAGTTCCTCCGTGTGGCTGATGAAGTTGCCCCGTTGAGCCGGCAAGAGAGACGATTCGCTCCGGGTCAAGAACTGCGATTATATGAAACGTCGGATTTAGGATTGCATTCAATTGGTAACCGGAAGTTATCGACCTTCGTACGACGTCCAGACGGTTTGCCTGGACGATAATGGTTCTTAAAACGTTTGTTTACCGAGTTCTATGGCAGCACCGTCCGAATCGCACGCGCGAGACAAATCAATGCGCTGAACGATTCCTAACAGCACAGATCACCGAGGCGCCGGCTCTTATTTTTGCTTTTCTATATGCCTGCGAAGTTGCGAGACGTCGTCGCGCGCCGCGTCTCGCGCGTGCGATCGGTCGTCTTTGTGCGGATCAGGCCCTGATACGCCCCTGTTATTGCCTATTCTCGTTTGCTATATATTCGCAAGTAAGCAACTTATAATGTGTGGTTTAGGTCGTATTGAGCAGCCCCAGGTCTCCTGTTCCGTCTCTGTTTATCAGGACGCTGCGTCAGGGCTCATACAGGAGTGCGCCCGCGGTCATCGAGAAGTGAATCCATCAGCGCTATTGGAACAGAGCGAGGTCGATCGCTTCGGCCATCGCTTGATAGCCAGCATCGTTCGGGTGGAGATGATCTTCCGACGCTAAGCGGGGCAAGAGTCTGCTCGGATGATCCGGATCGCGCAAAACCGAATCGAAGTCGATTACGCCGTCAAAAGCGCGGCTGTTTCTAATCCATTGGTTGACCGCCTTCCGTGTGGCTTCCTTGGCATCTGAGTAATAGCCAGGGATAGCGACGCCTTCGCACGGTGTCAGCGTCGAGCCGATCACCTTGATTCCACGGGCGTGGGCGCGCGCAGTCAATTGGCGATACGCGCCGATCAGATCCTCGGCGCTCCGCACATCTGCCACATCGGCTAGCGAGAGCTCGCCCAGCCTAGCGCCGGGAAAACCAAGATCGTTGATTCCTTCCAGCAGCACAATATGCGTAACACCCGGAAGAGACAAAGCGTCCCGGTCGAAACGCGCCAGTGCACTCTTGCCCAAAATCGCCACGGGCCCATCCCCTAGCAGACGATTGCCGGCGATACCTTGATTCACTACCGCCCATTCCGAGGCTCTCAACGTTCTTCCTATTCGGCGGATAAGGTCACTCGGCCAATTGCGGTCTGCTTCGGGCGTGGAGCCATCGCCATCGACGATGGAGTCGCCGAATGCCACGATCAGGCGGTGGGAAGGTCGCGGCGGAACGAGCACCGCAGTCACGAATACCGAGCTCGAACTTTCCGTTCCGCCGTGGATCTCCACTTCATGGGAATAGTCTCCCTTTGGCGAGACCACGGCGCGCTTGAGTGCCAGCGCATGCCACGTGGTTGTTGCGACACGTCTGGGAATGTATAAACTGATGCTGATCTCGGATCCGTTGGCCGCAGAAAAGGCCACCGGATCACTAAGCGCCGGCGCGCCCGGAGGAATTGTGATCGAGGTGCTTCCCCCAAAAGTCACGGCTTGGATTGAACCTGACATTACGCTCGCCGCACCGTTTGGCAGTCCCACAGTCAGAGAACCAACGACGAGCGGGGAGGAGCCGAATTCGTTTGAAAGACGAATGCGAATCTGAGAGCCCCCAACAGATATGCGCACGCGCTCTCGGACCGTTCGATCCTCAAGATTGAGCATTGGCTGGTTTGGATCGGGTTCTGCGGGCTCGGGACTGGCCGCCCAAGTGGCGATCCAGCATTCCTGCGCCGGACCAAGTAGTGGAAGAAACAAAAGAGAACCGATGAGGGCACAACGCTGGAGCGCGTTCATGAGCGTGAACTGTTTCACCTGGCCTACTTCATCGCTGAGAAATCGGTTGGCCGCATATACACTTGCTCGACATGGTAGTCGCCGTTGACCTTCTCAATCAGTGGCTCCGCTGATTTGCGATAAGGCAGAAACGCGGGGTCGGCATGAAGGGCTTGCCAATTTGCATCCGCTTCCTTTCGGCTGGGATGGACGACGAGGTAAACGAACCTGTCTTTCCAGGCGGGGTCTTCGTTGGGTACCCAATAGCCGGCCACGTTTAAATTGTATTTGGTTTGCAGCTTGGCAACATCGCGAAAGATCGATTCAAGGGCAGGCGCTTTGCCGGGCGCGGTGTGGTAAATCATGAGCTCATAGACGTGATCGCTATCCGCTCGCACCTGTTTAGGGCCCGCCAGTCGCGCTGTGAAGAGCGACCCGGCGGCGAAAGAAACCAAAGCGGTAGCCGGGAGAATCCAGCCTCTGTTTCTCCAGCGATAGAGCATGCACTGCACAGCTTTGAAACTCATCTTCATTGAAATCGTCCTCGCGCCACGGTGACCTATCGTCACAGGGAACTCCACGGCGCGGAACCGCATGTGGTTGCGAGATCGGTTTGTGTTCCCGCGTGGCGGGCTCGTGACAAGTTCATAGACGGCGCCCTCCTGAAAATGTTAGCTGGTTTAGAGGCGCAGCCGCTCGTGGGAATCCCGCATGAAGTCCGGACCCGCCGCCTCTCTTACGTTGCGACCGGGTGACACGCCATCCGGAAATGAAGCCGTTTTCGGCGTCAAGTTGACGACAAACGCGCGACTCGCGGATGTGCCACCTCCACAGCCAACTCACCGGCGAACGACGTCGTTGTGGTTGCATAACGCCCTAGCAAACTGGGGAAAACGACGCTCGTTAGGGAGGCGCAATCCTGCAGCACTGACCGCATCCGCTAAGCTCCAGGCATTTTTCAGCGTCGACAAACCCCATCGCAGTGCAACGCGCCGGACCTTTTTCGGTAGAGCATGTTACCGTCGACTGCAACGCGTTGCATGCGCAAAAGGCGGCAAAACCAGCGTACGGGTGGCGGAGGCCCCCGCCACCTGGTGTTGGCGAACCACCGCCGTGGACAACTCGCACGTTGAGCACCGGAAGATCAAGCCGAGCCAAGCCTGAAAGCGACAGCGAGTCGCTTGGTTCGCCTTGGTAGGAACCGGCATCCTCACTCTGCCATGCCCGTATCTCCTGGCACGTGGCCTGCGACAGGCTCTTGCCAGTTATCAGAAGCGCGGACACATCCATTTTTACGAAACGCGCGCCCATGCGGGGTATAATTCGAATGGCGGCGAATCGCTGATTCGAAACCGGAATCACTCCAAACATTTCGCCGTCGCCGACTGCCGGGATATAGAAGTTGGTGTCATCCGGCAAGCTGATCGCGATTGCGCGGGATACCATAGGACCGCCAGTATCGGACATGCCTTCACATCCTTGAGAGGACCCCTCAAGCGTCAGCAATTCCCGGCCTGTCTCGGCATTCCAGATCTTGACCGTGTTGCAGTCGCTCCCGATCGCCAGTCGACTTCCGTCGGGGCTCCAAGCTACGCTGAAAAGACGGCCACTGTGGCTGCTCAGGGTCAGCAATTCGCGACCTGTCTCGGCGTCCCACAGTTTCGCTGTCCCATCGGGGCTCGCAGTTGCCAGGCGCTTTCCGTCCGGGCTCCAGGCTACGCTCAAAACGTCATTACGATGGCCGCTCAAGGTTAGCAAACTCTTACCCGAGTCCGCGTCCCAGACGCTCGCCGTGTGATCGGCGCTCGCCAGTAGCCGTTTGCCGTCGGGGCTCCAGGCCACATTGCGGTCAGGGCCCCAGGCACTGTGGCTAAGCAGGGTCATTAATTGCTGGCCCGAACCCGCATCCCACACGATCACTCTGTTCTGGCGGCTCCGCCCCGCCAGCCGCCTACCGTCGGGGCTCCAGGTGACAGTTGAAACAGCGCTGTCGGTAGCCAGGCTCAACAGCTCCTTGCCAGTGTCCGCGTCCCACACCTTCGCCCCATTGAATGGGGGTCCTCCGGTCCCGGTCGCCAGTCGCTTGCCGGCAGGGCTCCAGGCCACGCTTGAGACCGAGGAGCTGTAGGCACCGTGGTCGTCGCGGTTGCCTAGAATGAGCAGTTGCTCGCCCGACTCCGCGTCCCACACTACGACCGCGTTATTTTGACTCGCGGTTGCCAGCCGGCCGTCTGGGCTCCACGTGATGCTCCCAATAGCGCTGTGCAGGCGCAGGGATAGCAATTTCTTGCCTGTAGCTGCGTCATATACCCCCGCTCCCACTATCGAGGCCGTTACCGCCAGCCGCTTGCCGTCTGGGCTCCAGACCATGCTCCAGATCTCTGGGGCTAATTGCGGCCAAGCACAGCGGCCACTCAACAACAGCACTGCCGCGAGCTCAGGGAAAGGTCGAATTACCGGGATTCTTAGAGTCATCGATGCGCTCCAGCAAGGTATCGGAACGTGTTGGGGTGGCTACGTCCGATCACTGCACAACCAGTTAGACACCGCCGGTGTTCGCATGGATCCCAGCTTCGTCCCCATCGCCTCGCCCATCCGCACGCGGCGACGGGCTACGGGATGCGAAAAAGACATACCTGGGGACCCAAGTATGCCGTCGCGGAAAGCGTTAACCCGGTTAACGGTGCGCCCCAAGGGCGCAGATCGTCAGTGGAGGGAGGTTCCACCTATGTAGTTGTCGGTAAGACATGGTAGCTACCGAGCGGTTGGGTCGGGCAACTGGCCGGGCCGAAGCCTCGGGACAAAAGTCCGCCGTTGGGCGGGCTGCGACCTTGCAGGCCGTAACGCGAGTGAAGCCTGAGCAGGCCTCGAAAGTGAAGTTGTGGATGCCGACCCGCCCGTTAACCGGGGAAGGCCGCGCGAATGGGGAAGAAACCGACAAGCACCTGTTCGGTCCACCGGGGTAGTGGGCACGGCATGCAAGGAAGATGATCTGCGTAATTGGGGGAGATCCGGGGTGGTGGGGAGTCATGCCCCCAACGTCGTCGTCAGGATGGCGGCCAGCCCGGAAGTCGGAGAGGGTCACGGTACCGTGGATGCCGGGTAATGCCGGCGGAGGGAAGGACCCTTACTTCAGATGTGCTTTTGAAGAAGGAGAGGAGAGGTGATTGGCGATGAGCCTGGAAACACCAATAAAGATCCGGATGCTTCAGAGGAAGCTGTACCAAAAGGCGAAGGGAGAGCCGAACTACCGTTTCTACTTGCTCTACGACAAGATGTACCGAGAGGACATTCTGGCCCATGCTTATGCACTGGTGAAGTCCAATCAGGGCGCGCCGGGTGTGGATGGGCAGACCTTCTGGGGAATCGAAACGTTGGGGTTGGAGGAATGGCTGAACGACATCGGAAAGGACCTTCGCGCGAAGACGTATCAACCACAAGCGGTGCGACGGGTAATGATCCCGAAGCCCGGTGGCGGCGAGAGGCCGCTCGGGATTCCGACGATCCGGGACCGGGTGGTGCAGACCGCCGCCAAGCTGTTGCTGGAACCAATCTTGGAAGCGGACTTCGATCCGAATGCTTATGGCTATCGACCGAAGCGGAGCGCGCAAGACGCGATTCGGAAAGTACATGAACTACTGCGTGCAGGCCACACGGATGTGGTAGACGCGGATTTGTCCAAATACTTCGACACGATCCCGCACCGGGAACTGATACAGTGTGTCGCAAGGCGCATTGTAGATCGGGACATGCTGCATCTGATCAAGATGTGGTTGAAGGTGCCGGTTGAGGAGCGGGACGAGAACGGCAAACGGCGGATGAGCGGTGGTGGGAACGGCACCTGTGGCACACCCCAGGGCGGAGTCATCAGTCCCCTGCTAGCAAATCTGTACATGAACCGTTTCCTGAAGTACTGGCGGATCACCGGACGGGGTGAGAAATTTCAAGCCCAGGTCGTCAACTATGCCGATGATTTCGTGATTCTCAGTCGCCATTGTGCGACGGAGGCGCTGAATTGGACGCGGGGTGTGATGACACGGATTGGACTCACGCTGAATGACGCGAAAACCAGTACCAAAGAGGCACGCGCAGAGCAGTTTGACTTTCTCGGATACACGTTCGGGCCGCATCGTGCGCGGACGACTGGCGGTGTGTATTTGGGGGCGAGTCCGTCGAAGAAGAGTGTTTCCCGGTTACGGCGGAAAGTGGGAGACCTGCTCCAGCCGCGCAACGTGGAACCCTGGCCGGAGGTGCGCGATCAGCTCAACAGAATTCTGCGGGGATGGTCAAACTACTTCAGCTATGGCACCACGATCAGCGCCAATCGGGCGGTCGACAACTACGTGTATGAGCGCGTGCGGAACTTCCTGAGACGGCGCCATAAAGTGCAATCGCGCGGTGGTACCCAGTTCTCGGGCGCAACTGTGTTCGGGAAGCTGGGGGTACTGAGCCTTTGTGCCAAGTGGCGTGCTCCCGTGGGCTAGTTGGTGAAATCTGTCGGAAAGCCGGATGCTCGAAATGGGCATGTCCGGTTTGATGAGCGGGGAAGGGAAACCGCCGGCTGCCTGTAGGTCCCGGCTCAGCGCCCTTCCTCGACTCTACCGACTCCCGATACGGCGGCCTATCACTTTAGAGGGCGGCGCCCGATTTCATTGGGCAGCACGGAAGGTATGGACAGTTCGACTCCTTCCCGAGCCGCCATGCGCAAGATGTTGCGATGGGATTGCTGAAATCTTTCGTGCAGCGACTCAAGCTGTTTCACGTCGCGCACTTCTTTCAGAGCGTACCTCAATTCGGCCGTGGTTAAACTTGCACCCAAAGGCCTACCAGCGGGATCAGGCGCGAAAGGTTCGTGATAAAGAGACTCATAGAGGCAGCCGAGCAGGACATTATCGTAAGCAGCGATAAGGTTAGCCGGGTATTGAGCGACTGACCGCAAAAACACTTGCTCGCCGACTGCGCGCGTAATGTGCTCACGGCTGGATCGAAGGCCAGTCGTACCGCGAAAGTTCACAGTATGGCGCGACGACTCGTCCGCGTCGACATTGATGACGATCTTTCCGCCCTTGACCAACTCCCTGGCTGCAAAGTCTCCCGGTTGCAGATTGACTCCCTGCGGCCAATTCTCTGGGAACTCATACCTGCAGGCGAATGCCGGCGCGGGCAGAGCGCGGTAGCTCTCGGCTCGGCATAACAGCGCAAATATTGCAGGCGCGCCTTTTCGTGGCACGAAGGAAACCGCCGCCACGCTTGGATCGGTAAATGCTTCGAAATAAGAGCACGCCCAGGCACCATCCAGGAGAAAGGTATCAGCGTCGAGAAAAAGAACGAAATCACATGGCGCATTCAAGGTCACATCATAGAATTCCATGAAGTCGCGCATCCCTGGTCCGCTACAGGTGAAGCGAACACCCGGAAACAGATGCGGAAGGAATTGATCTGCGTTTGCGTCGCAAAAAATATTTGCCTCCACTGTTAAGTGGAGGCGACCGAATTTCGGTGCCAACTCGCGCATAACAAATCGATGCCACAGACGCGCCAGATCAGGATAACGATGCGGGCTGGCGATCAGCAGGCGTGACATTGTTTAGCGAGGAAAAGGGCGGTCGCCTCTGGAATGGTAAATGCCGTTGCGATCAAAACCGCCCTCCCATGTCCCGCTCAGCCATATGCCGCCCCAGAAGATTCCGCCGAGGAAGATGCCGCCAACGAACTGCCCCGATCGAAACATACCGCCCGTGAAGAGTCCAGACTCAAATCGCCCCCCGTCCCACTCGCATTCGAACAATGCCGCGCCCCGGTTGACCGTGCCGGGGCCGAACTTTTTCCGAATGTGCAACTCACCGGGCCCTAAAACTGAGACGTCGCTCATTGTGCATTCGTAGCTTATTATGGCACTATTGTCGCCTTCTTAAATGGGGCCGATGCCGTTCGTCAGCTTCAACAGCATCGGGATGCCGCCTGAAGCATCCGACGCCGCCACGTCGGGCGATCGGGCTCCGCCAAATGGATATGGCGCGCGAACCTGAGGGCAAGCGTTAAGGCGGCACGGGCGCCGGCGCGGGCGGCGTCTCCCGCGCGACCTTCCGTTCCCACAGGTTCAGCGCTGGTCGCGCGGGTGTGGTCGTCGCGTCGAGCGGGGGACCCCTCGCGGCGATTGAAGCTTCACTCTCTCGGACAGCGTCTCTTCGCCGAATCGCGCCGCGCCATCCGCCCGCCGGCGGTCGCGGCGACGGACAACGCGCCTACTGCCCACTGAACCGCCCGCCGTGCCTCACAACGCCGCGAACCCGTTCTGGGCGCTACGAGCGCCGGTCCGAGGCCGCGGCGCGCGCGATGGGCCGCGTCGGGGGCGGCCCGGCCGGTGATTGCGTGGAAGGGGCGGCTCGACGCCTCCGGCGCCAGTCGCGCGAGTGGCCGTCGCGTCGAGCGGCGTGCGCCCTCGCGGCGAATGAAGGCGCTCGTCTTCGGACCGCGTCTCGTCCCCGCCCGCGTCACCCGCCCGCTGGCGGTTGCGGCGCCGGGCGGCGAGCGACGGGACGGGCGGCAGCGCGTCGGGGAAAGGGCACCTCTGCACGTCCCCAGCGCAAGTCGCTCGGGCGCGGTCGTCGCTTCGAGCGGCGGGTGCCGGAACTGGACGGCGGCACCAAGGATGCGCGAAGCGCCCTCATGGTCCGAGGCGCGGCGCGCGCAATGGGCCACGTCGGGGCGCAACGGTACCGCAGTTAGTTTCTAAGTCTTAGAGGTGTGCGACGGGTGCTTGTCGCGTCGGCCCATGAACTGATGCAGGGCGAAAGGGACTTCGTCGGGATGCGATGCGCACCAAGCAATGATCCGCTCCAACTTGAGGGTATCGTCGGCGATGGCGCTGATATCCATCAGTTCGGTTTCGATGATCTCCGGGTCTCGCATAGCAACTCCAGCCTGGCACATCCTGGCACTCCGCCATCCGCTCGCCGGCGGTCGCGGCACGGGCGACGTGCGACTGGCACTGGGACTGCGCGCCGAGCATCAGCCGCGCGAAGCACCAACCTGAGGCTTGCGGCGCGGGCGCACGGCGTGCTCTCGCCGCCGCGACAGCGCTTCGGCGAACAGGCGCTCGAATTCGGCGTCGACGGGCGGCGCGTCGCGCGCCGTCGCGGCTGATGAAGGCCCTGGCATTGGACGATCGCGGCGCCCATGATCTGGAGCGTTGAGCGCGGCCGAAATCGTGTATCGTAGGCGCTGACCCCACGCCCTCCTGGGTGCAGCAGGCGAGCAGGAGGACTTTCGCTGGTTATTTGCCTGCCACCAGCAGCCGGGACTTGCGATCAGCACCGATGCGCAAAGGATTGCGTATCGCTATGCCGTGCCGTCCGGCC
>Ga0181526_10002923_pt1 | contig 14328 bp, 9 predicted proteins | sample PEATcosm2014_Bin_35_FD_119750 | JGI IMG/M metagenome (GOLD analysis project Ga0181526, IMG submission 119750) | Peatland microbial communities from MTU Mesocosm Facility, Houghton, MI, USA - PEATcosm2014_Bin06_30_metaG | ecosystem: Environmental > Terrestrial > Soil > Wetlands > Peat | place...
CAAGCCAACCTCGTGGAAGTCTGTGATTGTTACCTGGGACACCTCGAACGGGCAAAAGAGCGCACCGATGGCAAGATCGCCACAAACTTCGCGCAGTACAAGAGATTGCTCGGCCGAAAGGACATTGACGCTGTTGTTATCGCCACTCCCGATCATTGGCACCTGCCCATCGTTCTTGATGCGCTCAGCGCTGACAAGGACGTCTACATCGAAAAGCCCATGACCCACACAATTGAAGATGGCCCGAAGATCATCGAGGCAGCGCGTCGCACCCAGCGCATCGTTCAGGTGGGCAGTCAGTGGGTCTCCTGTGACCAGCACAAAAAGGCGCGCGAAATCGTCGCTTCCGGAAAACTCGGCAAAGTCACCAAGGTGACTGCCTCCTACAACCGTAACAGCTCCACCGGTTCCTGGAACTATCCTATTCCGCTCGACCTCCAGGAAGGCGTTAATTTCAATTGGAAGGAATGGCTTGGCTCTGCACCCAACGTTCCCTATAACCCCGAGCGCGTCTTCCGTTATCGAAAGTACTGGGACTATTCCGGCGGCATCTCCACCGATCTTTTCGTTCACCTCATCACGTCCATCCATTTCATCCTAGGCGCTGAGATGCCGAAAAGCGTCGTCGCTTCCGGGGGAATTCTCTTCCGTAATGATGGCCGTGAAGTGCCCGATACGCTCGACGCGCTGTTCGACTACGGAACCTTCTGCGTTAACATGGCCTCCACGTTTAATAGCGATTCAACAGCTGGGCAGGGAATCCAGTTGCTGGGCACGGACGGCTCGCTTTCCATCCTGCTCGGCGGATCGATGACCGAACTCGCAGAGTACAAAGCGGAAGGCTACGGCTACTCGATCGACAGCTGGCCAAAAGCGATGCAGGATGCCTTCCTGAATCAAGGCAGCCATCGTCAGGAATCGCAGGGAACTGACATAAGGCCGGAGCCGCAGAACATCGCCTTTGAGGACAAGCCCGACGCCACCGTCCTTCACCTTGCCAACTTCTTCGATTCCATTCGCACGCGTCAGGCAGCCTATGAAACAGCCGAGGTCGGTCACCACGCCGCCGCCGCCGGGCACATGGTCAACCTCTCCTACCGCACCGGCAAGCGAATGACCTGGGACTCCGTCTCGAGGACGGCCCGCAAAGACTGACTTGCCTCTCGTTTTTACCCATTCATAAGTTCACACTCTTGGATAAGGTTTCTGCTCACTGCGTAACGTTAGCGGTCTCGAAGATTTTTGGCGGTTAGTTCAACAAAGTTAGTTCGGCCAATATCACCGTGATCCAGCCGCGGATTTGAGTGGCGAAGGAATTTTTGCTGAGATCGTTGGCCCGCTGGACATCGAGGGTCTCTTGACTGATCGGGTCATGTAGGTGTTGACTCCATTGCTGAATTGCTCGAGTGACAAGAATGGCGCGGCCCGCCCATCGGCAATGAGGGGTGCGCATTGACATCGTCTCTTGCCGTGGCTACGCTCTTCATGCCTCACGTTGGAGTCATCATGAAGTCCCCGAAATTCGCTCTTCTCGCTTTCATCAGCACTCTGTCGCTCGCACCAGGTTTGCTCTCCGCTCAGGAGCCGCAGCACCATCACGACGCCGATGAAAAACTCGGCACCGTCTCCTTCTCTACCTCCTGCGCTCCCCCAGTCCAATCCCAATTCGAGCGCGGCGTCGCCCTTCTGCATTCCTTCGAGTACGAAGTAGCCGACGCGCAATTCGAGGAAGTCGCCAAAAAAGATCCGCACTGCGCAATGGCTTACTGGGGACAAGCAATGACCCTTTACCACGAACTCTGGAATCGCCCCACCAAAGCCGACCTCGCCCAAGGCGCCGAACTCCTCGCCAAAGCTCGCTCCCTCAAGCCGCCGACCGCCCGCGAACGCGACTACGTCCTGGCGCTCTCGGTTTTTTACTCTGATACCGACAGACTCGATCACAATCAGCGCGCCGACGCTTACGCCGAAGCCATGCAGGGCGTCCACGAACGCAATCCCAAGGACCACGAAGCCGCCATCTTTTACGCGCTCTCGCTTCTCGCCTCAGGTCCCGACCGCGACCCCAATCTCACCAATGCCAAAGCCGCTGTTGCCATCCTGAACAAGCTCTACGACGAGCAACCAAATCATCCGGGCATCGCGCATTACATCATCCACAGTTGCGACAATCCGGCGATGGCCAGTCTCGCTCTTCCCGCCGCACGCAAATACGCGAGCATCGCGCCGTCTTCCCCGCATGCCGTGCACATGCCTTCGCACATCTTCGCGCGCCTCGGGCTTTGGCAGGACGACATTAATTCCAACCTCGCGGCCATTCGCGTCGCCGATAGCATGCCTGCGTATCATCACGTAATGCATCACAAAGTGCATTCCATGGACTTCCTCGAATATGCGTACATGCAAATTGGCGACGACGCCAGCGCCAAGGCGACCATCGAGCAGATCGCAGCGATTCGCCCCGAACAAATGGATCCCGAATTTGAGGATTATTTGCTGTTGCGCCAGGCGGAAGGGCCCGCCAAGTACGCTCTCGAGCGCCGCCAGTGGAAAGAAGCGCTAGGTCTGCAACCCAGCGCTGGCGCACCGCCTGACGTTCAGTTGGCCACCTACTGGGGGCGCGCTGTTGCCGCTGGTCATCTTCACGACGCAGTCGCCGCGCAAGACGCGCTGAAGCACTATGACGAACTGCTCGAAGCCACGCGCAAAGGTCCTCGGGCCTACATCGTCGACGGCCTGAAGAACGAGCATCAACTGGTGCAAGCCTGGGCCGCTTACGCCGCGGGCAATTCCGACGATGCGGTTCGCCTGCTGCGCGCCGTCGCCGACGATCAGGACAAAGTCGGCAAAGCCGAAACCGAACTGCCCGCCCGCGAAATGCTTGCTGACATTTTGCTCGACCTGCAGCGTCCGCAAGAAGCGCTGACCGAATACGAAATTTCCCTGCGCACCGACCCCAATCGTTTCAACGGCCTCTACGGCGCAGCGCAGGCCGCCACGCAGGTCCAGCAACAAGACAAAGCGAGCACTTACTACATCCAGTTGGTGAAGAGTTGCGAAGGCATCCGCTCCGATCGTCCTGAGCTAGCTCAAGCGAAAACCCTCCTCGCCTCTGCCGGCGGTATGTAGGCACGGGGCTTCTTCAGTTGCGATATAAGGCCCTGTAATCCATCGAGCTTTGGCCCCTGATTACTCTGGTGCCTCCCTGTGGCCAGAATTCCCTGGGCGACGCAAACTCTCGAAATATAGCGGGTCTGATGATAGAGTTACGATTCGATTTCGGCCGGCAGTTTGGAGCGTCTCGGTTTAAACCGTACCTGGGGCCTTCCGGCTAGCACACAGGAACGAGGGCTTGGGACATGACGCCAACGCAGCTCTTCACGCGCGTAAGGTGTTGCGGCTTTCCCGAAACTTCAACGATTGGTCAAGTCAAATTTCCTAACATTGTAGAGCTTGAGCGCGATGACCGAACCAAGCCATGCAAAATGCGAGGTTATGCTCATCGGCAAGTCTGCTCTGCAAGCAGACTTTTCCTCATCGCGTTCTCCCTTGCGCTCGCTGGGTGCCACCGGAGCACATCGCGAGACGTCGAAGCGAAAATCTTGTTCACTCAAGTGCCGCAATCAACTCCAGGAGACAAGAACGAGCAAGACGTTATCGAAGGAACGGTGAGCGGGGCAGAATCTGGACAGCGGCTTGTCATCTATTCCAGGACCGGGGGTTTATGGTGGCTGCAGCCCCTGCTGAGTTCACCCTTTACAGCCATTTTGCCCGACGGAGTCTGGCGGAACGAAACACATCTTGGCACGGACTACTCAGTTTTACTCGTTGATTCTTCCTACCTCCCAGCAGCAGTCTTGAGTGAGTTGCCAAAGCGAGGAGAAGGCGTTGCCGCAGTCGCAGTAACCCACGGGCAGGAGAAGTCGTCATCGTTTTTTGTCGATTTCAGCGGCTTCACCTGGCGGGTCCGCTGGAAGCCGAGCGACCGTGGCGGCACAAGCAATCCGTATAACCCCCAGAATGTATATACAGACAAAGCGGGAGCGCTTCATCTGCAGATTGTTGAGCGGGACGGGCGTTGGACGTGTTCCGAGGTCAACCTGACGCGCAGCCTGGGATATGGCACATACTCGTTTACTGTCGAGGACGTTTCCGGCCTGGAGCCAGCCGCCGTCTTCGGCATGTTCGCCTGGGATTACTCGACCGATCGAGAGAATCATCGTGAATTCGATATCAATATTAGCCGCTGGGGCGATCCCAACAATAAGAATGCGGAGTTTGCACTTCAGCCCCAGTCGGTGCCGGTCAATATTTCGCGATTCGTCGCGCCTCCCGGCAAGCTCCAGCACACGATCGAGTGGCGCCCTGGAAAGATCACAATGATCACGTCGCGGGCGTCTGGAGCGGCCGGGGACTCAATCGTATCGCGGCATGTTTTTACATCCGAAGTTCCGACACCCGGCTCCGAATCAGTCCGGATGACCCTATTCGTCTACTGGAACCCAAACGGCAAGCTGTTTGGTGATCTGCACCGCGCCGAAGTTGTTGTTGACCGGTTCGCGTTCTTGCCATAGATTTTCGGAGGTCCGCATCGTCCAATGGTCCGTTGTCTCTGGATTGTTTGGTTCGCGCTGTTATCCAGTCTGGTCGTGGCCTCGGTCCGGGGCGATATCAGGCCTCGCCAGGGCCACGACATTTGGGATTCCGCGACAGGATTTCCTGGCGGGTACGTATACTCGATAACGCAAACCGCGGATGGATATCTCTGGATCGGTACCAGTAAGGGGTTGTTCCGGTATGACGGCTTGACTTTCGCATTCATTCGAACGAGCGATTCTAGCGCTGGGTTCCCGGTTTTGGGTCTGGTCACAGATTCGGCTGGTCAGTTGTGGGCTACAGATGATCGTACCCACCTCTTCCGCTACGACGGCGGTCGCCTAGTTGGACCATTGCCTGACAATGGCAGACATCAGTACCAAACTGCCCCCCCAATGACCACAGCAAGAGATGGATGGTTGCTGTTTACTTCCGTGATGCAAGGAATGGTTGAGTACGAGAAAGGGGAAGGTCGTGTCCTACTGGAGCCGAGCAGAATTCCCGACCGGCCCACGGCGGTGGCTCAAACGGCGGACGGCACATTCTGGATTGGCACTCTGGAAACAGGTTTATTCCGTGTCGTCGTAACGCAGGACACCCAGGAGATTCAGCATGTAGCAGGTCTTGAAACTGCCAAGATCAACGCTCTACTTCCCATCGGGCCTTCGACACTGTTAATCGGCACAGACAAGGGACTCCTGACTTTTCATAACGGTGGCTTAATTCGGAATGCGAATTCGGAACTTGGAACTCTTGAGATTCTCGCACTGACGGGTGGGCAGAAGGGCGACGTGTGGATTGGCACGGACGGTCATCTTTTTGAAGCTCACGCGAAGGATATCCATGAGGACGGAAGAATCGATTCGCTTGATCACTTGACCGTGCACGGGACGGTAAGCACGCTCTTCGAGGACCGCGACGGCAACCTGTGGATTGGCGGACCAGAAACAATCGAGCGATACCGCGAGGGGGGGTTTACCACTTACTTTAGCTCAGATGGATTGCCTTCAAACAATTCTGGTGCTATTTACGTTGATCCTAAGCAGCGCGTCTGGTTTGCACCTTGGGATGGCGGATTGTTCCAGCTTTCGAAGGGCAGGATCGAGCAAATCGAAGTCACGGGCCTGAAGGATGACACAGTTTATTCGATCGCAGGCGGTGCAGAGGATGAAGTGTGGGTGGCTCGGAAGCACGGCGGTGTTACCCGCTTCCTTGTTCCAGGCGACTCTCTACAGGCTTCTACCTACACGCGGCGAGACGGACTTGCGCAGGACGCCGTTGATGCCATCTATCGAGCGGTGGATGGCAGCGTTTGGGCCGGGAGTCTGGATGAGGGCCTTAGCCGATTCAGCGGCGGCCATTGGCACACATTTACAATCAAAGACGGGCTGCCTTCCAATAGAATTTCGGTAGTCACCGGAAACGCTGCGGGAAATATCTTTGTGGGCACACCAAACGGCCTTGCCGTGCTCAAAGACGACCATTGGGTCGCCTATACACCCCACGACGGATTACCTCCGGGTCCCGTTGAAAGCCTATATTCCGATAAAGCGGACACGCTTTGGATCGGTACGACAAAGGGCATTGCGTTCCTCCAGTCTGGCACGATACATGTACCCATGGGGGCGCCGAACGCGCTTTATGGAGAAATTCTGGGCATCGTTAAGAATAACGGCTGGCTGTGGGTCACGACTCGCGATCACGTTGTCCGAGTGAGAGGCGCTGCCTTGCTGAAGCAATCGCTGGGCGAAGCCGATTATCGAGAGTTTGGAACGGCGGAAGGCTTGCCGAGCGTCGAAGGTGTGAAGCGCAGCCGGTCGGTTGTCGAAGACAGTCGTGGCCGAATTTGGTTCTCGTTGAATCAAGGAATATCCGTCCTCGAGCCGTCTAGGTTTTCGACGCCCTCGTTTCCAGTGACGACGCGCCTCGACGGGATTCTTGTCGACGGACGACCCATCGTGTCTGACAGCCAGACTCGCATTCCGGCCGGCCGGCACCGCTTGACGTTTCGGTACGCAGGCGTAAACGCATCGAACCCCGATGGCGTGAGATATCGCTATCGACTAGATAATGTCGATTCTGCGTGGAGCGAGCCTACCGCATTGAGGAAAATCGACTATACAAATATTCCCCCGGGACGATTCCAGTTTCATGTAATGGCTCGGAATGCGGACGGTATCTGGAGCGGGAACGAGGCTGTAACCACCTTCGATATCGACGCAGCGTACTGGCAAACCCGGTGGTTCCAGGCAATCAGCGTCGTGGTGGTCATGCTTCTCGTCCTGGGCTTCTATCGAATGCGTCTACGTCAACTTCACCGGCAATTCAGCCTTGGGATGGAAGAACGGGTTGGCGAGCGCACACGCATCGCGCGAGAATTACACGACACTTTACTCCAAAGCTTTCACGGACTTATGTTTCAATTTCAGGCGGCCCGAAACATGCTCCCCCGCAGTCCCGAGAATGCGATACAGACTCTCGATGAGGCGATTCTTTTGACGGAAAAAGCCATAGCGGAGAGCCGGGATGCCATCCAGGACTTACGGCCCGAGCAGGCGGCTCAGCGGGACCTTGCTGGATTGCTGACCGCGACGGGCCAAGAATTAACGGTCAATCGGGAAGCGAACGTGCCTTTGCCCGTCTTCCGTGTGATCGTGGAAGGGGAGCCTCAAAAGCTGTCCTCGGTGCTTGAGGACGAAGTCTACCGCATTGCCCGAGAGGTAATACGAAATGCTTTCCGCCACGCCATTGCGCGACGGATCGAGGTAGAGATTCGCTACGATGCGCGACAGCTTCGCTTGCGTATCCGCGATGATGGAAAGGGCATCGACCCGAAGGTCATGGAGGACAGCGGCCGCACTGGACACTGGGGTTTACCCGGGATCCGTGAGCGTGCGCAGCGAATCGGGTCACGATTGGAGTTCTGGAGCGAAACCGGAGCAGGCACAGAAGTTGAATTGACTGTTCCGGCTGCGATTGCTTACGAAGCACGGCGGGAAAGCCCACCATTCCGGCTGTTCCCCAAGGCAAGAACATGAACAGCGTTCCTGGCATGATTCGAATCCTTACTGCGGACGATCACGCGCTCCTCCGCAAAGGGATCGCAGCCTTGGTCAATGCTGAACCTGACATGGAGTTGATTGCGGAGGCTTCCAACGGAGAGGAAGCCATCGAGCAATTTCGTTTACACCGTCCCGATGTAACCTTGATGGACCTTCAAATGCCTGGTCTCAATGGAATCGAGGCGATCAACAGCATTCGGAGTGAATTCTCTGACGCCCGCATCATTGTCCTTACAACTTATACGGGCGACGCCCAAGTCGTGCGCGCACTCAGAGCAGGTGCGCGAGCTTACGTATTAAAAGGACATGTGCATAAAGAGCTCCTGGAAACCATCCGTACCGTACATGCCGGACGGAAGAGAATACCGCCGGACGTTGCCAGCGAGCTCGCCGAGCACGCAGCGGACGATGAGTTGACGGCGCGTGAAATCGACGTTCTACGTTTAATTGCCGCCGGGAATTCCAACAAACAGATCGCCGATCAACTCTTCATCGGTGAAGCGACCGTAAAGAGCCACGTCACCAACATACTGTCCAAGCTGAGCGCCAGCGATCGATCGCACGCCGTTGCCATTGGGCTAAAGCGCGGAATTATCGAGCTATAAAGACTCCCCTAAAAGTAGGATGGCCGGCTCCCCCCTTTGGCGGTTCCCAACTTATCTGCAAATACCTTAACCTCACGTGATTATTACGGAGGGGATTCTGCAGCGCTTATTCTCGAATTTCGCCAACGGTTGGCCTGGTCGGGGTCTTCTCGCCCAGCGCATAATAACCGCCGCTGCGCTCACTCATTCTGCTGTTACAAACCGCGGGACACCCTCTGGATTAGCAGTTCTCCCGGAATTGGTTGCAGCCGGCCTGGGGATATTTGTTCTAGTGGGTTTCTGGACTCCCGCGGCCGGAACGTTAGTCGCCATCGTTGAGCTGTGGATCGCCTTCACCAGCGTCGGCGATCTATGGACCGCTATATTGTTAGCGACTCTCGGCGGCACATTGGCGATGATCGGACCCGGTGCGTGGTCCATCGATGCCCGACTCTTCGGCAGAAAGCACATCGCAGCTCCGCATTATTAAGCCCGTTCTCCATCCACCAAAAGTCGGAGCATCAGATCCCACGATGTAAATGGCAGAAAGTCCGCCTATTTGGGGTTGTCCGTCGGTCCCGGGCTGTTGCAGAGTGATGCTCGTGGGCCACGAAGCCGCCCGTTTTTTTTCCAGGTGCGAAACAGACGGCATCGAGCTCACCGAGCTTGCAAAGAAAACGTCCATCAGAGATCGGAATAAGGAGTGAGACATGAATTCGGCCGCAATTTCTCAGGGACCAAGGATGGGTTCGACTCACCTATTTAGCCACGATTTGGGGGCATCAATTATGTCGAATGCCACACCCATCGTATCTGTTGTGGATGACGACGAGTCGGTTCTCGAATCGCTGCGACTGTTGATCCGCTGCGGGGGCTGGCAACCTAAGACATTTGTTTGCGCACAAGAATTCCTGGCGCGGCCGCCCGCCTTGGTGCCGAACTGCCTGATACTTGACGTTTCCCTTGCCAGCCTCGATGGTCTCGATGTGCAGAAGCGGGTCTCTCGCGAGCGCCCTGAAATGCCGATTATCTTTATTACGGGCCACGGCGATGTGCGAACCACGGTCCAAGCCATGAAGGCAGGAGCTTTCGAATTCTTCACGAAGCCGTTCCAGGGCGAGCTGATGTTGAGCGCCATCCGAGAAGCCCTTGAGCGCAGTCGTATCGCCCTGGGGCACGAGGCGGAGATGAGCGTGCTCCGGGAGCGTTACGGATCACTCTCACCTCGCGAACGGCAGGTTATGGTGTTGGTAGTATCTGGGTTGCTCAACAAACAGGTAGGCGGCGAACTCGGGATTAGTGAGGTCACCGTAAAGGCGCACCGAGGCCAGGTGATGGAGAAGATGAAGTCCGACTCGCTCGCGGACTTGGTAAGAATGGCTGCAAGGCTCCGCCTCGCCCCGGTCCCGAAATCCTGACATCCGCGGCCCGGACGTTCGCCTTAGAACAAAGCCACCCGGTGGCTGAGCCGACTGCTGGTGACAGCGCAAATGTGCACACGCAAACGCTGCTAGCGTGGTTTAATTCCAGCTGCGGGTGTGCTTGGCCGCGCTTGTGGAGGCGAGATGGAAAACCTGATTGCTAAACTACTGGACGATTTTGATCACGGGAGGATGACGCGACGCCAACTTATCAAGAGCATTGCCGTCGTCGCAGCAGCCGCGGCGGGCACAACACCGGGGTTTGGAGAAAACCCGAAGGGGTTCAGGGCAGTCGCGGTCAACCACATCTCGTACCAGGTTGACGACTATGTGAAGACGCGGGACTTCTATGCGAATTTGTTCCGGATGAGGGTGGTCGGAGATACAGGCACTCAGTGCAACCTGATCATCGGCGACACGAATACGTTTGTGATTCCCCGTAACGCCCCCCAGGGGAGCGCTCCGCCGCGGATCGATCACATTGCTTACACCATCGAGAACTGGGACAAGAATGCTGTGAAAGCTGAGTTGGAACATCGCGGGCTCAACCCACAACCCGATACCGAGAACAGCTTTCACGTTAAGGATCCGAACGGCTTCGATCTCCAGATCAGCGGCAAGGACATGAAGCCTGCTTAAGCGGCAGGTTTCTAAGGTCTCGATCGCGCAGCACCCGCAACTGATTGCTACTGGCCGCAACGAACTCAGGCTGCTCTTCTCGATCCCATAGCCTTCCACAGCGGCTCTCTCCTTTAGAGGGGATTCTCAACCCGAACTCTATCCGAGTTCGGGCGAGAGCCGCTGCTTCTTGTTCTCAACTATCAACTAAACGCGGGGCATCCTCTCTGCTTTTACCGGCCACGGAGATTTGAAGGCTGGGCGTGCAAACCGCCCATTACGTCGGCGAAACTGAAATTACTCGACTGAAAAATCGGGAGAGTGTGCAGGTAATAGTCTCCCCCGGAAGCCATCGACTCTATTCAAGCGACAAATCTACTGGCGTCGTCATGGACGCAAAGGCTGGTCAGACCCATTACGTCCGGGTGGATATGAAGCGCGGTTTTCCGTGCTACGGAGCGGTCACGCTGGTCGACCCGCAAGAAGGAAAAGTCGAATTTACAAAACAACGGCAAGATTTGACCTGGAGTTTGTCGGGGAAATTGACGCCGTCTTCGTCGGCTGGCACACCGACGCCTTCAACCTAGATTTTATCCCTTAGCACGTCAACTACTCACCTGGGGCGCATGAGTTCTAATCGGACACCAGACCGCATAGCTTCTTCTTGGTTCAGTTTGCGGCCTCCTCAGGGTAGAATTTACAACGCCCTCGGAACTGCAGTTGGAACCGATGAATTTTGCACGGCCTTCGATACTGACTTCCGGCGCTCATGGAGGTGGTCAATGAATATTCTCGAAACAGTCCTGGTTGGTGCTTTGGTTCTGATGCCTTGGGCTAGCAGAGCTCAAGAAAAGCCGACACCGGTTGCTCCGACCGATATGGCGTCGGGTAAGCAGACATACATGGATTATTGCGCCGCATGTCACGGGGCCGACGGTAGAGGCCATGGCCCTGCCGCTTCGGAGCTGAAAACACCACCGGCGAATCTGAGGACACTCGCCATCCGGCACGATGGCAAATTCCCGGAAGACTATGTTGCTCGCGTGGTGCGCTCTGGCGACCCAAGTTTTTCTGGGCATGGTTCGTCTGAAATGCCCATCTGGGGGCCAGTCTTTTCCATGCAAAAAAACGGTGACGAGTTGGGCGTGCGTCGACGCATCAAGAACCTGTGCAACTATCTAGCGTCCATACAGGACAGGAAATCATAGCCTTATCGGCTGCGCCCTGATAAACGCTGCGCGCGATCAATGCAACAGCGCCTTATGCATTTGCTTTGTAGTATTTTGGCTCGCTGGAGCTTTGAGTGGTGCGATCCGATAGCGGAACACGAACGCGGATTCGCGTCCCATCCGAGGGCTGCGATTCGATCGCGAGTTGACCGCCGATTAAGCGTACCCTTTCGCGCATGCTGATCAGGCCGAGACCTCCCTTTGCATGGATGTACTCGGGATTAAATCCTGCGCCGGAGTCGGAGATGCAAAGATCGATCCCTTCACTATGGGCGGACAGCTCGACCTTCGCGTCTGAGGAATTAGTATGCTTCACAATGTTCCGCAAGGCTTCCTGGACAATGCGAAACAGACAGAGAGCAACATCCTTGGGGACCTGTCCAGGAACGTCGTGGTATCGAAAGTCGATATGCAAAGCGTGCTGATTGCTTACTTCTTTGCAAAGGCTGCCCGTTGCAGCTACCAGGCCCTGGAGGTCCAATCTTGCAGGGTGAAGTTGATGAGACAAATTGTGCAGATCGCTCGAAACTTCGGACGCCATTTCCGTGAGATTGTTCAGTTCCTTTCGTTCGGTTGAGGTTAGCCTGTGAACGCTTTGCTCGAATTGGTCTAGGCCAATCTGGAGATACGCCATTCGCTGGCTGATATCATCATGTAACTCTCGGGCGATCCGGACGCGCTCTTCCTCTTGAGCGTGGATCAAAAGACCAGTCACCTCTTGCAGCGACATCTCTGACAGCTTCCGCTCGGTAATATCGATGCACGAGCCAATGTAACCGCAGAAGCGGCCGTTGACCCCAAACCTCGGCACACCGTAGTCGACAATCCACCGGTATTGCCCGTCATGGCGTTGCAAGCGGTACTCCATCTCAAAGTGTCTGCGCGATTCGAAAGCTGCTGAGTAAATGGCGAGACACCGTTCCAGGTCATCGGAATGTACACCGGAAATCCATCCTTCCCCCAACTCCTGCTCCATCGTTCGACCGGTGAAATTGAGCCAACCTCGATTGAAAAAGGTGCACAGCTTGTCCGTTCCCGACATCCAGATCAGTGTTGGAGCAGTATCTGCCATCAAGCGGAAGCGTTCTTCGCTCTCGCGCAAAACAGCTTCGTGTCGCTTTCGCTCTTCCACCAATACGGCGAGGGTCATGAACGGCCCGGCGGTGAACAACAAGAACAGTTGTAGCGTGAAGACCCCATTGACTGGGTCCGTTTCGGTAAACGGCCCCCGGCCGTGGATCGCACCCCAAATAGAGACGAGGGCGACTATGCTTGCTGATGTCCCAGCCCCGGCAGAGCCAAAACGTAAAGCGGACCACAGTAGGAACGGCACCAGGGAGTAAAGCCCTGCTGGCGACGCGTGAGTTGCGCGAGTTACAAACATGACGAAACTTAACAAAAACACTGCCATGAAAAGCCCGGCTGCCTCTAGGAAATAGGCACGAGTGGAGCGCGGCCGCGCCCGGTAGCGCTCGACCCAACCGAGGATCGCGGGAGCCAAAGTGAGAAAGGCCAGACCGTCAGACAGGAAGTTAATCCTAGCGCTCATCCAACGGTCCCCAGTCAAGGATCCGATGCCGATCAAGCTTGCGACCAGCGGACCGAGCACCACCGTAAGCAGAACATACTTCCCAAAGGCCTTCAGGCTGTCCAAAGGGGGCACGCCATGCAAGAAATAGTGAACTCCCCATACCGCAACGAGAATTTCCGCGATGTCGGCGAGCTGGAGAATAGCAGTCGAACGAATCGATACGCCCGCTGGGAGATCGTAGAGAACAAAACCGGCCAAGCCTGCCGGAATGAGTATTGGCCAGATCTTCCGTGGAGAAATCAACAGAATGGCGACCAAAACTGCGCAACCGGGCCAAAGGGGCCAGAGCGTTTGGGGAACATTTATAATCAAGGTTCCACCGAGTTTTGCCGCGAGATAGCACAGCACAAGAACTAGGATCGCTCGGAACAACGGGCGAAACCGATCTTCCAGGTTCGCAATCGAGGATGATCGGTCTCGCTGATTCCTTTCCATCGGCTGCCTCCTGGGGGCGCAATCGAAGACAGCATAATTCTCCGAAATATGCATTAGCAATCACTAAACTACTCCCAAATTGATTAGATCTACTGTGCATGAGCGGGGAGAACGGGCGGACTTCTATGGACAGCCGCCTTTGTGCCTAGTGGGCGTCTGTTGAGTGACTCCAGGCGCGTGGACCGCGAAGATAAGTCAGGAGTTAGCTGGTTGCAGGGGGAGCATTGCTACTGCGGAGGAAGATGGACGCACTGGCTCTTGACCGTAGCGGGGGGCGTTTCACTGGACTTGACACTCTGCCAGGTGAATCGATCATGCGTCAGCCGCTTGCGGCATTATCTACTTCATCTGGGGCGATTTTGACGCATCCCATCTGGCTATGGACCGTTGGGAGTTTCCGGTCGGATTCCTTAGCAGATATTGCTAGGTCCTGATAGACGCCAAAGCCGTCCCTATCGGACTATGAGCAATTGTCCGGTTACGCGACGCAAATCAGGTTCTGGGTACAATTGAACAGTTATAGTCAGCCTCGTCGTTAGGACTCCGCTTTCGACAAGATGGAACCAATCAACGATCAGAACCAGGTAAACGTCAGCGCTTTACCGGATGCGCTTTCTCGCTGAGGAGTGCGCGGGGGCGAGGAGTTCTGCGCGCGTCCGGTAAAGCCGTTTGCACTAAACCGCTAGCGCGGTATTGGTGGCGCTGTAGTTGTGTCGGCTTATCCGGTCATATTCGTCGCTGTTCCAGTTGAACATATCTCCCCCTACGGAAGTTCTGTTTGCTAAAGCATGG
>Ga0181526_10002926_pt1 | contig 14316 bp, 10 predicted proteins | sample PEATcosm2014_Bin_35_FD_119750 | JGI IMG/M metagenome (GOLD analysis project Ga0181526, IMG submission 119750) | Peatland microbial communities from MTU Mesocosm Facility, Houghton, MI, USA - PEATcosm2014_Bin06_30_metaG | ecosystem: Environmental > Terrestrial > Soil > Wetlands > Peat | place...
AAAAGCTCCCACGTCAGATCCTCGGCCTTGCCGCCGACCTTTTCGAGCGCTTGATAAATCGGAACCGTCCCGATCGGCACCGGCGAGTTGCGCAGAATCCACTCGCGCGTTTCGTGGATGTTCTTGCCGGTCGAAAGATCCATCACGGTGTCGGCGCCCCAGCGCGTCGCCCACGTCATCTTCTCAACCTCTTCCTCGATCGACGAGCTCACGGCCGAGTTGCCGATGTTGGCGTTGATCTTCACGAGGAAGTTCCGGCCGATGATCATCGGCTCGCTCTCGGGGTGGTTGACGTTTGAGGGAAGGATCGCGCGCCCGCGCGCGAGCTCGCCACGCACAAACTCCGGCTCGACGTTCTCACGCAGCGCGACGAACTCCATCTCGGGCGTGATCTCGCCGCGCCGCGCGTAGTGCATTTGCGTCACGTTGCCGCCGGGCTTCACCCGCCGCGGTAAGCGCGGCGACGGAAAGCGTAGGGCGTCGAGCTCGGACATCGCCTCGCGACCGCGGCGATAGAGCGAGGTCGGCCTTTCCAACTCGATCGTGTCGTTACGAGCGGCAATCCAGCGCTCGCGTAGCGGCTCCAGGCCGCGGCGAATGTCGAGCGACGATTCCGAATCGGTGTACGGACCGCTGGTATCGTACAGCGTGTGGACCGTTCCGTCGGTGAGCGTCACGGCGCGGCGCGGAACGCGAATCGAGGGGTCGCTGCCCCCAACGTAAACCTTCATGTTTATCCTCCCTACGCCGGCATTATCCGGATCAGGTACGTGCGGTCGGCGGCTCGGGCCGCCCTCTCAGCCTAATTCAGCTCCCGCGCACGGACTCTATACGCCCGAAGCGCGGTTCTTCCCAGGCAGGCGGGCGCTTTTGGAAGAGATGGGCGCGCCGGACGGAAATGACGGCAGCGATGACCAGCTTCGCCCCTGACCCCGATCCCCAAGAGACTCGCGAGTGGCTCGAGGCCATGCGAGCCGTGCTCGCCGTCGAAGGCCCTGGCCGCGCGCGCGAATTGATCGCGGCGCTCGTCGATGAAGCGCGGCGCGCCGGCACGCACGTATCGCTTGGATTGACGACGCCGTACGTCAACACGATCCCCCTCGACAAACAGGCGCCGATGCCCGGCGATCGCGAGGTCGAAGCGCGTCTGCGCCACTACGTCCGTTGGAACGCGCTGGCCACCGTCGTCCGGGCAAACAGGGTTAGCTCCGAACTCGGCGGGCACGTCGCGAGCTTTGCTTCGGCCGCGACGCTCTACGACGTCGGTTTCAACTACTTTTTTCGCGCGCCCAGCGAGACGTTCGGCGGCGATCTGGTCTTCTTCCAGGGGCATTCCTCACCCGGCGTCTATGCGCGCGCCTTCCTCGAAGGGCGCATCACCGAAGAGCAGCTCGAGCATTTCCGGCAGGAGGTCGACGGGCGCGGCCTCTCGTCGTACCCGCATCCCTGGCTGATGCCCGACTTTTGGCAGTTCCCCACCGTCTCGATGGGGTTGGGCCCGATCATGTCGATCTATCAGGCGCGATTCATGCGCTATTTGCACGACCGCGCGCTCTCGGATACCTCCGATCGGAAGGTCTGGGCCTTCGTCGGCGACGGAGAGATGGACGAGCCCGAATCGCTCGGCGCCATTTCGCTGGCCGGACGAGAGAAACTCGACAACCTGATCTGGGTCGTCAATGCCAACCTGCAGCGCCTCGACGGTCCGGTGCGCGGCAACGGCAAGATCATTCAAGAGCTCGAGGGCATCTTCAAGGGGAACGGCTGGAACGTCATCAAGGTCATCTGGGGACGCAGCTGGGATCCGCTGCTGGCCGCCGACTCCAGCGGACGGCTCGTGCAACTGATGAGCGAGTGCGTCGACGGCGATTATCAAACGTTCAAGTCGCGCAACGGCAAGTACGTTCGCGACGAGTTTTTTGGCCGCTATCCGGAGACGGCGGCATTGGTCGGCGATTGGAGTGACGACGAGATCTGGGCCCTGCAGCGCGGCGGCCACGACCCAACCAAGGTTTATGCGGCGTACGAAGCGGCGTGCAAGCATCGGGGAGAGCCGACCGTCATCTTGGCAAAGACGATCAAAGGCTACGGAATGGGCGAAGCCGGCGAGGCTCAGAACATCGCGCATCAAGCCAAGAAGATGGAACTGGAAGCCATGCGCACCTTCCGGGATCGCTTCGTGTTGCCCATCACCGACGAGCAGATGGCAGGCGATAAAATCCCGTTTTTCAAACCGGCGGAGGATTCGCTGGAGATGCAGTATCTGCGCGAGCGAACCGCGGCGCTGGGCAGCGTCCCGCAGCGGCGCCGCCGTTCGGCGTCGCTGGCCGTACCCGAGCTCTCGGGCTTCGACGCGCAGCTCCAGAGCACGGGCGACCGCAGCATCTCCACCACGATGGCCTTCGTGCGCGTACTCAACGCCGTGGCGCGCGATCCCGAGATCGGGGCGCGTGTCGTGCCGATCGTCGCCGACGAATCGCGAACCTTCGGCATGGAGGGCATGTTCCGGCAGATGGGGATCTACTCGTCGGTCGGTCAGCTCTATCATCCGCAAGATGCCGAACAGTTGATGTGGTATCGCGAGGACAAGCTCGGACAGATCTTGCAGGAAGGGATCAACGAGGCGGGGGCGATCTCGTCGTGGATCGCCGCGGGAACGTCGTACTCCAACCACGACCTGCCGATGATCCCGTTCTACATCTTTTATTCGATGTTCGGATTCCAACGGGTCGGCGATTTAGCGTGGGCCGCCGGCGACAGCCGCACCCGCGGCTTTCTCTTGGGCGCAACGTCGGGTCGCACGACGCTCAACGGCGAAGGCCTGCAGCACGAAGACGGCAGCAGTCAAGTCGCGGCATCGTTCATTCCGAACTGCTGCAGCTACGATCCGACGTACGCGTACGAAGTCGCCGTAATCATTCAGGACGGCCTGCGCCGCATGCTGACCGATCAGGAAGACGTGTACTACTACATCACGCTGCTTAACGAGAACTACCCGCACCCGGCGATGCCGGCCGGCGCGCGCGAGGGCATCTTGCGAGGGATGTATCTTCTCCGCGACTCTAGCGCCGCGGCCGGTAAGAAAGAGAAGAAAGTGCCGTGCGTGCAGCTCTTCGGTTCCGGCGCGATCCTGCGCGAAGTGGAGGCCGGCGCCGAGCTGCTTGCGAGCGACTGGAACGTTCGAAGCGACGTCTGGAGCGTCCCCAGCTTCAACCAGCTGCAGCGCGACGGCGTCGCCGCGCGCCGCTGGAATATGCTCCACCCCGAGGACGCGCCTCGCCTATCGTACGTCGAGCAGTGCTTGCGCGGACGGCTGGGTCCCGGTATCGCCGCGACGGACTACATACGTACCTTCGCCGAGCAGATCCATCCCTTCATGGACCGGCGTTACGTCGCGCTCGGCACCGACGGCTACGGGCGCAGCGATTTTCGCCGTAAGCTCCGTAGGTTTTTCGAAGTCGACCGGCACTTCGTCGCAGTGGCGGCGCTGCAAGCGCTCGCTGCGGACGGCGCCGTCGAGCCTTCGACGGTCAAGAAAGCGATCGAGAAGTACGGAATCAACCCCGACAAGCCCAATCCCATCACGGTGTAGAAGAGCGGCGAATGAGCAATACGATCGAGGTGCGCGTTCCCGATATCGGCGACTTCAAAGAAGTGCCGGTCATCGAAGTCTTGGTCAAGCCCGGCGATCGCGTGAAGAAGAACGATTCGCTCATTACGCTCGAGAGCGAGAAAGCCTCGATGGAAGTGCCGTCGGAGGCCGATGGCGTCGTGCAAGACGTGAAGGTGAAAGTCGGCGACAAGGTGTCGCAGGGTGCGCCGATTCTCGTGTTGAGCTCTGACGCCCCTGCAGCGGTACCGCCTGCACCCGCCGCGCCCGCTGCTCCGGCCGCACCGGCCGCTTCCTCACAAACTGCGCAGACCATCGAAGTGCGCGTTCCGGATATCGGCGACTTCAAAGAGGTACCAGTCATCGAAGTCCTCGTTAAGCCAGGCGACCGCGTAAAGAAGAACGATTCGCTGATTACGCTCGAGAGCGAGAAAGCGTCGATGGAAGTGCCGTCCGAGGCGGATGGCGTCGTACAAGACGTCAAGGTCAAGGTCGGCGACAAAGTCTCGCAAGGCGTTCCAATCGTCGTGCTCGCCGCTTCGGAAAGCGCCGCGCCGCCAAAAGCGGCCGCCCCGGCCCCGCAAGCGCAGCCGGCGCAGCAAGTGCAACCCGCGCAGCAAGGGTCGTCGGGAAACGGCATCGTCCACGCCGGACCGTCGATCCGGCGCTTTGCGCGCGAACTCGGCGTGGATTTACAAGAGCTGCGCGGCACCGGACCGAACGGCCGCATTACTCGCGAGGACGTGCAAGGCTTCGTCAAGAGCGCGCTGCGGAGCGGCGTTGCCGCCGGCGGCGGCGCAACGCCATTTGCCGGTCTGCCGCCCTGGCCGAAGCTGGATTTCTCTCAATACGGCGAGACGGAACGTAAGCCGCTTTCGCGCATCAAAAAACTTTCCGGTCCGAACCTGCACCGCAACTGGGTGCTTATTCCGCACATCACCAACTACGACGAAGCCGACGTCACCTCAATCGAAGAACTTCGCAGCGAGGTCAACGCCGAGCAAACAAAGTCGGGTGGCCCCAAGCTCACGATGCTCGCGTTCTTGATTCGCGCCAGCGTCGCGGCACTGCAGCGCTTTCCAGAGTTCAACGCTTCACTCGACGGCGACGAGTTGATCCTCAAGCATTACTACAACATCGGATTTGCGGCCGACACGCCCGGCGGGCTGGTCGTGCCCGTTATCAAGAACGCCGACAAGAAAGGCTTGATCGAGATCGCGCGCGAGGCTGTAGAACTTGCCGGCAAGGCGCGCGAGGGCAAACTGACGCTCGCGCAGATGCAGGGTGGCAGCTTCACGATCTCGTCGATCGGCGGTATCGGCGGCACGGCGTTCACCCAAATCGTCAACGCACCGGAAGTTGCGATTCTCGGCGCGACGCGCACGGCAACAAAACCCGTGTGGGACGGCAAGCAGTTCGTTCCGCGGCTGATGCTGCCGATCAGCGTGAGTTACGATCACCGCGTGGTCGACGGCGCCGGCGCGGCGCGATTCCTAGTCTACGTCGCCGAGCTGCTGGCCGACTTCCGCCGCGTCATGCTCTAGGAGCCTGTCAGGGAACCCCGATTCGCGCGCTGCTCGAGCCAAATCCGGACAGTAAGTGTCATATATGGCCGGTATGCTTCCGTAAACACTACAAATCACGAAGGAGACGAGCACGATGATCAAGGGAATCGACATCGCAGCCTATTTGGTGCGCGATCCGCAGGCGCAGATTGCTTTCTACCGCGACGTGCTGGGCATGAAGCCGACCGAGATCGACGATCAGGGGCGCGGCGCGGAGTTCACGCTTGCCGACGGCTCGACGTTCGGCGTCTGGAAACCCGAGGGCGGCGAGACCGGCGGCGCAATCATGTTCGCGGTCGACGATGCGAAGGCGGCGGTCGAGCACTATCGCGCTCGCGGGCTGCAGCTCTCCGACGTGATAGAGTCGCCGGTGTGCTTCATGTCCTTCGGGTCAGACCCCGAAGGGAACGGCCTCATCATCCATCAGCGCAAGGCGTAGCGCTCCACGGCTCGCCGCGCTCGCGCGACGATCTCGTCGCGTAGCGCGACGGGTTCGACGAGCGTCGCAACGTCGGCCCACGCAAGCGCTTGGAAGAGCGCGACCTCGCTGCCCGGAAACGTCACGCGAACGCGCGCTTCGCCCGCGTCTTGCGAGAGCACCTCGGCCGGCCAGTAGTAGGTGACGCGTTCGAGTGCGTCGTTCGGCATGCAAAACGTCACGATGCAATCGGCGCTGCGCGACGCCTCGGCAAATCGCGCCGACGAGTCGGCCCAATAACGCTCGAGATCGAAATCCTCGGGTCGCTGGAAATGCTCGGCGACCTCTTGGGCGCTGCGCACGCGATCGATGCGAAAGCTGCGCAACTCGCCGTCGGAGCGAGCGATGAGATACCACACGCCAGCCTTGCAGACCAGACCCAAGGGCTCCACGCTTCGCGTCGACGGCTTGCGGTTTCGATCTTCGTACCGGATGCGAAGGCAGCGATCGTCCCAGACGGCCCGGCGCAGCGTCGTGAGCAGTTCCAACGGCGGCTCGGGTTGATTCCATCGCCGCTGATCGAGATGGATCCGCGAGCGCGACTTGTCGGCGGCGCGTTGATGAACGGCGGCGAGGCCGCCGCGAAGCTTCTCGAGCGCGCGCGTCAGGCCGCGTTCGAGCCCGAGATCCGCGAGTGGACTGGCTCCGGAGGCGAAGAGCGCTCGGACCTCGTCTTCGCTGAAAAAGGTCAGGGCGCGACGGTAGCCCTCGGAGAGCACGATACCGCCGGTCGCACCGCGCTCCGCGTAGACCGGCACGCCGGCGGCCCCCAGCGCATCGACGTCGCGGTAGATCGTTCGCTCGGAAACCTCGAGGTGGTCCGCCAGGACGCGCGCGCTGCACTGCCGCCGCGATTGGAGCAGCAACAGCAGGGCGACGAGCCGGTCGGCCTTCACAGTTCGATCAAACTACGGCAATATGACATAATCTGTCAACTATTCAGCTCGCTTGCTTTAAGTCTTAAGAGAATTATTGACCATAATACCTTTTTCACGTTTTTGTGCCACAATAAGTTGACCAGAGTCGCACCTTGGAAGGGAAACAGTGAAAGCCACCCGGCCCGTCAGCCACCTCGTCTCCGGACGGCAATACGTGGTTCGTAAAAACGGCAGCCGACCGACTCGGCCGAGTAAAACTCTAGCGAGGATTTTCGAATGATTGCTACGCGATTCACCCTTATCGCCGCGTTGGCGGCCGTTGCCCTTGGATCGGCGGGCTGCTCGAATGCCGGCGGCCTTATGCCGGGAACCGCCGCCATGCAGCAACGCGCATCGGCGCCGTTCGCAGAGGAACGGGTGCGGATCAAAGAGTTTGCCGACCTTCCGCAGTACAGCGACGACTACTCGCCTTCCGCCATCGCTTCGGGGCCGCAGCATTCCCTCTGGGTGACCGACGACATCGATCAAGATTACGGCGAAAACTTGGTCGCTCGAATCGACACGTCGGGCGCGCGCCTAAAGACGTTCTACTATCAAGGGCTGTCCACGGAAGGGTCGTCATTTCAGGACATCGCCGCGGGCCCCGACGGCGCGCTCTGGATCACCGACTATTACAATTCGCAGATCGTACGCATGACAACCGACGGCACGTTTTCAACATTTCCGTTGAATACGGAACCGCTCGGGATTACGGCAGGTCCCGACAAGGCGCTCTGGTTTACCGAGTACAGCGCAATCGGGCGCATCACGACAAAAGGCAAGATCACCATTTATCCCGTTGGGGGCCTCGACGACGACATTACCGCGGGCCCGGACGGCGCGTTGTGGTTTACCGAACTGAACGGCAATGCGATCGGGCGCATCACGACGCACGGAAAGATCACGACATACACAAAAGGCATCAGCAGTGGAGCGGGCCCTTATAGTATCGCCGCAGGACCCGACGGCGCACTCTGGTTCACCGAAGGGACGGGTGGGCGCATCGGACGCATCACGACGAGCGGCAAAGTCACCGAATACTCCCGTGGAATTACTCCGACCGAAGAGCCCGTCGGCATCGCCGCCGGGCCGGATGGTGCGATGTGGTTCACCGAATACGAGAGCTACGATTCGTACCAGATACGCGAATCGAAGGTCGGCCGTATCACGATGGCCGGCAAGATTTCGGAGCACTCGAAGGGCCTTTCCAGCACTTCTGGTCCGGGCGATATCGTTGCGGGGCCCGACGGCAAGATGTGGTTCGTCGAAATCTATGCAGATCGCACCGGCCGCGTTACTCTTTAGAGAGGAGCAGCAATGACTCGCATGAGATTTACCCCCCAGACGGAGCGATGTGGTATACCGAGAGCCAGGGCTACGGTTCGGACGGTGGCCGGCTCGCAAAGATCGGCCGAATCACGATGAAGGGCAAAATTACGGAATATTCCAGGGGCTTGACCTCGACCTCATTCCCGACGGGAATCGTCACAGGTCCCGATGGCAACATGTGGTTCGTTGAGAGTGCGGGCCGACCGGGCCGGCCGCGTAAAGCTCTAGAAAAGGAACGCGGCATGAGAGCCATTCGATTCACAATCGTTATCGCGCTGAACGCATTTGCCATCACGCTGGCGGGCTGCTCGAATGCAAGCAGCGTCGTTCCGGGAACGGGGTTGCAGCAACGCGCATCCCAGCCGTCGCCGCCTGCAAAAGGCGTGAAGATTACGGAATTTGCCGACCTGCCCCAGCAATCTTCGGGGTACTACGGGCCTACGGCGATCACCTCGGGGCCGGAGAAGTCGCTGTGGGCCACCGACGTGATCGACCAAGACTTCGGCGAGAACGTGGTCGTTCAAATTGCAACATCGGGCAAACAGGTCCACGCCTTTTATTACAGTGGCCTGAGCACCGAGGGCGCCTCGTTCGTCGACATCGCACCCGGGCCTGACGGTATGCTTTGGATCACCGATGAGTACAACGGGCAGATTCTCAGCATGACGACCGGCGGTCAGTACGCCGGATATCTGTTGAACAACTTCCTAGCTCCGTTAGGCATCGTGACCGGCCCTGACAGGGCTCTCTGGTTTGCCGAGCGAGGGGGAAGCGCCTCGCAAATCGGACGAATCACGACCCACGGCGAGATCACGAACTACCCCGCCGCCGGGGGACCTACCGGCATCGCGGCCGGCCCCGACAAGGCGCTCTGGTTTACGGAGTTTGACGCTAGCGCGATCGGGCGCATCACCACAAAAGGCAAGGTCACGACGTATTCGAAAGGCATAACGCCCAACTCCGAGCCGTATTCGATTGCACCAGGACCTGACGGCGCGCTGTGGTTTACCGAGTTCGCCGGGGGGCGCATCGGGCGCATAACGACCGACGGCAAAGTCGCGGAATACTCCAAGGGAATCACGCCTTCGGAGCAACCGGTCGGCATCGCAGCGGGACCCGATGGATCGATGTGGTTCACGGAGAGTGAAACCTACGACTCGAACGGATTTCGGCTTGCGAAGATCGGCCGCATCACGATGAGCGGCAAGATCACCGAGTATTCGAAAGGCTTAACTGCGAACTCGGATCCAACGGATATCGTCGCCGGGCCGGACCACAACATGTGGTTCGTGGAAAGCGCCGCGGACCGCACGGGCCGCGTAAGGATCTAGCGCCAACGGCCGATGGTGAGTTTTATAGAGCGAGACGCTTAGCGCTTCGCGTTGAGCTCCCGCAAGACGTACTGCAGAATCCCGCCGTGGCGGTAATACTCGGCCTCGTTCGGCGTGTCGATGCGAACTCGCACGTTGAACTCGATCGATCGGCCGCTCTGCGCGTCGGTGGCTTTGACGCGAGCGCGCATGCGCGGCTCCAAGCCCGCCGCTATGCCGGTAATGTCGAAAAACTCCTCGCCGGTTAGACCATAGGTCGAGTGATCCGCACCGTCGACGTACTCGAGGGGCAGGACGCCCATGCCGATCAGGTTGCTGCGATGAATGCGTTCGAACGACTCGGCGATCACGGCTTTTATCCCGAGTAGATGCGGCCCCTTTGCCGCCCAGTCGCGCGACGATCCCGAGCCGTACTCCTTGCCGGCGAGCACGACCAGCGGCGTCCCCCCGGCCTTGTACTTCATCGCCGCATCGAAGATCGACATCGCCTCGCCGGTCGGCAAGTAGCGCGTAACGCCGCCCTCGGTTCCCGGAGCCAGCGCATTGCGCAGGCGAATGTTTGCAAAAGTTCCGCGCATCATCACTTCGTGATTGCCGCGCCGCGCGCCATAGGAGTTGAAATCGCCCGGCTCGATTCCGCGCTCCATGAGATACTTCGCCGCAGGGCTGCTCTTCGAAATGCTGCCCGCAGGTGAGATATGGTCGGTCGTCACCGAGTCGCCGAGCACGGCGATCGCGCGGGCTCCATGCACGTCTTGCAGCGGCGCCGGGCGCTCGGGCATGCTATCGAAATACGGCGGCTTCTTGACATACTCCGATTTCGGATCCCACGCGTACCGTTCGCTGGTCGCAACGCTGAGGTTGCGCCAGTTCTCGTCGCCGTCGAAGACGTGCGCGTACTCGCGCTCGAACATCTCCTCGCCGATGCACGTGGCCATCGTGGCCGCGATCTCGTCGTTGCTCGGCCAAATCTCCGCCAGGTAGACCGGACGACCATCGCTGCCGATTCCCAACGGCTCGCTGGTTAAATCAACGTCCATTCTTCCGGTCAACGCGTAGGCGACGACCAGCGGCGGCGAGGCCAGGTAGTTCGCGCGTACTTGCGCGTGGATGCGTCCCTCGAAGTTTCGATTCCCCGAGAGCACCGCCGCAACGATCAGGTCGCGGTCCGCAACCGCTTCGGCGACCTCGGAGGACAGCGGCCCGGAGTTACCGATGCAGGTCGTGCAGCCATAACCCACGAGATTGAAGCCGAGCCGGTCCAGATATTCGCGCAACCCGGCTTTGTTCAAATAATCGGTGACGACTTTGGAGCCAGGCGCGAGCGAGGTCTTGACCCACGGCTGCGTGCGAAGACCGCGCTCGACCGCATTGCGCGCGAGCAGCCCCGCGCCGACCAGCACCGACGGATTCGAGGTATTCGTACAGCTGGTGATCGCAGCGATGACGACGGCGCCGTCGTACAGCTCCGCCTCGGCAGTCTGCGCGATCGTCGCCGTCCCGCCGCCACCCTCGTCCTCGAAGCGCGCCACCGCTCCATTCGCGCGGTCGCGCGTAGCCGTCCATCCCTCCATCGCATGCTGAAACGAACTCTTGACGTCGCGCAACGCGACGCGGTCTTGCGGGCGGCTCGGGCCCGCAAGGCTCGGCTCGACGCTGCCGAGATCGAGCGCAAGCGTGTCGGCAAACTCCGGATCGGGCGAAGCATCGGCTCGAAAGAGTCCTTGCGCTTTGGCATAGGCTTCGACCAAAGCGATCTGTTCCTGCGGACGGGCGGTGAGACGAAGATAGTCGAGCGTGCGATCGTCGATCGGAAAGATCGCGACCGTCGACCCGAACTCAGGCGACATGTTGCTGATCGTCGTCCGATCGACGACCGGCAACGCTGAGAGTCCCTTGCCATAAAACTCGACGAACTTTCCGACGACGCCTTTGCGGCGCAGCATCTCCGCGACGGTGAGCACCAAATCGGTCGCCGTCACGCCTTCGCGCAACGCCCCGTCCAACCGGAAGCCGATCACTTCGGGAATCAGCATCGTCACCGGCTGGCCGAGCATGGCCGCTTCGGCTTCGATGCCGCCCACGCCCCACGCGAGCACGCCTAAGCCGTTGACCATCGTCGTATGCGAGTCGGTGCCGACGGCGGTGTCGGGGTAGGCCAGCAGGCGCTCCTCCGAAGCATCCGTCGTGCCGAAGACGACGCGCGCGAGATATTCGATATTGACCTGGTGAACGATCCCGGTTCCCGGCGGGACGACGCGAAAATCTTGCAGCGCGGACTGGCCCCATTTCAAAAATGCGTAGCGTTCGCGATTGCGCTCGAACTCCAGCGCGGTGTTCTTTGCGAGCGCGCCGGCGTTTGCAAAATAGTCGACTTGCACGGAATGATCGATCACCAGTTCGACCGGCTGCAGCGGATTGATGACGCGAGCGTCGCCGCCCATCTCCGCCATTGCGTCGCGCATCGCCGCCAAATCGACGACGCACGGAACGCCGGTGAAATCCTGAAGCAAGACGCGAGCCGGAGTAAAGGCGATCTCGCGCTCCTGACTGCGATGGCCGTCGTAACGCGCGAGCGCCTCGATATCCGCGCGCCTGACGGCGCGCCCGTCCTCGCAACGCAGCAAGTTCTCGAGCAAGATCTTGAGCGAAAAGGGAAGGCGCGAAAGTCTCCCTATTCCGGCGCGCTCCAGCGCGTCCAGGCGGAAATAGGCGTACGAACGATCGCCGGCGCGCAGCGAATCGAGCGCGCTAAAGCTGTTGGGATGAGGGCTCATCGAGCAGTCGTACTTTCGGATCCCCATTGGCGTAGCCTTCGATCCTCAGCACCGCTTGGCCGGAGAGCATCCGCCAGAGCGGTTCGGCGACGAGTCCCAGCCGCCAAGGCTGAAGTGCCAAAACGCGTTCGAAACTCTCGAAATCCGGCGGAACCTCGCGCGCCAGCCGCTCGAGCGCCGCGCGGGGCACGAGCAAACTGGAGGGCAGTTCGGCCTCGCGCGCGATCTCCGCGATCGCCGCGCCAAGCAGCGAAACCAGGGCATCGCGCGCCGGCGCCGCCGGCCGGGCCGGGCGTTGCGGCAGGTCGTCTTCAGCGAGTGCTTGACCGCGGGCCACCGCCGCCAGAATCGAAGGCCCGAGCTGCCGCTTCATTCCGCCGTCAAACCGGCGGAGCTGGGCAAAATCATCAGCCTTCGACGGCTTTGTCGCGGCAAGCCCCGCAACGACGTCGTCGGGAAGCACGTATCGCACGGGAAGGTCGCGCTCGCGCGCGACGGCATCGCGCAGCTTTACGAGTTCGTTGAGAATGCCAAGCTCGCGCCGGCTCATCCGCATCGCGCCGGGGATTCGCAGATAGGCTCGGCGCTCGTCCATGCGATACCGCTCGATGTCGCCGAGCTCGGCGCATTCCTCAAAGACCCACTCGTAGCGCCCCTTTTTTTCCAGGCGTGGAAGCAGCGCGTCGTAGACCGGCAGCAGATGCACGACGTCGTCGACGAGATATTCGATTTGACGCTCGGAAAACGGCCGCGCCGACCAATCGCTTACGGTTTGCGATTTGGCCAAACGCACGCCGCAGACGCTGCGCACGAGGTCGGCGAGCGAGATCTGCATGCCGTAGCCGAGAAACGACGCCGCGACCTGCGTGTCGAAAACGCGCGACGGCACGAGGGCATAACGGTCGGCGAAGATCTTCAAATCTGCCGAGAGCGCGTGACCGACGACGGTCGTTTGGGTCAGCGCTAAGACGAGCGGCCGCAAATCGGTCAGCGCGAGCGCGTCGACGATGACGGCGCCGTCGTCGAAGCAGAGCTGCACGACCATGAGCCTCGCCGAGTAGGTGCGCTCGGCGTGGAACTCGGTGTCCAGCGCGACGCGCGCCGCATCGCGAACTCGAGTGCAAAGCTCCTCGAGACCGGCTCGATCGGCAACGATTGATTGCGTCACGGCGAAGGCGAAGGCGAGGTTGCGGCTCGCCGGCGGAAGTGAAAGTGGGGACAGTGGTGCGTCAAGCAATAGTGATGCGCGTATCCGTGCACGGCAACCGTAACGCGATCCCCAAAGACCGTTAGCAGCGCGCAAATCGGAACGGCGATCGCGCACATCGTCCAAACGTGTACCCAAATCGGTACTCGAAAGGTCGCGGCGGTCGCGGTGGCAACCGTTCCGCCGAAGCCCGGAATGACGCGCACGGCCAGCAAGAAGGCCGGCGAGCCGATGGGGAAGCGCTTCACCCACGGCGGAAGGCGGTGCAGCGATTCTTGCAGGTTGAAGAGCTTCGATGCGTGGAGGTTGATCCAATAGCCGAGTAAGGCCGCCAGAACCAATCCAACCGTATCGACGATCGTGCCGTCAATCGGTCCGAAGATGGCACCGTTCATGATTGCGAGCGCATCCGTCACGGAAAACGGTGCAGATGCGACGACCGCGAAGATTGCGACGGCCAGCGGATAAGCCAGCGGCCCGATGATCCGGATTTCGTGCTCGACTCGGGGCTGATGGCGAATGACCAAGAACGCCAGCACAAAGGAACCGGCCAGTAAAGCAAGAGCAGCAGCCCGCCGAAGGAGGCGATTCAAGCGATGGTCGTACGCACGGTGATCACGGTGCTATGCGGAGTTGGGCTCTACGCCTCGCTTTTCATGCTTCGAAAGAGCATCCGCGCCGCGCGGGGGCAGATTCTGGGGCCCAGCGTCGTCAAAACGCCCCGGGCGCGCCTCTTCGGGCCGCCTAACTCCTTTCTCGGCTTGCTCTACTACCCCGCCGTGGCGCTTGCCGTCTGGCTCGTTCACACCCCGCTCGCGGCGGCCGTCCTGCTCCTCGCGGTCCTCTTTGCTGCGGCCACGTCGGTCGCACTGGCCTACTCGTTGCTTTTCGTTACACGCCTCGCATGCCCGTATTGTTGGACCTCGCACGCGGTGAACTGGGCGCTCCTGCTCCTCTGCGGGTTATTCGTGCCGGACATATTGAGTCGCGGCATTTGATTTGGTAGAATCGGCCTCTCTGGTCAGGACGGCGTGAACTGTCGCCGAAACCGCCCGAGAGCGAGTACCGGCTGCGCAGCATCAGTTCTGTGCCCCGGCGAACG
>Ga0181526_10002930_pt1 | contig 14313 bp, 12 predicted proteins | sample PEATcosm2014_Bin_35_FD_119750 | JGI IMG/M metagenome (GOLD analysis project Ga0181526, IMG submission 119750) | Peatland microbial communities from MTU Mesocosm Facility, Houghton, MI, USA - PEATcosm2014_Bin06_30_metaG | ecosystem: Environmental > Terrestrial > Soil > Wetlands > Peat | place...
CAATCGCCGCCTTTGGCATATTCGCCCTCGTTGACGATATCGATGCCGATCCTGCGCTGCTGCGCGACGATGGCCGCGACATCGTCAGAGATATGGCTCTCGTCGCCGGCCGCCACGCCTTTGTCGAGCGACAGAAACGGCAGGCTGCCGACATGCGTCGTCAGGATTTTTGCTGTGCTGCGCTGCATCGCCAGTCCGCCATTAAGCTGGAGCCGGTGCTTAGCACGCGCCAATCCTCGCGTCATGGCGCGAGCTAGGCCAATACAACATCCCGCCCCACTTCTCCGGCATGCCGATGGGGCCGATCCCAACGGGTCGCAGCGGGGGCAATAATTCCGGCTTCTGCGCCGTGACGCGATCGAGTAAAAATACATTTTGGCGCTGAGCGCGAATCATGACGACGTCAGAACGATTGCCCTTGTGGAGTTGGGCGTGTCCGGCTTTGGCCGCGATCGTGCTTCTGCTCTCCTTCGCGTTCGACAAAGGATCCGCGATCGCGGCGCTCGCCGCCGTCGCGCTGTTCGGCGCGGTGTTCGCGGCGGTCTATCACGCCGAGGCGATTGCGCATCGCGTCGGTGAGCCGTTCGGCACGCTGGTGCTTGCTCTCGCCGTGACGCTGATCGAAACGGCGCTGATCGTCTCGGTGATGATCGCGGCGCCGGCACAAAACGCCGGGCTAGCGCGCGACACGGTCTTCGCCGCGGTGATGATCGTGTGCAACGGCATCGTCGGCGCATGCCTCCTTGCCGGCGGCGTGCGTCATCGTGAGCAAGTTTTTCAGATCGAAGGAGCGAGTTCCGCGCTCGTCGTGTTGGTGGCGCTCACCGGGCTCACTTTGGTGCTCCCGAATTATACGACCAGCGTGCTCGGCCCGCTCTTTAGCGCGCCGCAGCTTGTTTTTGCCGCCATCGTGTCACTCCTGCTCTATGTCTCATTCATCTTCGTGCAGACAATCCGGCACCGCGATTATTTCCTGCCGGTCCAAGCCGCCAGTCCGGAGCAACATGCGTCGGTACCGTCCGCCGCGACCGCATGGCTCTGCGCTGGGCTGCTACTGGTCGCGCTCGTCGTCATCGTCGGCCTTGCCAAATTGCTCACGCCGACGGTGGAATCCGCGGTGGCGCGGCTCGGGGTGCCGGACGCCGTGGTCGGGATTGTCATCGCTGCGCTCGTGCTTCTGCCCGAGGGACTCGCCGCGGTGCGAGCCGCACTGGGCAACCGATTGCAGACGAGCCTAAATTTGGCGTTGGGATCGGCGCTCGCCACCATCGGCCTGACCATTCCGGCGGTGACTTCGGTGTCACTCGCACGGCATCAGCCGCTGGAGCTCGGTCTGGATGCGAAGGATCAGGCCTTGTTGCTGCTCACGCTACTCCTCGCCGCAATGACCTTGAGCACCGGCCGGACCACGGTGTTGCACGGCATCGTGCATCTATTGATCTTCGCGGTATTCCTGTTCTTCGCGGTAGTGCCCTGAAGGGTAGCTACTCCGCCGCCGCCAGTGTCGCGCCGTCACGCCCGGCGCGCACCAAGCGGCCCGGCATGGCGCCGGTATGTTCGCCGCGCGCGAAGATCGGCTCCCCGGCAACGAGCGTCGACTCGTAGCCTTCGACGCGCTGGACGAAGCGCCGGCCGCCGGCCGGCATGTCGTGCACGAGCTCGGGCTTCTGCACCGTGAGCTTATCGAAATCGATCAAATTGACGTCGGCGCGCAGTCCCGGCGTCAGTCTGCCGCGATCCGACAGACCGAAGTAATCCGCGGTCTCGCTGGTCTGGCGTTTGACGATCTGCTCGACCGGCAGGCGCGGCCCGCGGCTCCTATCGCGCGCCCAATGCATCAGCATGAAGGTCGGCACGCCCGCATCGACGATCGAGGTGCAATGCGCACCACCGTCGCTCAGACCCAACAGGCAGGCCGGATCATTGAGCATTTCGAAAATCGGCGCGTGATCGCCGACCACATAATTCACCACCGGGAAATAGAGATACTGGCCTTCGGCCTCGGTGATGTAGTCGTAGGCGACTTCGTCGGGCGGCCGGCCGCTGCGCTCAGCGATCGCGGCGACGCTCTTCTCCGGCGGCGGCTCGTAATCCGGCGGATTGCCCATCACGTAGAAGCGGTCCCACTTCCGGGTCACGGCCTGACGGAACTGAGCGAGCTTGGCGACATCGGCCTCCGACGGCGCTTCGGCCAAAATCTTCCGCCGCATCTCCGGATCGCGCAGCCGCCGCCGTTGCTCGTCGATCGGCAGGCTTTCGAGCGCCTTATAGGTCGGCCGCACCGTGAACGGATTGAGCGCGGTGCCGATGCCCATCATCACGCCGATCGGCCGGCCGGCGATCTGCGCCGTGAACGACAGTCCCTCGGCGCGCGCCGCATGTGTCGCTTTCAGCAGTCTGCGCCAGCGCTGCGGGTCCTCGTAGCGATCGGTCAGCAGGAACCAGATCGGGCAGCCGGTCTGCCGCGCCAATTTGGTCATCCAGGCGAGCTCATAATCCTCATCGTCGAAATCCGAATTCATGCCGAAGGCACCGCGGCCGACGGCGCCGAGCGCCGAGCCGATGCCGACCAGTTCGTCGGCGTCGGCGTCGCGCGAGGCCACCAGTTCGCCGTCGGGCGTCTTGTGCGAATCCGTTCGCGACGTGGTGAAGCCGAAGGCGCCCGATTGCATCGCCTCGATGGTGAGGCGGCGCATCTCCGCGATGTCGTCCGGCGTCGCCGGTTCGCGGCGCACCGCGCGATCGCCCATCACATAAACTCGGAGCGGAAGATGCGCGGCCTGCGCCGCGATATCGATGGCGCGCGGCCGGCGCTCCAGCGCATCCATGAATTGCGGGAACGTCTCCCATTCCCAGGTCAGGCCGGCGGCGAGCACCGGATTGGGAATTTCCTCGACGCCCTCCATCAGATCCATCAGCGCGCCGCGATGGTGCTTCTTCACCGGCGCGAAACCAACGCCGCAATTGCCGAACATCACCGTGGTCACGCCATGCCAGCATGACGGCGCCAAGAGCGGGTCCCACATTGCCTGGCCGTCGTAATGGGTGTGCACATCGACCCAGCCGGGCGTGACCATGAGGCCGTCGGCGTCGATGTCGCGCCGCGCCGGGCCCTGCTTGCCGCCGACCGCCGCGATCCGGCCGCCCATAATGGCAACGTCGCCGGTGAAACCCGCTTTGCCGGTGCCATCGACGATGGTGCCGCCGCGAATGACAATGTCGTGCATGAGCGCCGCTCCCTGGTGTCTCCCGTTTGCTGCCGGAGGGGAAGGAACAATCCGGCGCACGGGTGAACACGCCGCCATGATGCACCGTCGTCGAAACCCGTGCAACGGCACCCGCGGTTCGATCCGGAGGAGGCAAAGAACGCCGGAACCGCCAGCGCGTTCCATCGAATAATCATTCGGCCATCCCGGTATCGGGCGGAACGCCGGCAAGCGGCGCGCATTGAAAATGTTGCGAGACCCGACAGAGGAGAGACTCGATGCGTAAGCTTATTCTGGCCGCGTCGGCCGTGAGCATTGTGATGGCGGTGCCGCTCGCCACCATCGCCAAGGCGGAAGACACCACCGTGATCAAGAAGGATTATCCGGATGGCGACAGCAAAACCGTCATCAAGAAGGATGAGCCGTCGCGGGAGAAAAAAGTCATCATCAAAAAAGAAAACGACGACGACTAACGATCGCCGCATGATTTGATAAAAGGCTCGGCCGAAGGCCGGGCTTTTTTTGCCAAGCGGACACGCTTCGAGTGCCCCCATACCTCTGGGTGCGCGGCCGTTAACGCTTCATTCACCATAAAATTCTATCGGATAAAGAGGGGCGTCCCAAGGCAAGCCGCAGGTCGGCTGAAGGCACGTCGAAACATGCTTCAACATATCGTTCAACACCTGAGCAAGGCCGTCCTTCCCGGGCTCGCCATCGCGGGTTTCCTCGCCGCCTCGCCGACCGCCGAACCGGTGGTCCCGGCGACGCAGATCCGCGTCGCGCTCATCGTGTGCGGCGGCAACGGCTGCGCGCCGGTGCAGACCAAGCAGCAAACGCGGCGGAAGTTTCAGACCATGGGGCATGGCTGAACGAGTTCGGCAAAGCGAGAGCCCAACCGCATGCTGCTCGGCAACCGCATCACCATCGGCCCGTTGATCCCTGAAGATTCCAGCCTGTTGTTTTGCTGGGCCAATGACGTCGCCGCCGCGCGTCTCGACTCCGCCTATCGGCCGGTCGACATGATGACACATCAGCAGTGGTGGAGCGGGCTTGGCAAGGATCCCACCAAGGTCGTGTTCGCCATCCGCAAGACCACGGAGCCCTTCATCATCGGTTACGTGCAGATTTCGGGCATCAATGTGGTGCATCGCTCGGCGGAACTCGGCATCAGGATCGGCGCGGAGAAGGATCGCGGCCAAGGCTATGGCAAGGAAGCGCTCGCCTTGGCGGTTGAGTTCTGCTGGAGCCATCTCAATCTCAACCGGCTGCAATTGGTCGTCTTCAAGCACAATCAGCGCGCCGTCAGCGTCTACCGATCCGTGGGCTTTAAGAAAGAAGGCTTGCTGCGCAAGGCGGCCTTTATCGATGGCGCCTGGGTCGATGTCGTGCTGATGGCGGCGTTACGGCCGGCGCGGACGCGACGGCAGAGCTCGCGACCGGCTAAGCTCGTGCAGCCGGCCGAAGTCCGGACTGCGCCGCAAAGCCTCGATAACGTCAGCCGCGAGCCCGAGCGCCGGATCGCCTGATTGCCGGGCTGGCGACCGAAATATCCCGACTACGATGGCGCACAATTTGGAAAATCCTTCCAACATGCCGCCGCTGGCGCGCCCACGGACCGTTAAGACGGCTAATCCGCGAGATGGTCTTTTTACATCGGGCCGCTGAAATGGAAGGTTTATCTCGCCGCCGCATCGCTTCCGAGCATGAGATTTTTATTCTACGGCCGCATGGGCCCGAACATTGAATCCTGACGCCGGATCGATCAATTCAAATGTCTGATCCCGCCGTGGTGCGGGCATTTGGTGTAGTCCTTTTGGTGCGGTCTTGGTGGTGCGGTCTTGGGCTCAATTCCGAATATCGTCATCCTCTCAGCCTTCCTGATCGGCCTCGTCTTCGGCGCCGTCGATCTCGTCAGCGGGTTTTGCCTGACCAGCGGGTTGCGCAATTGGTGGACCAAGGGCGACGGCCGCATGGTCCGCAGCTTCGCCTTGGCGCTAGCCGTAGCCATTGCCGGCACCCAAGTTCTGGCGCTATTCGGCCTCGTCGATCTCGGCCCATCGATCTATCTGCAGCCGTCGTTCTCGGCGCCGCTGATGCTCTTAGGCGGCGTGATGTTCGGCTACGGCATGGTGGCGGCCAATGCCTGCGCGTCGCGCGCGCTGGTGCTGCTCGGCCGCGGCAATCTGCGTTCGCTGGTCGTTGTCGCCACGGTCGCGGTGACGGCGGAGATGACGCTCAAGGGCCTGATCGCGCCGCTGCGGCTCGCCGTGTTGCATTGGTCGGAAACCTCGCTGCATTTCAATTCGCTGCCGGCCTTGCTGGCCGCGCCCGGCATCAATGAATCCGCCGCGCGGCTCGCCGCGGCAGCCGCGATCAGCGGTGCCTTATTGCTGTTCGCCTTCGCCTACGCCCCGTTCCGTCAATCGCGCGGACTGATCGCGGCCGGCATTGCAATCGGCCTGTTGATTCCGGCCGGCTGGTTTGCCACCGGCTATCTTGGCGCCGACGCCTTCGAACCTGCGCCACTGGCGTCGCTGACCTTCGTCGCGCCGCTCGCCGACAGTCTGCAATATGTGATGTTTTCGACCGGCTCGACGCTCAATTTCGGCATCGCCGTGGTGGCCGGCGTGCTGATCGGCAGTTTCGTTACCGCCGTGGTCACGCGGCGTTTCGCATGGGAAGGCTACGGTTCGGAACGTCACATGCTGCGCTCGCTCGGCGGCGCGGCGCTGATGGGCTGCGGCGGCGCTCTGGATTACGGCTGCTCGATCGGCCAAGGCCTCACCGGGCTATCGACGCTGGCGCTGCCGTCATTCCTTGCCGCGACCGGCATCTTGCTCGGCGCCGCGGCCGCGCTGCGCAGCCCGGTGCGCATTCCCAGTTTGGCCGCCGCCTAAATAATTCGTGGAATTGGATCAAGCCGCCGCCGCTCGCACACCGGCGTCTTGCAGCACCATATCCGCGCCCTTCTCGCCGATCATCACGGCCGCGGCATTGGTGTTGCCGGACACCACGGTCGGCATGATCGAGGCGTCGATGACGCGGAGGCCCCCAAAGCCGCGCACGCGCAGCCGCTCGTCCACCACCGCATTCGGATCGGAGCCCATGCGGCAGGTCGAAGTCGGGTGATAGACCGTGGTGCCGGTGTCACGCGCGTAGGCCAACAACTCGGCATCGCTCGCGCAGGACGCGCCCGGTGCATATTCCTCGGCGATATATTTTTGCATCACCGGCTGCCCCATGACCCGGCGCAGAAGCTTCATGCCGTCGACGACGCAATCGCAATCGGCGCGCGCCGTGAGGTAGCGCGGCTGGATCGCCGGCGCCTGCCCGGGCTCGCGCGATTTGATGCGCACGAAGCCGCGGCTTTCCGGGCGCAACTGGCACACCGACGCCATGAAACCGGAAAACGGATGCAGCGTCGCGCCGGCCGCATCGGCGGAAAAGATCAGAAAGTGAAGCTGGACGTCCGGCGTCGCCAGTTCCGGCCGGGTGCGCAGGAAAGCCCCCGCATAGCCCGCGCCAATGGTGAGGAGGCCTTTGCGCGACAACAGATAACGCAAGCCCGCGGCGTAGCGATAGCGCCAGTCGTTGATCACGTCGTTCATGGTGATGGGTTCGGTGCAGCGGTAGAGCATGCGGATCTGCAAATGATCCTGCAGGTCGGCGCCGACGCCCGGCATGTCGGCCAGCACATCGATGCCATGCTGCCGCAACAAGTCCGCCGGTCCGAGCCCCGAGAGCTGCAGCAGTTGCGGCGAGTTGAAGGCGCCGCCGCAGGCGATGACCTCGCCCGCGGCATGCGCGACATGGGTCGCGCCGCCCTGCCGGTATTCGACGCCCGTGGCGCGGCGGCCGGAGAACAGGATGCGGCTCGCCAGCGCGTCGGTCACGACCGTGAGATTTCTCCGCCGCCGCGCTTCTTTCAGATAGCCGACGGCAGTCGACCAGCGCCGGCCGTTGCGCGCAGTAAGCTGGAAATAGCCGGCGCCTTCCTGCGTGGGCCCGTTGAAATCGTCGTTGCGCGGAAAGCCGCATTGCTGATTGGCCGCGATGAAGGCTTCGCACAGCGGATGCGGCTCGCAGACGTCCGACACTTTCAGATGACCGCCGGCGCCGTGCAGATCGTCGGCGCCGCGCTCCTGATCCTCGGCACGCCGGAAAAAAGGCAGCACGTCGGCAAAGCCCCAGCCGGCATTGCCGAGCTGCCGCCAGTGATCGAAATCCTCGTGCTGGCCGCGGATATAGAGGAGCCCATTGATCGAGCTCGAGCCGCCGAGCACCTTGCCGCGCGGCTGAATGACCTGCCGGCCGTTCAGTTCCGGTTCCGGCTCGGTCTTGTACAGCCAATTGACCTTGGGATTGCTGAACAGCTTGCCGTAGCCGAGCGGGATGTGGATCCAGATATTGCGATCGGGCCCGCCGGCCTCCAGCAGCAGCACGCGATGGCGGCCGGAGGCCGTCAGCCGGTTGGCGAGCACGCAGCCCGCCGAGCCGGCGCCGACGATGATGTAATCGAACTGGGCTGCGGACGGTTGCGCGGGCATGATCGGCGTTCTCCCCGGCGGCGCTTCGTTGAGCATTCTCACCGCCGCAAATCGTGAGTATACATTTCTTCCCGCCCCGCGCAGCAAGGGCGGAATAGAGGAGGGACACGCGTGCAAAAATTCGGCATCGGTCAGCCCGTGCCGCGGGTCGAGGATCCGCGCTTCATCACCGGCCGCGGCCGCTACGTCGACGATTTCGACCTGCCGCGGCAGTGCTACGGCGTCGTGGTCATGTCGCCGCACGCGCATGCCCGCATCGCCAAGATCGATACCACCAAGGCCAAGGCCGCCGACGGTGTGCTCGCGGTGCTGACCGGCGCCGACGTGACGGCCGACAAGCTCGGGCCGCTGGCACCGCCGATGCCCGAAGACATGGGCGGTCCCAAGGGTTTCCGCACCCCGCTGTCGATCCTCGCGATCGACAAAGTGCGTGCCGTCGGCGAACGCGTCGCCTTCGTCGTCGCTGAAACCCTGACGCAGGCAAAGAACGCCGCCGAACTCCTCGAGATCGACTACGAGCCGCTGCCGGCGCTCGTCAACGTCGAGGATGCGGTGAAGCCCGGCGCGCCGGCGATCTGGGACCAAGCGCCCAACAATATCGCCTTCGCGCTGATTATGGGCAACAAGGACGCGACCGATTTAGCCTTCGCCGATGCCAAACACGTCGTCACGCTGAAGGTCAACAACGCCCGCATCACCGCCAATTCGATCGAGCCGCGCGCCGCGATCGGGCACTACCATCCCGAGGCCGACAATTACACGCTGTACTCGACCTCGCAGAATCCGCACGGCACTCGGTCCTCGGTCGCCGGCCAGGTTTTGAAAATTCCCGAAACCAAATTGCGGGTGCTGTCGCCCGATGTCGGCGGCGGCTTCGGCATGAAGCACGGCGGCTATCCCGAAGACGCGCTCGTGGTCTGGGCATCGCGCAAAGTCGGCGGCCGTCCGGTCAAATGGGCGGCGACGCGTTCGGAGGCGCTTCTTGGCGACGCGCACGGCCGCGACCAGGTCGTGACCGGCGAGCTCGCGATCGACGAGCGCGGCAAGATTTTAGGCCTTCGCGTCAATTCGCTGCACGCCATGGGCTCGCATGTGTTCGGCGCCGCCATGGTGGTGCCGCTGTTCGCCATTCGGCTCGCGCCCGGCGTCTATCAGATCCCGGCGGTGCATGCGGTGGCGCGCGCCGTACTGACCAATGCCATTCCGACCGCGCCCTACCGCGGCGCCGGACGCCCGGAGGCGACGTATCTGATCGAGCAATTGATCGACCGCGCGGCGGCCGCCATCGGCGTCGATGCGGTCGAAATCCGCCGGCGCAATTTCATTCCGGCGTCGGCGATGCCGCACAAAGTGCAGACCGGCATCACCTATGACAGCGGCGATTTCGTCCATGTCATGGACGAATGCCTGAAAGTCGCGGACTGGGACGGATTTGCCAAGCGCTCCGCCGAAACCAAGAAGCACGGCAAGTTGCGCGGCCGCGGCATCGCCTATTTCCTCGAGGAAGCCGCCGTGTTCAACGACCGCATGGTGATGCGTTTCGATCCGAGCGGCATGCTCACCATCCTGGCCGGCACCCATTCGCACGGCCAGGGCCACGAAACCGTCTATGCGCAAATGGCGTCGGAATGGCTCGGCGTGCCGTTCGAGAATATCCGCTTCGTGCAGGGCGACACCGACGCGGTGCCGATCGGGCGCGGCAGCTACGGCTCGCGCAGCATGCATGTCGGCGGCAACGCGCTCAAAAAGGCCGCCGACAATATCATCGAGAAGGCAAAGCCGATGGCGGCGATGATGCTGGAAGCCTCGGCCGGCGATCTCGAATTCAAGGATGGCTCGTTCGGCATCGTCGGCACCGACCGCGCGCTGGCGCTGACGAATGTCGCCAAGGCGTTCTACCGCCCGGCGATGCTGCCGCCGCAATTCGATGTCGGCCTCGAAGCCTCCGGCACCTTTGCGGCCGAGCCGCCGAATTATCCGAACGGCTGCCACGTCTGCGAGGTCGAGGTCGATCCCGAGACCGGCCTGGTCGCACTGGTGCGCTATGCCGCGGTCGACGATGTCGGCAAGGTGATGAATCACCTGCTCTGCGAAGGCCAGATCCATGGCGGCGTCGCGCAAGGCGCCGGCCAGGCGCTGATGGAAGCGATCGTGTTCGACAGCGCCGGCCAGCTCGTCACCGGCAGTTTTCAGGACTACGCCATGCCGCGCGCCGAAGATCTGCCCGACCTTGTCTCCGAGCTGACCGAGGTGCCGGCCAAGACCAATCCACTCGGCGTCAAAGGCGCGGGCGAAGCGGGCGCCACCGGCGCGCCGCCCGCCATCATCGGCGCCATCCTCGATGCGCTCAAGCCGCTCGGCATCGAGACTATCGACATGCCGGCGACACCGAGCCGGGTCTGGGCGGCGATCAAGGCGCGGGGCGCGGTGAAAGCGGCCGCGGAATAGGCGTATGGCCGAGCCAACAAACCTCTTCTCCGACGGCAAGGCCTATGAGCGGCTGATGGGCCGATGGAGCAAGCTTGCGGGGGCGCAGTTCCTCGACTGGGTCGATGCGCCGAAGAATTTGCGCTGGGTCGATGTCGGCTGCGGCAATGGCGCTTTCACCGAGGTACTGATCGAACGTACGTCGCCCGCGGCGGTGAGCGCAGTCGATCCGTCGGACGGCCAGCTTTCTTATGCGCGCACGCGGCCCGGCACCAAACTGGCGCAATTTCAGCTCGCCGATGCGCAGAGCCTGCCGTTTGTCGATAACAGCTTCGACGCCGCCGCGATGGCGCTCGTCATCGTGTTCATTCCCGATCCGGTCAAGGCCGCGAAGGAAATGGCGCGCGTCGTGAAATCGGGCGGCACCGTCGCCACCTATATGTGGGATTTTCCCAGCGGCGGCTTTCCGCTCCATCCGATGATCAAGGCGCTTAAGGATTTGGGCATCGCGCCGTCGGCGGGGTCGAACCCCGAAGCGTCGGGCATGGAGGCGATGCGGGCGATCTGGGAACAGGCCGGCCTGCAAACGATCGACAGCCGGATCATCCACGTCCCGATCGCCTATGCGGATTTCGACGACTTCTGGGAATCGAACAGTGTGCCGCTCGGCACCTACGGCAAGACGATCGCCGAGCTGTCACCGAGCGCGCGCGACGCCGTGAAGGCGCGTTTGCGCCGGGATCTTCCGACCGACGCCAATGGCCGCATCGCCTACGAGGCTTTCGCCAATGCGGTGAAGGGCCGCGCGCCTTGAGACCTTAGCGCATCGCGTCCGGATGCACGCCTTGCAGGCCGAGTTGCTGCCAGGCCATCGGCGCGCCGGCGTGCTTTGCGGCCTCCGCCGGCGGCAGCTTGTCGTCCCAGCGCATGGCGATGAAGCGCTGGCCGTTGACGCCGTCGGAGGCATTCGAGCACAGCCAGACGAGCGGCGCGATCATCACCTCCGCTTTGATGAGTTTCGAGCGATCGGGCATCATGGTCTTCGATACCAGGCGCGTGTCGACGGCGCCGCCCGGCACCAGAACATTCGCGGTGACGCCGGAGCCTTCCAGTTCGAACGCCATGGCGGTGAGGATCGCCTCGTTCGCGGCCTTCGAGCCGCCATAGGGCTGCATCATGGTTCGCCACATGGTGTCGAGGCTCGTGGTCACGTTGATGATACGGCCCCAGCGCTGCGCCAACAGCGAGGGCACGACCGCGCGCGTCATCAGGAACGTGGCGACGATATTGACCTCGACGATGCGGCGGAATTCCTGCGGCGAGGTCTCCCATATTTTGCCGATCGGCTGGCCCTCGCGGCGCAACAGCGCGGTATTGATGCCGGCATTGTTGATGAGAATGTCGACGCGGCCGAAGCGCTCGGCGGTGGCGCGCACCGCCTTCGGTCCGGTGTCGTCCCAGGCGACGTCGGCGATCATACCGTAATAGCGCTCGCCGGCGCCGCGGTCTTCGGCCAAGTCCTGCGTCTCCTCGAGCGCCGGCGCGTCGAGTTCCACCGCGGCGACGCGGGCGCCGGCATCGAGCAATCCGAGCGTCATCGCCCGGCCGAGCCCGCGCCCGGCGCCGGTGACGATGGCTGTCTTTCCGTCCAGTATTCCCGGCATCTCGGTCTCCCGGCTTTCCTGAAAATGGCCTTTTGAATTAGATAGTTAACGCAGTATACGGCAGCCCATCCGAGCCGCGAAGCACTCGCTTTATTTGCCCGATCTCGGTTGCGCCTCTCCCCCGCCCCGCCTATATTCCGCGTGCTTTCCAGTCATCCCTGATGACGTAAGTGGCTTCGCCCCGACGGGCGGGCGGAGCACAGGGAAGATTTACCGAGATTCCCCGTTCTTGGAGACCGCAGCATGACGACCCAGCCCCTGATGCCGAAAGCGACCGCCGTGTGGCTTGTCGACAATACCTCGCTCTCCTTCGACCAGATCGCGCAGCTCTGCAACCTGCATCCGCTCGAAGTGAAGGCGATTGCCGACGGCGACGCCGCCCAGGGCATCAAAGGGCTCGATCCGATCCTCACCGGGCAATTGACCCGCGACGAGATCGCCGCCGCCGAGGCCGATCCCAACTACCGCCTGCACATCGCCGACCCCAAGGTGCGGCTCCCCGAGGCCAAGCCGAAAAAAGGCCCGCGTTATACGCCGGTGTCGCGCCGCCAGGATCGGCCGAACGCCATCCTCTGGCTGGTGCGCAATCATCCGGAACTGAAAGACAGCCAGATCATGCGGCTGGTCGGCACCACCAAATCGACCATCGAGGCGATCCGCGAGCGCACCCACTGGAATTCGGCCAATCTGACGCCGCTCGATCCGGTGACGCTCGGGCTCTGCTCGCAGATCGATCTCGACCTCGAAGTGCAGCGCGCCGCCAAGGAAAAGCCGATGCCGGTCGAAGCCCAGGGCGCGACGCTGTTGCCCGCCTCCGTCACCACCGCGCCGCTGCAGGAGCCGGAGGAAGAGCCCACGCCCGCCGAGGTGAAAAAATCCGACGACCTTAATGTCGAGGCGGTGTTCGCCAAGCTCAAACAAATCGGCGGCAAGGGCGAGTAACCTCTCCCGTCATTCCGGGGCGCACAGCCGGCTCTCGCATGGTGGTAGCGGGGTATGCCTGGCGGACGAGTTCGCGGGTGATTGCGCGTTAGCGCTCACGGCCGAAGTCGTCGACGTGAATCCGAGAGATCGCCCCGAGAGACACTTCTTACCAATTTTCCTGTGAAGTTGGGCAAGGCGCCGCCGCGCCAAGCCTCAGGCCTCGCGCGAAGTCGCCGCGCTTTCGGTCATGCCACGCTTGCGCGGGGATAAGTTCGAATATGATCGACTGTCTCCCCGAAGTCACAGCTTTCGTCATCGGCCTCCAATATCCTGGTATGACTTGAGTCATTGCAAGTCTACGCTGCAGATGCCGGCTCGACCGCGAGCCGAGCGTGGCGATACAAGTCCTTTTTGAGGCTGAACATGACGAAGAAATTTCTGACTTCAATAGCCGCGTTTTCCATCGCAACAGCAGCACCAGCCATTGCCGCCGATATGTTGCTCAAGGCACCGCCGCCAGCGCCGGTCTACAGCTGGACCGGCCTCTATGTCGGCGGCAATCTCGGCTATGGCTGGGGCACCTCGGATAGCACGGTCAATTTCCTTGATCCGACTGGCTTTGTGATTGCCTCCCAGACCAATTCGTTCAGCTTGAACGGCGTCATCGGGGGCGGGCAGGTCGGATACAATTTCCAGTCTCAAAACTGGGTCTGGGGTGTCGAGGCGGATATCCAGGCATCCGGTCAGAAGGGAACTGGGATCTTCACCTGCGCGGCCGGTGTATGCAGCACGAGCGGGCTTCCAGTTACCGAAACGCTCACGCAAAAGCTGGACTGGTTCGGAACGGCGCGCGGCCGCCTCGGCTTCACGATTAATCCAAACTTGCTCGTCTATGGCACTGGCGGCTTGGCCTATGGCGAGATCGACACGAGCGGAATCGTCGCCGATCCTGTCGCATTTAGCCAAAATAACCTGAAAACCGGGTGGACGGCTGGCGGCGGCATCGAGGACCATATCGGCGGAAACTGGTCTGTGAGGCTCGAATATTTGTTCATGGATCTCGGCAATGTTTCGAGCAATGGCTTAGTCAGAGCAGGAATTCTAATTCCGGGTGTCCCGCATAACTGCATCGCAGCCTGTCCCGCAAACCCGCTAACCACCTCCTTCACCTCGACCGGATCGGGAATCACCGACAGCGTTCTGCGACTCGGCGTCAACTACAAATTCAACTGAGCTTGCTCACTCCGGCTTGATAGCGGCGAACTTGACCACCTTCGCCCACTTCTCGGTTTCGTCCGCGACGAGCTTGCCGAAGTCGGCGGCCGAGCCGGGCAAGAGCGACGCGCCGAGATCGGCGAGCTGTTTTTTCACTTTGGGCTCGGCGAGGCTCGCATTGACCGCCTTGTTGAGCGTGTCGATTATCTCGGTGGGCGTTCCCTTCGGCGCGCCGAGGCCGTACCACGCGCTCGCCTCATAGCCCGGCACGAATTCGCCGACGGTCGGCAAGTCCGGAAACACCTCCGAGCGCGTCGCCGTCGTGACCGC
>Ga0181526_10002931_pt1 | contig 14312 bp, 18 predicted proteins | sample PEATcosm2014_Bin_35_FD_119750 | JGI IMG/M metagenome (GOLD analysis project Ga0181526, IMG submission 119750) | Peatland microbial communities from MTU Mesocosm Facility, Houghton, MI, USA - PEATcosm2014_Bin06_30_metaG | ecosystem: Environmental > Terrestrial > Soil > Wetlands > Peat | place...
CGGCTGCGCACGATCCCGGAGAATTCAAGAATCTTGCCGATGCGCACAGCCGAGCTGCCCGGCGCCACGTCCACCAGCGTTTCGGAGTCTGGCCCAAACGGCATGAGAAACAGCCAATAGCCCGCACCCGTCAGGCCTAATAGAAGAAGAAACGTAAACAGCAGGAATCCCACTCCGCCGCCGCCACGTTTTTTGGTGTTTTTTCGCGCTGGGCGTGCCATCTGCTGCTCGGGGGGACCCTTAAAGAGTAAAGACGCGCCAGAGGGGCCTGTGGATTCTCTACCTTGGCCTATTGTATCTGGGTGCAATACTCCCAACGCGTTCGGCCCGTGCGCTTTAAGCTGGACTTCGGGGAACTGTGACGAATTCCGATCGACCACTGCGCTATCTCGCCCTCGACGTCGGATCGAAACGCATCGGCGTGGCCGTCTCCGACGAGCTGGGCCTCACCGCGCAGCCCGTGTTGACCCTCGAGCGTAAACGCAATCCACGGGATGACCTGCGCTCCCTGGCGCGCCTCGCGCGGCGTTACGGCGTTGCCGGTATCGTCGTCGGTAATCCTCTGCACCTCTCGGGCGAACAGAGCCCGCGGGCCGCAAAAACGCAGGCGTTCGCCGCCGAACTCGGCGAACTGACCGGTCTGCCGATCCACCTGTGGGACGAGCGCCTCACAACCGAAGAAGCGCATCAGATCCTCTACGAAGCTGGCCATACGCGCCAGGAGCATCGCCGCGTAGTCGATCAAGTGGCCGCAGTACTGATCCTGCAGTCTTTCCTTGAGGACCGATAAGGACGAGCGCAGCCCTGAGCCTGCGGCCCCATTTCGGTTCCAAGCTGAATTCCCTTGGTGTATTTCCCGTATAATGAAGTTTCGAGTATCTCCCGCGGATTGAGTCAGACAGCTCCCCGCCATACGGAACCTGAATGCCGGATCACATCAAGAAACAGTTGCTCAAGGAGATTCACGCTCTGGAGCACGAACTCGCCCACGAGCTGCCGGCGGAGATCAAAAAGGCAGCGGCGCTGGGCGACTTGTCAGAAAACGCCGAGTACCATATGGCGAAGCAGCGTCAGACCTTCGTGAACGCGCGGCTTGGCCAGTTGAAGAAGCGCATGGCTGAGCTATCGCTCGTGAACCTGGCCAATATTCCTCACGACAAGGCCGGTTTCGGCTCGACTGTCGTCGTCTACGACTCCACCAAGGACGAGGAGATCGTTTACCGGCTCGTGACCAGCGAAGAGTCGGACGTCTCCAAGGGCCTTATCTCGACCACCTCGCCGATCGGGCGCGGCATCGTTGGTAAGCAGGTCGGCGACACCGCCACCATCGTTACACCCAACGGCAAACGCGAGCTCGAAATCCTGAAACTGACCACGATCCACGACGAAGCGGACGAGGACGAAGAAGAAGAGCAGCAGTAGTTAGGAAGATTCGGAAATGACCTGGACCAGTGCTTTCGGCCGCGCCTGCGGCTGGCTTTTAGACCGCATCGTGTACGGTCTGGCTCTCACCCGCATCTCCCCCAACGTTCTCACCTTCATTGGTCTCGTCATCAACATCGTTGCCGCATTTTTCTTCGGCCACGCCAACGCTGCCAACGCCGGCAGCATGTTCCTGTATGCAGGACTGGTGATCATCGGCGCCGGCATCTTCGACATGGTCGATGGCCGTGTGGCACGCCGCAACAACCAGGTCACGGTCTTCGGGTCGTTCTTCGACTCCGTCATCGACCGCTATTCCGACGTGGTGCTCTTCTTCGGGCTGCTGGTCTACTACGGCCGCATCAACCGCTTCCGGTATGTCGTCCTGGTGGCTTTCGTGATGGTCACCTCGCTCATGGTGAGCTACACGCGCGCCCGCGCCGAGGCCCTGATCGGCAGTTGCAAGGTGGGCTTCATGGAGCGGCCGGAACGCATTGTTCTGATCATTCTGGGCGCGCTGTTCAATCACTGGGGCGTGATGGCGCCGGTGCTGTGGGTGCTCGCCGTACTCTCGACCATCACGGTGATTCACCGCATCCAGTACACCTACTCGCGCACCAAGCACCTCGCGCCGCTGAGCCAGTAGGCGTAGCGCTACTGCCGCTTCTTCCACTCCTCATAGCTCATCCGAGGAATCTGCACAAACGCGTCGCGCGTGCGCACGTAGTTGCCCAGGCCATTCATGCGACCGATGGCGTGCAGCTCTTCCGCTTTGATGTACGGGCCAGCCGGATCGACGTACTTGTCCTCGACGTAGATCGCCACCACCCGCCCGAGAATAATCCGCGAGCGGCCGATCTCCATCGTGGTGTGCTCGCGGCATTCGAGCGCTGCATGGGCCTCGGCAATGCGTGGTACGCGGACAACCTGCGACGGCGTTGTCGAGAATCCGGCAATGTCCAACTCATTGACACCCTCCGGAAAGTCCACCGCGCACACATTCATCTTCTCGGCGATGTCTTCAGTGACCACGTTCACGACGAACTCGCCGGTGCGCCGGATGTTGCGCGCCGTATCCTTAGGCACAAAAGCGCGATCGGTGCGATTCGTTACACCGATGCCGACAATCGGCGGATCGGTACAGAAGTAGTTGAACGCACTGAAGGGCGCGGCATTCAGCCCGCCGTGTTCATCCATGCTGGTGATCAAAGCGATGGGCCGCGGCGCTATCAGGCCAATCAGCAGCTTATAGACCTCGCCGTGCGAGGCTTTTTCCATATCGAATTTCAAATAGCTACTCCGAACAAAACCGTCCCCCACTCTTCGATGGCGGGCTAGCAGGTCAACATCACCGCCGAGCAACCGGGCTTGGTCGGCTTCCACTTGACCAGGAACCTCGTGACTGCCGACGACTCCACCATCTGCATCTTCTCGAACTCCGCGGTCTGCGTGCTGTAGAGCAGCTTGCCGCTCTCGCCTAAAACCGCCAGCTCGGGAACGCCCCTCTTGAGCGGGATCTTGTACCGATCGGCGAGATCGACGTTCTCGTCGAGATGGCCGACGTTCACGTGCACCAATATGAAATTCGATTCCAGGATTGGACGATTCGCGTTGTCATGAAAGTAGATGTCCAGAACCTGGCAATCGCCGCACCAATTTCCGCCGAAATCAATCAGCACGCGCTTGTGCGTGTGAGCTGCCATCTTGATCGCCACAGCAAGGTCTGCGCGCGCCTGTGAAGGATCCGGATAGATCTCGCGGCTCGCCGGGTTCCCTGCGGCCGTCGTCAACACAATTCCCGCAACAACGATCGCCGCTTTGAGAAGTCTCATAGACGGGGAAACCCTCCAGTCGTCACCTTTCTCAGTGTGCCACAAGTGGTATTCGGCATCCCTCTTTCCGGGCGCGACAGCAGGCGGCATCCGGGATACCCTAAAGCACATGGGCACCCTGCGCAGTCGTCTCGAATCGCAAACATATCCCGATCTGGGCACCATGATGGACGGCTATGCGCGGGCCGCAGTCGAGCTGGGCGGCGAGGGCTTCCAGAAAGAGCTCGACTTCACCGCCGACACGATCGACAACCTCGACGAGGTCCTGGTTCTCGTCAGCGAGAGCCCCGATCTCGATCTCGACTTCGAAGTCCGCCTCTGGGGTAGCTACCTGGGCGAGGTTCTGCGCCGCCGCTACAACGGCTCATGGCAGATGACGCCCTACCCTGGCGGGGCAATTGCCGTCCCCTCCGTCGAAGTCCGTGGTTCGCACCTGTTTCCCCTAGTTAAGGTCTATCGCCGGCTCACCATGGGTGAGGAGGAAGACCTCGGCAGCTTCGTGGCCATGGTCACCGAGCGCCTTGGCAGCGCCGCCCGAGTGAACTAGGGCCTGTTCACACCCTGCAACTTCGGTACTGACAGCGCTGGCTCGGACCCGCTCGCCGGGCGCGCTTTGTGCGACAATAGCCTTTGACAGAACGCGCCGGGCAGATCGTGGCGCATGGAGGAATCAACTATGGGTGACCTATTGCAACCATGGCACCTGATCGTGCTGGCCGTTGTAGCCTTTCTCTTGTTTGGCGCCAAGCGGTTGCCGGAATTGGGCAAGGGACTGGGCGAAGGCCTGAAGGGCTTCAAGGAAGGCCTGAAGGGCGTCAGTGAGTCCGCTTCGACGACGACCGCGCAGAGTACCCCGCCTCCGCCGCCAAATTCCACTCCGGCCGACCAGAAGTAGCCTGGGCGAGACGCCCGAGATTCTCGTGGGAGTGCCGAACAGCGCAGCCGCTCTTAGACAACGAAGGCCTGGGTCCTAGCCCAGGCCTTCGTGTTTGTCCCGACAATGCTCTATTGGCGCAGATCGTCTGCCGACGGGTAGTACCCCTTCTTCGCAATTACATCCAGACCCGGGCGCTCCACGCGCACGTCGATGTTGCGGAACTTGCTGTCCAAGACCGATTCATGCGTGGAATAGACCAGGGTGTACTGATTCCTCGCCTCGATGGCAATCTTGGCGTAGCTCTTTTCGATGCCGGTCAGGTTCTTCTCCGAGTCGGGCTGGCCCCCGGTTGCGTAGATATAGTTGACGAGCCGGTTGTCGTACATCTGGAACGGCAGATGGAAGCGGCTCAGATAGCCTTCGCCCCACCGCGCCGAGTCGCCCACCAGCGTTCCCCACACCGCGATGTTGTTGGTTTGCAGATAGCGCAACACGTCGCGATATGTCGCTTTGCTGCCCGCTTCTTTGCCATCCGAGATGACGTAAATAATGCGGCGGCGCCCCTTGGGCCGCGTCGAAAGCTCTTTTGCGGCCGCCAGAATCGCATCGTTCAGCGTGTGAATTTCCTTGGGAATGGTCATGAATGACCCGTTGCCCGCAGAACGCCCGGACTGAAGATTGGGATCGGCACAGTTGCCATTCACGTGCACACCGCAGCTGTCGAACGGACCGCTGTTGATCGGAATGATCTCTTCCGTACCGGAAGCCTTGGTCAACGCCAGCACTGCTGGAACGCGCGCGCTCTGCGCGCCGGTAAATCCGGTCCGCTCTTGCGACCCGTTCGAGTAAGAGAAGATCGCCAGCTCGTCGTAAGGCGTCAGCGCGCCTTGGATCGCACCCAGCGAATCGTTCACGTGCTCCATCACGTCTTTTGTGAGGCTCTGATCGATGACGAATGCGATGGAGAGCGGCATCGGATCCACTGAGAAGACTTTCAGTGGCTGATAGACGCCATTCTCGAAAACCCGGAAATCGCGCCACGTCAGACCCGGGACCAGGTTGCCCTTGGTGTCCTTCACCGTGACGGGAACTTCTACGTAGGTCGTTTGCACGCGAAGTGTATAGCCAATCTGTTCAGCGTTCGCAATGTCCGGCGGCGTGGTCTGGATCGGCTGGCTGGGTTGCGTCGGAGGTGCCTGCGTTGCCGGGGTCTGCGGCGGCTGGTCCGAAGAAGAATTCGGCCCGGCGTTCGCGTCGGATCCAGCGCCAATACCCGGCGTAATGGGCCCTGAGACGTCGGACAAAGGCGTCGGGGACTGCGGGGCCGGAGCATCCGGAACCGATTGCTGTTGCTGCTGGGCCCGAACCGCTCCGCTAAACATCAACCCCGCGCCCAAAATCGCGCCCAGCGCTTTGACCTTGAAACCAGAATTCACAGGTATATCTTCCTCCAAAAACCACATCCCCGCAGGTCTCGGGCCGAACCCGTCCGCCGGACGAAGAACCTTTAGCTTCCAATCACTGTCGCAACAGTTCTTTAGCTATAAGACAGCCGATCCCAAACACCATCTCGCTGCACCGTCAGAGTATCAGACGCGCCACCGCCCCACTGGTTGCCGCGACCAGCATCAAACCGCTGCGATATGCTCTCTTCGTAGACTGTTTCCCGTCTATCTCAACAGATGCGGATTCCCTTTTTGGCTGCAACGCTCTTTCTGACCCTGCCGGTTCTTGCCGTGTCAGGATGGGGACAGCTTGCGCCTTCGCCCGACGCGCCACCGGTCAGCAATGCTCCCGACGCACCACCCGAAGATCAATCGGTCGCAACCTTCAAAATCCAGGTCAATCTGGTTGACCTGTTCTTCACCGTCAAGGACAAGAGCGGTAACCTCGTTCCCCATCTCTCCGAGAATGACTGCTCCGTCGCCGAAGACAAAGTTCCGCAGACACTGAAGCACTTCGTCGCAGAAACCAATCAGGCCCTCACCCTGGGCATTCTGCTCGATACCTCCGGCAGCCAGCAGCGCGTTCTGCCCCTCGAACAGGAGGCAGGCAGCCGCTTTCTTCAGGAGGTTCTGCGCCAGAAAGACGAAGCCTTCCTCGTTTCCTTCGATGTGAACATCGATCTGCTGCAGGACTACACCAACAGCGCACGCATGCTGGCTCACGCCATGGACAAAGCGGAGATCAACACCGCAGGCGGCAATGGCTCAGGCGTTCCTGGCCTCGGCGGCGGTCCCGTCCCCATCCACGGAACACCGAAAGGGACCCTGCTCTACGACGCCATTTACATGGCTTCGAATCAGAAGATGAATCAGGAAGCCGGCCGCAAAGCGATGATCATCCTCACCGACGGCGAGGACGAAGGCAGCTCACATAAGATCACCGAAGCCATCGCTGCCGCTCAGAAAAACAACATCATCATCTACGTCATTCTGATTGCCGACACGGGCTTCTACGGCGGCTTCAACTTCGGCTACAGCGGTTACTCCGCAGGCAAGCGCCTCTCCGACGAGACCGGCGGACGCCTCATCAACGTCGGCAGCAACGGAAACAAGCTTGAAGCCGCCTTCCAGCAGATCCAGGAAGAGCTGCGCACGCAATATGTGGCCAGCTACACGCCGAGCAATACAAAGCAGGACGGTACCTTCCGCCATGTCTCGGTCGACTGCAAGGGTGACGGCATGAAGGTCCAGGTGCGCAAAGGCTACTTTGCGCCATCGCCCGAAAATTAGACGCGATCGCAGCGTTGACCTAACCAGGAGTCGATTGATGAGAGCCGCGCGCGCGCTTGCGGTTGTAATTCTTTGCGCCGGAGTTGTGGCCGTCCCTGCACAACAACCCAATGGAACCGCGGCACAGACCTCTGCCCCTGCGGCAAAGAGCGACGCCCGCGCAAGCGGCGAGTTAGTGGACAAGCTCGATTCAAAGAGCGCCAAGGTCGGGGACCGCGTCGTTCTCAAGACACGATCGACAGTGCGCACGGACAACGGAGTCGAAATCCCCAAGGGCTCGAAGCTGATCGGGCGCGTCACCGGGGTCGAGTCCGTGGGCGCAACCGAAACCAACGCGCAGATCGCTCTCGCTTTCGATCGTGTGGAGTTGAAAGACGGCGAAGCCCTCTCGCTCCACGGCGAAATCCGGTCGCTCGCTCCCTCTGGTGGTGAGTCGGACAGTGGTGGGCCCGCCGATCCCATGGCCGCCGCACCGAGCAACGTGGCCCCTGGCCATGCACCCGGCGATATGTATGGCTCAACCCCCACCGCGACACCTCCGGCGCAGATTCCAAGGGCAAGACAAGCCGACAGCAGTTCGTCAGTCGTCAACGCCAGCGGAAGTTCAGGCGCGGGCTCGGTCGTTGCTCGCAGCGGCGACCTCGTGATCCGTACCACAGCGATCCCAGGTCTGCTGCTCACCAATCACGAGCAGGCGTCGCCTGCAGCGCAGTCCTCGAGCATTCTGCTCGGCGCCAAACGCGATGTGCATCTTGAGAGCGGGACACGCGTGGTTCTTGCGGTAGTGTGGACCGAGACCACGAAATCTGCCGGAGCCAATTGAAAACGACCAGACGGCGAGCATTCTTACTTCTCTGACGGAAAAATCTACACACCAACCGCCCTAGTTTGTCCTCGCGAAGAGCCTGCATGGGAGATAAGGTCACAGGCAGCCCTGTCCCAAAAAATGAGCGATCTTCCTGTGCATTCGATTCAAATCGAGGTTATGTGGATCGTGCAGCTTGTTCATGAAGCAGATGGCACCGTACGAGCATCATTCAGGTGGAACGCGATGCACGAGCGCGAGTCGGCATGCGGGCGCGGACCCCCGGAGGGTCGCAGGATGAAGATCGCTCTTCTTTGCGCCATGACGTTTGTTACGCTGTCCAGTCTTCCCTTTGCCTCGCATCATGGCGATGCGATTGCGCAAGAGAGCACTAACACCAAGACCGCCGGCAACTCCGGCGTTCCCGGCGCGCGATTGACAGGATCAGCTGCACCGCAACGAATGAGCGAACTCGTCGCGCGATCGGCGAAAACCGGCGATGTGCTCGTGATCGACGCCGGTTCCGCATCCAAATCGGCGCAATAATAGAAGCGCCGCGTGGGCATCTCCCGAGGTAAGGACCTCTGCCCTCCCCTTTTGATTCCGGTCCCCTTTGGGAGATGCCTGTGAGTCTGTCGCTGTGCGAAGCGACGCGCAATCTTCTCAAAAGCGGCTCCTTGCCAAAGCACTAAATTAGCACTCGTGGCAACCAATTCCATGCGTACCGATTCCATTCTCTCTACATGCAAACGAGCGCTGCCGAGGCCGACCGGGCAGCTTTAGATGACCAGCTCCAGCAGAAAAAGCGACGAGCGACACGCAGCGTTCCATGGAGGATGTATGACCCTAGCCAGAACACTTGCCATTGCAGCATTTGCCGTGGCAAGCTTTCCCCTTTTGGCCCAGCAGCCAGGTTCGTCCGGACAGCAACCGGCTCAGCAGCCGGGCGCTCCAGCGATTTCGGCAAACCCGGCGCAAGAGCAGCAATCGGTGTCACCGGAAGCATCCACGCCAACCGCCGCAGCAACGCTAAGCCCCGTGAAAGGCGAGCTGGTGGACAAGCTCGATACCAAGACAGCAAAGACCGGCGATCCCGTCGTGATCAAGACCCAATCAAACATCAAGACCGCAGATGGCACTGAAATCCCCAAAGGCTCAAAACTCGTTGGCCGCGTCACGGGTGTGAAGCCGATCGGCCAGGGAAGCCAGAACTCACAAGTCGCGCTGCAGTTCGATCACGCGGAGTTGCAAAGCGGGCAGGAACTCCCGATCCGCGCGGAGATTCAGGAGCTCTCCTCGTCGGATGGCGGCGCGGCAACCCCCGACACGATGGCCGCTTCCCCCAGTCCGTCGCCATCGATGGGCACGACTGCTCCCGGCGGCAGCATGACCCCAGGCGGCAGTATGAATGGATCGAACGCGGCAACGGCGAGTCCGGCGACCCAGCCCCAGATGGGCGGAGGATCTTCAATTACAGGCTCGACTGGCCCCGCGCCAGGCACCATCGTTGCACGAACCGGCAACATCACGATTCGCGCAACGTCAATTCCGGGTGTGCTGCTCGCGACTAATGCCCCCGGCCAGCAGGACCCCCGCATGGCGCAGTCTTCCGGCGTCCTGCTCGGGCCTCAGCACGACATTCATCTGGATGGCGGAACCCGTGTTGTCGTTGGCGTCTCTGTCACGCGCGCAGGCAATCCAGGCGGAGAGTAATCAGGGACCATAACCGTAGGAAGAACAACCACTTTTTTGGGCAGGGCTAAGGTCCTGCCCCGAAAGTTATCCCCACTCGTGTCTCGTTCTCGATCACTCTGTTACCTGCAGTGTGCGAACGCGTAATCTGGCACGCACTGCGCCTTGTCGCTAGTATCGGCGGTGTCAGGAAAAACTTGAGGAGTCACCTCAAAGAAATTCTATTGACTCGCTCACCTCAGGAAAGGGCGCCGGCCATGTCGAACAACGCCAACGAATTGGAATTCTTTGAAATCAGCCCGCGCTTTCGCCAGACCGTCCAGGATCGCGTCGCTCGCCTCGAGAAAGACGCCAACTGGGACGAGGCACAGATCGCTCACCTCGAGAATCAGGATCATATTCGCCGTCAGATGCGACTGGTGGCCGCGCAACGCGCCGAAGCTCTTCGCATGCGCCTCTTCCTCGATCGAAGCCGCACCAGAATGCCGCAACCGACGATCGCGCTCTAAATTCCGGTTCATGCGAAAGCCGCGCTCCTTCGAGAGCGCGGCTTTTCTCTTTTGCAAACTGTGGAGCACCGGGCGGGGGTTGAACCCGCGAATACAGGTTTTGCAGACCTGCGCGTTAGCCACTTCGCCACCGGTGCCTGAAAGACAGTTCACAGTTCCTAGTTCGCAGTAGGTAGCCGAACCCTGCCGACTATTGAGTGCCTGAACTGTGAACTACGAACTGCAACTAAAAACCCACTCGCCATCGGCGGGTGGGTCCTGGACTTTCCGAATCGTTCGGATTCTAGCCCAACGAACACGCCCGCGTGGCGCAGCTCTGACAGCAGCACTGACAAATCGCGGGTGGGAAGAAACGAGTCATCGAAAACCTTTGTGGCTCGGCGTCGGCCTAACCACGTGAAAGTAGACTAGAACGCACTCGATTGCCTGTCAAGCCGCACTTCTCTGCCCAAGTCGCGCCAACGATTGCTTTGCAGGATCGACAACACGCAACCAAAGTGTTGCGTATTCCTCGGGGTCGCGCTAATATGCAACCCAGAGGTGGCCTATCGATGACCAACCGGATAGAAAAACGGACGGAACTCAGGACCCCGATCTCGCGTGTCTGGCGCGCCCTTACCGACCACCGTGAATTTGGCGCGTGGTTCCTGGTCAAACTGGAATGCCCCTTCCTCGTCGGACAGATAGCCCGCGGTCAGTGCGCCTACCCCGGCTATGAACACGTCATCTGGGAAGCTAAGATCGAAAAGATGGAGCCCGAGAAACTTTTCTCCATCACTTGGCCTCTGGTGGAATTCATCGACAAAGAACGCTACATCGGCGACTACACCGGTGCGCCCCGCACGCTCGTCGAGTTCCGGCTGGAAGCGATGCCCGCCGGCACATTGCTCACCCTGACCGAATCCGGATTTGAAAATGTTCCCGCCGCTTGGCGTGACAAGGCCTTCCTTGGCAACGACGGCGGATGGACAGAGCAGATGAAGAACATCGGAAGCTATGTCGCGAAAAACCCCTAGCGTGCGGCATCGCTCTCCAGCCGCTGTGTTCGCGGCCCTGGGCGATCCAACGCGGCTAACCCTCGTAGCGAAGCTGAGCCGGGGAGAGGTCTGTTCCATCTCCCAGCTGACCGCGGGCACGCGGCTCACGCGCCAGGCCGTGACCAAGCATCTCCGCGTGCTCGAGCATGCGGGCATGGTGCGCTGTACTCGACAGGGCCGAGAAAGCCTCTTCGCGCTCGACCCCGAGCCGCTGCAGACCGCCGGCACGTATCTCGAGTCGGTAGCGCAGCAGTGGGATCGCGCGCTCGCTCGTCTCAAAGTCTTCGTCGAGGACGACTGAGCAGACCCGGCACGGCCGCCGATCCTTGTAATCCGGGTAATGGGATAATCCAGGTATGGCTGCCGAGCTGGATTACTTTGTCGTGGACGTCTTCACACGGAGTGCCCTCCAGGGCAACCCGCTCGCGGTCGTCCTCGATTCGACCGGTCTTGCCACCGAACGCATGCAGGCCGTCGCTCGCGAATTCAATCTGAGTGAAACAACGTTTGTGCAGCGCAGATCCGGAGAGATCGAACGTGGCGAAGGCGTCCGCGTGCGCATCTTCACGACCCAGGAGGAGCTTCCCTTCGCGGGGCATCCGACGCTCGGCACGGCAAGCGTGTTGAAGACACTTGCGCCGGAGGCGATTCGCGACAACATCCTCACCCTCGCACTCAATGTAGGCCCGGTTCCCGTGCGCTTTGATGAGAAACTCGATGGCTCGGGGAGCGTCTTTGGCGAGATGACACAACGCGATCCCGAGTTCGGCGCTGAGCTGGAACCAGACAAAGTCGCCTCGCTCGCCGGTCTCGATCCCGACGACCTCGATCCCAACCTTCCGCCGCAGATTGTCTCCACGGGAAACGCATTCGTGATCGTCGTGCTGCGATCGGTGGATGCACTGGCTCGCCTCAGCGTGAAACACGCGGAAGCTACACCATGGCTGCGCGAGCGCGGTGGCCGATGGTTCTACGTCCTTGCTCCTACAGGTTCGCAGGAACCCTGGTTCCGCGCTCGCATGCAGTTCTACGGTGGAGAAGATCCCGCAACCGGCTCAGCGGCCGGCTGTGCGATCGGCTATCTCGTCGCGCGTGGTGTGATCGCGCCGGGCCAACAAATCCTGCTACAGCAGGGTGTCGAGATCGGCCGGACGAGCAACTTGTTTCTGAGTGCGCAATCGATTGCGGCACGCGTCACCGATGTGCGCGTTGCGGGCAGCACTGTTCTCGTAGCAAAAGGACGCCTTTTCCTGCCGTAATACACATTCTTTCAACAGACTTTAACGTTCACAACCAAAGCGTTATCTTCGCCCTACCGGATTTCCACTTGTTTCATGTTTGTTTTCACTTCAATCTTCGCCACTCTTTCCCTCTTTTCACCGTCCTCAACTGCTCGTACTCTTGCCAAGCATTGAGACATTCGAACGGCGTTTTTGCCGAACTTGCCCGAAGTCAATCAGACACAATCTGACTGCCAACCAGGGCTGTGTTGCGCGAGACTGAAACGCAGATCAAGTGCATCTGTGGGCCAAGCCGCGCCGGAGCCTCATTGCGTCCGCTGTCCAGGAGAAACCATCCCGATCGATCCCGCCCATCGCGCGGGTGCGAGGATGTGCGTTCTCAAGAAGGCAGCAATCATCTTTTGAACTTTAAGGAGTGACTCTCTTCCAATGCGCCCCAAGAAAGTAATTCTTTGCGTCGATGACAACGAACAGGACCTGTCTGTTCTGAAATTCATGCTCTCCACCAACGGATATCGCGTCCTGTCGGCCGCCAACGGCCAGGAGGCAATCGCAGTCTTTGGAGATAACCCCATCGACCTGGTGCTCGCCGATTTCGCCATGCCGCAGATGAATGGCGATCAGCTGATTCGCCGTCTGAAGCAGATGGCCGCGCACATTCCGATGGTCCTGATGGGCGATCCTCAAAAGATGGAAGGGCAGATCCACGGCGCAGATGCCTTTGTCTCCAAGAAGAATTGCTCTCCAATGGAACTGCTCGACTGCATCAAGCAAAAAAGCGCCCGCAAGCGCGGTCCCCGCAAAGGAATTCAGCGTCTGCCGCAGAACGCCGAGTTCGCCGTCGCCTCGTGAATGCGAGCTCATTCCAGACGCGCGATCTGTCACTCGCAAAAGCGCCTTTCACGCGACGCCGTTCTTACTCGCTCTTGACGAGACGACGCACCGGAAGGCATACTCCGCAGCTAGGCGTTTTCGGAAATGATTCTGCTCTCTTGAATCTCTTGCACGGCGTCGATCCAATGGGTGGCGTCGCCTTGGTTTGTTTGGGCTCGGCCGTTTCAATTTCCAAGATGCACACGCCCAGCGGGATCGCCTTTCCCCGACCCGCGGAAGCAGGCTTTATGGATCTCATCCTTGTACGTCTTCTCTTTGTGGCCTTGTTGTCAGGGGTCTGCTACTTCCTTCAGCCCTTTGGGCTTTCGAGCTCGTTCGGCGCGCTCGTCGGTGCGGCCGGTGCGGGCGCAGTCATCGTCTTCGAGTTGCGTGTGCGAGCACTCAGCCTGAAGCGCCTCATCGGAGCCGTCGTCGGCAGCGTGCTGGGCATCTTTGGCGCGGCGCTGTTCTGCCTGGTGCTGCGTTCCGCGCCGCTCGCCGCTTCCACCTCGGCGGTGCTGCAGATCTTCGTTCTGCTTCTGATGACCTACGTCGGCCTGCTCGTGGGCGCCAACAAAGGCGACCTCCTCAATCCGGCTGCACTGGGAGTCTTCTTCAGCGGAGAGCGGCCTGCTAAACAGAGCTCGAAAGTCCTCGACACCAGCGTGATCATCGATGGCCGGATCGCCGACATTGCCGAGGCCGGATTTATCGAAGGCCTGATGGTCGTCCCCGAGTTCGTGCTCCGTGAGTTGCAGATCGTTGCCGACTCCACCGACGGTTCCAAGCGCCAACGCGGCCGCCGCGGTCTCGACATGTTGCAGCGCATGCAGTCCAACACCGGCATTAATGTCCAGATCGTTCCGGATGATTTCCCTTCCATTCGCGAGGTCGATCTGAAGCTCCTCGAGCTGGCCAAAAAGTGGGAGGCCAAGGTCGTCACCAACGACTTCAATCTGAACAAGGTCGCTCATCTGCATCACGTCGACGTGTTGAACATCAACGACCTCGCCAATGCTCTCAAGCCCGTCGTTCTGCCTGGCGAGCGTATGACCGTGCTGATCCTGAAAGAGGGGAAGGAGTACAACCAGGGCGTCGGCTATTTGGACGACGGCACCATGGTCGTTGTCGATCATGCCCGCCGCATGATCGGAAAGCCGGTCGATATCTCGGTCACGAGCGTCCTGCAGACGGCGAGCGGAAAGATGATCTTCGGCAAGATGGACGAGAATGGACGGCCGCTGGAACCTTCAAAGCCTGGCCCCGTCGAGATCGCGCGATAGGTCAGC
>Ga0181526_10002932_pt1 | contig 14312 bp, 15 predicted proteins | sample PEATcosm2014_Bin_35_FD_119750 | JGI IMG/M metagenome (GOLD analysis project Ga0181526, IMG submission 119750) | Peatland microbial communities from MTU Mesocosm Facility, Houghton, MI, USA - PEATcosm2014_Bin06_30_metaG | ecosystem: Environmental > Terrestrial > Soil > Wetlands > Peat | place...
CCAGCGGGCTCAAGGGATTGTTCGGCAAGTAGCTCACGAGCCGGAGAGCGAATCAGGATCGATGACGTTGGCGCAGCTATCGGTCGGCACGGCGGCGACATCGCCGGCCACCGGCACCATCTTGAGTGCGGCCGAGCTGACGCGGCAGGGCGCTGCCACCACGCCGCACCCGGCCAGCATCAAGCCGGACAACAGCAGAATCCATCGGGCGAGAGCGTTCATCGCAGCCTCCTTCGTCGTTCAAATAGCGCAGCAAAGGAGTGTGGCGGGAACGCGGACGGCCTTGCCGCCCGACGCCATAAAAGAGCCATAAAGGATGGATGGGATGGAGATGGAACGGATATGGATTCGGGCTCCTATAACCTATGGTCCGATCCGCCCCGCCGGGGCATTTGCCCCGGCGCTGACTTCGGGTTTCAGGCATAACCGCAACCACAGAGGCAAATCATGATCCATTTGACCAAGCGAAGCGGCGGCATCCTGGCCGCGGCGGTGACGACCGCGATGATTTTGGGCGCCGTTTCATTCGCAATCCCCGCCTATGCCGACATGCAACTCGCCCAGGCGGGTCAGGCCCCGCCTCCCGGCGCCACCCCGGCGCCGCCCAACGCGCCGCCGCCTTCGATGAGCAAGACCGCGCCCGCCGACCGGATCGAAGCGCGCATCAAGTCGCTGCACGAACAGCTCCAGATCACCCCGGCCCAGGAAAGCCAATGGGCCGCCGTCGCCCAGGCGATGCGCGACAGCGCCAACCAGATGCAAACGCTCATCCAGCAACGCACGCAGGGCGTCAAGACCATGACCGCGGTCGACGATCTCCATTCCTATCAGGCGATCGCCCGGGCCCACCTCGAGGGACTGAACAAGCTGGTGCCGGCCTTCGAGACGCTCTACGCCTCGATGTCGGACGCGCAGAAGAAGAATGCCGATGGCGTGTTTCAACACAAGGTGCGCGCAACGGCTAAGAAGGGCGGCTGATCTAGAACAGAGGAGGACACCATGTTGACTTCCTTGAAGCGCGACGGGCTGTCGCGCGCCGTTCTGGGCCGTTTGATTTTGGGCAGCATCGTGGTTGCGCTGTTACTGGCCACCGGCTTCTCCGGCCCGGTGACGGGATTCTTGACTGCATCTCCGGCGCTGGCCGACGACCGGCACGATGACCATCATGACCGCGACCATCGCGATCGCCATCCTGATTACCGGCCGGGGCCGGTCTACGCGCCGCCGGCGGTGCTCTATGCGCCGCCGGCTCCTTCGCCGGCGATCGATTTCGTCTTCCCGATCAATATTCGCTGAATCATCCGCAGCTTTGAAACGCAAGCGGGCCTCGCCTTCGGGCGGGGCCCGCGTCGGTTTCATGAGAGCAACGCGGCAAACGCACGGCTTTTTTCGAGGCATTCGTCCCGGAACCGCTTATCCTGACGCGGGATTGGTTTCCGTCGCGGTGGGGGAGAATCGGTGCGGCTGATCATTTGTCTCGGCTTGGCGTCGTTCGCGAGCTCGGTCAGCTTGCGCGCACTCGATCCGATGCTGCCCGTCGTCGCGGCCGATCTGAACGTATCGTTGTCGCGGGCGGCGTGGCTCGCCTCGTCCTACAGCTTTCCTTACGCGATCATGCAATTGGTGCTGGGCCCCGCCGCCGATGCTTTCGGCAAGGTGCGGCTGATCTGCTTCGCGCTCGCCGGCGTGACCCTGGGTTCGATGATCTGCGCGCTGGCGCCGGAATTCGGCGGCGTCATGGCCGGCCGCATCATCGCCGGCGGCAGCGGCGGCGGCGTCATCCCGGTGGCTTTCGCGTTGGTCGGCGACCGCATTCCCTATGCCGAGCGCCAGGTGGCGCTGAGCCGCGTGCTCGTCATCTCCATCGCCGGACACATGACCGGCGCGATCGGCTCGGGCGGGATCGCGGTGCTGCTCGGCTGGCGCGCGGTGTTCGTTTTCGCGGCCGCGATCGCGGCGTTGTCGCTCGTGGTGGTTTATTTCTTTCTTGCCGGCACGGAAGGTCAAGGCGAGCGCCCGAAACTGGGCAGCGCCTTCGCCAATTACCTGCCGGTGTTGACCGATCCGCTGGCGCTGTTGGTCTTCGGCGCGGTAGGCGCGGAGGGAATTCTGTTCTTCGGGATATTCCCCTTCATCGCGCCGATGCTGACGCTGCATGGCGCCGGCGGCGGCGGCACGGTGGCGGCAGGCGTGGTGCTGGCGAGTTTCGCGCTGGGCGGCGTCGCCTATGGCGCGACGGCGCGGCTGGTGATCGCGCGCCTGGGCGCGTTGGGCATGTTGCGCCTAGGCGGCGTGATGGCGGGGGTGATCTACCTGATTTCGGCCGCGCATCTCGATTGGACGGTCGTCGCCGGGTTGTTCTTCATCGGCGGCTTCGGTTTCTACATCATGCACAACACCTTCCAGCTGCGCGCCACCGAGTTGGCGCCGGGCGCGCGCGGCGCGGCGCTGGCGTTGTTCGCCGCCGCCTTTTTCCTGGGTCAGGGCACCGGCCCGATCCTGGGCGCGGCGGTTTCGCAAGCATTCGGCTACACGGAAATGTTCAGCGTTGCCGGATTGCTGATCATCGTCCTGGGGTTGATCTCGGCGGCGGCGATCCAGCATCTCGGCCGGACTCCGTCGCGCGTCTAGATTGTCCTCGTGATGCACGTGGCTTGTCGCACGCGGCGCCAGCAGCGGCGTTTCGGTCACGGCGCCGCTAAGAAGCCCCGGCCGGCTTTCGCTACGGATCGATAGTCACGCCTTGATTTGGAAGCTGGTGGTGGCGCCGTTCACGGTCACGTCCACATGATAAGCGCCCGGCGGCATGGTGACATTGTTGCCGTAATGGGTCGAGGCGGCCCCCTTGCCGGAAACCTCCATCACCACCACCGGCACTTGCGTCGCCGGGCCGGAATCCTTGCCGCTGGCGTCCTCGGGCGTAAAGCTGATGGTGACGGCGGCGTTGGTTATGACCTTGCCGGAAGCCGCGTCATGCACATGGACGACGAGATGATGGTTGGGATGAGACGGCGCATCCGGCGGCACCGGCGTGGCGCCGCCCTTGGCCACCATGACCGCGCCCTGGCTCATGCCGGACATGCCGCCCATGTTCATGGGCGCGCCGAAGGGCTCGGCGTTCAAGACGTTGAGCTCGACGCGATAGGCGCCCGCATTCTGCGTCATCTTGATGTCGGCGGCCCGGGCATCCAGCATGGACAGCATGGCGAAAGCAAAGGCTGCGGCGGTCATCAAACGAAGTGTCCGATTCATGATGATTTTCTCCTCGCTGAATGGTCGAAATTGGTTGGTTGGAAAGCACGCGTTTCCTGGGCGGTGAGCGGAGAAATCAGGCGTTTCATGACGAGAAACCTTCTCAGGGGCCAGAATGGTTGCCGGGCAGGAGCGGCGTTACGGTCCGTTCGAGCGCGTCCTCGGTGACCGGGATCTTGTCCGGCGTCATGACGGCACGCACGATTCCCGCCGGATCGACAATATAGGTCACGGGCAGGACGGCCGGCTTGCCGAAATCGTTGGTTGCCGCGTCGGCCATGATCGCGACGGGATAATGCACCGTCTGCGCCACTTTGATGACATCGTCGCGGTCGCGGCTGCGATCGACGCTGATTCCGATCACTTCGACGCCGCGGGCGTGGAGCCGGGTATAGAAGGCGTCGATCGCCGGCATCTCTTCGCGGCAGGGTGGGCACCAGGTCGCCCAGAAATTGACGATCACGACCTTGCCGCGGAATGCGGCCAGATCGAACTTGGTGCTGTCGATTTCCGTCGCGACCAGGGCGGGGGCCTGCTCCCCGACCGCGGTCGCGGCGACGGCCGGACCGGCGATGGCCGCAAATATACAGGCCAAAATCAAGGCCATGCGGATTGTCGTCATGTTCGAACGCTTTCCATCGGCCCGAGCCGCGGTTGATCTTGCGCCATGCGCGGTGGAGGCGTTCTCCCCCACCGCGCGATGCAATGCCTAGAAACTATACCCAAGCTGGACTTTCACCGCAAAGGGCGCCACCAACTGTCCCGATGTGCCCTCGAGATTCACGCTCTGAGCGGAATTGGTGTATTGATAGATCGGAATCTCGATATCGGCGTAAAGATTTACTTTGTCCATCGCCACTTCAATACCGGGCGCGATGAACAGCCTCTGGTAGCCCGAGTTCAACGGATCGGAATTCGCGCCGTTGTCATGATTGCGAACGCTGCTGATCAGCGACAGGACCGGCGCCACTTTGGTGATCCGCCCGAACGATCCGAAACTATAGATCAGCCCGGCCGCGCCGTCGATCTCATTGCCGGGCCGGTAATTCTGCTGGGTCAAGACCGCAAACTGGTATGTTGCCTGCACGTAATAGGAAAGCGAGCCGTCGGCATTCAGCCCATCGGTATAGTAACCGCCGAACATGAGATCGGTGCTGCCGGTGCCGGGTAGGCTGTCGCGGTCGAACTCCGGGCCGCCGCCCGCTCCGTTCGGGCCGTGCCAATCGCCCGTCGGCAGCTTGACACCACCGAGCACGCCGATCGACATGTCCGGCGAGAACCCGGTGTAGACGCCCATAATTTTTGCATCACCGGGAGCGGTCAGCTTGGCATTATAGACGCTGTTGGGGTTGCCGGTTGCGTCTCCGTTGCCGTCGTCGGTCGTGGTGAGCTGGCGGTTAAAGACCGGCAGTTCGGCCATGACCGTCCAGTCGCGGTTGATCATGTCTTGTCCGCCGAAGGTGTAGAAATTGGTCTCGATATGCTGGTCGCCATTATCCGAGTTGGGCGCCTTGGCGCTGCCCTCCCAATTATGGTTCTGGTCCAAATAGCTGTAGCGGAACCAGACGGAATAGCCGGAATCTGAATTAGTCGGCATCAATGAGGTGGGGCCGGCGTCGAAGACGCCGCAGCCGCAGGCGCAAGCCAAGGATTGGCTCGGCGCCAGCGCCGCGGAAAACGCGAGAGGGGACAACAAGAGCGGGGTCATGGCGCCGCCGCGTAACAATGCGCGCAGGCTGCGTTGAATGAATGATGGATACATTATGTCCTCGCATGAGCAGGTTTGATCGATCTTGCCTGTCCAAGAACGGAACGACATCCGCGCTTTAGGCGGCGGTCATGTCCGGGCTGGATGGAATGATCAGACGCTCGATGGAGGTCCGCGCGCGCGGTAAGGAGAATGATAAAAGGCCTGATGCGGCTGATGCTGCGGCGCGAACGCGGCCGCCGTTTCATAACTCTGGGGCGCGGACAGCGCCGGCGATGTTGCCGTGTCGGCTAAAGCTTGGCCGCATGCCACCGCTTGGCAGATCGGGCAGGCGGCCATGCCGCCGTGATGGGAAGAGCCGGGACGGTTTTGGTGGGTGACCGGGAGCACGACTTGTTTGACGCCCGCCGGCGTGCAAATCGGTATCTCGCCCGCATTCGCCAGCCGGATCTCGGCGGCGAGCAGCAACGGCAGCAGCGCCTGCACGGCCATGGCCAAGCAGCCGAACCAGCCGGCCGCCAAGCGTTTTTGGCGCGTCCCCACCCCCATATTGCGAATCTATCGCAATTGGGCTCGGGCTAACAAGCGCGGCTGCATGCGGCAAAACCGCCCTTCAATCACAACTTTGTGGGTTGATGATGGCGGGCGAAGGGAATGAATTAGTGCACGGTGATGATGTCGGCCCGGCATGAACGGGGCAGCTTCACCCATAAAGTCATAGAGAGAGGAGACATCCATGCGCCTACATTTCCTGCTTGCCGCGGCCGCGATGATCATCCTGGGCGTTGCGGTAGCCCGCGCCGATGACATGAAAATGCCGGCCATGACCGGGGATTCCAAACTCGGCAAGGTTCTCACCGACAACAAGATGATGACGCTCTATACCTTCGACAAAGACCAGCCCGGCAAGTCGAATTGCAACGGCACCTGCGCCGACCATTGGCCGCCCTTGATGGCGCCCGCCGGCGCCATGCCCATGGGCGCTTGGTCGATCGTCACCCGTGACGACGGCACGAAGCAGTGGGCCTACAAGGGCAAGCCGCTTTATGGCTGGGTCAAGGATGAGAAGCCCGGCGAAACCACCGGCGACGGCGTCAACGACGTCTGGCACGCCGCGCATCCCTAGCCGCGACTAACGCCTGACGCGCCGCGAAATCCCCGCGGCGCATCCGTAGCGCCGCAAAACCGTGAGACCCGGCTCAGGCGGGGACGGGTTCGGCCGTGCCCCGCGGCGCGTCTGCTGCGCCGCAGAATTTTGAATCGATTCAGACGTAAGCCGGTTCGGCCGTGGTGGCGATTTGGAGGGCGAAGACCAGCTGCTCGATCACCGGCGACCAATCGCCGGCGCGTTCCTGACGGAACACCAGGACGTTGGGGATCGAGCGCGGCGGCTCGTCCACCGGCTGCAACACCCAGGCCGAAACGTCGAGCGCGGCGGCATTGAACGCCGCTGTATTGGCGCCGCCGATCACCAGGTCGAGCTGGGACAGGATGGCGGAGGATTCGGCGGGATCGGTCTCGGCCATGGAGAGATCGGCGATCCAGCCGGCGAAAGGCCCATGCTCGATCTGCGCCGCGGTTTCGGCGTTGAGAGCGTAAAAGCGCAGGCCGGGCACGCCGAGCAACGGCGCGAGCGAAGCCAGATCGGGGGATTGACCGCTTGCGCCGAGCGCCAGGCCCAGTTTCAACCCTTCGCCTTGGAAATAGGGCGCATAGGCGGATGCCCGCACCGGATCGACGATTGGGGCAGGAGCCGACGCCGGGGGCTGGAAATGTTCGGGCTCGTGCCGCGCCAGGTTCGCCGATGCGCCGTAGATCGCCAATCCGCCGGCGATCTCGCGCACGGTCTCGTTCCAATCCTTGTCCTTCTGCCGGTAAAGCAGCAGCGAGGGATACCACGGCGTGTCGGTGCGTCCGGTCATCCAACGCCAATGCGCGAAATGCGGCAGCATGACCCAGGCGGGATGGCCGAGCGCTCCGGCCAGATGCGCGATCGGGCCGTCGGCCGCTATCACCAGATCCAGCCGGGAGATCGCCGCGGCGGCATCGGCATAATCAAGCAGGCAGGCGGAAAGATCGGTGACGCGTCCGGCAAAGGGGCCGGCCGCGATCGCGGATGTATCGGCGTCGAGCGCGAAGAACCGCAGATTGGGGATGTCCAGGAGCGGCGCCAGGTCGTTGAGCGCCGGACCCGGCCGGTCGCCGCTCCAGGCAAGCCCGATCTTGAATCCAGGTCCGGCGAGGGCGGGGGCGAACGGCGCCGCGCGCGCGGCCTCGGCGGCAAGATAGGGAATACCGTTGGGAATGGTGTCGGATGTCACGCCCAGGCGCTGGATCAAGCTGGTCAGCGGCAAATGCGCGGCAAACCCGGGCAGCTTATCGCCGATGGCGATCACCTGGTCGATGCCCGGGGCGGAGGCCAGCAGGCGAACCAGCGGCGCTGGCGCGCACAGCACGATACGGCCGGCGTAGCGGTGAAGATCGGGCGCGAAGCGGATGAACTGGATCAGCTCGGACACGCTTTCCTCGGCCCAGAGCAGCAGGGTGGCGTTCGGGCCGAGCGGCTTGCCGTCCCACAGCGGCGCCGGGAGATTGGGCGGGCGCATCGGCCCGTGCCAGCGCCATTCATAGGCGGCGCTGCCGGCGGGCAAATCGCCCAGGGTCAGCAACGCCAGGCCGAGGCTGACGCGATAAACCGGCCGTTCGGGCGCGAACTGGGCGGCGCGGGCGAAGTATTCGGCGGCCGCTTTGGCTTGGCCCCGCTCGATCAACACCGATCCCGCAAGGTGCAGCGCCTCGGCGTGGCCGGAGTTGAGTTTCAGGGCAAGATTGGCGCAACCCGCCGCCTGGTCGGCGCGGCCAAGCGCCTTCAGCGCCTGGCCGATATTGGCCAACGTGTCGGCGGATTTGGGAATCAAGACCAGGGCGTGGCGCAGATGAGTCACCGCCTCGGCATGACGGCCCAATTGCCGGAGCACGGTGCCGAGATTGTTGAGCAGCGTGACATTGTCGGGCATTCCCGCGCGCGCGCGCTCGAACGTCACGACCGCCTGGTCGAGCTTTCCGGTGCGGGCGAGCAATGTGCCGTAAAGAAACAGCAATTCGGGCGCGTCCGGCGACGTTGCCAGCGCGGAAGTCAACAGCATCTCGGCTTCGGCGATGCGGCCCAGCCGCAAGGCCTCGGCCGCGGCGGCTTGGATATCGGCGCTGCTGCGATCGGCGGTCATGACGCCGCCATTGTGAATGAAAAAAGTTAAACGAATGGCGACGTTAGCTTTTCGGTAGGAATTGGGCTTCGCCGCCGGACGGATACACGGAAGTTTCCGTCTCGCGCCATAAAATGGCCAAGATCGGACGGCATTATGGGTATGGTACCGCCGTCTCCGGTGCGCGGATCGGCGGGTTAACAGGTGGTTAAGGAGAGTGGTATGTCACGCTGGCGATTGGCGGGTGAGCCCGATCTGGAAGAACTCCTGGGCGACGATGTGATGGGGCCCGTGGTACGGAGCGCCGGCGTGAGCTACGAAGAATTTAGGCGTCTGCTGAGCGACATCAGCCGCCGCCTGGCGCATCGCGACGCGCGCGCCAAGTCAGGTTACGATGCCGCTTTCTGGGAATTACGCGCCCAGCGCTAGGGCCGGGAACTACGCACCCTCCGCGAGGGGCGGGAACGAGTCGGAAACCGCCGGCTCAGCTTGCTCCGGCGCTATCGGCAGGGTGAAGATCGCCTTGAGGCCGGGATTATTGTCTTCGAGCGTGGCCGTGCCGTCGTGAAGCCGCGCCACCGCGCGCACCAGGCTCAATCCCAATCCGTTGCCGGGCGTCGAACGGCTGCCTTCGAGGCGGACGAAGCGGTCGAACACCGCCTCGCGACGGTCCGCGGGAATGCCGGGTCCGCTGTCGGCGACTTCGACCCGGGCCGTCTGATCCGCGCTGCGCACCGACAGCGTCACGCGGCCCGCGGGCGTGTATTTGAGCGCATTGTCGAGCAGATTGGCGATCGCCTGCGACAACAGATGGCGGTCGCCGCGGACATTCACCGGCTGCGGCGCATCGAAGCTCAGGACCAGGCCCTTTTCCTCGGCCACCGGCTCGTAAAGCTCGGCGACGGCGCGCGCGATCTCGGACAGGTCGACCACCGTGGCGGTGTCGCGCCGGGAACCCGCCTCGGCCTCGGCGATGCTCAGGAGCGCGTTGAAGGTGCCGAGCAGCTGATCGGCCTCGGATATGGTTTCGCGCAACGCTTCCGCGTAACGCCCGGTGTCCGGCTTTTCCAGCAGCGTCACTTCCAAACGCGCGCGCAGGCGCGACAGCGGCGTGCGCAGATCATGCGCGATGTTGTCGGTGACCTGACGCATCCCGGCCATCAGCCGCTCGATCTGGTCGAGCATTACGTTGAGATTGGATCCGAGCTGGTCGAATTCGTCGCCGCTGCCGGATAAAGGCACGCGCTGGGCGAAATCGCCCCGGATGATCTGTTCGGTGGTCTTGGCCACGGCCTCGACCCGGCGCAGCATGTTGCGGGTCATGATCACGCCGCCGGCGATGCCGAGACCGAGCGCGATCAGGCCCGACCAGGCCAGCGTGGTCAGGATCCGGATGCGGAACATGGTGGCGTCGCGCAAATCGCGCCCGACCAGCAGATGGTCGCCGTTGCCCAGCACGAAGACAGAGCACAGCACGTTGTGGGTCTCGGGACCGTTGCGCGTCGAGACCTGGATCGGAAACAGGAACCAGCCGGGGCGCACCTGCCGCGCCTCGCGCGGCCATTGCGAGAGATTGCCGGCGAGCGGATTCAGCAGCGGATCGGTGAGCAGATAGAGCATGTTGTCGGCGCGGCCGGGCGCGCTGCGTTCGTGGATCACCCCGACCAGGCCCTGAAAATCGTGCTGCTCCTGCAAACCACGAATTTCGGCGTCGACCGTGGCCTCGATCTCGCGCTCGAGAAAATCGGCGGTCGAAAAATAGAAGAAGACAAGCAGCGCCAGAACCGAAGCCGCGAACAGCACGAAATAGACCGCGGCGATGCGGAAGGCGTTGGTGTGGAGAAAGCGCCAGATATCGATGCCACGCACGGTCACGGGCTATTCCACGTTCAGGCGGTAGCCGGCGCCGCGCACGGTTTGCAGCATCGGCTTGTCGAAGCCCTTGTCGATTTTCTGCCGGAGACGGCTCACATGCACGTCGATGACGTTGGTTTGCGGGTCGAAATGATAGTCCCAGACGTTTTCGAGCAGCATGGTGCGGGTGACGACCTGGCCGGCATGGCGCATGAGGAATTCGAGCAGGCGGAATTCGCGCGGCAGCAGATCGATCTCGCGGCCCGAGCGCGTGACGTTGCGCGCCAGCAGATCCATCTCGAGCGCGCCGGCCTTGATCTTGACGGTGGCGGCCGAGGCGGGCCCGCGCCGCAGCAGCGCCTCGATGCGCGCCAACAGCTCGGCGAAGGCGAAAGGCTTGACCAGGTAGTCGTCGCCGCCGGCGCGTAAGCCTTTGACCCGGTCGTCGACCGCGCCCATGGCGGAGAGGATCAGGACCGGGGTCTTGACCTCGGCGGCGCGCAAGGCGGCGATCAACGCCAGCCCGTCCATGCCGGGCAGCATGCGGTCGACGACGAGCGCGTCATAGCCGCCGCCCGAGGCCATGAACAGCCCGTCGCGGCCCTCATAGGCGTGGTCGACCACGTAACCCGATTCAGCCAGGCCCTTGGCGATGTAATCGGCCGTCTTCTGGTCGTCCTCGATCAGCAGGAGCTTCATGCCGGGCGACGATAGCGGCATGGCGCGGGCGCGGAAACCCCGGCGCGGATTAAAGCCCGGTTAGACGATCCGGCCGAACAGGGCCGGGGAACCCGTCCCGGGCGGCCCAATAGCGGCTAGGTCAGGGTGGTGATAAGCGCCACCACCCAGCCCAGCAGCAGCACGGCGGCGCTTTGGCGGTCGAAGGACTTGGTCGGCATGGATATCCCCTCTGGATGACTACCCCAGAGCCTAGCAAAGGAACATAACAAGAACAAGCCCTATTATGCGACTACCGGGTTAGCCGTTTTTGACGCCGGCCTGGGCGCTTTTTGCGAATCGGAAGGCTACGGCATAGTGACGGCATGAATGGGAAAAGAGCGCTGCTCGTTCTGGCCGCGCTGGGACTGATCGCACCGGGTTGGGCCGCGTCCGCTCAGGCGCGCGAAATGACGGCCTCGAGCGTTCCGGAGATCATCCAGGATCTGGTGGGGGCGCAAGCGGGCGACAGCATCACCATCGCGCCTGGAACCTACGAAATGCCGCCGCTGCGCCTGAGCCAGAGCGGCGTGCCCGGCCGGGGGATCATCCTGCGCGCCGCCGTCCCGGGCACGGTCGAGCTCCGCTCGCGCGCCACCGAGTTCATCAAGGTTTCGGGTTCGGATTGGGTGTTCGAGAATCTCGACATCGCCGGAACCTGCGCGACCGACACCGATTGCGAACATGCGTTCCACATCATCGCCGGGGCCGACCGCACCGTCATCCGCCGCAACCGCATCCGCGACTACAACGCGCATATCAAAGGCAATGGCGAAGGCGGCAGCTTTCCCAAGGACGTGCTGATCGAAGGCAATTGGCTGTTCGACACCCACCACCGCCAGACCGACAACCCGATCGCGCCCATCGACGTGGTGGGCGGGGATGGCTGGATCGTGCGCGGCAACCTGATCGCCGATTACGGCAAGGCGATCAACCACCCGGCGGTGATCAACGACGATTTCGGCTATGCCTTGTTCTTCAAGGGCAATTCCTCCGGAACGCTGATCGAGCGCAACGTCGTCGCCTGCGCGCTGATGATGTCGCCCTTGTCCTATACCCGCGGCATCTCATTGGGCGGCAGCGGCAGCGGCCCGCAATATTGCGAGGGCGGTTGCGACCAGGACGAGAACCGCGACGGCATGGTGCGCAACAACGTGGTGCTGGCCTGCCCGATGGAAGACGGCATCTATCTCTGGCGCGCGAAGAACGGCCGCGTGTTCAACAACACGCTCATCGGCACCTACGGCATCGAGGCGCGCGGCAAGGACAGCGACGTTGCGGTCATCGACAACCTGGTTTCCGGGGGCATCGTCGCCAGCGAGGGCGCGCGCCTCTCGGCTTCCGGCAATGTGGTGGCGGGGCCGGGCGCGTTGCCGCTCGATCGATACTTTGTCGATGCGCGCGAGGGGAATCTCTCGCTGCGCCCAGGAGGGGATTTCGATTTCAAGAGCGCGCCCTTGCCCGACGTGACCGACGATCTTTGCGGAAATCCGCGGCCGAAGGATGCAAGCGTTCCGGGCGCCATCCAATACGGCAAGCTGCCGTGCAACCGGGCGGCGCAGCTGCTGGCCGAATACCGCGCCTATGCGGCCAAGCTCAGGGGCGCGAGGCCCTAGCCGCGAATGACGAAGCTCAACGCGCCGGCGTCGAGCGCGCCGCCCGCCGGCCGCGCGGTGAAGCCCAACGGCGTCAACGGCTCGTAGACCGGCAACAGCTTGTAGCCAGCGCCGTCGCCCGGATCGGCGCCGGCGCCGATGGCCGGCGATCCCGGCAGCAGGTGATAATCGTAGCGCGTCGGATCGGCGAAGCGCACGTCGGCGACGATGCGATTGCCCCGGCCGCCATTGGCGTTGGGGTCGCCATCGGCGCGCGCGTTGTTGGAGAGCACGTTGTTGATGAACTTGCCGGAGCCCGAGATCAGATCGCCCGGGCCGGCGAAGATGTTGTCGGCGACAGTGGCCGGATTGGGGCCGCGCGAACGGATGAAGATGCCGCTCGAGCGGTCCATGATCATGGTGTTGCCGACGACGTAAAGCTCCTGCACCGGATTGGTCGGGCCCTCCATCGCAAAGGCGATCATGGTGTAGTTTTCGGCCTTGGGGCCTTTCTCGATGATGTTGCCGATGACGTAGCTGCGCCCGCCATTCGACAGGTCGATCGAATAGCTGGCGTTGCTGTTGGGGCCGTCGAGGATGCGGTTGTAGAGGATGTAGTTGGCGAGCGCGCGCGTCTTGACGTGATGCCCGGTCACGGTGTCGTGGAAATAGCTGCCGCGCAGCGTGAGGCTGCGCACGTTGCCGATATAGATGCCGTGGGTCGAGCCGCTCGACGTGCCGTTATGCGCGAATTCCGAATCCTCGATGACGATGTCGCTGTCGGCGTTGCTGGTGGAGAGGATGCCGTCCTCGTTGTCGTGGATATAGACCTTGGACAGGACGAGACCGGCGCCTTCGGCGCGGATGGCGGCGCCGTTGCCGTCATTCACATGGCAGTCCGACAACTCGACATTCTCGATGCGGATGTTGTTGCCGTGGGTGACCCAGATCCCTTTGCCCTGCGCGGCTTCGCCGTCGGCGGCGAGATGCGGGCGGCCGCCGATGCCGCGGATGACGATGTCGTTGGCGTTCCAGACCGCCACGTCGCCGCGGTAATCGGCGGCGTCGATCTCGATCACGTCGCCGTCCTTGGCCGCCTTGGCGGCGTCGCTCGGCAGTTTCATGTCGCGGCCGGGACCGACATGGAGCACGCGGCCCGAGGGATGGTCGGGCGCCAGCGGCGCCATGGCTAGGGTCTGGGACGGAAGATTGGCCGCGCTGGGCGCGGTGGGCGGGGCGACGGAGGCGGGCGCGACTACGGCGACGGGAGCGGGCGCGGGTGCTGCCGCGGTTGAATGGGGGGCGGTGAAAGTGATCGAATCGACGTCCTGGGGCGAGACCGGCACGGTAATGACCCGCCCGTCCTTGAGCTTGATCGCCATGTCGGCGGCGGCCGGCAAGGCGCCAATCGCGATCACGGCCGAAATGAGCAGCAAGGCGCGAAGGGCGCGCATGGGTGATCCTGTTTATAAAGTTGCTTCAAAAACAATATACCAGAGACAGTTATTAATGTGTTGTCTCAGAACATGGTTAACCTCGCTGGTGACGTTTGGCCGCCGCCGCCGCGCCGGCTAAGACCCTGATGAGAAAGAGGTTGAACGGGCTTGATCCATCGGCTTTAGTGCCGATGTAATAAGTACTAGAATCGTCCTAATTGGGCTCGTCACCCGGAGGGTCATGATCATCCTGAGCAAAATGGCCGATTACGGCGTCATCATCGCCAGCCAGATGGCGCTCGATCCCGAGCGCCAGATGACCGCGGCCAGCATGGCCGAACAGACCCGCCTGCCGCGCGCCACCGTGGCCAAGGTGCTGAAGGCGCTGGCGCATGGTGGGGTGGTGGCGGGTTCGCGCGGGGCATCCGGCGGCTACAAGCTGGCGCGCGCGCCCGAGGCGATCTCGATCGCCGCGGTGGTGGCGGCGATCGACGGCGAAATCGGCCCGACGCAATGCACCATCCACGGCCCGTCCTGCGAGCGC
>Ga0181526_10002936_pt1 | contig 14297 bp, 5 predicted proteins | sample PEATcosm2014_Bin_35_FD_119750 | JGI IMG/M metagenome (GOLD analysis project Ga0181526, IMG submission 119750) | Peatland microbial communities from MTU Mesocosm Facility, Houghton, MI, USA - PEATcosm2014_Bin06_30_metaG | ecosystem: Environmental > Terrestrial > Soil > Wetlands > Peat | place...
ACAAGCATGGGCGCTATTCTCGGTGCGCAATTCGCGGCGGGCTACGACCTCGCCACAATGGTCGCGGTCAATAAATCCGCCTTCGGCCAACGGCGCGGCTTTCCGGACATTACGTTCCCTTTCGTGGCGCTGCGCAATGGGCGCAGCACCAACGCTATGCTCAAGCAGATGTTTGGCGCGCTCAGAATCGAGGATTTACCGATCCCGTATTTCTGTGTCTCGAGCAATCTCACCCGCGCCGAGTCGGTCCTGCACGAACGAGGGCGACTTTGGTTGTGGACGCGGGCGAGTTGCACCGTTCCTGGTCTACTGCCGCCCGTGCGCTACCGCGGCGATCTCCTCGTCGACGGCGCGATGCTTGATAATCTGCCAGTCAACGCCATGCGGGCGCGGTGTCGCGGCACGGTTATCGCCGCGGATGTCAGCGTCTCAGTCGATTTCCAGGATCGTAACGATGCTCGGCCACTTCGCGTGTCGATTGGTAACCGCATCCGCCGTTGTTTGGGCCTGCCTCCAGGAATGCCCGGCATCGCTCAGATTCTCATGCGAACGGCGAGCTTGAGCAGCGTGCGTGACGCCCGAACCAGCGGAAGCCCGGCCGACCTCTATATCCACCCGGCAGTGGATAAAATTGGCATGACCGATTTCGCGAGATTGGATGAAATTGTCGCGCTGGGCGCCGAGCAAGCTCGGGCTCGACTCGCGATCTGGCTTGGCGCCAAACGCGGTCGGGAAAATCTGGAGGAGCGCGCGCAATGACAGCGCGAGACCGTGTAGAGCAACCGGAAGGCTACGCGATAGTTGGCATCGGTTGCCGTTTCCCCGGCGGGGCAACCTCGCCGGGGAAATTCTGGGAGCTTTTGGCCGCCGGCCAGGATGCCATCAGCGATATCCCCGAGGATCGGAGCAGTTGGCGCAAGTCGTTCGATCCCGACCCTACGGCGCTGGGGCGGCATAATGCCCGCGAGGGCGGCTTTCTCAGGGACATCGATCGCTTCGATAGCCGGTTTTTCGGCATTTCGCCTCGCGAAGCGGCGCGGATGGATCCGCAGCAGCGTCTGCTCCTGGAAGTCGTGTGGGAAGCCTTCGAGGATGCCGGCATCCCGGTTGACGGGCTTGCCGGGTCGAGGACTGGCGTCTTCGTCGGCATGTCAACCCATGACTACGCGGATATCCAGATGTATCCGCAGAATCGAAACGAGATCGACTCTCACTCGAACACTGGCGGGGCGACGAGCATTGCGCCCAACCGTATATCCTACTGCTACGATTTCCGCGGCCCAAGCGTCGCCGTCGACACCGCTTGCTCTTCCGCTCTCACCGCGGTCCATCTCGCTTGCCGTAGCCTCGCTGCCGGAGACTGCACGGTTGCGGTCGCTTGCGGCGCCCAAATCCTATTGGCGCCTGAACTGACCATCGGGTTCTGCCGTGCCACGATGTTGTCGCCCGATGGACGCTGTAAAGCTTTCGACGCCGCCGCAAACGGCTATGTCCGCAGCGAGGGCTTGGGCGCCATCGTCCTCAAACCGCTGCGCGTCGCCCTCGACGATCACGATCCGATCCACGCGGTGATCATTGGCACGTCGATTAATCAGGACGGACACTCCTCGGGTCTAACCGTGCCGACTGTGGAGGCACAAAAGGCCATGCTTCGCGCCTCGCTGCGTGAGGCCGGCGTCGATCCCAGCGCCGTCCAATACGTTGAGGCGCACGGGACTGGCACCTCCGTCGGTGATCCGATCGAGGCGCAAGCGATCGGAACGATATTCCGGGAGGGTCGCACCACCGATCAGTTCTGCGCGATTGGATCGGTTAAGACCAACATTGGCCACCTCGAAGCGGCCTCCGGTATTGCCGGATTGATCAAGACGGCGCTAGCACTTGAGCACCAGCAAATTCCACCCTCGCTGCACTTCAATTGTTGGAACCCGGCGATCGATGCCGAGGCACTGCGACTCAGGGTCGTAACGCGACTCGAAGCTTGGCCGGCGACAGGCGGGCTCCCGACCGCCGCAGTCAATTCCTTCGGCTTCGGCGGGGCCAATGCAAGCGTGCTGTTGCGCGCTCCGCCTGAGCGATCGTCAGTGTCCACAGGCGAAATTGGAGACTGTGGTCCTTACGCAATCTCTGCACGTACGCCGGAGGCCCTAAAGATGGCCGCCGCTACACACGCTGAAGCCTTGCGATCTTCTCCCTCCGCATTTTACGACCTCTGCCACACGTCCTTGATCCGGCGCGTCCATCACGAGCATCGCGCGGTGGTCATTGGATCCAATCTACAAGAATTGGCGGATTCCCTTGATTCAGTGGCGGTCGGAGAGACGCGCAACACCGCCGTCTTGGGCCGCGCCTCAACAGAGGCCACGCGCAAGGTCGCCTTTGTCTTTTCTGGGATGGGTCCACAATGGTGGGGAATGGGACGGCAACTGCGGGTGAAAGAGCCCGCGTTCCGGGAAATGCTGGAACGCTGCGATGCGGCACTACAGCCACATTCAGGCTGGTCACTGCTGGATGAGTTTGCGGCTGAGGAATCCCACTCCCGTGTGGCCGATCCTGAACTGGCGCAAGTCACTAATTTTGCAATCCAGATGGCGCTCGCTTGTCTCTGGCGCTCGTGGGGTATCGAGCCGGACGCAGTGATGGGACACAGCGGCGGGGCCATGGCAGCGGCTTGTATCGCCGGCATTTACACGCTCGAAGAAGCGATCTGGCTGGCTTACCACCGCAGCCGCTTGCAGGGACGCCCAAGCAACGCCGGAGCTATGCTTGCGGTTGGATTGCCGGCAGCCGAAACGGAAACCATCCTGCGTGGTTACGAAGAGCAGGTAGCGCTCGCCGCAGTGAACGGACCTAATTCGCTGACCTTCTCAGGCGTGGAGGAAGCGCTCGAGGCGATTGCGGCCTCGCTTCTCGGGCGCGGCGTCTTTGCCCGCATGCTGCCGGTTACCATCGCCTATCACAGCCCGAAAATGGATCCGATTCGAGACGAGTTCTTGGACATCGTCCGCGATCTGCGCGGCGCAAAAGCACTGATCCCTTTCGTCTCCGACACCACCGGAGATTGGGCGATCGGCCCCGAATGCGATGGCGACTACTGGTGGCGGGCAATACGCCAGCCTGTTCTCTTCGCTCAATCCATCCGCACTTTGCTCAATGCTGGTTTTGGAACGTTCGTCGAGATTTCACCGCATCCGGTGTTGTCTGCATCGATCGCAGAATGCATAGCGGCGGAAGGCGTCAAGGGAGTGGTCCTGCCGTCATTGCGGCGGAACGAGTCCGAGCAGCTTACGATGCTGCGCTCGCTGGGAGCGCTCCACGCCAATGGTCGGCGCGTGGCCTGGGGCCGCATATATCCCGATGGCGACGTCGTTCGTCTTCCGAGCTACCCGTGGCAGCGCGAGCGTCACTGGTTCGAGCCGAAAGGGCTCCCTGGAGATTCCTTGGCGGCTTTGGATGCGGAAGAGGAGGCCCATCCCTTGCTGCGCCGCCGCGCGCGCACGGCTCGGCCGAGCTGGGAGACTTCGCTCGGCGACCCCCGGCTGAACTATCTCGATGGCCATGTCGTCCAAGGATCAATTGTGTTTCCCGCTGCAGCCTATGTCGAGATGGCGCTTGCGATTGCGCGGCATCAGCACAAGGAGGGGGTTGTTAGGCTACGCGAGATCGAATTCCTGCGGCCCTTCGTCATTGCGAATCGTCAGGCCGCGATGGCGCAGCTGTTCTTTGATCCGGAAGTGGCGAGATTTGATATCTATGGCGGCTCGACGGGACCGGACCCAACCTGGGTTCGGTGCGCGACCGGCGTGATCGCCACGCCAAGTCCGATGCGGCTGAGACAGGATGATATCGTTCGGCTGCGGCAGAGGTGCCCTGACGCGCTTGCACCGCAAAGATTTTACGCCGAATGGCGAAAGCGGGGCCTGAGCTTTGGCGATGCATTTCGCGGGCTTAGCGACCTTTATCTTGGCCGGGGCGAGGCGTTTGCGACGATCGGACCGATTGCCGCAACCGCGGAAGGCTATGCGATCCATCCGGCGATGCTCGATGGTGTGTTCCAGCTTCTCGCCGCCGCGGTCGGATCGGCGCGCTCGTTTTCCGATGATCGGCTCTTTCTGCCCACCGGTATCGACGATATCCACTTTCACGGCGCGGTAGGATCAGTCGTTCATGCACATTGTCGGCTAACGGGGCAAAGCGACACGGCCGTCACCGGAGAATTTACTGCGTTCAACGAGGAGGGCGCGACGATCCTCCAAATTCGCGGCTTCCAGGCGCGTCTCGTCGATGCCGGCGGCGAGGCTGGCGAAACGATTGATCAGTGGCTCTACAATTATATCTGGGAGACTCGTTCGATTGATTTTGCTCCCACGCTCCATCGTAGCTCAGTCATTGCCGAGATGCCGGAGTCTCTTCTGGACGAATTGCGTATCGATGCCGGGCGCATCAGCGGCAACCTGGGTTGGCGAGATTATTACGAAGATGCTGAACGCGCCTTGTCCGAGCTGGCAGCGAGCTCTGTCGTGGCGGCGTTTCACCAGCTCGGCATTGGGCTCGAGTCAGGTGATCGTCTGGATCCCGAGACTTTCGGGGAGGCGTCTGAAATAAGTCCGACGCGGACACCGCTGCTGCGGCGTCTCCTCGCGCTGCTCATAGAAACAGGCGTCCTGCAGCCCGCCGGGACGGGATGGGTGGTGGCCCAGTTGCCACAATCGGACCTCGACTGCGTGCTCGCTCGAATTCCGCGCTACGCGACTGAGGTCGAATTGCTGATGCGAGCCGGCGAGCATCTTGCCGCCGCGCTCCGGGGGCTCGAAGATGGTCGCGAATTCCTGTTCACACCGGAGACCCTGCTTGTCCTCGACCGCTTCTACGAGCGCGCTCCCGCCTCCGCGTTTTACAATACGATTCTTGCGCGGACGGTGAGCGAACTCGTCGCGCGCAGCGCCGATACCGGCTATTTGCGAATCCTCGAAGTGGGTGCCGGCACCGGCGGTACGACTGCATTCATCCTGCCGCTGCTGCCCCCGCACCGAACGCATTATGTCTTCACCGATGCTTCTTCGCTGTTTCTCGACCGCGCACGCGAGAAGTTCGGCGACTATCCCTTCGTCGTCCCGCGCCTTCTGAATATCGCCGAAGATCCGGTGCCGCAGGGCTTTGCCGGAGGGTCCTTCGATCTCATTATTGCGGCGAACGTCATTCACGCGACGCCAGATGTAACGCGTACGGTGGAGACGCTGCGCACGCTCTTGGCGGACGGCGGCGTGCTAGCGATGGTCGAGATCACACGACATCCATTCTGGCTCGACGTCATCTTCGGCCAGACCGAAGGCTGGTGGGCGTTTCGGGACCGGACGCTCCGAACCGAGCATCCGCTGCTCGAGTCCGCGCAATGGCAGACGGTCCTATGGCAAGCCGGGTTCGAGCAAGTTGGGGCGATTCACGAGCCCGACATACCGGGTGAGGCGGCCCAGACGATTCTGTTGGCGCGCGCCCCGAGAGACCCGAACCCACTGCGCGTTGCCGAAGATCGTCAGAAGCGTTGGCTCATTCTTGCCGACAGTCAAGGTGTTGGTACGGCCGTAGCCGATGCGCTCGCTGCGTTCGGTCGTGAAACCCTGGTGGCCGCGCCCGGACAGGTTTTCCAGCGTCGCGACGAGCGGCGGTTCGAGCTGAGATCGGACCCGGCAGACGGTTTCCGCGACGATATATCCACTCTCTTGGATACCCTCTTGGCGGATCATGTCCGACTGGACGGCGTTCTCCACTTGTGGAGTCTGGACCGGCCCGATTCCACCCTACCGACGGACGCAGCCTTCGGCGCCGTGCAGTCCCGAGGCATCGAGACGGCGCTTGTACTGGTCCAGGAACTGCTGAAGCGGCCCGGCCTCGGCGATCGCGGACTCTATTTGGTCACGTCGGGTGCGCACCGCGTTGACGACGAGGTTAGCGAAGATTCCGTGCTGCAATCGTTGCTTTGGGGGTTCGGGCGTGCCCTGCTGAAGGAACATCCCGAGCTTCCCTGCAGACTGGTTGATCTTTCCAGCCGACCTTCGCGAGACGAGATCGTGGCGCTGGTTCGCGAGCTTACGGAGCAGGATCCTGACGAGGAAATTGCGCTCCGTCGGGACAAGCGCTGGGTAAGGAGGCTCCGCCGGACCGCACGCGATCAGCTGACGCCGTTACCTGCAACGACCGGTGAGCCGCCGCGCTGGCGCGCCCATATCGGCGCGAGAGGCGCGCTCGGCACGCTCCATTTAAGCGAATGCAGACGCGCAACGCTCGGCGCCCACGAAGTCGAGATCGAAGTCGCAGCGGCAAGTGTCAACTACCGCGATTTGATGCTGGCGATGGGGACGATTCCAGGGCTGGAATCCGAATTCTCCTTCGGCCGGCAGCAGTTCGGCAGCGACTGCTGTGGCAGAGTGAGCGCTTGCGGATCGGCGGTCACTGCGTTTGCTCCGGGCGATGAGGTTGTCGCGATCGCACCCGCGGCGATGAGCGCCTTTGCGACGACCAGGGCAGCGCTGACGGCTCGAAAACCCGCTAGCCTCGATTACGGGGCAGCGGCCAGCTTACCCACCGTCTTCACCACGGCCTGGTACGGGCTCAATCATCTCGCGCATTTGCGGAAGGGCGAAAGCGTTCTTATCCACGCGGCGACGGGTGGGGTGGGCCTCGCGGCAATCCAGATCGCGCAGGCTATTGGCGCGGAAATCTTCGCGACGGTTGGCAGCACGACCAAACGTGAATATCTCGCATCTCTCGGCATAACGAATGTCATGGACTCCCGCACACTCGACTTCGCCGATGAAATTTTGGCGCGAACAAGCGGCCGCGGTGTGGATGTCGTGCTCAACTCGCTTTCTGGCGAGGCGATCGCGCGTGGCCTCTCGGTCCTAAAGCCCCATGGGCGCTTCCTTGAGATCGGAAAGCGCGACATCTACGCCAATCACTCGCTCGCACTAGCACCGTTCCGCCGTAACCTTTCTTATTTTGCGATCGATTTAGACCGGCTGTGTGCGGAACAGACAGATTTAGTGGGGCGAATGCTACGCGACGTGTTGGAGCGAATCGAGACTGGCATCTTCCATGCCCTGCCAACGCAGATCTACCCGGTCGATGAACTAGAGGCCGCGTTCCGGCTGGTGGCGCAAGCAAAGCATATCGGCAAAGTCGTCGTGACGAATGCAAACCGCACTCTGCCTATTCAGCCGGGCGTTGAGACGAATCCTCGGATTCGCGAGGACGGGACTTATCTTATCACCGGCGGCCTTGGCGGCTTCGGTCTCGCCCTCGCCGAATGGTTGGCGGCGCGAAGTGCGGGCGCCTTGGTGTTGATGGGGAGGCGATCGCCGTCCGCGAGGGCGGAACAACGGCTTGCCGCGATGCGCGCGTTAGGCACTCGTATCACCGTATATGAAGGCGATGTCGGGCACGCGCAGGACGTAAGGGGCCTGATGGCATCGCTGGCAGACCTACCGCCGCTTAGGGGCATCTTCCATGCTGCCATGGTCCTGGACGACAAGCCGATAGCAGAACTTGATCGCGAGAGCCTCGATCGCGTGATATCTCCAAAGGCATTGGGCGCTTGGAACCTTCACCACCTTAGCGCAGGACAGCCTATCGAATTGTTTGTGTTGTTCTCGTCGATCGCGTCGTTGCTCGGCAACCCGTTGCAGGGCAATTACGGCGCCGCCTGCGCGTTTATCGACGCGCTGGCGCATCATCGCAAGGCGCGCGGGTTACCGGCGGTCGCAATCAATTGGGGCGTCCTCTCCGGCACCGGTTACGTCGCAGATCGTCCCGAGCTGGAAAGCTATCTCGAACATCAAGGCTATCTCACCTTTTCGCCCAAGCAAGCTTTGGCTGCGCTTGACGCCGTCCTGCGCACTGACACGACACAAATCACGGCCGCGCGCTTCGACTGGCGTCGGCTCCCGGCGTATTCACCCCAAGCTGCGGCGTCACCCCGCATCAGAGATTTGATACCGCAGGAGACTGCAAACACTCATGAGGCTGTCGATCCAGGCTCGATATTAGGACGTCTCGCAGCCGAGCCCGAAAGCGGTCGCGCCGCCGTTCTCGGAGAGCACGTGCGCGCCATGGTGGCTCGAGTGCTCGGCATGCCGGCCCACGGGATCGAACTCGACCGGCCCTTGAACAATATGGGGCTCGATTCACTGCTCGCGCTCGAACTGACAGTCATCCTCGATGCAGAGATTGGCGTTCGACTTCCTATCATCAAACTACTAGACGGCACGAGCGTCGATCAGTTGGCTAGGCTGCTGCTCAAACAAATTCAACCCGCGCAAGCGCCCACGCGCCGCGAGTCCGATAAACCTGCTGCGCCGCCGGAACCAACGCCCGTCGCAGCGCAGCCGACGAACGAGCATCGGGCGCCCGACTTACCGGGAGCGCCGGCAGCCAAGATTGTTGCCGTGGCCCAAGAGGACAGCCCTGCCGTCGTTGCGCTCGGGTCCGAACCTGCGCCGCCGGACGAGTTCGATTACGCGTCCCTCAACTACACCTCATGGTCGCCACGACAGAAGATGGTCCGCACCGCATGCAAGGCGGGTTTCCGGATCCTTGCCAACGTCGCGGTGAAGGGGATCGAGAACATTCCGGCTGACGGCCCATGCATCATCGCGGTCAATCACCTGAGCATGATCGATGTTCCCCTTGCGCTTACTCTCCTACCGAGGCGAACCATCATCCTTGCGACCGAGAGATTGCGGCACCGATTGCTGCTTGATTGGTTTGTCTCAGACCTCGGCCAAGCCATCTATGTGAGCAGAAATGACGAGTCATCGGGGGCCTTGCGTTCCGCCATCGCAGTCTTGAAATCCGGTGGTCTGGTCGCGCTGTCCCCTGAGGGAACCCGAAGCCGAACGGGTCTGCTCCGTGGCCGCACCGGCGTCGCCTATTTGGCAACCAATGCTGGCGTTCCAGTCATCCCGTTCGTCGCCTGGGGTCAGGAGAAATGGCGCGAGCGCTGGAAACGAGCACGGCGTTTGCCGATTGAAGTGAGGATTGGAGCTCCAATCCGGCTTCCGTCTGGCCCTGCATCCGCGCCGAAGCTGCGCGAATATACTGATCGGATCATGCTGGCTCTTGCCGAGATGCTACCCGATTCCTATCGGGGCGCTTATGCTGAAGCAGTGCACGCCAAGGAGGCGTCTGCAGTTTCATCACAGGCCGCCGAATGACTATCGGAAAGGGCGAGCGGTGAAATTCTCGCTGCTTGTTGAAGCGCAGATTGCTTCCGCGACTGCGGCTGCGGAACGGCAGATATTTCACGACTGCGTAGCGCAAGCGCTTCTGGCCGACGAGCTTGGATACCATGCGGTCTGGGCCGTCGAGCATCACGGGTTGCTCGAATATTCGCACTGTTCAGCGCCCGAGGTTTTGCTAGGTTTCATCGCTGCCCGGACACGCCGAATCCGCCTTGGCCATGGAGTTACGCTCACCCCCCACCGCTACAATCATCCGATTCGCGTTGCCGAACGCATCGCCACACTGGATATCCTTTCTCACGGGCGCGTCAATTGGGGTTCTGGCAAAAGCGCCTCGCGAATCGAGCAAGACGCATTCGAGATCGACCGCAACGAACTCGATGAGCAGTGGCGCGAGGCTTTCGAGATGATACCACGCATGTGGCGCTCGGATTTGTTTGAGCACTCGGGCAAGTTTTTCAACATTCCTCCGACACCGATTATTCCGAAACCGGTCCAGGTTCCGCATCCGCCGATCTTTATTGCTTGCTCTCGCATGGAGACCGCCGTTCAGGCCGGACGCCTCGGGGCGGGCTCGCTCAATTTCACCGTGGGCGGCGATGACCAACTGCTCGGCAAGGTCGCAGCTTATCGGGCTGCGATCAGTTCCAGCGCCGTGCCCCGCCATCGCATGACCGAGCAATTCTGCTGCACGCCCACCGCAATCGTGTTGGGTGACGACGAAAGGGCCTGCGAGCACGGATTCCGCGGCGCCCGGTATTTCCAGCAAGGTCTCGCCACTTATTTCTTCTCGCCAAATAGGGTTCCGGGACCGCCCGATATTGCCCGAGATGCGTTGTCAGCCGCAGCTCTCGCGAAGGCCAAGGCCAGCCGCAATGCGGCGGGTTCAAGTCTGAACGCAATTATTGGCGATCCGTCAGCAGCAAGGGAAAGCGTTTCACGCTTTCGCGATGCCGGCGTCGACGAGCTTATCATGGTTATGCAAATGGGTACGGTACCGCAAGAGATCGTAATGGAGTCGCTGCGGGTCTTCGCCGAGAAGGTGATGCCACATTTCTGAGGGATGAAATGCGGTTAGCTGCCTGGGGAGGCGTTATCATCTCGACCCTCGTTGTGACGGGGGGAGCATGGCTAATGTTCTCCGAAAGATCCTGCGCGCCTAATGCGGCGTGCGCCAGCACTACGCCGGAGGCCGAGACGACGCCGTCGCGCCGGCCGGGCGTGGTGGCGGCCAGGGGTAGACTCGAGCCGCCTGACGGCTTCATTCACGTCGCCGGTCCCTCGGATTTTGCAGTCGTGGTTGGGGAGGTTCTCGTCGAGGAGAATGACTTCGTTCACGCCGGCCAGGAACTCGCGCGGATCGACACGTTTGTGGCACGCAAGGCAGCGGTCGAAATGCGCGAGGCACAGTTGCGCGAGATGCGTGCCCGCGGACGCCGCGCCCGCGAGCTTTACGCCAATGGCTCGCTCTCAGAAGAAAACCGAGATCTCGACATCACCGCAGAAGCCGTGGCCGAGGCCAGCCTGGAGGCAGCCAAGGCCGAGCTGGACCTAGCGACAGCCCGCTCCCCCATAGAGGGTCAGGTGCTGAGGATCTACGCACATCCGGGCGAACGAGTCGGGCCGGAAGGGATCATGACCTTGGCGCGGGTGCGCGAGATGCGCGCCATTGCCGAGGTGTACGAGACCGACGTGCAATATGTCCATTTGGGCGAGCATGCCGTCGTAACCAGTCCCGCTTTTTCCGGGCCTCTCGCGGGGACAGTCGTCAAGATCCGGCCGGAAGTTGCCAAGCAGGCATTGTTGGCAACCGATCCGATTGCACGCACGGACGCGCGCGTGGTCGAAGTCGAAATTAAGCTCGACAATCCGCGGGCGGTGCAGTCCCTCTCCAATGTTCAGGTTGATATCACGTTAGAACCGTGAGGCACTAGGTGTCAGATCTGCGTGCAACGTTTCGCAAATCGCTTGCCTGGGCACAGCTCAAGCGCGAGCCAACCCGATTCATGGTAGGCGTGGCCGGCGCTACTTTCGCGGTCACGCTCATCATCATGCAACTCGGGTTCCGCGAGACGATGTTCGCGGCTGGTGTCCAGTTCCACCAGCATCTGGTCGGCGACCTATTCATGATCAGTCCTAATTCAAAGGTGCTGAGCCGCATGTCGACATTTCCACGTCGACGTTTGGTACAGGCCAGGGCGATCGCCGGTGTCCGATCGGTGTCGCCGATTTATACTGCGCCGGGCCTCCTGAAGAATCCAGAAGCGGCGGGTGTTCGCCAAATTCTCGTCGTCGGCTTCGACCCAAAGGATCGGGTCTTCGATCTGCCCGAGATTGTGCGCAACACGAATCTGATCCGAATGCCGGATACCGGACTGTACGATGCGCAGTCGCGTCCGGAATTCGGTCCGATCGCCGACACGTTCAGTCGAGCGGGAGTGGCGCAGGTCGCCATCGAGGATCGTTGGTTCACCATTGTGGGGCTATTTCGTCTTGGCACGACTTTCGCGGTGGACGGGACTGTGGTCACGAGCGAGCTCAATTTCAGCCGGATCTTTTCCTCCCGGTCGTTGGACGAGATCGATATTGGCTCGATCGCGCTGGAACCCGGGGCGGATCCGACGCGGGTGCAGCGTATGATCGAGGCTGCAATCCCACAGGATGTCCTTGTCCTGACGCGAAGCCAACTTATCCAGCGCGAAACCGAGTACTGGGATCGCACGACGCCGATAGGTTATGTCTTCGCCTTCGGGACGATCATCGGCTTCGTCGTCGGCGCCATCATCCTTTATCAGATCCTGTTCTCCGACATCACCGATCATCTTAAGGAGTATGCGACACTTAAGGCGCTAGGCTTCTCGAATCAGTATCTCTTTGGTGTCGTATTTCAGGAGAGTTTGATCCTCGCTGTGCTGGGGTACATCTTTGGCATCGCAATAGCGTCTCAACTTTACAACCTGACTGAAATCGTCACGCGCCTCCCGATGCACCTCCAGCCTAAGACCTGCGCCTTCGTCTTCGTCATAACGATCGTGATGTCGAGTACTTCGGCGGCGCTGTCGCTACGCCGGGTTGTCGCTGCGGATCCGGCGGAGGTCTTCTGACGTGTCGGACCTGGCGCCGATTGTGGCGAGCGGAGTCAACTATCATTACGGCGACGGCGAACGCCGCCGGCAAATTCTCGCCGATATCAATCTCGAAGTACGGATCGGAGAAATCGTCATCTTGACCGGCCCATCCGGCTCGGGAAAAACCACACTCCTCACGTTGTCGGGTGCGCTGAGGACCCTCCAGGAGGGTAGCCTCCGTGTATTGGGGCAGGAACTGCGTGGAGCGGGCGGGGGCGAGCTGGTCGGCGTACGCCGCAAGATCGGTTATATTTTCCAAGCGCATAACCTGTTGAATTCATTAACGGCCGCCGCGAATGTCGAGATGCCGCTGCTGCGCGACAAATCGATGGGCCGGAGTGACCGGCGGCAGGTCGCGCTCAAGGCTCTGGAAGCGGTGGGCCTCGAAGAACGTGCGATGAATTTTCCCGACCAATTGTCGGGCGGTCAACGGCAGCGCGTGGCAATCGCGCGTGCGCTGGTCACCGGCCCACGCCTTATCCTCGCAGACGAACCGACCGCTTCGCTCGATAAACAATCCGGCCGCGAGGCGATAGAGATTATGCAGCGGCTGGCGAAAGAGGGCCGCTGCTCGGTCTTGCTCGTCACCCATGACAATCGCATTCTTGATGTTGCGGATCGTATCGTCCATCTCGAGGACGGCCGGATGCAACAGGCCGGCAGAAGCGTCGTCGACGGAGCGCGTCAGCTCATGACGATGTGGCGCAAGGGCGGCCCTTCGCAGGAACTCGCCGCGTATGTGCGCGGATTGTCGCTCGAGGACTTTTTGGAGACGTTCAATCAACTGACGATCGATTTCCAGCGCTCGCTCGGTCTGCTGGAATTAATGAGCGCAGAATCCTTTGAAGCTACGCTTGACCAGGTGATCGAGGCGCTGACGATAAAAATCGGTCAGGTGCTGGGCGCTGATCGCGCCACACTTTTCATGATCGATCGCAGCGCGGATGAGCTTTGGTCCAAGGTTGCCCAGGCCGCTGGCGGCGCGCTCACCATCCGCATACCCGTTAATCGCGGTATCGCCGGTTTCGTTGCGCGAACCGGTAAGACGGTGAACGCTGCGGATGCGGCTGACCGCCCGGAGTTCGACCGGAGTGTTGATCTTGAGACCGGATACAACACCACGAGCGTGCTCTGCTCCCCTATATCCAATTCCACCGGTGAAGTTTTCGGCGTCATCGAATTGCTCAACAAGCACTCTGGGGTATTCGTGGGGGAGGACGAGCGCCAGCTTGCGGATTTCTCCCAATCGATCGCGCCGATCCTAGAAACTTGGTGGCATCTTGTGAAAAAGAGGAAGCCGGCCCGTCCCTAAGCCCTTGTCGGGCCGCTCGATGCGCACGAGCAACATTGGCACCCTCAATCAACTCAGAGCTCACCGGGGTGAAGCGGACTCCGGGTGAATTTTGATGATGGCACCGACAGATGTGCGGGAAGCCGGTTGTTGCGGGTTTTTGAGGGGCGGGCAGGGGAGCGATCGTACCACGGTCGTACTCATGTAGTTCCGCAAAGCTGACTGCATTCCTTCACCTTCGCCGCCCGCCGCTTATCGATGTAGGCGGTCAGATCGACAAGGTGCACACCGCGTTGCGCCTTCTGGCTGGTCTCGATCCGCACGACGGGCAGGGCAATGTGGCCGCGGAGAGGCTCGGCGCATCGCCGCGAACATCGCCAAGTTACTGGAGCTTTTGCGCAAGCCGTGACGATGCCGGACTTCGCGTCTGCTATACCCCCAATAGCGACCTTGCCGCTGCGATGCGGTAAGCGCCGGTTTGGGCCCAGGCTGTGTGAAAAGGGCTTTGTATCGGCGGCACTATTGGTGCGATGTCGGTTTTGCGATCACGGAACGCCAATCTGCGCAGAATCGATCCCTGACCGGCCAGATGCCGCCTGGGAGCATCTGCTGGCATTGGTTTGAATGCGCAATATCCCTGGG
>Ga0181526_10002941_pt1 | contig 14265 bp, 14 predicted proteins | sample PEATcosm2014_Bin_35_FD_119750 | JGI IMG/M metagenome (GOLD analysis project Ga0181526, IMG submission 119750) | Peatland microbial communities from MTU Mesocosm Facility, Houghton, MI, USA - PEATcosm2014_Bin06_30_metaG | ecosystem: Environmental > Terrestrial > Soil > Wetlands > Peat | place...
AAGGGCTACTGGCTCGTCGCGTCCGACGGCGGCATCTTCAGCTACGGCGACGCCACGTTCTACGGTTCCACGGGGTCGATCGTGCTCAACAAGCCCGTCGTCGGCATGGCAGCCACAACTGACGGCAACGGCTACTGGCTCGTCGCGTCCGACGGCGGCATCTTCAGCTACGGCGACGCCACGTTCTACGGTTCGACTGGTTCCATTCGCTTGAACCTGCCGATCGTCGGCATGGCCCCATCAACTGACGGCAACGGCTACTGGCTCATCGGCCTCGACGGCGGCGTCTTCACCTTCGGAGACGCAAGCTTCTATGGTTCGACGGCAGGCTGGGGCGTGTACGCCTACGGCATGATCATCAACCCGGCTGCTCCGGGTTACACCGTGGTGACTGCGAACGGCGCCGCGAACCTGTTCGGGCCGGGGCTGAGCCCGAACGCACGGTCGGCGGGCAGTCTCCAGCAGGGCGCGTACGACTCCACCTCCACGCCCTCGGGCATGGCAGCCTTCGCGCAGCAGACGCAGACCTCGCCAACCGTGGCCGGCGTCTACCTGCCCGGCAGCAACGGATGGGCGGGCATGGACGGCGCGGGCGGGAGCCTCAATTATCTGCTCACGGCGTACCGCGGGAGCGGCTACACCCTCTCACTGGGGGTCCCGATCATCCCGACCAACTCGAGCGGGGCGGCCGTGGGCACGCTGGCCCAGGGTGCGACTGGAGCTTTCAACTCCTACTACGTCACCCTGGCGCAAACGCTCGTGGCCGGTGGTCAGCCCAATGCCTACCTGCGCCTCGGCTGGGAGTTCGACGGCTCGTGGATGCCCTGGGCCGCAACGTCGGCCAGCTCGGAGGCCAGCTTTTCCTCGTATTTCCAGCAGATCGTCACGGCAATGCGGTCCGTGTCGGGCGAGCAGTTCCGCTTCGTCTGGAATCCCGACGCCGGCGCCTTCACGCAGGCGGGCTACTCGGTCGCTGCGGCGTATCCGGGTAACGCCTACGTGGACGTGATCGGCCTCGACGCCTATGACCAGTCCTGGGCTGTTCCGCAGACACCGGCCAACGCCTGGGCCTCCACCACCCTGCCCGCTCTGACGGCGGCGCAGCAGTTCGCCTCGTCGAACGGCAAGCCGCTCGCCTTCGGCGAATGGGGCCTGGCCATCCGCAGCGATGGCCACGGCCTGGGCGACGATCCGTACTTCATCAACCAGATGGTGGCCTTCATGGAGAACAGCGCAAACGACGTCACCTACGAGTCCTACTTCGACGCCAACAGCGGAGCTGTCAATTCCCTCATCACCGGGGGCTCGTTCCCGAGCAGCCTGGCTGCATTCTCATCGGATCTGGGGTGATGAGCGCCGCACCCCCTGCTCCGATTGCGGTCAGATAGCCCGACCTCCCGGCTGTATGCGTGTCCTGCTCCTCTTCTGGAATTCGAGGCTGGTCATGTCCAGCCTCGAACGGGGACGGCATCAAGTCTGTGGTCGTCTCTCCCGATACTCCCCATGATTCATCAACAGGTCCGGGCTGGTCGGCACAGGGGTTGCACCTGATGGAGGCACTTTCGCTGGTCGTGATGTCCCTCAGATCCACCCCAGCCCCGCGATTTCCAACGCGAGTGCTTTAGCGTCCCAGTGGAACGCAACGGGTCAGATCGTGCCTGAGAGAACTGCGAGTCCTCTGGTCGCCGAGGCCACTCGGACAAGTGTCCCGGCCCAGCACATGGCGCCGGCCCCCCCTCGTGCTCGCCACGGCCGGACCGTCTGCATGGTTGTCTTCACGGCCGGGTATCTGGCACTGTCCGCGGCGAAGATCGCGCACCACCAGATGTGGCGCGACGAGCTGCAGCCGTGGTCCCTCGCTCGTTCGAGCTCGTCGCTCGGACAGTTGATCAGCCGAGTGCGCTATGAGCAGCATTCGCCGGGTTGGTACGTGCTCCTGTGGGTGGTTTCAAGGTTCACGTCCTCACCGGAGGCGGTGCAGGTGCTGCTGTTCGTGCTGGTGGTGGTGACGGTCATCTACGTCGTCTGGGTCGCCCCGTTTCCCCTTCCGTTGAGGTTCTGCTTGCTCTTCGGCTATTTCCTCCTCTTCGAGTATTCGACGATCGGGAGGCCCTACATCCTCAACTTCTTGCTCGGCGTCATTGGGGCCGAGTTCGTCAGGCGTCGGCGGTTCTCAGGCTGGTTTGCTCTTACTCTGGTCGGACTCGTCCTCTTCGACGATGCGTTCGGGACCATCATCGCGATTGCATTGATCTCCGCGTCCTTTGTACGCGTTTCCCGAGGTCCCGCACACCAGGTCGAGCGCAGGCAGGTGGTCGGGGCAGCGGTGTCCACTGTCCTGGCACAGGTCCTCGTGCTGGCCCTGTCGAAGGCTCCTGCCAACTACGGGGGTCCGACGCTGCAACTGGCGCACCTTTTCCATCTCTCCAGCATCCAAGGCCATCGGGCCCTCGAGCAGCCTTTCAATGCGTTCTTTCCATTGCCGAACTCCGACGTGCAATTCTGGAACACCTTCGTCGTGGACAACCTCGCGAGTGGCCTGGTCATTCTCCTCAGCCTGGCTGCGGTCGCAGTGATTACCTGGGCGCTGAGGAGTGATCGCTCAGCCCAGGTTCTCTGGTTGGTGACGGTCGTCATGACGGTGGCCTTCCTGGACGCCGGAAACGAAACCTCCAGTCGATTTGTGGGCACGATCTTCGTGGGCGTCGTCGCCGCCTTCTGGATTCATCCTGACGTTCGACTTGCGAGACCCCAAAGCGCCCTCATGGTCATCCTGACGGTCGTCCTGGTGTTGCAGATACCAGGAGGAATCGTCGCTGTGACGATCTCCGCTTCGCATCCGTTCTCCCAGGCAGAGAACGCGGCCGCTGTGGTCCGGGATCTGCGGGGCACAGTTGTTGCCTCGCCCGACTACAGCGCGACACCCGTCAGCGTGTACGCCAATCGGCCCCTCTACCTGGCCCAAACAGGGCGTCTCGGCACCTATACGGTCTGGAACAACAAGATGATCTGTATACGCACACAGTGCCTGTACAGCGTGCTTGCACCGCAAGCCATCACGCACGCGATGAGCTTCGCCAGAGCCGGCCCGACCTATCTCCTGCTTGATTTTCCACTACAGAATCGGGTTCCGCGCACCACGCTTTGTCGCGCCTTCACGGGCGCGATTGATCCGACGGAGGACTACTGGCTCTACAGCGTTGACCACGCGCCTTGTCCCGCCTGAGTTATTCCCGAGCTGCCGCACCTTCCCGGCAGCGAGGGGGGGTCGCACGTGGCTCGGACTACCGGAAAGTCAGCTGTCCCTCCACCGCGACCCGCATCCCTTCTCAGATGACGGCCAACACGCTGTCACAACGCTGGTCCGCATTGCTGAGCTCCCTGAGCATTGGGCCACCTCCTGCGCACCAGCGCAGGTTGGTGGGGCAGGGTTGTCGGACTGAGTTGGGTCCTCACCTCCTCCACGACGTCCGGAGCCATGTCGCCATCAACCAGGGCAATTCCCACACCGCCAGCATCTCCACGGCCAGCTCGATCGAGGAGCTTCGGACCGAGGACCGCACTCATCGCATCGTCACCGTCGACGAAGCCTTCTCGATGATCAAGGCCGGCACACCCCTGCCTCTCCAACCCCTCGTCGGTGGCTTGCCGCCCGAGATCGCCTGGCGGCATCTGCGTACCGTGACCGACGAAGTCATGCCCCGTCTGTGAGCGGTCACCGGGGTTGACCCAACTCGACGCCGGGTGCTAAGCAACTGCACAAGAAATGCTAAGCATTCGCTCAGCAACGGGACGGGAGCTGCCTGATGACGGACTACGACTCGGTTGATTTCTTTGCCGACGCCTCCTTGTTGGAGGACCCCTATCCCTACTTCGACCATCTGCGCTCGAAGTGCCCAATCCTGCCCACGCCCTACCACGGGGTCGTGGCGGTATCGGGCTACGAGGAGGCGGCAGAGATCTACCTCAATCCCGACGAGTTCTCCTCGTGCAACTCGGTCATCGGGCCGTTTGCTGCCTTCCCCGTTCCGCTCGAGGGCGACGACGTCGGGGACATCATCGACACGTACCGGGACCAGCTCCCGATGTACGAGCACATGGTGACCATGGACCAACCCATGCACACGCGTGAGCGGTCTCTCGTCATGCGTCTCCTGACTCCGAAACGGCTGCGGGACAACGAGGCATTCATGCGGCGCCTGGCCGATCAGCAGATCGACGAGTTCGTCGCTCGTGGGGAGTGCGAGTTCATCAGTGCGTACTCCCAGCCATTCGCCATGCTCGTGGTCGCCGACGTGCTGGGCATACCCGAGGAGGACCACAGGCGGTTTCGTGAGGGATTCGGCCTCGGTGCGAGCCCGGGAGCCATCGGGGACGAGGGGGAGGGTATGGCAGCCAATGCCCTCGGATGGCTTGACGACGAATTCGCCGCCTACATCGAGGACCGGCGACGGGAACCGCGCGGCGACGTCCTCACCGACCTGGCCCTGGCGACGTACCCCGACGGGTCCACGCCCGACGTGACGTCGGTCGTGCGTACGTCGACGTTTCTGTTCGCAGCCGGTCAGGAAACCACCGCACGCCTCTTGGCCGTGGCGCTGAAGTACCTGAGCGAGTACCCCGATCTCCAGGACGAGCTGCGGGCCCACAACGAGCGCATTCCCGGGTTCATCGAGGAGGCCCTGCGCATCGAGAGCCCGGTGAAGGCGGACTTCCGCCTGGCCCGCCGGAACACGACGGTGGCCGGGGTCGACATCGCCGCCGGGACCCCCGTGATGTTGCTCAACGGGGCGGCCAACCGCGACCCCCGCTTGTTCGAATGCCCGGACGAGTTCCGGATCGACCGGCCGAACGCCAAGGTGCACCTCGCCTTCGGGCGCGGGCCGCACGCCTGCCCCGGGGGGCCGTTGGCACGGGTGGAGGGCAGGGTCAGTGTCGAGCGCATCCTCGAACGCATGCGCGACATCCGACTCTCCGAGGAGCACCACGGTCCTCCGTCGGATCGTCACTTCGACTACGAGCCGACGTGGGTGCTCCGCGGCCTCCACAAGCTGCACATTGAGTTCACCCCGGCCGGGGCGTCGGAGTGAGCGCCCGGGTCGCCGTGGTCACCGGAGCCGCGTCCGGCATCGGCCTGGGCGTCGCGCGCCGACTGGCCGAGGACGGTCACGCGGTGGCGCTGCTCGATATGGACCGTGAAGGGATCGCAAAGGCGGTGGCCGACCTGGAAGCCCAGGGCAAGCGCGTCACCGGTCACGCAGTTGATGTGGCCGACCGCGGCACCCTCGAGCAGGTCTATGTCTCGGTGCGCGAGGAGCTCGGGCCGGTGACCATCGTCGTCACCAGCGCCGGCATCGAGTCCTTCGACCCGGTGCTCGACATCACACCCGAAAAGTGGGACCGGCTGATTGCGGTGAACCTGACCGGCACGTTCACCTGCCTGCAGCTGGCCGTGGCGGACATGGTGGCGGCTGGGTGGGGCAGGATCGTCACCATTTCTTCGTCCAGCGCGCAGTCCGGTGCGCCCAACATGGCGCATTACGTCGCATCCAAGGGTGGTGTGATCGGTCTGACCAAGGCGTTGGCCCGCGAACTGGCGGCGAACGGCATCACCGCGAACACGATTCCGCCCACCATCGTCGATACCCCGATGGCCCGCAAAGGAGAGGCACACGGCGACGTCCCACCCGTCGAGACGATGGCACGGATGGTTCCGCTGGGTCGTGCGGGAACCCCCGAGGACATTGCCTCCGCCTGCTCATACCTGTGCACCGAGGAAGCCGGGTACATCACGGGCCAGATCATCGGTGTGAATGGGGGGATGTACATCTGAACGCGGCTGCCGACGCCAAAGCGGCCGCCAAAGGCCCTCGGTCGACGAGCCCTCGTCGGATCGGCGCCGAGACGTCCAAGACGCGCGCGGAGTTACTCGATGCAGCTGAACGCGTCATGCTGAGTGAGGGCTATGCCGCCGTGACGTCACGACGTGTCGCGGCCGAAGCCGGCCTGAAACCACAGCTGGTGCACTACTACTTCCGCACCATGGACGATCTCTTCCTGGCCCTGTACCGTCGTCGGGCCGACCAGGGCTTGGAGCGTGGCCGCCAGGCGCTGCTGGCGGACCAGCCCCTCTGGGCGTTGTGGGAGCTCAGCCGGGAAGCTCGAGGCACCTCGCTCACCATGGAGTTCGTCGCTCTGGGCAACCACCGCAAGGCCATTCGGGCAGAGATCATGTCGTCGGCCGAGCGGTTCCGGGCTGATCAGCTGACCGCTGTGCGCTCGGTGTTCGAGCGGTACGACGTCGACACCAATCGCTATCCGCCGATGGTCTGCACGGTGCTCATGACGGCCATCTCCCAGTTCTTGGTGATCGAGCAGGAGATGCTCGGGATGTCCACCGGCCACGCCGAGGTGATTGCCTTCGTGGAGGAGTTCTTGACCTCCATGGAAGGGGCGCGCCGGTAACTAATGGCGGGTCCTCTTCCTCAGACGATGCCGTAACCCGATCACAGCCACGAAGCCCAGGGTTCTCTTCGCAGAAGCAGCGGTCAAGGGCGGCCGGAGCCCAGCGGAGTGGACCCTTGTGGGCTGCGCCGGGAGCTCCATCCCCCGATCACGGTTGTGGCCGGCCGTCTCACGGCCGGCCTGAATGCGATTGTGGGCAGGCGGCGCTTCGATGGCACGGCATCACCTAGTCCGCAGAACCTTTGCCAACGAGGCCGTCGATCACTACGTCAATAGCGAAGCGACATCGTTGATCGACGTCTCCGGCAACGAGTTCGGCAATGTGGGTGGAGATGAGCGGAAATTCATCGGCGGGTAGGCGAGAAAAGTTCGCACCGACCTCTTCGACCAGCGTGGTGGTATCCATGCGTCGCGAGTCCGCCTCGATCGCTGCATAGGTCACCTGGGCCACGAGAATGTCGGCGGCCCAAGCGGCGTCCTGAGGGTCGATACTGCCGGCCAGCAGAATGCCAAAGAGACCTTCCAGCAGCCTCATCGCCACAAGAGTCCTCGGTGGGTCAACCATCGTCGCTGCAGCCATCCCGGGGTGCGCGACCAGTACTCCGCGGGTTCGTTCCAGGAGCGAGTGCAGTTGAGCCCGCCAGCGTGACGGGTCAGGGGTCTCAACCTCGATTGTGGCGATGATGCGATCGAAGAGCGCTTCAACCAGCCCGTCGCGACCATTGACGTAGACGTAGAGCGAGCCAGCTCCCGTGTCCAGGGCGGCGGCAACTCGACGCATTGACACAGCTCCGAGGCCCTCCGATTCGAGGATCACGAGAGCAGCGTCGACGATCGCCTCCTCACTCAGCGGTGCCTTGGCTGGTCGATCGCGGGTTGATCGAGGGCGTTTGGTTGTCATGGACACTGCGATTCCTCGACTTTCCACGAGGGGTGGTCCGAAACGGACCATAGGTGGCTATAATCGAACCAGTGGTCAACATCGAGCTGGAACGAATCGAGGCACTCGAACTTCTCGGGATTACCTTGGCGCACCTCAACGACGCTGAAGCGAGAGCGGATGTGTCGCCTCGAGTGCCGCTCCTGATGACTATCCGGGACAAGCTCGCTCGCGGGCTCAGGGAGGAAAAATGAGCTACTCCGGCGCCGATGTACATGCGGCGACGACGGCAATGGACAAGTACCGAGGTGGAGACGATGGCGAAGCTGGCTCTGCTCTGGTCGTAGTCGGCCTCAGTGCAGAACGAGTCGAAAGAGAGGCGGCCATTCGCGACGACATGATCCGCGTTGCTCACCGAGCTGGCGCGTCGATCCGCCAACTCGCCGAGGTGTCGGGACTAGGCCGCAAGTCTGTGACGGCCATAATCTCCTCTGGCCGCCCCTGACCGGCTGACAACACGCATTTGAGTAGCCGTCATTGCCAACTGCTGTCCCGAGGCCGGCGGACGGGGGCAGTCGTCCGCTACGAGTCTGGCCAGACCAGCTCTCCGGCATCGCTTACCTTGGCGAGCGTGACGGTGAGTGTCCCGCCGTCCTCGACGTATTCCCACGTCACGCCGAACTGGCGAAGCAACGAACCGAACCTCTCGTCCTTATAGGCAAGGTGGTCAACGAACCCACGGGCTGCGTCAACCTCGGATTGAGCCCGTTCTCTCGGGGCGTTGGCAACCACGCCAATATGAATGAGGCCATCAGGATCAGGTCCCGCAGTTTCTCGGTGAAGAAGCACTTCTGGACCTATGGCGATCAGGTCAGGACCGTTGCTCAGAAGATCAAGGGCGAGGTCCCAGCGTTCCCCCTGTGGCTCATCGACCGTCAGCGCACCCTTCATTGGACCCATGATGCCTGACTGACGGGGTGCCCCACTCGTGCCGAACTGCCCACCATGCGGGCGAACGGTGGCAGCCCCGGCTACGGCTGAAGCTGGAAGATGCGCTTCAGGAAGTAGACGCACGCATCGTCCTCATTGGAGAAGGTGCGCTCCTCATGGCGCTGCCCCCGCTCGGAGACGAAGACCTTCCAGTCCTGCCCGAACGCCAACAGGCACAGTGCCTCGTGCCGTTCGCCGTCGAAGCTATAGAGCTGTGGGTCCACCTGAGCGGACTGGACAATCTCTCGGACGTCACTGACCGTCACGGATTCACTATCCCACCGTCCCGATGCGTACTGGGGCAGGTTGGATTCTCTAGGAGCGGTCAATCCTGACTTTGTCTGCGCAGAGTTGACAGACGTTGTCACCAGCCGAGCGGAAGAGGTGTCGGACTACCAAGAGCTGGACCCTGGGAACGTCACAGAGGCTCGATTCATCATTCAAGGCATGCTCCGGCCCGACGATCTGTTTCGGTCCATCGGGTGTCGTGATCTGACACTGAGCGGCGACAGCGTCACCCTCGTCAATGGGAACAATGTCGATCTGACGGTAGGCAGCGGCCCTGGGCGTCGGTGGCACCTCATCATTCTGGCTTGTGGCGCACACCACCCAGTCGCTCCCGAGGTGCCGCCCACCCGTCGTACGGGGACACGTCGAAAGCTTCAGCCGGGATTGAGCTAGGCGCGGGCATTGAGGGCGACCCGCAGCGGACCGTGACGTCGTGAATTCGTGCAGCCAATTGGGTGCAATGGCAGTGGAACGAAGACGATCCAGCGCCCACTAGCCATCGACGGCGAACCTGATCTGAATGCTTGTTTAACAAGGCTGGCCTATCCGATGGACGCGACTGGTCGTCGGGTACGGTCGTCGCCGTGAGCCGCACGCCCGATCCTTGGGCCGACGTCGTGGCCGACCCTCGAGAGAGAGCTCGTGCTGAGGCCAATCGGCACCCCGAGGTGGAGGCAGTGGCGGGCCTACGGGTGGTCCACCGGGCCTCAGGATTCACCGGCCGGGTGGTAGGGCTCCGCGGCAACGCAGTGACGCTGCGATCCAAGTCCGGCCAGGTGCGGATGTTCAGCTTGTTGCCGGGGGCCTTCGCCGCTGGCGGGAGGGTTGCAACCCTGATCCCGCCCCGAGTCGTATCCACCACCGCTTCACGCACCGCATCCGGTTCGGTGGCTGTCGCCGGCCGTCAGGCCCGGGTTGCTAGGACCAGCCGAATCCTTGTCGAGGGGATCCACGACGCCTTGCTGGTCGAGCGGGTCTGGGGCGACGACCTCCGGGTGGAGGGGGTTGTGGTCGAGCGTCTGGACGGGATCGACCATCTGGCCGCCGAGATAGCGGCCTTCGGGCCGGCACCAGGCCGTCGCCTGGGCGTCTTGGTCGACCACCTGGTTCCCGGCACCAAGGAGAGCCGGCTGGCCGAGGAAGTGGCACATCCCCAAGTGCTGGTGACCGGCACCCCCTTTGTTGACGTGTGGCAGGCGGTCAGGCCGGCCGTGGTGGGGCTGACCCACTGGCCGCCAGTCCCCAAGGGCCAGGACTGGAAGACCGGCATTTGTCGAGCGCTGGGCGAGCCCGATCCGGCCACCTGCTGGCGGCGGATCTTCGGAGCGGTGCACAGCTACGTCGACTTGGAGCCCGCACTGGTCGGCGCGGTTGAGCGGCTCATTGACTTCGTGACCGAGCCGCTGTCCGCCGCCCCTTATTGATCGCCTCGCCGGCTCCAGGTTGAGAGTGCGTTCTTTGATCTCTTTTAGCTCCAACAGATCAGCTGGGTCGACCTCGGGCCGCCGAACACAGCGAGTGAGCGACGCGAGGCAGTCGGCGTCGCCGCCGATCCGGCGAGTGTACGGGGACACCTTGGGTTCGCAAGTCGGCGGGCTACGGCAATGTCCCCGCATCGACCTCCTCGAGGTCACCCGATCCGTAGTCACTGATGATGACGGCGGTCCCGTGAGGGCTCACTGCCATGTCCCGTGGGAAGTCGCCGGCCACGACATACCCCACGAGCTGCAGTGATCTTCCAGCCGCTGCGACAACGGCCAGGTTCGAGGTAACGCCGTTGGCATTGAAGCGGTCGGAATCTGCAATGAGGAGGGACTCGTTGTGATTGACAAGGGCCAATCCCACGGGGGCTTCGCCTACTTGGACCCGGTTTATTAGCGCAGACGCCGGGAGTGACACGAGTTCTGCAGCAGAGAACTCCAAGAGCTCGTCGCTCTCTCGAGCCGTTACGTAGACCGACGACTCGGTGGCCACCACCCGCACCGGACTGCACCCGGCCCACACCGTCGAAACGACTGAGTCAGAGGGGCGCTCTTCGGCCCGGCGCAGATTGACTGTGGTCAGTGTTCCTTGGGTCCCGGACTCTGTGGCGGCCTCACTGGTTGCGTACAGATAGCGTCCGTCTGGGGAGATCGTCATGCCCACGGGAGCGACACCCATGGGTACGTAGCCGACCAGGTCGGTGTGCCCGAAGCCACTTCTCTCCGCCTTCCCCAGATTGAACACAGCCAGCTGGTCGCTGTCTTCGAGACTGACGAAGACGTAATGACCATCGGGTGAAACGGCGGCTTCGATGGCACCTTGGCCGTGGCTCGTGAACGTGCCAACCAGCCACGATGAGGGTGCCGAACCCGCTTGCTCTATGCGGGACACCGAGAAGACACTGGCACCGCTGGCCCCTGCGGCCACGAGCTCACGGCCATTCGGACTGACGGCCATACCGAGCAGGGGTCCGTCCGAAGCGGGCCCGATCCGCTCAGAAGCCAGGCCACCACTGCTGGAGATCGAGTACTCGCTGATGCCGCTTTCATCCCTCATGGGATTCGACCCTGACTGAGGTGCGGTGGGGTTGATCAACGAGTCAACGAACGCGTGCTTGCCGTCGGATCCGATAGCAACGCCAAAGGGTGTAAGGAGTCCAGAAGCGAAATGGGTCTCGACCTGACCAAGCGTTGGACCAGATGCGATCACGGTCGAACAGGCGACGGTCGGGCCCACCGGGGAGGGGGCTTGCGCGGACGATGCAAAGGAAGTGGCGGTCGAGGTCGTCAAAACCGCTACCAGGATGACTCCGGCGGCACTAGCTAGTAGATGACGCCCTCGGACCCTCATTGAAGTGTTCTTTGTGGTGCCACTCGCGAGGAGGTCACAGAGACATTCTGGCCTGGGATGTCTTTCGGTTCATGGCCAACTGCGCCGCCCTCCCGGCGTCACTGACGCTCCTATCAGTTGTCAAGCCCCAATTTGGGAACTCGGGAGTGCAAACAGCGGGCAGAACAGTGATGAGTCACTCGGTGTGAGGACATGCTCTTATCAAGCCACGCGTTGGCAGAGAAGTGGTCCCGGACCGTGGGTCGGCGAGTCGCCGGAAAGTCAGCCCCGTAGGGCGACAGTTAGGGGCTGAGCCAGACCCACGGCCTCGGGTTCAGCCGCGAGGCAGGTAGTGGTAGGTCTCGCGGGCGACGTAGCGCTTGAGAAGGCGGATGACGTCCCGCTTGGTACGTCTTTCCTTCACTTTGCGTTCGAAGTAGGCGGTGGTCCTTGGGTCGTGAGCGATGCGGACGATGACGATGCGCCAAAGAGCGGCGTTGGCCTGGCGATCCCCACCTCGGTCGAGGCGATAGCGACCAGCGCTCTTGCCGGACGACGCCGGGATGGGTGCCACCCCACAGAGGTGTGCCCAGGCTGCCTCTGAATGCAGGCGCTCGGGGTTGTCGCCGGCACTGATCGAAAGGGCGGCGGCGGTGTCCGGACCGACACCGAAGAGGGAGAGCAGCTCCGGAGCAGTTTCCATCAAGAGCGTCTCGATCCTGACATCGAGCTCGGCGATCTCGTCGTCGAGTTCTTGGATTCGGTGCGCCAAGGAAGACAGCGACGCCTTATAGGCCGCCATGACCTCATCACCAGTACGCGACGGTCGGAGCCTCGCCCCTTCGCTGACCAATGCCCCAATCGTGACGCCCGTGAAGCGGCAACGCAGCTGGTCGGGGGCCGTGATCACCAGGTGGCGCATCTGCGTCAGCGCCTTGATCCGGGCTCCTCGAGCCGAACGCTTGGCCACAACGAGTACCCGGATGGCTTCGACGGCACCGTCCTTTGACTTCGAGATACTGGTGGCTCGGCCACCGAGGGCCGCTCGGGCAGCCTCGACGGCATCGAGAGGATCCGACTTGCCCGATCGGCGTCGTTCGGCTCGATTAGGGCGGTCGACCTCGATGACTTCTATGTGCGATCGGCGCAAGAAGCGGGCCAGGCCTGCGCCATAGGAGCCAGTGCCCTCCACGCCCACCTTGGTGACGCTGCCGAAGCTCTCCAACCAGGCCAGCAGTGACTGGTAGCCGGCAGGAGTCGTGGCAAAGGACCGCGAACCGAGCAGGACCCCGAGCGGGTCAAGCGCGGCGGCCACATGGACGTCGAGGTGGGTGTCGACGCCACCGGTCACACCACGCGCAGCTTCTACGATGGTCATGGTCATCCCTTTCTGCTTTAACGGTTGAGGGGTGGCACGGCCGTTCCGGATGGGAGTGACGGGCGGTCCGGGCTGTTGGTAGCAACCCGGGCCAATCACCCTCTTTCGAGACGGGGCGTGCCGTGGTCAATGTTCGGCTGGAAGGACCCGGCCGACGACGCCAAAGGGCGCCTCAGAACAACAAGTCAGGCCGAATCCACCAGCGCTCCCGAAACTATTGAGAACCAGCAGCGAAGCGGTGTGATCCTTCAGAGCAGTATCACTGTTCGGGGATACCCCGTCAGTCACTGAGGCGGGAGGTGCGTCCCCACCGCCGCCATAGGGGGTAGGCGAGGATCGGTGCCCCAATTAGGGTGGCGAGGACGACGATTACGCCGAGCATGCCCTGGCTCACGATCAGACCCGCGCATAGGAGTGCGGCTGCCAACGCTCGGAGGCCAAACCCCTTGGCAGCAACCGTCGCCCTGACGTAGGCCGCAAAGGATCTGTCCCGGCCTTCATTCACTAAGACCAATTATCGCCCTGATTCGCCCTCCGATTGAGTGACCTCCACCCGGCAGCGAGCATCGTGCGGGGACAGGCAACACATCGACCCCATTTAGGAGCCAGTTGCTGCGACGATCAACCCGTTGAGGTGATGGGATGACACGCCGCCGTAGTACGGAGCGTCGCCGTAGGCGTACACCGCCCCGCTGAACGTTGTTATCCAATATCCATCGCCGTCTGAGGTGGCGAAGATTGCTGAGGCGGGATTCGAGAACTGAATCTGGCCAAATGGGCTTCCGAAATAGCCCGCATCACCGAACGTATACACCTCTCCGTTCGAAATGAGAATCCAATAGCCGCGTCCACTCGGGGTGCTCACAGCCGAGAGGACCTCGCCAGTGACATTCGTCAAATATTGAGCAGCGCCTCCGTAGTTGGTCGCATCACCAAAGGCTTGAACATCACCGGCATAACTGACGGCCCAGTAGCCATTGCCGGTGCCGTCCGTCATCACGTCAGCGATGCCACCACCCGGGCAACCACCGATGCCCGGGCACGAGCCCTCAAATGTGGCATCCCCGAAAGCGAAGACGCCACCGTCGGCGGCCACCAAGAAGTAGCCATGGCCGTCATACGAAGGAACCATGCCCACAATAGGGGCGTCCAAGCTGGGCCGGAGGGTCGAGTCATCGGGTCCAATTCCCAGACCGGGAATCGAACCGTAGTAGTTCGCATCTCCGAAGGAGAAGACGCCGCCATCCGACGCCACGAGCCAGTACCCGTCACGATCAGGCGTGGGTGCGATGCCAACGACGGATGATTGGAGGTGCAAGTTGGCCGCTGAACCGAAGAACTGAGCGGATCCGAAGGAGAAGACTCCACCATCGGATCCCACCAACCAATAACCATGCTGTGTGCTTCCAATGTGGGGCCTTGTGAGGGATGCAGCATCGGCCACCCTGGATGA
>Ga0181526_10002944_pt1 | contig 14255 bp, 16 predicted proteins | sample PEATcosm2014_Bin_35_FD_119750 | JGI IMG/M metagenome (GOLD analysis project Ga0181526, IMG submission 119750) | Peatland microbial communities from MTU Mesocosm Facility, Houghton, MI, USA - PEATcosm2014_Bin06_30_metaG | ecosystem: Environmental > Terrestrial > Soil > Wetlands > Peat | place...
CCGCCTTGGCGAGATTGGCAATCACGCCCGGCACCAGCGCCACACGCCGCTCCCCCGGATAACTCTCGCGGGGAACACCGACAATCATAGGACCTCCTTAAATTCTTCACGGCTCGCGGATGAGCGCGCGATCCCAAGCGACAATGGCCGGTTTCGCGCACCCCGCGCGAAAGAGCGAGAGCAACCGGAAATGAGCATTCTACGCAGAGTACGGGGAAAGTCCAATGTCTATGGCCGCTTGGAACTTCGGTCAGCAACAGTACTGCCCGTACGGCCATGGGCGTTGGATCGGGTACGATTACAGCAGTTAGGGTTCAGCAGGGACGGCGAACGCCTTTCGGAAACGGTGCAGGAGTGCCGTCAGGCTCGACAGCTCCTCTGAACTAAAGGACGTGAAGACCGCACGAAACTTTACCAGGTTCAGCTTGTGCTGCTTTTTGATGACGGCCTCGCCTTTCGCGGTCAGTCGCGCGATCAGCTTGCGGCGGTCCTCGCCGTCTACCTGCGATTTCACCAAACCATCGCGCTCGAGAGCTGCCATGAGACCGGACACGGTTGCGCGCGTTACGCCCATGGCCGCCACAATGTCTTTGTGCGGAATGCCATTCCCTTTGCTCGCCCACAGCGCCATCAGGATCTGATAACGTGCGACCGATCCCACGGAACCGGCCATCCACACGCTGATCGCGTTGTCGACATGTTGCGCAGTCGCGCGCAGCGTGAATACCGTTCTCAGCCCCTGCACTTCCCGTTCCGAGAGGCGCTGGCGAATTTTCTTCATTACCGAGGGCGGCGGTCCCTGCGGACGTTCGATCGGTTTTCGAATGCTCATACCGGATCTCCGAAATAAGTTTGGTGCCTAACCATCTGAAACGTCAATACATTCCTTCCGCCGCTCCGGAATCTCCGGGTGGGCACATCATGCGCAACAAAAATATTTGCACCATTGTTAGGAGCCTAACATCTATTTGTTTGGTGCCTAACGATTATGGGAATTGGGCCACCCGAAAAGGAGAGCTTCCATGAACACTCAGATCACGATCCATCCCAAACTGCAGCATCACGGAATTACCACCGCAAACCTGGATGCCATGACGGACTGGTATCGCAAAGTGCTCGGCATGAGCGTCAACCATCGTGCGACGGTACCGCCCGAAGCACAGGACCGGGCGCCGTTTTCCGCCTTTGCATTTCTCAGCAACGATGAGCTGGATCATCGCCTTGTCTTGTTTGAAGTGCCTGGCGCCTCGGTGGATCTCGATCGACGCCGCCACACGGGACTGCAGCACGTCGCTTTCGAATGCACGACCTTGGACGACCTGCTTGGCACGTATGTTCGGCTAAAGAACTTAGGTGTCCTGCCGCTGTGGGCCGCTGACCATGGCGTGGGAATCTCGCTCTATTACGAGGATCCCGAGCAGAACAGGGTCGAGATCAACGCCAGCAATTACAGCGATGCCTGGACCGCGACTGAGCACCTGAGAGTCTCGCGCGGAATGATGATGGCGCATGTGGATCCCGAAAAGATGGTCGCGGCGCGCAAGGCGGGAGCGTCGCCTTGGGAATTGCACGAGCGCGCGGTCGCCGGAGAGTTTTCTGCGGCCACGCCGCACGATCCGAGCCCACGCCCATAAGACATCTCATGATGGACGAAAGCGTCCACGCCGAAGGCACCTGTCACTGGCGACTCAATCAAGAATCGCGTGAGGACAGCTGCATCGCTCGTGATGTGATCGTGGACTCCAAGCCTCCCCGAGTCGATGATGGGAGCAAACTGTCAGCTCAGAACCAGATCTGTCGCGCAAAGAAGTACGCGGTCAAGGTGAAGCCGATCACGATCACGATCATCCGCACGTGCTCGGGCTTGGTCTTCTGCGCGAAGTAAGCGCCGAAGTATCCGCCCAGTATTGCGGCGGCGATCATGAGTATCGCCTGGCGCCAATACACCACGTGCGGCGTCACCGCAAACAAAATCATGGCCACGCCGTTCGACACCGTGGTCAGCCAGGCCTTCAGGGCGTTCATGGTATGGATGTGTTCCATCCCCAGCAGCGCCAGCATGGCGAGGATCAGGATGCCTGCGCCCGCGCCAAAGTATCCCAGGTAGAAGGCGATGAAGAGCTGCAAGACTACGCCGCGGCCGGTGGCGAACTCGTCGCTATGCCCGGCGCGCGCGCTGCGTTGCCGGACCCAGCGCGTGATGCGGCCGCTCATGGTGAAGATGATGGTCGCAATCAGCAACAGCCATGGCACCAGGTGCAGAAACGTCGCCTGGGGAGTTATCAACAGGACCCAAGCGCCCGCCAGGCCGCCGATGATTCCGGTAACGGTGAGCGCGATCACCGCGCGTCGCGGCAGCTTTTCCAGTTCGGCGCGATAGGCCCACACACTGGCTGGCTGGCCGGGCCAAAGCGCCACGGTGTTGGTCGCGTTGGCATTTACCGGCGGGATTCCGAGGAAGAGGAGCGTGGGAAACGAGACAAAGCTTCCGCCTCCGGCGACGGAGTTGATGGCGCCCGCCAGCAGCGCGGCGCAGAACAGAATGATGCCTTGCGAAAGGTGCATAAACAAAGAAATCCGATACTATCATCGGCCGGGGAAACAAGAAGAATAACGCAGCGGCGAGGGAAGGCTGAGTGATGTTCGTCACGCTTGGCGAGGATGTCGCGACAGGAGCAGGCGGCTTGTGCGGTTCGTGTCCGTCTACGGCATGATGATGCGGCTGCGCTCGCCTTCGCCATCCGGCGCGGGCTGTGCTTCGGGAAAGCGTTCGTGCAGAAAATCGATGAACCCGCGCGCCAGGGGCCGGCCGGAGCTGTGTATATGGATCAGCCGCAGGGTAAAAACCAGGGCTTGCAGAACGTCGCCATCCTTCAAAGTCGTATAACCGCGGTGCTTCTGCTCGACCTCGCGAAATTCCTCGAACAGTTTTTGCAGCACGCTGATGACCGCCTGCTGTACGGGGTTCGGCAATGCTTCCTGATACACCAGGCCGCTGGCGATCAGCGTCTGATAGCTCTGGGCCATATTTGCGAGTGAGCCGATCAGATCGCGGTCGTGGAGGCTGCGATCCGCTCGCGTGACCTTTCCCAGCGTCTGCAGAATTCCTGCGATCAGCGTCTCGTGTTCGGCAAGAAATGCTTCCCGCAGCGCAATCGTGGGAAAGGTTTCCGCCGGCGGTGTCTCGCCAAACTCCCGCGGCTTCTCGTGCAGGCGCGCCTGCTGCAGGTAAGGGCACTCGGCGAGACAGTCGAGCGTCACCTCGCGCTGCTCGCCGCAACACTGGGCGCAGATGCGCTCGTGGAGGGCAAGACAGAAGCGTTTTTCTTTGCGAAGGTTGCAGATGGAACAGCTCAGAAGGGCACCTCGGTGGCCGGCCAGTTACCGCGCAAGTCTCCCCATTATGGCATTTCCGTGTGCCGGGAGGCCCCTGAACCGCATGGATGTTGACTTTTCGACCGCCCCTGTGGAAAAACCCGCATAAAATATGGCGAAAATGCTTTGCATGCGAAGTCGCTTAGTATACGATACGCAGCAGTCGAGCATTCTACTGCTCACGCTTCAAGGAGGATTACGAATGGCAACTGGCATGACCAAGACCCAGCTCGTCCGCCACATGGCTGAGAAAAACGAGCTCAACAACAAGCAGGCGGCTGCGTTTCTTGATGGACTCGCGGAAGTAGCGATCAAAGAAACCAAAAAGAACGGTGTATTCATCATCCCGGGTCTGGGCCGTCTGGTAAAGTCTGCCCGCAAGGCGCGCATGGGCCGCAACCCGCAGACCGGCGAAGCAATCAAAATTCCCGCCAAGACCGTGGTGAAGTTCCGCGTGGCCAAAGCCGCCAAAGACGCGATCGCACCCAAGAAGTAGTTTTCACTTTTCTGTATTCAGGGCCGGCCACGTGCCGGCCTTTTCGTTTTTCGAGTGGCTAGTGGTCAGTGGCCAGTTAAATCTGCCCATGCGGACGTCGGATTCACTAGACAAACCTACCGTTCGACGAGCCGCAACAACTAGCCACTGACCATTAGCCACTTTTTTCCACTACCGCCGCAAAAAATCCATCGCACGGCTGCACGCCCGGAATCGTGCGTAGAAATTTTCCGCTTAGCAGCGAGTCAAGATCGCTCCACACCAGTTCACCTGTCGAGCGCAGCCGCTCCAGTTCCTCGCGACAATCGCGCAACGCAAATTCACCGGAACCGCGCAGCACCTCCTCGATCACCGCTTCGTTCTCCTCGCGTTCCAGCGAGCAGGTGGAATAGAGCGCGCGGCCGCCGGGAGCCAGCTGGCCCAACGCGGCGCCCAGAATAGCAACCTGGCGCTGGTGCAGGTCGCTGAGGTCTTCCGGCTTCAGCCGCCACTTGATCTCCGGATTGCGCGCCAGGGTTCCCGTTCCCGAGCAGGGCACGTCCGCCAGAACGCGATCGAATCCTCCGGAGGTGGGAAGGTCCAGCGCGTCGGCCTGGATCACCTGAACGTTGGCTGCGTGAACCCGTTTGCGCAGCAGCTCAACGCGGTGCGGATGCAGTTCGGCAGCGATGATTTCCGCGGACGGATTGCGCGCGGCCAGCGCTTCCGTCTTGCCTCCCGGTGCGGCGCAGCAGTCGAGCAGCCGCAAACCGTTACCGACCAGCGCCGCTACCAGTTGAGAAGCCTCATCCAGAATGAACACGCGGCCTTCCTGAAACGCGCGCGTCCGCGTGATCTCTCCGCCGGTGACGATGCGGGCGCTGGCCAGGAATGCTCCGGGATCCAGCTTGACGCCTTCAGCATTTAATTCCTGCTCGGTAGCCGGATCGTCGACTCGGATCGCCACGTTAGGTATTTGCAGGTCGTGACGGCAGATCAGGTGCGCGCGTTCAACGCCGTACTCAGCTACCCAGCGCTCCACCAGCCATTGTGGATGAGCAAATTCGCGCGCCAACGTCGACGCAGTCCACTCAGTCGATTCCGGCGCGGTTTCGAGCTTCGTTGCCGCAATCTTCCGCAACACCGCATTGCCAAAGGGCGCAGCCGATCGCTTGTGCGCGCGCTTCATGAGCTCTACGCTGTCGTTGATGGCAGCATGCGCCGGAACGCGCGTGAGATGTTGCAATTGATAAGCGGCGAGCCGCAGCGCGGTCAGCACCTCGGGATCAAGCTTGGCGAGAGGCCGCGACGATGCCGCTGCGATTGCCTCGTCCAGCCGCGAGCGCCAGCGCAGAACGCCCATCACCAGCTCGGTGGTCAGGGCGCGATCGCCCTGGCTCAGCGATTCCAGCCGCCCCGAGTGCAGCAGTTCGCTGGCATAAGCGCCCTGCTGATCTACTCGCAACAGAATGTCGAAGGCAGCGGCGCGTGCGGGAGCGATGGGCATAGGAAGCACTTAGCACTTAGCATCTGGCACTTAGCAACAGTAGTCGGCGTGTGTCGTTGATCTGACTATCTGCGGCCGCAATACGTCAGTGGAACCCAATTGCGAAGCGACCTGCCTCGCTAAGTGCTAAATGCCAAGTGCTAAGTGCTCCCTAGCTCTTCCTCGCTCTGCGGCCGATAGCCGTTAACAAAATCACGAGCGCTCATGCGCTTCTTGCCTTCCATCTGCAACTCATGAATCTCCAGCGCCGTGCCGTGCGCAAGGCCCAGCAGCAGGCGCTCGTTCTCGATGGTGAAATGTGCCGCCGCGACCACGGCGACTTCGGGCGCAGGCGTGGCTGCGTGAAGCTGCAGCATCTTGCCGCGAAAATGAGTGAACGCGCCGGGCCACGGCTGAAAACCGCGCAGCCGGTTCCAGATGTCCACCGCAGTACGAGAAAAATCGATGAGTCCGTCTTCGCGCTTCAGGATAGGCGCCAGCGTGGCCTTGGCGTTGTCTTGCGGTTGCGGTGTGATGGTTCCGTTCTTCAGGCCAGCCAGCGTACAAATCATCAGCTCGGCGCCGCCCTGCGCCAGCCGCGGCGCGAGGGTCATCGCAGTGTCTTCCGGCGCGATGCGCTCGTCCGATTGCATGAGGATGTTGCCGGTATCGAGTCCGGCGTCGATGCGCATGGTACTGACGCCGCTGATAGTTTCGCCCATGGCGATGGCCCACTGAATGGGCGCTGCGCCGCGATACTTCGGCAGCAGCGACGCGTGCAGGTTGAGGTTGCCGAGCGGCGGCAAATCGATCATCCACTGCGGAATGATGCGGCCGTAGCCGACCACGATGATCGCCTCCGGCGCGATGCTCTCCAGTTGCCCGCGAAACTCGTCGTTGTTCTTGATCTTCTCAGGCTGCGTGACCGCGAGGTCGAGCGCGAGCGCGGTCCGCTTCACTGGCGAAGCTGCCAGCTCCATACCGCGGCCGCTGGGACGGTCCGGCTGCGTGACGACCAGCTTGACCCTGAAGCCGGCAGAGACCAGCTTCTCCAACGTGGGAACCGCAAAGAGCGGCGTGCCGCAAAAGACCAGATCCAGCATAGATAGCAACTAGTAACTAGCAATTAGCAACTAGCTCAAGCAACGGCGCACAACTTTGTCGCGCGTGTAAAAAGCTAGCTGCTAGTTGCTAATTGCTTCTTCTTCACCACTCCCCTTGCTTCATCAGCTTGCGAATCTTGCGCTTAATCAGGTCGCGCTTCAGGGCGCTGATATGTTGCAGGTAGAGTTTGCCGTTCAGGTGATCGGTTTCATGCACCAGGGCGCGGGCCAGCAACTCTTCGCCGGTCACCTCGATAGTCTTTCCCGTCAGGTCCTGGGCGCGCGCCGTGACCTTGCGTGGGCGGGTGACGTTCTCGCGGAATTCGGGCAGGCTCAGGCAGCCTTCGCTGGCGCTCAGCTTCCCCTCGGTGTGCACGATCTCTGGATTGACCAGCACGATCTTCGCGTCCGGATCTTCCTTGAAGGTTACGTCGATGACCGCAATGCGCTTGGGGATGCCGATCTGCGGCGCGGCCAGGCCCACGCCGTGGGCGGCGTACATGCTTTCGAACATGTCGTCCACCAGCTTGCGCAGCTCAGCGTCGAATTCAGTGACGGGTGCGGACGGCTTGTCCAATACCGGATCGCCAAACTTCACGATGGGATAGATCATTTAGAAGTTTCGCAGTTGTTGGCAGTAGCCTTCGAAATTTCGCCGTAACTCCAGCAGGGAATCGCCGCCGAACTTTTCCAGCGCACATCTCGCCAGTGTCAGCGCGACCATCGCTTCAGCGGCCACGCCCGCAGCCGGCACCACGCACACATCGGAGCGCTCATAAGCGGCCTTCACCGGTTCGCGGGTGGCGAAGTCCACCGAAGCCAGCGGACGCCGCAGCGTCGAAATCGGCTTCAGATAGCCGCGTACCCGGATATCTTCGCCGTTGGAGACGCCGCCTTCCAAACCACCCGCATGATTCGATCGCCGGGTAAAGCCGGTTAGCGAGTCTGCGCTGCCCCGCTCGTATCCTATTTCATCATGCACCGTGGAGCCGAGTGAAGCCGCAGCCTCCACCGCGTCGCCAATCTCCACCGCCTTCACCGCTTGCAACGACATCACCGCCGCCGCCAGCTGCGCGTCCAGTCGCTCATCCCAGTTGGCGTAGGTCCCAAGCCCCGGCGGAACGTTGTGCGCAATCACCTCGAAGATGCCGCCAACCGAGTCTCCGGTACGCAAGGCCAGATCGACTTGCTCCTTCATGCGCGCCTCGCTGTCGGGGTCCGCGCAGCCCAGCAGCACTTCGTCCTTTGCGGCCAGCGATGTGACGGCCTCCCACGCGACCGGTTTGTCTTTGTTCAGCCGTGCGCTGCCAACGGCGATAACGTGGCTGAGAACTTCGATACCGAGTTCGCGCAGCAGCAGTTTGGCGATGGCTCCGGCAGCAACACGCGCTGCCGACTCTCGCGCCGAGGCGCGCTCCAGAACATATCGCGCTTCAGCGAAGTTATATTTCACCGCTCCGGCGAGGTCAGCATGACCGGGCCGAGGCGACGCTACACGCTTGTGCTTCGCCGGATCGCCTTCTTCGACGGGCAGCGCCTCAGTCCAGTTCTGCCAATCGTTGTTGGCGAGCAACAGCGCAATGGGCGAACCAATGGTCTTGCCGTGACGCACGCCGCTGAGAATGCGCGCGGTATCGCGCTCAATGCGCATGCGTCCGCCGCGGCCGTAGCCTTGCTGCCGCCGCCACAGTTCGCGACTCACGAAGGCGGGATCGACGACCACGCCGGCAGGCATACCCGCAAGCAGCGCCACCAGCGCCTCTCCGTGAGACTCACCCGCTGTAGAAAATCGCAGCATAGGAAGGCTGATTGTAGAGACAGCAACTAGCAATTAGCAATTAGCAGCTAGCAATTAGTAACCAGCATTGTGCCATGCTTCAGCATGGCGATGGCGATTGGCGAAAAGCGAGGAGCGAACGGCGAACAGCGACCTAGCGTCTGCGCGACATCGGCCGCGGCGCCGGCGGTCCGCCCTTGTAGTCCTTGGGATAGACCACGACGTGCCGTCCGGCGGCCTCGCCGGCGCTTTCCGTGCGCAGGTCGTCGAGGTCGCGCATCGCCAGGTGAAGTATCCGGCGCTCGCGCGACGACATGGGGGCGAAGGCGTATGGCACGCCCGTCTCTCGCACGCGTTCGGCTGCTACTCCGGCAGTCAGGCGCAACTCCTGCAAGCGCGACGCGCGGAAGTTCTGGCAGTCAAAGCTGATCTTCTCGTGCTGGTCGGGAGCCAGACGGAGCATCTCCTGCGCTATGTGCTCAAAGGCTCGGAGCAACCCACCGCCGTTTTCCAGCACCAGGGGGCTGTCGCCGCCCGAAAGCTCCACCAGTATCTCCGGGCGTTCCCATTCGCGATCGGCGCCCACCACCGGATCCACGGTGATCTTGTAGCGCAGGCGGAAATCGCCCGTGGCGAATATGGTGTTCAGCAGTTCGCTGATCTTCTTGGCGGCGGCGATTTTGTCAGGTATCGGCATTTCAAAAAAGTCGTTTTCACAAATTCAAAAGCGTTTTCACCACGGAAGCACGGAAGCCACGGAATTGCAAGGAGTCATGATCGGATGCCGGCGGTTCGGTTCACAAGTGCAAGAAATTTCCGTGTCCTCCGTGCTTCCGTGGTGAAACAATTCTTTCCTACTTGCTGGCCTTCTTCCGGGCGCGCTTTTCCATCTCCTCGCGCATCTCGCGCCCCAGCCCGGTGCGATTCATGATGTATTGCTGCCCGATGCCGATGATATTACCAACGGTCCAGTACACGCTCAGGCCCGACGGCAGACTGAAGCTGAACCAGCCAATCATCAGCGGCATCATCAGGGTCATCATCTGCTGTTGCTTGGGATCCATCCCCGAGCTCGGGGTCATCTTCTGCATCAGGTAGGTGCTGACCACGATGATCACCGGCATGATGAAAATCTTGTCGGGCGACGACAGATCGTGCAGCCACAAGAACGGCGCCTGGCGCAGGTCAATGGCATTCGCCAGCATGGAATAGAAGGCGAACAGAAACGGCATCTGGATGATCAGCGGCAAGCAGCCGCCGGCGGGATTCACGCCCTCCTGCTTGTACAGCTCGCTGATCTCGGCGTTCATCTCCTGGCGCTTGGGATCGCGCATCGGGTATTTCTTGTAGCGCTCCTGGATGGCCTTCATCTGCGGTTGCAGCTTCTGCATCTTCAGCGCCGATTTCATGCTGACGATGCGCAACGGCAGCAGTGCCAGGTTGATGATGATCGTCAGGATGATGATCGACACGCCCCAATTGCTGGCCATATGCTCGTGCGTCCACTTCAGCCAGAGGAACAGCGGGCGGGCAATCAAGCTGAAGAAGCCGAAGTCCACCACATCGCGCAGATCGGGGCCGGTCATCTGGCCCGGGGCGCTATTGGAGCGCACCGACTCCAGCACATTCAGCGTCTTCGGTCCTACGAACAGCCGCAGCTTGGTGACGCCACTGGTATCGCCCACCGCAGCGCCCAAAACTTCGTACTTGACTACATTGTTCGGGTCGGGGTGCTTGAGATCTTTGGGAACGGAGATGGAGTTGTGCAGCGTGACCATCGCCGCGGTGTCCGGATTGTCCGGAAGAAATATCGCGGCAAAGAACTGGTCTTGCGGACCTGCCCAGTTGAATGGCCCGCGCAGCGTGTTGGCGCCGCTCACTTTCTTGGGCGCCAGACGCTCCACTTTGCCGTCGGCCATGTACTCGATCTTTTGCGAGGCATAGGACGGCGCAGTGGATTCGTCACCCAGGCCGGCCGGCCACATGGGATACGCCGCCACCACTTTGCCAGCTTGCGTGACTTCGGTTTCTACCGAAATGACGTAGGTGTCGCCGAACTGGAACGTCTTGCGGACCGTGGTGTCGCCATTGGCGTATTCGTAGGTCAACTCGCCGGGAGTGGTGATGCTGCCGTCGGCGCTAGGCACGTACAAAGCTGAGTTGATCTGGTTGCGCAGGTTCTCGTCGTAGGTATAGAGGCTGAGCGGCAGGCCAAGCTTGACGGCGTCCTTGTTGACCATGTCGAGCGGATTGCCGTCGTCGTCCTTGAACTTCTTCAGCACCCACGACTTCACCTGCGCGCCTTTGTTAGTGAAGACAATGCGGTAGAAGTCGTTCTCGACCGTCGTCTGGACCTCGCTGCTGGCGACCTTCGCGGGTACCGCCCCTTTGGGAGCGTTGGCGTTGGGTTGGCTCGACGCCTGGGCGGATGCAGCGGGCGTTGCGGACTGGGCCGCTACTGGGTTGCTCTGGGTGGTCTCCGCCGGCTTCTGCGAAGGTTGGGTCGCGGGATTTTTCTTGAACAGGAAGATCTGGCCGAGGATGACCACCAGCGCAATCACGACGAACACCATCATCATGTTCTTGTCGCCGCCGGGTTCTTGTTGGGGATTGCGGTATTCAGCCAAGTTTAAGTCCCATTCAGCAGGTTGAGCGGCGCTTCAGCGCCGGATTCAGCCCGTAATTTTGTCCTGTGGAGCCGGCGTTGACCGGCGACAGCGCTGCATTGCTTTCCGTAGCCGGCACCAGGCTCCCGAAACGCGCATGCTTCGCCAAGTCATCCGTTGGCACTGGATCGTACCCCGCGCGTGCGAATGGATGGCACCTCAGCAATCTTCCAGCGGCCAGCAGCGAGCCTCGGCCCACTCCGTAACGCTCCACCGCTTCCATCGCGTACTCCGAGCACGTCGGCACAAAGCGGCAGGAGTGCGGCAGCATTGGTGACAAGAACCGCCGGTACATCCGCAAGACGAATTGCACTGCCTGCTTCATTTTTCGCTCGCCGTGCGCGTCGTTTCCGCCACTCGCGCCCGTTGCGCCGCCAGGCGCAAACCCCGCGCTACTTCGCCGACCACTTCCGCAAACGGCATCGTCAGCACGCTCTTCCGCGGGTTGAACACAATATCCACGGAGCCCTCACAGGCCGACGACGACATCCGCACCGCTTCCCGCATACGGCGCTTGATGCGGTTGCGGTCCACGGCTCCGCCCAGCACCTTGCCGACTGTGAATCCCACTCGCGGCGAACTCGGCAGGGCCGCTTCATGCTGACGCCGCAGGAAGAACACCGTCATGTTGCCCGTAAACTGGCGGCGTCCGCTCTGATAGACCCGCTGAAAATCCGCGTGCTTCAGCAGACGCTTCGACTTGGGAAACTTGCTGCTGGCGGCGGAGTTGTTACCAGGCATTCAGCGCTCGCCGCCAGACGCCGAATACTTTCATACTGCGGCCCACTCGGCGGCGACCCCTAATAATTCCATCGGAAAGGCTGCGATAACGCAGGACTTAGTACTTGTGGCTTTACTCGCGGAAGCCAGGCTTTACGGAGACGCGCTTGCGTCCCTTGGCGCGACGGCGTGACAGCACCGCCCGGCCGCTCTTGGTCTTCATGCGAGAACGAAATCCGTGCGTCTTTGACCGGCGACGACGGTTGGGTTGGAATGTGCGCTTGGGCATGCGAAAACGGCGCTCCTCACTAACACAAAGTTGGATAGGGCAAACAAAAAGTATAACGGGCTGCAGGCCCTGCTGGCAACCACCGGCGCCACGGTTCGTGTCCGGGCGACGCCCTTCTTGAAGGGGCGCGGCTTCAGCCGCGCCGATCGACGCCATCTTGACGGCGGGCTTTAGCCACTGAGGAAACTCGAATTCCGCAGACCCTGTACAGAAAACGAATTCCCTCGGCGGCTAAAGCCGGCGGGTTCCGACGGCTTCATGGCGCGCCTAAAGGCGCGCCCCTTCAAGTGAATATCTCAACGGACCTGCGCAGACTCTAAAGCGCTTGCCGTTGTTGCGCACCGTTCGTCACGACCCAAGACGATTCAATGGGACGAGTCTTAGTTGATGCGCGTCGAAACGCTCTGCCCCCGCTCACGCGATTGCCACGGAAACGCTGTCGCTTGCCGCATCCACATCACGATCAGGTCGGCGCGACGATGCACTCCAAACTTGCTCAACAGGTTGGAAACATGGAACTTCACGGTGCGCTCCGCCACGAACAGCTTGGCGGCAATCTCTTTGTTCGAGAGGTTTTCCAGCAGCAAGTCCAACACCTCGCGTTCGCGACGGCTAATCTCGACTTCGGGAGTGAGCGACTTGCTGCCGTAAAGCTCGGGGAGGATTGACTCGATGAAGCCGGCCAGCAGTTCGCGAGGGACGCAGTAACCGCCGCCGGCTACCTGGCAGGCAGCACGCGCCAGCTCGCGCGGCGCCTGGCTGTAGGCCCATAGGCCTTTCACGCCGAGACGCAGCAGCGAATAAGTGTGCGGCCCTTCCAGTTTGGGCAGCAGCACCAGCACCGGAAGGTTGGGCTGCTTGATGCGAAGAATGCGGACGAATTCCACCGCCGCCTCGGCGTCACTGCAATCAAGAATGCCAAGGCTCGCTTGCACTGTCTGGTGGGTTGCGGTGTCTGGCTTTTGCAGGCGCAGCTCCGGGCTGGCCACCACGTCGAATCCCGCTTTGCTCAGCAGGCGCACGAACCGCTCCTGGGCGACGGGATGCCGGCAAAAGAGAATCAACTTGCGTCTGCTGCGATGGGCGGAGCTGCGATAGCCAGTCGTTCGATAGCTGTTCAAGGGGTCCATGTGCCGATAGCCGCTTCTCTGGTTCTATCGGCGGATCCGGGCGTCTTGATGAGAATTAGTAGGAGGAACGCCTGCCAGTGGACAAATGGCTTAGAAACCAGCCGATGTGCTTGTCTGTAAAGCCTGCCGTCCCTATGGGACTCGGATCCCAATTGGCCGCCTACCCAGCACTCCGCCTCCGGCTGCGTGCTGGGCTAAGTTATTCCGCGCCTACGGCGCTCGTCTGTCGGACTTCCTAATGCACCACCGAAAAAGGAAATCTCGGTCCTCACAAAAGAAGTTCTTGGAGGCCGGGACGTTTCTCCAAGTAGATTTTAAGGAGCGCTAGTACTTGCCGATCCGGATACTGCCGTCGCCGGTGCTGATTTCCAGCAGCGGGCCGCCGCCGTTCAGCTTGCCGCGTATCCGCGTGTGCTCAATGGAACCGCTCACCGTCACGGGCATGTCGAGCTGGATGTGCCCGTCGCCGGTGTGAGCGTAGAGTTCGCAAGCCAGGTCCTGCGGAAGCTTAGCTTCGACCCTGCCGTCGCTGGTATGGATCAGCCAGCTGCCGTTCAGCTTCGAGCCGGGACGCACGGTGAGGTCGACATGGCCGTCGCCGGTGCGCAGGTCCAGGTCGGTGAACACGCCGTCGATGGTCATGTGGCCGTCGCCCGTATGGCCATGCAGCGAGCCGCTGAAGTTCTGGACGTCAATGTGGCCATCGCCCGTATCGAGCCGCGCCTGGCCGGAGATGCCGTTCACCGAGATGTGGCCGTCGCCCGAGTGCAGGTCCAAAGCCGATTGCGGCGGGACCTGGATTTCCACTCGCACTCCGCGATGCACGCCGAAGTGAAATCCCCAGTCATTCGGGATATGAACTTGCAGGTCGACCTTGTCGGAATCCTGGCGCTCGGTTATGCGCACTCCGCTGCCGCCAATGCTGATGCCGTCCGCAATCACCCGCGCGTAGATCGTGTTGCTGACGCCGTGCGTTACCTCGATGGAGGCATCGTTGGTATCGACATGCAGAGTGGGAGTATTGCTGACCTGGTAGCTTTTGGTCCATTCCTCCGCAGAGGCGGACAGGCCCAGGCACGAAACGCAGAGCAGGAGAACGAGGGAAATTTTGCTCACAGTGCTCCTCCTCGTAGTGGTACGAGAAGGAGCTCCTGCAAGTTCCGTTGCGAATGAGGAGAGTAAGGAGGGCTGTGCGGTGCCCGGGGCATGCGAACTAGCGGAGTGGAACGTCCCG
>Ga0181526_10002945_pt1 | contig 14252 bp, 14 predicted proteins | sample PEATcosm2014_Bin_35_FD_119750 | JGI IMG/M metagenome (GOLD analysis project Ga0181526, IMG submission 119750) | Peatland microbial communities from MTU Mesocosm Facility, Houghton, MI, USA - PEATcosm2014_Bin06_30_metaG | ecosystem: Environmental > Terrestrial > Soil > Wetlands > Peat | place...
CCGTCGGTCGGGCACGAGCCCCGCGAGGGGATGTAGACCTTCTTGCACTTGGGGCAGCGCTGCCCGATGAACTTGCCCTGCTCGTACCCGTGCAGGTTCTTGCTCATGGCCACGCCGGCCGTGAACACGTAGTCGAGACGGGTCGCCGCGTCCATCATCGTGACCGGCTCACGCTCGCTCACGACGCACCCCCGGCCGCCACGAAGTGCCTGATGTCCTTCACGTGCCCGACGCGCTCGTCCTCGGGTGCGAACTCGGGGCGCACGCGCATGCCGGTGGCGACCTCGTCGGGACCGGCGGCGGGGAGCACGTGCAAGAACGAGGTGTCGGCGCCGTCGAAGCGCACCAGCACCCAGGCGAACGGCGTCTGCAGCGGGTGCTTGGGTCGCGGCCGGGGTACCCAGGACCACGAGGTGACGGTCCCCTCCGGGCCGACCTCGACCACGCCGGACGTCTCCTCGCCGGTCTCGGGGTCGTACTCGGTGGGCGGCACGATCACCCGCCCTCCGGTGCCCCGGGTCCCGACCACCCTGCCGTCGCGCAGGCCGGTCAGGAAGGCCCCGACGACGGGCCCCACCGAGCGCACGAACGGGTACTCCAGGACGTGGTCGGCCCGGTAGACCACCTCGTCTGCCATGTCACCTCCCCGTCGTTCCCGGGCCCGGTGCGGGCCCGGGGTGAAAATAGAACAGATTCCATTTCTGTGCCAGGTGCGTCCCCTCAGGCCGGAACGGGCCCGGCCGGACCCACCTCAGTCGCCCGGGGCGGACAGGTCCACGCCGTCGAGGAGCTGTTCTATGAAGGCGCGGTCGTTGAGGATGGGGACCTCGGACACGAACATGCGGCCGTAGCGCTCGAAGTACATCAACTGCTTGGCCAGGAGGAACGTGCCGCGGTCGAAGTCGGACATCAGGCCGCCGGCCTGGTCGGCCATGCGGCGCACCCTGCGCTGGGTCCGCAGGCGGCGCACGATCGCCCGCACGCTGCGCCGATGGGCCTCCACTCCCTGCGCCTTGGCCATCTGCAGCTGAATCGTCTGCATGATGCCGGCCAGGCTGACCTCCCCGAAGGGCCGGGTCAGCGCGGGCTCGAAGATGGAGCGCACGAAGACGGTGAGCTCGTCGTCGGACATGCCGACGGCGACACCGATGGCCGGGCCGTAGACGTCGGTGATGTGCCTGGTGACCAGCGGCCAGGCCGATTCGTCGCCCATGGCGGCCGAGAGCAACGCCAGGAAGAAGCGGTGGGTGGACGGGTCCAGGCGTCCCACGATGCCCCAGTCGATGACGCCGATGCGCCCGTCGCGCAGCAGCATCATGTTCCCCGCGTGCACGTCGCCGTGGAACGCGCCCCAGCGCACCGTGGTGAGGAAGAAGGAGCGCATGACCTCTTGGACCAGTGGGCCGGGGTCGAAGCCGAGGTCGGCCACCTGGGCCAGGTCGTCGATCGGCACGCCGTCGAAGTACTCCATCGTGAGCACGTTGCGCCCCGACAGCTCGGGGTAGGGCTCGGGCACCGCCATCAGCTTCAGGTCGAACTCGCTCTGCAGCCGCCGGAAGTGGGCGAGCGAGCGGGCCTCGTTGCGCAGGTCCATCTCCTCGCCGATCTGCACCCGGAAGCCGTCGAGCAACTGCAGGGTGGATCCGGCCATCTGGTCCCCCGTCTGGCGCACCAGGATCTCGAGCAGCGGCTGCATGAGGTCGAGGTCGGTGGCGACGGTGTACTCGATCTCGGGGCGCAGCACCTTGACGGCCACCTGGCGCCCGTCGAAGAGGCGCGCCCGGTGCACCACGGCGATGGACGCCGTCCCGATGGGCTCGGGCTCGAACTCCGCGAACGCGTCGCGCAGCGACATCCCGAGGTCCTCCTCCACCCGCTGGCGCACGTCGGGGAACGGGACGGCGGGGCCGGTGTCGAGGCAGGCCCGGAACTCGTCGGCCACGTCGTCGCCGAACATGCCGGGCGACGACGCGATGATCTGGCCGAACTTCATGAAGGTGCCCCCGAGGTCCTGGAAGCTCTTGCGCAGAGGCCGGGCCAGCTGGGCCGCCGGCAGCGCGCCCTGGCGGATGGTGCGCAGCTGGCGGAGCGCCGTCGGCGTGAAGTGGATCGCCACCACCTTGGCGATGGTGCGGCCACGCCGCACGAGCTCCCGCGACGTCGGCTCGGGCAGGCGGCGGGGGTAGATCCGCGGGACGTCCTCGGTGAGCGGGGACGGCGGGGTGGGCCGGCTCTCCAACGGGGGTGCGGCATCGGTCGCACCGTCCGCCGCTGCGTCCGCCGCGCGTGGGGTCACCCGGTCAGGGTAGGCGCGGCCGCACCGGCGCCACCCAAGGGGCTGGTGGGCGCCCTAGGAGAAGGTGTTCTCGAGCGAGTTCAGGGCGGCCTGGTAGCTGTCGCCGAAGACGGGCGCCATCTCGTCGGGGCTCACGTCGTAGGCCCAGATGACACGGGAGCCCTCGCCCTCGGGCAGGACGGAGACCGTCGCCGTGTGGCTCTCGAGCGGCACGCCGGCGACGACGGAGTAGGTCAGCGTGCGGCTCTCGTCGTCCCGCGCCAGCAGGCGCTCGCGGATCTCCATGCCGAACAGGCCGATGACGCGGTCGTCGCCTTCGAGGCGGCACGACTCGACACCCGGGAAGAAGTCCGCCACGCCCCCGAAGTCGCCCACCTTGGCCCACACCTCGTCGGGCGCGGCCCTCACCGTCACGTCGACTGCGCCTGCTGTCATGATGCCTCCTCGTCACTCGCACGGTTCCCCGACCAGGAGCCGCCGGTACAGTACTTGCGGCCCAGCCCCGCCGCACGGGGCGGCCGGAGTGGAAGGGGCTCGCCAGTGGAGACGCGTACGATCGGCTCGCTGCAGGTCAGCGTCGTCGGCCTGGGATGCAACAACTTCGGCATGCGCATCGGGCGCAAGGAGACGGCGGACGTGGTCGGCGCCGCGCTCGACGCCGGCATCACCCTCTTCGACACGGCCGACATCTACGGCGGGACGAAGTCCGAGGAGTATCTCGGCGCCGCCCTGGGCGCCCGCCGGGACGAGATCGTCCTGGCCACCAAGTTCGGCGTGCCCTACGAGGGGCACGAGGGGGGCGCGTCCGCCGCCTACATCCGCCTCGCGGTCGAGGACAGCCTCACCCGCCTCGGCACCGATCGCATCGACCTGTACCAGTTGCACGCGCCGGACTCGACGACGCCGATCGCGGAGACGATCGGGGCGCTGGGCGAGCTGGTGTCCGAGGGCAAGATCCGCGAGTTCGGGTGCTCCAACTTCGACGTCGCCCTGCTCGAGGAGGCCGCCACGGCCACCCCGCCCTCCGCGCCCGGGTTCGTGAGCGTGCAGAACCAGTACAACATCCTCTACCGCGAGCCCGAGGACGGGGTGCTCGACGAGTGTGCGCGCGCCGGCATGGCCTTCCTGCCCTACTTCCCGCTGGCGAGCGGGCTGCTGAGCGGCAAGTACCGGGCCGGCGAGCCCGCCCCCGAGGGCACCCGCCTGGCCGCCATGGGCGACCGTGCCGCGGCGCAGCTGAGCGACGAGCGCTTGGCCGCGGTGGCCGGCCTCGAGGCCGTGGCCCGCAGCGGTGGGCACAGCGTGCTCGATCTGGCCTTCGGATGGCTGTTGTCCCGCCCCGCGGTCGCCTCGGTGATCGCCGGAGCGACCCGCCCCGAGCAGGTCACCGCCAACGTCGCCGCCGGGCAGTGGCGTCCGGGGGCCGCCGTGCTGGCGGAGGTCGACGTCATCGCCCCCCGCTGAGGGCGCCGCGCTACGAGCGGGTCTCGCTGCGGGCGGGGGCAGCGTGGCGCCCGGCGCTCGCCCGCACCGGTGCGACATGGACCAGCAGGTTGTAGGTGACCAGCGCGATGGCGACATGCATCGACATGAGCACGAGCACCGCCTGGGCCGACTGCCCCTGGTGCCAGATGTAGAGGTCGGGCAGGAACAGCACGAGCGTGACCGCGATGGCCAGGCGGAAGAAGAGCCAGCGTGGCGCGGAGCTGAGGCGCGTCACCACCGGCCAGGCCGCGCAGGCGATGAGCACGCCGATCACGGTGAGCCTGGCGTAGTCGGAGAACTGGAAGTGGACGTAGCCCTTCGTCGAAGGGAACAGCCGGGTGCCGATGGCGACCAGTGCGGCGTCGGCGGCGAGCGAGAGCCCGACGGAGAGAACCGTCGCCAGGACCACCCGCCACCACGCGGGTGGCCGGTGCGAGGGCCGGAAGTCGACGCGGGCCCACGCCAGGGTCCGCTCGACCAGGCCGGGGGGGGTCGCCATGTCCTCAAGGCTACGGAACGGGGCGGCCCCGCCGGGTCATCCGTGAGGCGGAACCGTCCGGTGGGCCCTCATCCTTTGGGTGCAGCTACGGTCCGGCGGACCCCATCACGGCCGCCTCCACGATCTGGATGTCGGGCGGCTGGATCGCCAGCGGGCCGCCCGCCACCGGGACCTGCCACACCATGGACAGATAGGGCGTCGGCTGCGGGACCGAGCCGCTCGGGCACGGCGGGTAGCCGGTGATGTCGAGGGGCATCGTGGGCGCCGTGGCCCCCGTGCCGCACACCTCGGTGCGGCGGTGCCACTGCACGAGCGCGCCGTAGGGCATGGGCACGCTCGTCTCCGTGGCCGGGAGGATGTACATGGCGGCGGCGAGCACCTGGGTGCCCGATGGCGTGGCCGCGTACACCAGGCCGTCGACGTGCCGGGGGTCGAGCGTGCGGCGCGCCGCCGCGTTGGCCGCCACGATGGCGGGGTTGACGTAGTAGACGACGGGATAGTCGGTGGGCGACGCGGGGACGTACCCGGCCGCCTCGGCCTCCGCCGGGGTGGCGAACGGGGACACCGCCTCGCTGGTCGCCTGGACGTACTGCTCGGCGCCGATGTCCTCGCCCGCGGTCAGCCGGGCCGCGCAGCCGCTCTCGGCCATGTGGACGTCGACCGGGCCGTTGTTGCCGTCCGCCAGCAGCGCCTGGGCCTCCGCCTGCGGGATGGCGGGGCCGGTGTAGTGCCAGTCGGGCTTCGTCGTGTTGAACCCCGCCGCCGCGCTGGCGTCGGCACCGTTCATGTCCATCCCGTTCGTCCCGCCCATGATCATGTAGGGCGTGTTGGCGAGGTCGAGTCCGGCGATCTTGAGGCCGACCTGGTGCGAGACACAGGTGTCGGCGGTGGCGGACTGCGACGGTGAGGCGGTCGTGCCGCCCGAGGCGCCGCCCATCACCATGCCCGCCATGGCACTGCCGGTCGACTCCTGCGCCGCCACGGGGTAGCTGGCGCTGAGCGCGAGCGCGGCGCCGAGGCCGGCCACGCCGAGGACCGCCGCCGCCGGGCTCCGCCGCACGACCTCGCCGGCGGGCGAGCGCCAGGCGTCGCGGGACGCGACGACCGTCGGCACCATGGCGGCGGCCAGCAGCATGACCAGCGGGCCCGAGTTGGGGTCGGTGGTCGAGCCGGTGAAGAGGTTGCCGACCAGCCCCTGCCCGGCGATCCACAGCAGGAAGGCGAAGAGCGCGCCGGCGCCGAGGAACCAGCCGGGGCGGCGGGCGAAGAGCGGGCCGAGGCCGATCACCACGGAGACGGCGGCGAGGATCCAGGCGGTCTGGGTGCCCGTGGTGGAGAACAGGTTGCCCAGGCTGGTGAGGAAGTGCGAGTACCAGCCCGGTTGCCCCGTTGCCATGCCGACGATGGCGCTCGTCACCGAGGTGCGCGTCCGGTTGTCGGGCAGCAAGAACAGCACGGCCGCCAGCGACCAGTAGCCGGTCCACACCGCGAGCGGCGTGATGGAGCGGCCGATGCCCTGGCCCGCGGCCGACGAGGCGACGCCGACGGGCCGGTCGCTCCAGTCGGCGGGCCGCCGGGGCCGCCGGGGCCATGCCATGAGGCCCAGGAGCCCGTAGAGCAGCACGGAGCCCGGCGCGCCCGTGAGCGCGCTGGCCGTCCCGGTGAGGATCATGCCCATGCCCTCGCCGATGACCCACACGCCGAGCGCCCAGGCGAACGACAGGGCGAGGGCGGGGCGCACCGTGGGTGGGAAGAGAAGGCCCACGCCGATGAAGAGCTGGATCAGCGCGAAGAAGGTGTTCCAGACCGCGATGTCGGGCGACAGGAAGGTCCCGACGTGCGTGATGAGGTCGCCCACCACGAAGGGCTGGCCGGTGGCGTTGCCCACGACGTAGGTGTCGACGAACCCGCGGCCGAACATGTAGGGCTGGAACTGCAGGGCCGCGTCGAGGATCCAGAGCAGGCCCAGCACGATCTGGAGCACCCGCTGGGACCGGATCGCCAGCGGGAAACGGCTCGCCTCGGCCGTCTGTGCGCCCGCGTCCTCGTGTGCCATGCCTGGTCGTACGCTACCGGCGGCCCGCCGGATGGCGGGGTCAGGACGGGAGCTGGAAGTCCTGGGCGATGCAGTCGGTCGGCGTGACCGCCTCCGCCACCGCCTTTCCGTCCACGTTGTCGTAGACGTCGAGGGACGCGCCGTTCAGGCAGGAAGAGGCCGGCACGTTGGACTCGAAGTCGGTCACGGTGCCGGCGGGCACGATCCCGAGCACCTGGCTCGAGGAGATCGGCGTCAAGGCCACCGTGGCCCCGTTGTACACACCGGTGATGGTCGGGACGTGGTGGTCGGTGCCGGGGTCGTGGCCGGCCCGCGCCGGGGCCCAGCGAATTGGGGTGCTGGGGTGCAACCCCCTGCGCCTGTGCGGCTCGCCGCGGTGGCCCGGACCGTCCGCCTCAGAAACCGCCGGACGGGCTTAGGCGTCGTCGGGTTCGGCAGCAAGGTGGGGTGAAGGTTACGACCCGAGACGAGAAACGCTGACCCGAGATCGCAGAAGACCAGCGGGGTTCAGGCTCCGATGGCAGCGGTCGCCTGAGGGCAGAACCAAGCAGCACCGGCGCCTTTTGGCGCCAGTGTATGGGACTTGGACGGGGCGCTGGCAACGGTGCCCGATTCGGAAGTCTTGGTGACGGGAGGTTTTCATCAACCATCTACCCCACTTTGCTGCCGAACCTAGGCGTCCTTGACGGCCGCCACCAGCTTCTGCAGGGTGTCCTTGGCGTCCCCGAAGAGCATGGTCGTCTTGGGGTCGTAGAGCAGCTCGTTGTCGATGCCGGCGAAGCCCGGCCGCATGGAGCGCTTGAGGAAGACGATGTTCTCCGCCTCGTCGGCGTTGATGATGGGCATCCCGTAGATCGGGCTGCCCGGCGTCGTCTTCGCCGCCGGGTTCACGGTGTCGTTGGCGCCCACGACGAGCGCCACGTCGGCCGTGGACATCTCCGGGTTGGCCTCGTCCATCTCCTTGAGCTCGTCGTAGGGCACGTTCGCCTCGGCCAGCAGCACGTTCATGTGCCCGGGCATGCGCCCCGCCACCGGGTGGATGGCGAAGAACGTGTCGACCCCGCGCGCCTTGAGCGCGTCGGCCAGCTCGCGCGCCACGTGCTGGGCCTGGGCCACCGCCAGGCCGTAGCCCGGGATGATGACGACCTTGCGGGCGTAGGCCAGCAGCACTCCGACGTCCTCGGGCGTCCCGGTCCGCACCGACCGCGAGGCGTCGCCCTCCTCGCCTCCGGTCGCCGTGATCACGGCGCCGAATGCGCTGAAGAGGATGTTGGGCAGCGAGCGGCCCATGGCCGAGCTCATGAGCCGGGTCAGGATCATGCCCGAGGCGCCGACCAGTGTGCCCGCCACGATGAGCAGGGCGTTGTCGAGCACGAAGCCCGATGCCGCCACCGCCAGGCCGGTGAACGAGTTCAGCAACGAGATCAGCACCGGCACGTCGGCGCCGCCGATGGGGAGGACGAAGATCACGCCCAGCACGAGGGAGAGCCCGAGGATGATCCAGACGAAGACGATGTTCCCGGTGACGAGCGCCAGGATGATCATGATGCCGATGGCGACGCCGACCAGCCCGTTGATCACCTGCTGGCCCGGGTAGGTGATGGGCCGCCCGGTGATCAGCTCCTGCAGCTTGATGAAGGCGATCGCGCTCCCCGAGAACGACACCGACCCGATCAGCACGCCGAGCAGCACCTCGGCGGTGACGTAGACGGCCGGCTGCAGCCCCAGCGAGTGCAGGTGCAGCAGCTCCACGATGGAGATCAACGCGGCCGCGCCACCGCCCACCCCGTTGAAGATCGCCACCAGCTGGGGCATCGCGGTCATCTTCACGAAGCGGGCCACGGGCACCGCGATGGCCGCGCCCAGCACCATGGCGACGATCGCCAGGACCAGGTTCGCCCCCGAGTGCCGCAGCGTCGGCAGCGTGAAGGTCATGCCGACGGCGAGCACGGCCGCCGCGGCACCGACCAGGTTGCCCCGGCGGGCGTGCTTGGGCGAGCTCAGGCCCTTGAGGGCCAGGATGAAGCCGGCGATGGCGACCAGGTAGGCGAGGTCGCGCGCGGTGGCCAGGGTGAAGGAGACGGCCAGCATCAGGCGGCGCCCCCGGGGGCCTCACCGGGGCCGGTGTCCTCGGCCTTGGCCGTCTGCGTCTGCTCCTTGGCCCGCTCGCCCGGACGCGCCTTGAACATCTCGAGCATGCGGTCGGTCACCACGAAGCCACCGACGATGTTGAGCGTGGCCAGGAACACCGCGAGGAAGCCGAGCGCGACCTGGGCCGTGCCGTGGGCCTCCCCCATGATGGTGAGCGCACCGACGAGCACGATCCCGTGGATGGCGTTGGAGCCCGACATCAGCGGGGTGTGCAGGATGCTCGGCACCTTCGAGACGACCTCGATCCCGACGAACGCGGCGAGGACGAAGATCGTCAGGTAGGCGACGATGCCGGTGCTCGACCCGCCGGTCGCCGTCGGGGCCGACTGCAGAATGAACGCGATCACGACTCTGCTCCTCCCGTCGCCTGTGCCCCGCCCGGCGACCCGAGCAGCTCGACCGCGGCCGGCGCCATCGCCGTCCCCTGGCGCAGCACGCACATGCCGATCACGATCTCGTCGTCCCAGTCGGGGGCGAGCGCGCCTTCGGGGCCCATGAGCCCCAGCACGTTCGCCACGTTGCGAGCGAAGAGGAAGCTGGCGTGCGTCGGCATGCCCGACGGAGGGTTGGCCATGCCGACGACGTGGACGCCACCGTGCTCCACCACCTCGCCCGCCCTCGTCAGCTCGCAGTTTCCTCCCTGGTCCGCGGCCATGTCCACCACGACCGCACCCTCGGCCATGCCCTCGACCATGGACGTCGTGAGCAGCACCGGCGCCTTGCGGCCCGGCACGGCCGCGGTGGTGATGACGACGTCGGAGCGCCCCACCTCCTCGGCCAGCGCGGCGCGCTGGCGGTCGAGCTCGGAGGGGGTGAGCTCGCGCGCGTAGCCGCCCGCTCCCTCGGCCGAGACGCCGGTGTCGAGGAAGGTGGCACCGAGGCTCTCGGCCTCCTCCTTGGCCGCGGCCCTCACGTCGTACGCCTTCACGACCGCACCGAGGCGACGCGCCGTGGCGATCGACTGCAGGCCGGCCACGCCGACGCCCATCACCAGCACCTTGGCCGGGGGCACGGTGCCGGCGGCCGTCATGAACATGGGGAAGAACTTGGCCAGGTGCTCGGCCGCCGTGAGTCCGGCCCTGTATCCCGACACGGTGGCCTGCGAGCTGAGGGCGTCCATGGCCTGGGCCCGGCTGATGCGGGGCAACAGGTCGAAGCTGAAGACGGTGACGCCCTTGGCGGCCAGCGTGCGCAGGGCGTCGGCGGACTGCGCAACGCTGAAGAAGCTCAGGACGGTGGTGCCCTGCGGCAGGTCGGCCACGTCGGCGGCGCTCGGCGCGTTGACCCGGACGACCAGACCCGCCCCCGAGACGGTCGCGGCGACGTCGGCCGCCACGGTGGCGCCCGCCTCCCTGTAGGCGGCATCGCCGAACGCGGCCTCGGTGCCGGCGCCGGACTGCACGCAGACCTCCCAGCCCGTGCTGACCAGCTTCTTGACCACGTCGGGGACGAGGGCCACTCGGCGCTCTCCGGGACGTGTCTCCGTGGGGACCGCCAACTTCACGATCGCTCTGTCTAGCAGGTCAGCCCGGGTTTCCCTCTAATTGCCGAGGTCACCGCTGCGTCCCGAACGGCCGCTGGGACCGGGCCGGCGTGGTTCCTCCGGCGCCGGGCGGTCCTACGCCTCGCCCTGCGCGCGCAGGAAGGCCGGCCATTCGCCACCGCCGTTGAGCACGAGGTTGGCCCCCGAGACATAGGCGGCTCCCGGGCTGGCGAGGAACAGGCAGGCCTGCGCCACGTCGTCGGGCGTGCCCATGCGCCCGAGCGGGACCGTCGCCGCCATGCGCTCCAGGCCGCCGGGACCGCCGTAGAACTCGTCGCCGGCGCCGGTGTCGAGCAGCCCGCCACTGACACAGTTGACGCGGACGAGCGGGGCCCACTCCACCGCCAGCGTGGCGGTCAGGTTGATGAGGCCCGCCTTGGCCGCGCCGTAGGCCGAGGCGCCCGGCGAGGGACGGAGGCCCGACACGCTCGACACGTTGACGATCGCGCCACCGTCCTCCTGCACCGACATGACCTTGTGCGCGGACTGCGCGCACCACAGCGGCGCCAGCAGGTTCAGCGCGACCACCGCCTCGACGAAGCGCGGCGACGCGTCGGCCGCCATGGCGTGCGGTGCGCCGCCGGCATTGTTCACCAGCACGTCGAGCCGGCCGAAGTGCTCGACGGCCTTGGCCACGACCCGTTCGGCATCTGCCGGCTTGCGCACGTCGGCGGTCACGAACAGGGCACCGTCGACCTCCGCCTCGTGCCGGCCGCAGGCGACCACGCGCGCCCCCGCAGCCACGAACGCGGCCACGATGCCGGCCCCGACCCCCCGCGAACCGCCCGTCACCACGACGACGCGCTCGCTGAAGTCGTAGGCCGGCTGCGTCACGGGGGAAACCCTACGGCACCACCCGGGGCGGCCGTGTTGGCCAGGGCGAGCACGCTGGCCTAAGTTCCCACCGGCCTTCTGACGCGGCGTCAGGGGCCTTGACCGAGGAGAATCCGGCCGCCATGCCCATCGACGTGGTCCAGGAGCACGACGGGATCGCCGAGGTGGTGATCGACCACCCACCGGTGAACGCGCTCGACGTGGCGGGCTGGTTCGACCTGGCCGACGCCCTCATCGCCGCCGGCCGGGTGCCCGACAACCGGGTCGTGATCCTGCGGGCGACCGGGCGCGGCTTCTGCGCCGGCGTCGACATCAAGGAGATCAACGCCAAGGGGGACGAGGCCCTGGTCGGCGTGAACCGCGGCTGCGCCGCCGCCTTCGCCGCCGTCTACGACTGCGAGGTGCCGGTCATCGCGGCCGTGCAGGGCTTCTGCCTCGGGGGCGGCATCGGCCTCGCCGGCAACGCCGACATGGTGATCGCGTCGGAGGACGCCACCTTCGGGCTCCCCGAGGTGGACCGCGGCGCGCTCGGCGCCGCCACCCATCTGGCCCGGCTGGTCCCCCAGCACGCGATGCGCAAGATGGTCTACACGGCCAAGCCGATCACGGCGGCCGAGCTGGCGTCCTACGGATCGGTCGCCGCGGTGGTGCCGCCGGACCGCCTCCGGGCGGCCGCGCTCGAGCTGGCCGGCGACATCGCCGCCAAGAGCCCGACGATCATCCGCCGGGCCAAGGAGTCGCTCAACGGGATCGACCCGGTCGACGTGAAGCGCAGCTACCGCTTCGAGCAGGGCTTCACCTACGAGCTCCACGTGCGCGGCGTGGCCGACGAGCAGCGGGCCGCCTTCGTCGAGAAGCGCGACGCCGACACCTCGAAGTGAGCGTGTGATGGCCGACAAGCGCACCACCGTCGACGACATCGTCGGCGAGCTCCGCTCGGGCATGACGATCGGAATCGGCGGCTGGGGCTCCCGGCGCAAGCCCATGGCCGTCGTGCGCGCCATCTGCCGCTCCGACCTGAGCGATCTCACCGTCGTGGCCTACGGCGGACCCGACGTCGGCCTGCTCTGCGCCACCGGCAAGGTGCGCAAGGTGGTGTGCGGCTTCGTCACCCTGGACTCCATCGCGCTCGATCCGCACTGGCGGGCCGCCCGCCAGCACGGCCGGGTCGAGGTGATGGAGGTCGACGAGGGGATGTTCTTCCTCGGGCTGCAGGCGGCGTCGTGGCGCGTGCCCTTCCTGCCCACCCGCGCCGGCCTGGGCTCCGACGTGCTGTCCTTCAACCCGGACCTGCGCCTCGTCCGCTCCCCCTACGGCGCCGGCAGCCCGTATGTCGGCGACCCGGCCGACGCCGACGTCGAGCTCGTCGCCATGCCGGCCCTCCGCCTCGATGCCGCCGTCGTCCACACCAATCGGGCCGACCCCGCCGGCAACGGCCAGGTGCTCGGTCCCGACCCGTTCTTCGACACGCTGTTCCTCGGAGCGGCCGAACGCCGCTTCGTCACCACCGAGCGCATCGTGGCGGACGGCACCCTCGCCGACGGGTCCCACCCGCTCTCGACCGTGCCGATCCACCGCATGCTCACCGACGGCGTGGCGGAGACGCCCGGTGGCGCGCACTTCACCGCCAACCCGCCCGACTACGGGCGTGACGAGGCCTTCCAGAAGGAGTACGCCGCGGCCGCGGCCGAACCTGCCGAGTGGGAGGCCTTCGCCGGCCGCTACGTCCTGGTGGGCGAGGACGAGTACCAGGCCCGCGTACGGGAGCGGCAGGACCGGTGACCGACCCGGTGGCCGACCACGGGGTGACCCGCGCCGAGTTCTGCGTCGTGGCCTGTGCCGACGTGTGGCGCGGCGCCGGCGAAGTCATGGTCAGCCCCTTCGGCACCATCCCCGCCCTCGGCGCCCGGCTGGCCAAGCGCACCTTCGCGCCGGACCTGGTGCTCACCGACGGCGAGGCCGCCCTGATGGTGGGCGCGCCCCCGATCGCCACCCCGCCGGCGGAGCTCGTGCGCGAGGCGGCCATGCCGTATCGCAGCGTCTTCGACGTGGTGTGGTCGGGGCGCCGCCACATCATGATGATGGCGAGCCAGATCGACCGCACGGGCAACCAGAACATCTCGGCCATCGGGCCGCACGACCGGCCCAAGGTGCAGCTCGTCGGGGTGCGCGGCGCCCCCGGCAACTCGGTCAACCACCCCACCAGCTACTGGGTGCCCGACCACAACGCGCGCAGCTTCGTCGAGCAGGTCGACGTCGTCAGCGGCGTCGGCTACGCGCGGGCCGCCGCGGCCGGCGCCGGCGCCACGCGCTTCCACGACGTCCGACAGGTCGTCTCCAACCTGGGCGTGTTCGACTTCGAGACGCCCGACCGCACCATGCGCCTGCACGCGCGCCATCCGGGCGTCAGCGTCGACGACATCGTGGCCGCCACCGGCTTCGCGCTGCGCATCCCCGATGACGCACCCGAGACCCGCCTCCCGACACCCGAGGAGCTCGACCTCATCCGCGTGGTGCTCGACCCCGGCTCGGCCCGCGACCGCGAGGTGCGGAGCTGAGCCCCGACCCCGACCCCGACGCGGGAGCCGCGGGGACGCCGCTGCATCCGGCGCTGCACACCGAGCTGTGCCGGCGGCTCGGCGTGCGCGTCCCTCTCGTGCAGACGGGCATGGGCTGGGTCGCCGGCCCGCGGCTGGTCGCCGCCACCTGTGAGGCGGGAGGCCTGGGCATCCTCGCCTCGGCCACCATGACGCTCGACCAGTTGGCCGAGGCGATCGCCGAGGTGCGCAGCCGGACCTCGGCCCCCTTCGGCGTCAACCTGCGCACCGACGTGGCCGACGTGGCCGAGCGCATCGCGCTGATGATCGAGACCGGCGCCCGGGTGGCCAGCTTCGCCCAGGCCCCCAACCCGGCCCTGGTCACCCGCTGCAAGGAGGCCGGGCTCTTCGTCATGCCCACCGTTGGCGCCCGACGCCACGCCGAGAAGGTGGCCGAGTGGGGCGTCGATGCCGTGATCGCCCAGGGCGCCGAAGGCGGGGGCCACACGGGCACCATCCCCACGACGCTCCTCCTGCCCCAGGTCGTCGCCGCCGTGGGCGACCGCGTCCTGGTGCTGGGCGCGGGCGGCTTCTTCAGCGGGCGCGGCCTGGTCGCCGCCCTGGCCTACGGGGCTGTCGGCGTGGCCATGGGGACGAGGTTCCTCCTCTCGGCCGAGAGCCGGGTGCCCGACGCCGTCAAGCAGCTCTACCTCGGCACGCCGGTGACCGGCACCGTCGTGACCACGAAGGTCGACGGTGCACCGCAGCGGGTGGTGCGCACCGACCTGGTCGAGCACCTGGAGGCGCAGTCGTGGCTCCGCGCCCTGCCGCGCGCGGTGCGCAGCGCCTAC
>Ga0181526_10002946_pt1 | contig 14252 bp, 13 predicted proteins | sample PEATcosm2014_Bin_35_FD_119750 | JGI IMG/M metagenome (GOLD analysis project Ga0181526, IMG submission 119750) | Peatland microbial communities from MTU Mesocosm Facility, Houghton, MI, USA - PEATcosm2014_Bin06_30_metaG | ecosystem: Environmental > Terrestrial > Soil > Wetlands > Peat | place...
CCGGTCCACCACGCCGATCACGCCGTGGGCGCCATGGGTGGTGGCTTCCTCGAGCATGCGCTGGTATGCGCTCCCGTACCCCTGGGCCCACGCGGCTTCCACCCACGGCTGTTCGAGGTTCTGGCCCCAGGAGCGGTGCTCGTTGGACACGAAGCCATGGGGGCAGCGGTAGGTCTCCGAATACGACCCCGCGCTTTGCGGGCCGCCGGTGTAGGGCGAGAGCCCCCGCATGTAGCCCGAGCCCTGTCCGTACCAACCCCACTGCATGACGCAGAAGCCCTGGACGAGCGCGACCGGCTCGAGCCCGAGGTCCAGACAGGCGGCGAAGTCGGGCACAGTCAGGCCGGAGGAGAAGACGGTCGACTCCAGCCGGCGGACGGCGGCCTCGGGCAGGTCGCCCGGAGTCTGCGCTGGTGCTCCGGCCGATCGTTCGGATCCGTCGGATCCGTCGGGTCCGATTGTCATCAGTTGTCGAGCGAGATGATGGTGATCGGCTTGGGCAGCGTGACCTCCCCGCCGGTCTTGGTGACCGCCGTGCCGAGCGCCAGGAACTCAATGGTGTGCGAGCCCCACTGGTGCGACTTCTCCTCCAGGCGGACGCCGACGATCCCGCTGGCCTTGAGAACGCCTGCCTCGTCCTGCATACGCGTCATGGCGAGCTCCCTCGCTTCGTAGAGCGCCTGGGTGAAGTTGGGCAGCTCCACGTTCTGCCCCATGGAGCCGAGCGCCTGAGTCAGCTTGCGGTGCGCGATGTGGAACACGCACGTGCCCATGACGAGCGCCTGCGGGACGTGGCCGGTCTGCATCAGGGTCCAGAAGTCCTGCCCGGACAGGTCGGAGGTGAAGGGCTTACCGAGCGCGTTGCGGTACGACGTCCCGTCCTCCGCCTTGACCGCCGTCCCGAAGGCGATGAACTCGGCCGAGTCGTTGCCCCACTCGTAGTAGTTCACGTCGAGACGTACGCCGACGACGCCGTCCGCCCCCAACTGTTCGGCCTCCTCCTCCATGCGGTTCATGGCGAGCTCCCGGGCCGTGTACATCGCCTCGGTGAGCTTGCTCAGCTCCTGGCTCTCGCCCCACTTCCGCGTCTGGATCCCGATGTGGTAGATCGACGAGCCCATCACGAAGCCCAGCGGGTGGAAGCCGGCCTCTTTGACCAGGAGGAACTCGTTCACCGAGAGGTCGGACGTGAAGAGCCCGTGCTCCAGTTCCTCCAGCCGGTGCGCGGCGTCCTTGGGAAGGTCGTGCGCCAACGGTTCCGGCGGCACCTCCGGCTGCTCGGTCACGATTGCCCTCCGATCACGATGTTCTCCAGTGCGAGACGCGTCTGCTCGCTGTGGGCGGCCTCCGACTGCAAGGTGGCAAGCAGCCGGGTGAGCCAGACGTCCATGCCGACCTGCTCGCTGCGGATGCGAATGCCCCCCGAGGAGTGGCCGATGCTGCACCGCACCGAGGCACCTTCGACGATCGCCTCGAGGGTGTCGTCGCCCAACGTGATCCGCACCGACTTGATCTCGTCGGACTTGCGGAAGCGCCCGGCGCGCTCCACCACGATCCGGTCGCCCAGCACGTCGGCGAGCTGGGCGACCAGGAGCTTGAGCATGATGCGCAGATCCGTGCTGTTCGACGCCAGCTGCGAGACCGCCATGCTCAGGTCGAAGGCGGCATCACCGGCGCGCTCGCCCGAGGCCGAGCTCAGCCCGGTCCCCGTGTCCTCAACTGGCGAGCCGGCTGGCTCCATCGACATTGGCCGCATCGTACCGCCACCTCCCCGGACCGGGTCGGGCGCCCCGGGGCCGGGGGTACCCGATCGACCGGGCGTCACGCCGAGCGCGGCTCGCAGATCACGACGGGGATGTCCCGGCCGGACTTCTCCTGGTAGCTGGCATAGTTCTTGTAGGTGGCCACGATGTCGGGCCACAGTGCCGCCTTCTCCTCGGGTGACGCCGTCCGGGCCCGCATCTTGCGGGTCTCGCCGTTCATGGTGACCTCCACGTCGGGGTTGGCGCTGAGGTTGAGATACCACTGCGGGTCTCGCTCGTCGCCCCCCTTCGAAGCCACCAGGACGACCCGGTGCTCGTCGTGAACGGGCGAGGCCAGCATGCTCGAGCGCGGCAGACCGGACTTGCGCCCGATGGTGTGCAATTCGACCCCGGGCATGCCGAACAGGTCGCGGGGCCACCGGCCCCCGGTCACCTTCAACGCGGTCTTGTGCACGAGGTTCAAGGCCTTGAACCCGACATCGGCGGTGGACTTGCGGAGCTCGGTCATGGTGGTCCCTTCGTCGATCCCTGCGGTTGCGTGGCGATGTGCGTGTCGCGCCCCGTCCGGTTGAACCTATCGAGATCGGGCGCTGAGTCCAATCCCCCTGGCGCTTGGGATCCGCCGCCGGCGCCTTCAAGTCGCCGGCCGGCTTCGATAACATGGCCGCGGTTGGGGGCGCAACGTTGGCAAGCCAGATCCGACGACAAGCCACATCCGACAAGGAGGACGTGTCTCCCTCACCCCTCACCGCCCGGCGAAGCCGTACGGTCCGCTGCCCGACCATCCTGGCGCTGCTCGGCGCGCTGGTGGCCGTCCTGGGCACCGCGTCGTTCGGCGTCGTCGGCGCGCCGGCGGCCAGCGCGGACAACTGGGCTCCCGTGCACCCGGGAGACTTTCCCGACCCCAGCATCCTCTACTTCCAGGGGGTGTACTACGGATTCGCCACGCAGAACTTCGCGCCACCGAGCCAGACCATCAACATCCAGGTGTCGACGTCGACCGACGGGGTCGACTGGACCCAGCTGAACGGTGTGGATGCCCTGCCGTCGGTCGGCTCGTGGGCCGTGCCTGGAGAAACGTGGGCGCCGAGCGTCGCCTACGACAGCACGGACCACGACTTCGTCATGTACTACACCGCCACGGAGGCCTCGGTGCCCGGCGACCAGTGCATCGGAATGGCCACCTCCGCGCTCCCGACCGGTCCGTACCAGGACACCTCGTCCGCACCCGTCGTCTGTCAGGACGGCGGTGACGGGTCAATGATCGTCGGCAGTTGGGGCGGCAGCATCGACCCGGACATCTTCACGGATCTGTCGGGGAACTCCTGGTTGATCTGGAAGAGCGACGGCAACCACCTCACCTCGTCGATGAGCACCCTCATCTGGTCCGTGCCGCTCGGGCCGCACCTGACGCCATCGAGCACGCAACCCAAGGAGCTGCTGCAAGACGACGAGCAGTGGCAGAGCGGCATCATCGAGGGTCCGGACATGTACGAGACGCAGACGGTGACCGGCAGCGGGAACACAGCCACCACGACCGACAACTACTACCTCTTCTACGCCGGGAGTGACGAGGGGACGTCCACCTACGGCATCGGGTGGGCCAGCTGTCCCAACGGCCCCTACTCCGACACCCTGTGCAATGACCGGTCCGCCCTCGGGCCCCTCCTCGGCTCGGACACCGGCATGTCCGGCCCCGGCGGCCCCGACGTCTTCACGCTGCCGCCCCCCGCTGGTCAGCAGACGGGGGGACAGCTGGTCATGGCCTTTGCCGCCTGGCAGGGAAGCACGATCGGCTATCTCACCTGCGGCATCCGGCCCATGTACCTGGCCGACCTGAACCTCGGCCCGGACAATGACGGCACGCCCATCCTCTCCCCGTACGATCCCGGCGCCGCCCCCGCCGACAGTCCGACCTGCCCCGTGCCGCCGCAGCCCCCGCCTGGATACTGGCAAGTCGCCGCCGACGGCGGCGTCTTCACCTTCGGCTCCGCGGGCTTCTACGGCTCGACCGGGTCCTTGAAGCTGAACAAGCCCGTCGTCGGCATGGCACCGACCCCTGACCACCGCGGGTACTGGCTGGTCGCGAGCGACGGCGGTGTGTTCGCCTTCGGGGACGCCGGCTTCTTCGGCTCGACGGGGTCCATCAAGCTGAACAAGCCGATCGTGGCCATGATCCCGACTCTGAACGGTGGCGGCTACTGGCTCATTGCCAGCGACGGCGGTGTGTTCGCCTTTGGGGACGCGCCCTTCTACGGCTCGACGGGTGGTGCCCCGCCGCCCTACCCGATCACGGCGGCGGCGCCGAGCTTCCTCGGGGGCGGCTATTGGCTCGTCGACTCCAACGGCCAGGTGTTCAGCTATGGCAACGCGCCGTTCGAGGGCCAACCGTTCTTCGCCCCGGGTGGGTACCGCATCACGGGCATGGCCGGGACCCACGACTCGAGCGGGTACTGGCTCGCCAGCGCGAACGGCAACGTGGCCGACTTCGGCAACGCGGCCCCGTACGGCTCCATGATGGGCGCCAACCTGAACGCACCGGTCGTCGGCATGGCCGCCACGAGCAACGCAGCTGGATACTGGCTGCAGGGTGCCGACGGCGGCATCTTCACGTTCGGCAACGCGCCGTTCCTCGGATCGATGGGCGGCCACCCGCTCAACGCACCCATGGTCGGGATCGCGTCGGTCTGAGCCGGCCGGGCCCCGATAGGGGCTCTCAGCGCAGTTGCGGAGAGAGCCCCGGCGTCGGTCGGGCCGCCAACCGCTCGACCCACCTCCGCCGGAGGCTCCTCCGCGTCCCGGCCACCCGGAGCATCGCGGCCACCACGCAACCTGCGGACCTGCCCGCGGTCGCCACGATGACAGTCCTTTCGACCTGTTCGACCAGGCTTTCGACCCGGGCTCGACCCGGGCTCGCCGTCGGCTCGACCGACGACGGGCCCGAGAGTCATACGGGACGGGGCCGAGACGAGATTGCGGCCTATCCTGTGCACGGCGCAGCCCCCGGTCACGAGGACGGGACCACGGGGTCGGCACGATTCCCTGACGGGGGGGTCGGCGCCGAGGGAGGGCAGTCTCATGACAGGCAGCACCGGCGGATTCGAACTGCGGGGCATCAACCACCTTGCGCTCGTCTGCCGCGACATGGAGCGGACGGTCGACTTCTACACCAACGTGCTCGGCATGCCGCTCGTCAAGACGATCGAGCTGCCGGCCGGCATGGGACAGCACTTCTTCTTCGACTGCGGCGGCGGAGACTGCCTCGCCTTCTTCTGGTTCCCCAACGCGCCCGACGGGGTCCCCGGCATCAGCGCGCCGGCGGCGCGCCCGGACCAGGGCGACCTGACGAGCGCCATCGGCTCCATGAACCACGTCGCCTTCGACGTGCCACCCGAGAAGATCGAGGAGTATCGCGACCGTCTCCTGGCCGCCGGCATCGATTGCACCGAAATCGCCAACCACGACGATTCCGAGTGGGGCATCAGCGACGCCATGCACTCAGGCGTCTACGTCCGCAGCATCTACTTCCAGGACCCCGACGGGATCCTCCTGGAGTTCGCCTGCTGGATGCGCCGGTTCAGCCTCACCGACGTCTCCCACACCCCCGCCCGCTCCATCGATGCCAACATGGCAGCGGAGCCCGAGCTGCCGAGCGAGCCCACCCGCGTCTGAGGCTCCCCGCCCAGCGACCCACACTTCCCATGCCCCGACTCCGCCAGGTCCCCAAGGACGAAGCCACCGCGCCCATCGTCACCACCATGTACGAGTGGCTCTTCGAAGGCCGCGACCCCGTCGCCGAACCGGGACGCTGGGACGGCACCACCGGCGACTGGTGGACCGTGTTCGCCCTCAGTCCCGACATCCTCGACCACTGCGTCAAGGGCTTCGGCCTCTACCAGTCGCCCACCCGGGTCCTCGACCCGAAGCTGCGTGAGCTCGGCCAGATCCGCGCCGGATGGGCGGCCGGCAGCCGGTTCGTCTTCAGCCAGCACGCCAAGTCGATGCGCGAGCTCGAGATGCCCGAGGAGAAGATCGCCCACATCCCCGCGTGGAGCGTCGCTCCCGAGGGCACGTACGACGTCGCGGAGCGCGCCGTCCTCGCCTACACCGACGCCCTCGTCTACGACCACGGCCGCGTCCCCGACGAGCTCTTCGCCGCGCTGCAGCACCACCTCGACGATGTCGCGATCCTCGAGCTCACCTACATCACCACGCTCTACTTCCAGCACGCGGTCATGTCGAAGGCACTCCGCACGGAGTTCGACGACCGCGACGATCCCGTCGTCGAGGTGCCCGGTCCTCCGGGTGCCTCCGCCATGCGTCCGGGAACGACCCGGTGACGGCGGCCCACGTCGTTCCGCCGGACGACGAAGCACGGCACGCCCCCGACGCGGAGGACCTCTGGAACGAGTCGTACTACTGCGACTTCGTCAACGCCGACGGCTCGCTCGGCGGCTGGCTCCGGCTCGGCCTGTACCCCAACCGGGAGGTCGCATGGTGGACGACGTGGATCGTGCGCCCCGGCCGCCCCGGCATCGCCTCGGTCAACTACGAGATGCCGGTTCCCCCGGAAGACGGCCTCGTCAGCGAGAGCCGGGACGGCGAGCGCGTCGAGATCGACCTGCTGCGCCCACTCGAGGAGTTCCGCCTGGCCGCCTCGCACCTCATGGGCAAGGAGTTCCCCAACCCCGAGGACGCCTACACCGACACCCACTGGCAACCCCTGCTCCTCGACGTCGACCTGACCTGGACGACCGACGGCGTCCCCTATCACTACGACCTCACGACGCGTTACGAGATCCCGTGCCTCGTCACGGGCACCGTCACCGTCGACGGCGAGACCTTCACCGTCGACGGACACGGGCAGCGGGACCACTCGTGGGGCGTGCGGGACTGGTGGGCCTTTGGATGGTGCTGGTGCTCCATGCGCCTCGACGACGGCACGCGGGTCCATCTGGCCGACATCCGGATGGGGATCCCGGGCGTGCCCGTCTTCTTCGGATACATCCAGACGCCGGGCGAGGTCCACCCCGCCTCGGCCCTGTCGGTCACCGAGAACACGGGTGCGCACGGCTTCCCGTCCACGGCGCGCATAGAGATCGCCGCCGGACCCGACCACGACATCGGGCTCGATGTCACCCCCGTGGCCTTCGGGCCGGTGCTCCTGCGCAACGACGACGGCCGGACGAGCCGTTTCCCCCGGGCCATGGTGACCTGCCGGACCGACGACAGCCGGTCCGGGTCCGGCTGGATCGAGTGGAACCAACCCGACCCCGCCCCGTAGCTCGGCGGCAGGTCATCCCCGGTGTGACCTTCGCTCCGATGGCGTCGTCGACGACACAGCGGGCGAGGTCGGTGCGCTCGTCTACAGCCACCTCGTCAAGGCGGTCGCGCTGACGGTCCCGCCGAATGCCATCAACCTCTCCTGAAACCGATCCGGATTACTTCAAGAGGTCGCCGAGGATCTTGGCCCCCCCGATGCCGGCCGCGGCGCCCTCCGCTCCTCGGTGGTCGTCGCGGTCGGGCATGTACTCGCCGATGACGCCGGCCAGGATCGGCAACGGCATCGACTGCAGCCAGATCCGGCCTGGACCCGTCAGCAGGGCGAAGTGGTGCCCGTCGGCACCCATGTAGCGGTTGGCCAATCCGGGGACCTTCTGCACCGAGAACGTGACCGAGGCCTGGAAGAGGCCGGCGTGTCCGGGGTGCACCCGCATCGTCTGCCCGGCCGCCAGGTCGTAGACGATCACCTCGCCCGACAGGTCGATGAATGCACGTCCGGTACCGCCGACCTTCTGGAGGATGAAGCCCTCGCCGCCGAAGATCCCGCCGCGGAACGACTGCTGGAAGCCCATCGACAGCTCGATCCCCGGCGTCGCCGCCATGAACCCGTGACGGTGCACCATGAATTCGTTCCCCGGCGCGACGTCGATCGGCAGGATGTGACCGGGGAACTTCGAGGCGAAGGCGATGGAGCCGGCGCCGCCCTGGGCGGTGTAGGTGGTCATCATGAAGCTGGCACCCGAGACGGCACGCTTGACCGCGCCCATGATCCCCTTGCCGCCCATGCCGCCACCGGTGTTGGTGGCCATCTGGACGGCGTCGGACATCCAGCTGAACTCGCCGGCCTCGGACACGACCGACTCGCCGTCCGCGAGCGAGAGCTCGAGCACCGGCATCGTCGTTCCGTGGATCGTCTCTTCCATGGTTGGCCTCCTCGACTCCTCGACTCCTCGACTCGAACTCAAATCATGGTCTCTTCGGGTCCCGATGTCCCGGATGTCCCGGGTCCCCGGGCGCTTACGTGGCGGCGGCCCCGCCCGGCAGTTCGGCGTCCCCCGAGCGTACGTCCTGGCCGGGTCCGTGCGCTCCCGTGACGAGTCGCTCCGCGAGCGACACCTCGACGAGGCCAAGGGCGACTCCGAAGACGAGGCCCATGGCGAAGTTGGTGAGGAAGACGAGGAAGACCCGCTCGTGCGGCACCAGGTCCCTGATCAAGACAACTACCTCGTGCTCCACGGCCAGCGGGATGGTGACCATGACGAACACGAGCCAGAAATGAGGCCACACAACGCGGACCGAACGCCGGAAGGCCTGGGGCACCGAGCAGTCGAGCAGGTTGATCAGCGGCCCCACCAGGGCGCACAGCGTCCCCACGATCAGCCCGGGGATGACGAGGAACAGCGCCGCCCCCGCCGTCACCACGAGGAGGATGGCCTCGGCGATCAGCAGGCGGAGCCAGGGCAGCGTCGCCAGCACCTGCCCGACGGGTTGCGGGTTCTGATTGCGCTCGACGGCGCCCACGAGGCGCTCGAGCATGCCGCTGTAGAAGGTGAGCCCGAGCGTCGACGCGCTGAAGATGACGGCGGTGGTCACCGACTCCAGGCCGAGGTGGTCGGTGGAGATCTCGGTGAACCACGTGCTCTGGAACGCATCGAGGCCGAAGATCACGAGGGCGGGGACGAGCACCCGGGCGGGCTCGAGCCGGCCCGTCCGCTGCGCCATGGAGAGCAGCTCGATGGGGTGCAGCGGGTGGCGGGTCAGCGGCGTCTGGCGGGGGTGGCGCCGGTACCGGAGGTGACGGCGGCGCAGATAGGTCTGATCCCCGGAAGCGGCGGCGCCCCCGGGCCGGAGCGGCGGCTCCGGCAGCGGCTTCAGCAGATCCGCCGGCTCGTCGTCCCGCCCGCTCACGCCGGCAGCTGCCCGTCGCCGACGAAGTCGAAGAGCTTGAACGCCGGGTCGAAGGCGCCGGGCGGCGGCTCGACCTCGAGACGGTGCCGACCCACCGACAGGATGTACCCGTCGGGCGCCTCGAAGGCGACCTCCCCGAACCCGGCGGCGGCGAAGTCGGCCCGGATGGCGGGCGTGCCGTCTGGCGGACGCCGGTGCCGGGTCCAGATCACCTGCGAGCCCTGCCGGCAGAACCCCGGGAGCGCCTGGATGGTGCGCGTGATGTCGCCCCGACTGATGTTCCCGAACACGCCGCACACGAGCACGAGGTCGGCGGGCACCCCGTCCCCGTACCACCGGCACAGGGACGCGTCGCCCTCGACGATGCGGACTTGATCGGCCACCCCGGCCGCCGCCGCACGGTCACGGGCGAAGGACACGAGCGCCGGATCGAGCTCGACCAGCAGCGCCGAGACGTCGGCACCCCTTGGATGGGTCGAGACGACGTCGATCACGTCACGACCCTGCCCGGCGCACAGGCTCACCACCCGGATGGGCCCTGGATGGGGCGCAGGCACGCCATCGAGGACGTCGCGCACCATGGATTGGACCAACCGCAACCGCAGGGACAACGGCGACGCGGGATCCTCGTAGGACTCGTGCCAGCGCACCCAGTGCGAATCCGCGTCGGAGCCGGACGCCCCCTCGGTGCCCGCCGCTTCCTCTGGATGGTCCCCGGGGGCCATGACGACCCATCGTAGGGTGGGCCACGTGACCGCCCCATCCAGAGTCACCGCGTGATCAAGTACCTGGGATCCAAGCGCCGCCTCGTCCCGGTGCTGACCGAGATCTGCCGCGCCTCGGGCGCCCGCACCGCGCTCGACCTCTTCACCGGCACCACCCGCGTCGCCCAGGCCTTCAAGGCGCAGGGCACCCACGTGACCGCCGTCGACAGCGCTCGATACGCCCACGCCTTCGCCCGCACCTACATCGAGACGGACGCCACCGCCACCGACGTTGACGCCCTCAGCACGGCCGTCACCCATCTGAACGGTCTCCCCGGCAAGGCGGGCTACGTCACCGAGCAGTTCAGCCGTCAGGCCCGCTTCTTCCAGCCGCACAACGCCGCTCGGATAGATGCCGTGCGGGATGCCATCGACTCGGAGTATGCGGGGTCACCCCTGTTCCCCCTCCTGTTGACGTCCCTCATCGAGGCGGCGGACCGGGTGGATTCCACGACCGGGGTGCAGATGGCGTACGTGAAGCAGTGGGCGGCGCGGTCGTTCAATCCCCTGGAGCTTCGAGTGCCCGAGCTACTGGCGGGGCCGGGCCACGCCATCCAGGGCGATGCGGTGGCACTGGCCGGGTCGCCGGCGCTCGGGCACGTCGACCTGGCGTACCTGGATCCGCCGTACAACCAGCACAGGTATTTCACCAACTACCACGTGTGGGAGACGCTGGTGGCCTGGGACGCGCCCGAGGCCTATGGCGTGGCCCGCAAGCGGGTGGACGCCCGCGACCCGTCCACGCACTCGGTGTTCAACTCGAAGCGCACCATGCCGGCCGCCCTGGCGTCGGTGGTCCAATCCGTGGATTGTGACCTGCTCGTCCTGTCCTACAACAACGAGTCCTGGCTGGGATTGGACGAGCTGGAGGCGATGTGCGCAGTCGTCCGGCCTCCATCCGGAGATCGTGGTGGAGGCGGCGGTGCTGCACGGGAGCGGGAGGTGGCGACGCTCGCCTTCGACTCGGCTCGCTACGTAGGGGCCCGGATCGGCATCTTCAACCCATCCGGGGACAAGGTCGGCCGGGTCGGCCACCTCTCCAACCAGGAGTTGCTGGTCATCGCGGGAGAGGCGGCCCTGGTGCGGTCCGTGGTCGAGGCGGTGGGCTCACCTGCCGGGGCTGCGGCCGGGGCTGCGGCCGGGGCTGCGGCCGGGGCCGCGGCCGCGACTTCGGCCATGGTCGCCCCATCCATGGTGGATCGGCTACAAAAGGCAACGTGAGCAAGCACGATCACGGTGGTCACGGCGGCCACCCTGATGAAGGCTCCGCCGGTCACGGGGGTCACCGCGGCCACGACAGCCACGGCGCGAGCCAAGCCGACGGCGGCGGTGGCGCCCGCGTCGGCACCTCGGCCGTCGACACCGATGACGGCGCCAGCAACGACAGCAGCAACGACAGCAACGGGGAGCGCGGCGGCGAGATGCTCCCAGCGGACTTCCCGCGGCTCGACGACTCAGACCTCTCACGCAGGCTCTCCAAGGATGAGGAGAGCAAGCGTCTCGGCCGGGCGCAGCGCCGGCTGCTGCACCTTCGGCTCATCAACGGCGGACAGCTCAGTCAGGGGAAGCTCGGCCCTCCCGTGTGCGTCGTGTTCGAGGGTTGGGACGCCGCCGGCAAGGGCGGCGCGATCAAGAGGCTGGTCGAGCCGCTCGACCCCCGCCACGTCCACGTGGCCCCGTTCGCCGCGCCGACACCCGACGAGCTGCGCCATCACTTCCTCTGGCGGTTCTGGCCGCCCCTGCCCGGATGGGGCGGCATGACGATCTTCGACCGCAGTTGGTACGGGCGGGTTCTCGTCGAGCGAGTCGAGAACCTGGCCACCGAGGTGCAGTGGCGCCGCGCCTATCAGGAGATCAACGACTTCGAGCACACCCTGGCCGAAGAGGGAATGATCGTGATCAAGCTCTGGATGCACATGTCGCACGAGGAGCAGTTGCGCCGTTTCGTCCGCCGCCGCGACGATGCGTTGAAGTCGTGGAAGCTCACCGACGAGGACTGGCGCAACCGCGAGAGGCGCGGGGAGTACGACGAGGCCGTGTCCGACATGTTGCGCCTCACGAACGGACCGCTCGCTCCGTGGGACGTGGTCTCGTCGGAGAACAAGCGGAACGGTCGGGTGGAGGTGATCGAGACGGTGATCCGGCGCATGGAGGAGGGCATGGCGCGCTGGGGTGTCCCCGTGCCGCCCCACGACGCCGCCGAGGAGAAGACGGAGCTGGCGCTGGTTTTCGACGACGCGGAGTTCCAGCCCGATCCGGACGCACTGTCGAATGGCGCAGCCGGTTCGGGCACGGGCTCCGACGGCGACGCCGACGCCGACGCCGGATCGCACGCCGAAGAGCGGCTCCAGGCGTGAGCCCCGCAGCCGCAGCCGCAGCCGCCGCCAGGCCCGGGATCACGATCCCCTTCGACGGGATCCCGCTCCACGCCCACCGCGAATGGTTCGCCCGCCTCCGTGAGCTCGGTTACACGGACCTGTGGTCGGCCGAAGTCGACGGCGCCGACGGGTTCACTCCCCTCGCCCTGGCCGCCGCATGGGAGCCGGAGCTGAACCTCGGCGTGGCCATCACCCCGGCGTACACCCGCGGTCCCGCATTGCTGGCCCAGAGCCTGGCCTCCATGGCCGACGCCGCCCCCGGCCGCTTCGCCTGCGGGCTGGGTGCCTCCTCCGAGGTCATCGTCGCCAACTGGAACGGCATGGCCTTCGAGAACCAGTTCCGGCGCATGCGCGACACGCTGCACTTCCTCCGCATGGCCTTCAACGGCGAGAAGGTCACCGAGGAGTTCGACACGTTCCGCGTCAAGGGGTTCCGCCTCGCCCGGATCCCCGAGCAGCTCCCCCCCATCTACCTGGCGGCGCTGCGCCCCGGCATGCTGCACCTGGCCGGTCGGGAGGCCGACGGGGCGATCCTCAACTGGCTCAGCGCCGAGGACGTGGCCACCTCGGTGGCGGAGGTCGAGAAGGCGGCCGAGGGGGCGCCCCGCGAGATCGTGGCCCGCATCTTCGTCATCGTGACCGAGGACGCCGGCGTGGCACGGACGATCGGGCGGCGGATGATCACCGCCTATCTGAACGTCAACGCCTACGCCGAGTTCCACCGCTGGCTCGGCCGGGGCCCCGCGCTCCAGCCGATGTGGGACGCCTGGGCCGCCGGCGACCGCAAGGGGGCCCTCGAGGCCATCCCCGACGAGGTGGTCGACGAGCTCGTGGTGCACGGCTCGGTCTCCGAGTGCCGGGCGCACGTGCAGCGATACGTGGACCACGGCGTCACCATCCCCGCACCCATGGTGATTCCCGTCGGCGTCGACCTGGCGGAGGCGGTCGCCGGACTGTCACCGTCGGCTGGATAGGACCAAGCCGGCAACAGGCACCAATCCAGCGATCGGAAGAGACGGAACACGCGGACAGGGGGGAGGAGCGGCCATGACAGAGATCGACTTCCGCACCACCTCGCTCGCCGAGCTCGCCCGCTCGGTGCGTTCGAAGGAGGTCAGCGCACAGGAGCTGACCCAGGCCGCCCTGGATCGGATCCAGAGGCTCGACCCGCTGTACCGCGCCTTTGTCGCCGTCGACGCCGAGCGGGCTCTGGATGAGGCCGCCGCAATCGACACCCGGATCGCCGACGGCGGCGACCCCGGCCCCCTGGCCGGGATCCCGCTAGGCGTCAAGGACCTCCAGAGAGCCATCGGCTACACCACTACCTATGGATCGGCGCTCCACGCCGACGACCCGCCGGCGACCGCCGACGACCCCTTCGTCGCCCGGATGCGGGCGGCCGGATGCGTCATCGTCGGCAAGACGAACACCCCCGAGTTCGGCTGGATGGGGAACACGACCAACACCATCTTCGGCCCCTCGCTGAACCCGTTCGACACATCCAGGGGCCCCGGCGGGTCCTCGGGCGGCGCGGCGGCGGCGCTGGCCGCGGGCATGGTCCCCCTCGCCACCGGATCCGACGGCGGCGGCTCCATCCGGATCCCGTCGGCCTGCTGCGGCCTCTCGGGCATGAAGCCCAGCCTCGGCCGCGTCCCCGCCGGCGGCCCGACCCCACCCGGCTGGATGGACCTCTCGACCAACGGCCCCATGGCCCGGCGCATCGCCGACGTCGCCCGCGCCCTCGACGTCGCCGTAGGCCCCGACCCCACCGACCTGCGCGCCCTCCCCCGCCCCGAAGCCTCGTGGCTCGCGGCGCTCGACGATCCCCACGTGCCCGTCCGCATCGCCTACGCGCCGACGCTCGGCTACGCCACCGTGGACGCCGAGGTGGCGGCCGCCTGCGAGCGGGCCGTCGGCGTGCTCGAGTCGCTGGGCGCCGACGTCGTCGTGCTGGAGTCCGTCTTCGACGCCGACCCCGTCGGTGATTTCCTCACCTTGACGGGGGCCTGCACCTTGCGCACCCTGCGACCGCTGATGGGCCACCCGAGATGGGAGGAGGTCCATCCGGTCCTGCGCTACCTGCTCGATGCGGCGCAGTCGACCACGGCCGAGCAGCTGCTGAAGATCTTCGACCGCTTCCACCTCATGAACCTCCG
>Ga0181526_10002950_pt1 | contig 14241 bp, 17 predicted proteins | sample PEATcosm2014_Bin_35_FD_119750 | JGI IMG/M metagenome (GOLD analysis project Ga0181526, IMG submission 119750) | Peatland microbial communities from MTU Mesocosm Facility, Houghton, MI, USA - PEATcosm2014_Bin06_30_metaG | ecosystem: Environmental > Terrestrial > Soil > Wetlands > Peat | place...
AGCCGGCTTCGGCGATCAGGTAGCCCACATCGTCGAGGGCGTCACCAAGATCGACAAAATTCAGTTTGCCAATCGCGAAGACCGTCAAGCCGAAAACGTCCGCAAGATGCTCTTGGCAATGGTCTCCGATGTGCGCGTCGTGCTCATCAAGCTCGCTGACCGGCTCCACAATATGCGCACCCTCGAGCACCTGAAGCCCGAGCGTCAAGAGGCCATCGCCCGCGAGACCCTCGACATCTATGCGCCGCTCGCACATCGCCTCGGTATGGGCAAAGTCCGCGGCGAACTCGAAGATCTCGCTTTCCGCTACACTGACCCTCTCGGCTACGAGCAGCTGTCGGAGGCCGTCGAAACCCGCCGCATCGAAGGCGAACAGTTCCTGCGCGGCGTCGAAGACACGCTGGCCGAGCAGCTCCGCGAAAACAATATTCAGGCGCGTGTTGAATGGCGCATCAAGCGCCTCTACTCCATCTATCAGAAGCTGCAACGCTCCAAAATCTCGTTCGATCAAGTCTACGATCTGCTGGCAGTTCGGGTCATCACCGAAGATGTGGCCTCCTGTTATGCGGTCTTCGGTCTCATTCACACGCTGTGGCGTCCCGTGCCTGGCCGCATCAAAGACTTCATCGCCATCCCTCGCGCCAACCGCTACCAATCCCTCCATACCACCGTGATCGGCGAAGGCGGCCATCAATTCGAAGTGCAGATTCGCACTGAAGAGATGCATCGCATTGCCGAAGAAGGCATCGCTGCGCACTGGAAGTACAAGGCCGCCGGAGAAGGCGTCACATCACGCGACGAAGAGCGTCTCAACTGGATTCGCCAGCTCGTCGAGTGGCAGAAGGAGATGACCGACCCCAACGAGTTCCTCTCCAGCCTGAAGATGGACCTTTATCCCGATGAGGTCTACACCTTCACGCCCAAGGGAAAAGTCGTTGTGGTTCCGGCTGACGGCACACCCATCGATTTCGCGTACACGATCCACACCGAAGTCGGCCACACCTGCGTCGGCGCCAAGGTCAACGGTCGCATGGTCCCGCTGCGCACCAAGCTGCGTACCGGCGACATCGTCGAGATCGTCACCCAGAAAGACCACAAGCCCAGCCGCGATTGGCTGACTTACGTCAAGAGTCCGCGCGCGCGTAACAAGATCAAGCATTGGCTCAACGAAGATCAACGGCGCCGCGCCGTCGAGATCGGCCGCAAGCTCCTCGAGCGCGAAGCCCGCAAACACAAGGTGCCCTTGGCGCAGATTTCGGACCAGGATCTGGGCCGCATCGCCGGCGAATATGGCGTCGCCACCGCGGCAGACTTGCTCGCGACACTCGGGCAGGGCAAACACTCCGCGCATCAGGTGCTGAACAAGCTGGCGCCGGGCTACTCCGCCCAGCCCGAACCGGACACGCCCACCGAGACTAAACCGGGTTCGCCCGGCGAAGCGCCCATGTCCGATGCGGTGCGCAAGCTGCATCTCACCGGTTCGGACTCACTCCAGGTCGAAGGCCAGAACGATTTGCTCGTGTATCGCGCGCGCTGTTGTAATCCGATTCGCGGCGAAGAGATTGTCGGTTACGTCACTCGAGGTAAAGGCGTCGCGGTCCATGCTCGCGGTTGTCCCAATGTACAGAACCTGCTCTACGAGAGCGACCGCCGCATTAATGTCGAATGGGCACGCGTAGGCGACGACGGCGTTGGCCGGGCGCAGCGGTATCCGGTCAAAATCACGATCTACTGCCACGACCGCACCGGCATGTTGAAAGAGCTTACCGCCGTGATCTCCGACGACGACACCAACATCCGCAACATCGACATTCGTCACGACGACGATGGTGAGGCCATCATCGAATTCATCGTCGAAGCGGAAGACGTGCGCCACCTGAACCGCATGGTTCTCGCTCTTCGCCGGGTCAACGGCGTCCGCGATGTCCAGCGCACCCAAAAGATATAGGAACCCTACCAGGCTGTTCTATGGGCGCTCTGCTCACAGTCATCGTCATTGCCGTTTTGCTTGCAGCCGCAGCTCTTCAATTGCGAGGACGCCGTCGTGTGGCCTGTTGGCTGCTCGCCGTCTTCCCCGGCTTCGCCTGCATCGCCTATCTGCGCGATCTCGCCCAGGGCGCACAGCGCATTGGGCTCGCCGCCTTCCAGAGCGATCGAAAGCAATTCGGCGCGACTCTCATCCTGTTGGCCATCGGCATCGTTGCAGCGCTGCGCCCACAGTGGCGCTGGCTCTTCTGGCTGGAGTGGATCTTCAACGCCATCGCCTGCGGCGTCCTCGTCTATCTCGTCTTCTTCTGGAAGGTCTTCAGCTAAGCTTGAGTCAGGTATGAGCACGTCTTCATCCGATCGCGATTCAGTCCTCGATAGCGTCCACGTACTCGACGGCGGCCTGGCCTCCGAACTCGAATATCTCGGCGCCAAAATCGATGGCCCGCTTTGGTCGGCTCACGTCCTCGAGGAAGCTCCCGACAAGATTCTCGCCGTCCATCGTGCGTACATCGCCGCTGGAGCACAGTGCATCGAAACTGCCAGCTATCAAGTGTCGCGCATGGGCTACGTCGAAGTCGGCCTCGCTCCTGAGCGCGCGGACTCAGCACTCGTCAAGGCCCTCGCGCTTGCCCGCACAGCTGTCGCCGAAGTCACAGACAGGCACGTTCAGATCGCCGTCTCTCTCGGATCCTATGGCGCGGCACTCCACAACGGCGCGGAGTATCACGGCAACTACGATTGCTCGCGCGCAGAACTTGTCGGCTTCCACGCCGCCCGCATCGAAGTGCTTGCAGGGATCATAGGGCGAGAAGCCCTCGCATTCGAAACGCTGCCCTCACTCGATGAAGCCCGTGCTATCGGTGAAGCCCTTGCTCTGTGGCCTCATCTCCGCGCATGGTTCAGTTTCACCTGCCGCGATGCGCAGCACGTAGCTCACGGCGAGAGGCTGCGCGACTGCGCATCTTATCTTTCGACGCTCCCGCAAACCATCGCCATCGGCGTCAACTGCACACAGCCCTCGCTCATAGTGGGGCTGATCGGAGAGATTCGCGCAGCCTCGAGCAAGCCCATCATGGTCTATCCCAACTCCGGCGAAGGCTGGGACGCACAAAAGCGCTGCTGGACCGGAATCAGCGACCCGGAAGCCTACGGAGCAAAAGCCACCGAGTGGTTCGCAGCCGGCGCACAGATCGTCGGCGGATGCTGCCGCACCCGGCCTGCTCACATCTGCGAGGTCGCTGAAGCCGCAGCCCGCATTCGCATTTAGATTCCCGGCATCCAGCAGCCGGGCGTGGACTTCGCAATCGCGATCTCGTCTTCGTTCATGTCGACGCCCACATCTCCAAACAGCGGCGTGCTCAGGTACCGCTCGCCGGTGTCGGGCAGCATGGCCAAAATCGTCGAGCCTTTCGGAGCCAGCGCGGCAATCTTCTGCGCGCCGGCAAATGTACCGCCTGAGCTGATCCCGACAAAGATGCCTTCCTTCTTCGCCAGTTCCTTGCTCCACTTCAGCGCTTCGGCATTCTCAATCCGCAAGACTTCGCTAATCGCCTTCGATGCCACTGCGTCCCCGGCCAGCTTAGCGATGAAATCCGGGCTCCAGCCCTGCATCGGGTGGGGCTTCCACGAAGGGTGAGCCACTGCAGCCGAGCCATCTGTATTCCGCTGCTGTTCGATGCCGCTCGACACCATCGGCGCTTCGTCAGGCTCGCACACGACAACCTTCGTCTCCGGCCGGTCCTTCTGGAGCACCCGTGCCACGCCCTTCAATGTGCCGCCCGTCCCGAAGCCAGTCACCCAGTAGTCGAGCCGTTCGCCTTCAAAGTCACTCAGAATTTCCTTCGCCGTCGTGCGTGAGTGAAAATCCGCGTTGGCCTCGTTCTCGAACTGCCGCGTATAGAACCAGCCATGCCTCTCGGCCAGCTCCTCCGTCTTTTTCACCATACCCACCGCCCGTGCCGCCGCCGGGGTAATCACCACCTTCGCGCCCAGAAACCGCATCAACTTGCGCCGCTCGATACTGAACGTTTCGGCCATCGTGACCACCAATGGATAACCCTTGGCAGCGCAGACCATCGCCAGACCGATCCCGGTGTTGCCGCTCGTCGCCTCCACCACCGTCTGTCCTGGCTTCAGCGTGCCCGTGCGCTCCGCGTCTTCAATCACGCCCAGCGCCAGCCGGTCCTTCACCGATCCCAGTGGATTGAACGCTTCGATCTTGACGTAGAGGTTCACGCCCTCGGGTGCGAGCCGGTTGATTTTGACGACCGGCGTGTTGCCGACCGTCTCCAGAATGTTTGCGTACCTGCGTCCCATATCGACCTCCCGAACAGCGGCCATTCTACAGGTTTGTATCGAAACAGAAGTCAACAATTTCGCGGACGGCAAGCTCCGATGACCAGGATCCCGCCCGAACTCTGCCTCTGAGCACCTGTTGCCGCCTGCTCCCTGGCTGAGAAGGCTAGGCGTCAACCGCGCGTTCGGCGCCGCGAAACAACGCGCAGAGAGCGCGCCATACCCAGCGCACGACGAGCACGGTCGCCAACACCAGGCATGCCACAATCGTCGCGGCGATGTAGGGCTTCCACGTCGCCATCCATGTAAGGAACACGGCTAACACGTCTTCACCCAGACTTAGCGTCATATTGCTGAAAGGCTCCGGCGACGGCGTCACCGCGGCACGCACGGCAGTCTTGCCTCCGTGTGCGGCCAGTGCAATCATTCCACCGGCAATCGTCGCCAGCGCCTGCTCACCCGGCGAGAGTGAGGCGGTTGCCTGGTAGGCCAGCAACGCCGCCACCGGTACTCGAATAAACGTGTGCAGGGCATTCCAGATCAGGTCGAACGCCGGAACCTTGTCGGCAAAGAATTCGACCCCGAACAGCACGCCACTGGCCGCAATCACATACCAGTTTTCCAGCAGATGCAGCGACGGCGGAAGCTGGACCCAGCCGGCATGTGCCACCAGTCCCAGCGTGGCCACCGTCGCATAGACGTTCAGGCCAGCGGCAAAGCTGACCGCGATCAGCAGAGCTACAATCTCGCTTCCCGAAAGATTCATGCGGCAAGTATATTCCGCGTCGCAACAAGCTCCACGGTGAACGAAATAACCAATCTCACAGGTATCCCCAAAGTGCCTCTCTGTGCACCCAATGCGGCCCGGCACGCTGTTGTAACGGGAGCGGACCGCATCGTGCGCAGGAAGTCTCTAGTTGGCGCGGATCGCACTTGCCGTCTGCAGATCTTGCCACGGCCTCTCATACCGGGCCAGAGCCCGGTTCAGCATGCGCTTCGCTCGAAAGACCCGCGCCTTCACCGTCGCCACGCGAATCTGGAGAGCTGCCGCAACTTCAGTCTGTGAGTCCTCCTGCAGCATGCAGCGTTCGATCACCTGCCTGCACCCGCGGTTCAACTTGCTCACCTCGCCGTGCAGCAGCTCTTCCATCTCGCGGCGCCGGCAACTCTCCTCCGGGTTGGGCCGTCCGTCCGGGAAGTCCATGGCAACTACTTCGTTGTCGTCGCCGGCCGTGTATTCGATCGAAAGAAAGACGCGGCCTCGTTGTCCACGCAGATGTTCGCGGGCCGTGTTTTTCACAATTGCTGTCAGCCAGGTCGACATCTGTGCCTCTCCACGAAAGTTCGGAAGCGCTTTGTAGGCTTTCAGCAAAGCATCCTGCAGGATGTCCTCTGCGTCTTCGTCGCGATTCGTGATCCGCCGCGCAGCCTGCAGCAGCTGCGGCCTTCGCTCTGCTGCTGCGCGCAGAAACTTCGCCTGCACGCTATCCTGCTCGCATCCCAACGCACCCAACGCAGGACACTCTAATTCTCGGCTCTCTGTCATATTCATCATCTCTCCAATTCGGGCAAAGCGCCCTTCGACTTGAAATGCGGAGAGACACCCACCAGCCATGAACCGGCCGCAATCGGAGAATCACTCGAGGCAAGACTTTCCTGGTTGAAACTCATGGTCTGCTCCTCTCCGCGGAAATAACTGCAATGCAGCCGATCTGTTGAAAGGAGATCTGCTGCGCCGTCTACGCCGAGAAGGAGCTGGAAGGAGGGGAACGAAGAGGCAGGAGGGACCTGAAGAAGCGCGCGCGACGAATATGCGTTGGCGGAGCAACCAGCGCGCACACGCACATCCATTCGAATGGAAGCGGCGGGTGCAGATCAGGGACATCGGTAGGTGCGTGCTGTTGCGTCTCCGCGCCTATGCGCGCAGCCACTTCTTCCGAAGCGTGTCGCTGATCGATCCATAGCTTCGGTGCCAGCGTGCGCGACGCCGTATCCCGATGCGGTTGGTAGAGAGAGAGCCTGTAGTTGTAACCCCAGAGAACAAGCGCAAGGGCGAGCCCGAAGCCGCCCAACACGGAAGGCTTGCAGAACCCGAGCCATCCTGCAGAGGCGCGTTCCTCTGCGGGGTTTTTCACGACGCGTTCGTTCGTTGCGTCGACCATATCCGTCTTTTGACTCGCGTAGAACACGAGGCTCCGGTCTTGCAAGCTCTACTGCGCAAGATCCACTTGATTAGATGCGTTGATCCCTCAAGCGTCAACAAATTCATGTGGTAGAAGAGTTGAACCGGTATCCCAGTAGCCGATCTTCGCCCGATCTACGCTGCGTATGTCTACTTCACACCCTTGCTCGGGTCCCACGCATTCTCAAGTTTGCGGACATAAATGATTTGCCCGATGTGATACGCATTGTGCGCGCCCACGTGCGCAATCAGCGATGCATTCTCGGCCAACTTTTTGTCATCGGCCTGCTCAACCGCAGTATCCCAGTCCGTCAGAACCTGATTGAGTTTCTTGACCAGGTCGTCCCACTGTGCGGGAGTGAAGTCGTTGAAGGTCTCGTCGTTGTTTCCGCTGAAGGCAGGTGGTTTCTCGCCTTTGAATCGCGCCAGCGATTGCGTATCCCAGAACCAGAGATGGTAGGCGAGCTGCCCCACCGAGTGCTGACCTGCTCCTGGCGTCCACTTCGCCTGATCGGCCGTAAGCCCCGCCACGGCAATGCTGGCCGGCACGAACCAGTCCTCCTGATCGTGAGTCGTTCGCAGCTGTTCCAGCAGCACGCCGCGCAAGGTCGTCGGAGGCTTCTTCTCTTCCGCGCGCAGCCCCACACTCGATCCCAACGCCACCAGCAAAGTCACCACGCCAAGCGTCCGTTGCATCATATCCGGCCTCTCTCGTCTCAGAATGGCGGAAGTATAGTCCCAGACACTGAGCGCAGCCTCCGACTCTGTGACAAGCCGGTTCGTATTGTCCATGTGCCGGTGGACACCAATTCGGTTGGCTTCGTCTCGGCTGCGCGCTACCTTGCAGGTCTCATGAACACGGTTCGCGTGATGCCACGCCCAGAAGCCGCTCAAGCCGCACATGTCGGCCTTCTTGAGACAACAGAGCAGCCAGCGCTCGCACTTGCTGCCATCGGATTGCTTGGCCTCGGCATTCTGGGGCTCATCTACGGGGATTTCGCGCTCGTCTGGCAGCCTGTGGCCGCCTGGATTCCCGGCCGAACCGCGCTCGCCTACTGTACCGCCGCGCTCGAGTGCGTTGTTGCGCTCGGCCTGCTCTTTCGGGCTACGTCGGCTTGGGCTGCGCGCGTCCTTTTTCCGGGCGTGATCCTGTGGCAACTGCTCAAGGTGCCGGAGATCGTTCTCGGAGGCACACATGTGGGCGCGTATCTTAGTTGGGGAGAAACCGCCCTGCTGCTCGCCGGCGGCTGGACGCTTTTTGCGCACCTGGCCGATCTAGGCGCCGGATCGCCGTTGACCTTCCTGACCAGCGAGCGCTCGGTGCGCATGGCACAGATCTATCTCGGTGTCTGCATCATCCCCATCGGGATTTCGCACTTCGTCTATCACGATGCGACGATTCTCCTGATTCCGCAATGGCTTCCCGACCGCTCGTTCTTCGCCTATCTCACGGGAGCGGGCCAGATTGCCAGTGGCCTCGGACTGATCTTCAACGTGCTGCCGCGCGTGGCTGCATATGCCGAAGCCGCGCAGCTCTGGATTTATACACTGCTGATCTGGGTGCCAGCGGTCGTCTTCGGCCCGAACACCGATGTGCAGGCCGTCTTCGGGTCGAGCAGCGGTGCGCGCATGCCATGGACCGCCCTGCTGGTCACGTGGTTTCCCGCGGCATGTGCGCTGGCGGTCGCCCAGAATGTGCGGTCTAGGGCGGACGCGGCCTGAGAGCCGCAAACTGCAGCCTGATCGGTGCAGAACGCGATACCCTCCCCCCTTCGGTTTTGAGGCAAGTATCTCTATCGATTGAGTTTAACGTTTCAATAGCTTACGCTAAACCATTAGCTGTCAATAGCTTGGCGGCAAATATCTCTCGAGCAAGAAGTTAGGCCGTCGCGCGCCGGTGCGCGCTGCGATTCGCAGCCCCGGGGTAGGTGGTTGACCGGGGGGAGGGGGGTACCTCTCGCCGCTTCCCCAATCCAACCAGGAGCACCTGCGGCGGGACTGCTGGGTGCTCATTTCCTAGTGTGTGCCAACGACGCGTTATTTTCCGCAAAGACTGGCCATCCAGGCAGCCGCCCTTTGCACTGGACCCGGGGGCCGACAGATATCTGCGCGCCTCGGCTTGGGAAGGACGGGCTGCGGAGGGCTTAGGACCTCCGCAGCGTGTTGGAAGGGCAATGAAGGCGGGCCGAATAGCAGAGGGAGGCGCGGAGTCTAATCTAGGTCTTTCTTCTTTGTGTGACCCCAGCCTCAGCATCCCGGCCGTTGGCAGCAAGCCAGCCGGAGATCGAGGCGGGGGAGGGGCCACATCGGAATAGTGTGTTGGATGCCGAAAGCGTTTCTCGCGACCTGTGGAGAATTGTCGCTTCTCCGGAATTGCCCTGCCCGAAACATCGGTGCCATCTGCCACCAGTGTTTGCCGGGGTTTGCGGAGAGAATCGCTGAGAACAGCGACGGCTCCCGCCGCAGATTCGTGCTACATTATGTATATACAGAGGCGCTACGGGTGGGACGAGCGCAAGAACTGGCTCAACCAGCGCAAACATGGCATTGGGTTCGAAACAGCCGCAGAGGCTTTTGACGATCCGAATTGCCTCATCCTTCCGGACCGCGTGGACGAGACCGGCGAGCCGCGATGGCATGAGCTCGGGTCGGTGTTGCTTGCGACTGGTGCAAGAGCAGTTCTGCTGTTGGTGCACGTCTACAGGGAGAATCGCCATGGCGAGGAGATCATCCGCATCATCAGCGCGCGTCCGGCTCAAGTCAATGACATCAGAAGATATCAGGAACCGGCGCCGGAGTAAGGAGGAGGAGGAGGCCCTGAGCCGGATCGCTGCCGCACAAGCCGCCGGCGACGATTCAGGAATTGACTTCTCCGACATCCCGCCGCTGACACCTGAGCAACTTGCCAGCATGGTGCGCTTGCGCGACGTACAACGCAAGGTTCCGGTGAGCGTGCGGCTCGACCCGCAGGTGCTCGACTGGCTGCGCTCTAAAGGAGAAGGCCATCTCACCCGGATCAACGACATTCTGAGGAATCTGATGGAAGCCGAGCGGCGGGCGGGTGCAAGGAAGGGTTAGGTCCCGCACCCAGCTTCCGACTCAATTGCGGTCCCGCCAAACCCCGCCGTTCACGCCACGCCTCGATCACGCCCCGATCAGACCCCGATCAGACCCCGATCAGACCCTCCAGACGCACGTAGCTGGCTTCCATTCCGCCTTCCATTCCGCTGGCAAGCATCTGCCGTACCGTCTCCACATCCGGCAGCGTCATCCGGATTGTCATCAAAGTGCCGTCCCCGTCCGCCTCAAACGTCGTCTCGGCATGGTTATCGGGCGTCGGATCGGGCAAATACATCCGCTCCAGGTGCACGATACGGCGATAGGGTTCTAACTCCAGAAACTCTCCGGTCAGGTAGAAGCTTCCCCGTTTCTCGTGGGTCCACTCATAGCGAATCTTGCCGCCCGGCCACGCCTCGCAGATGCACACCGGCATCGTCCAGCCCTCCGGCCCCAGCAGCCATCGCTGCAGCAGTGCGGGATCGGTGTGAGCCCGGTACACCGCCTCGGGTTTGGCGGCGAAGCGCCGGGTGACAACGATGTGGGTATCGCCTTCGGTCTTCATAGTCAATCTGGACATGACTGCGTTCTCCATTCTGCTCATCGATTTGTCCCTCCATTTTCGGAATTGGTCTCGGATTTGGTTTCAGGTGTCGTCTCTGCCAGAAGCGCGTCCAGCCGCTCGTAGTTCTTCTCCAGAGCCACGCGCAGCATGTCCAGCCAGGCATCTACCGATTGGAGAGCGGGCCTGGCCAGCCGGCACGGCCGCCTTGTTCCCTCGCTGCGCCGCACGATCAGCCCCGCCGATTCCAGTACCCTGAGGTGCCGCGAGACCGCTGGCTGGGTCATTGCAAAGGGCTTAGCCAGCTCCATCACCGTGGCTTCGCCCAGGGCCAGCCGGGCAAGAATGGCGCGGCGCGTGGGGTCGGACAAGGCGGAAAAGGCTGAATCGAGGTTCTGCATAACGTTCACCTTATATAGCTAATACTTTATATAACCTTTTAGTTATGTCAAGAGGGATTGTGGTCCGCCGGCCGCTGGGCCTTGAATCTGCGACCTCGTGTTATGGTTTGGGACTTATGGCGGAAGGAGTTCGGCGGGCGCATCTGGGATCGGTGCTGGCGATGGGGTATCTCGCCGTATTTGTTGTGGCCGAGTGCCTCATGCTCTACGATCTGGTGTTTCACACCGCGCAGTCGGAGTTCTCCTGCCTCTGGATCATCGTCGTGGGCCTGCCGTGGAGCCTGATGCTCTCTCCGGTTTGGAGCGCCGTGGGCTACGTCGACTGGACTAACCGGTTCGCGGGCAACGCCACTCGTCTATGGTCTGCTGGCGTCGGTGACCGTGCTGCCCGGCGTGCTCTTGAATGCGGGGCTTGCGTACTGGATCGGGAGGGTGATCGGGCGGGCTGCCGCGAAGTGATTCCGTAGTACACTCCGCCATGGCGGGTCGAGGAGGAACGTGCGATGGCGGAGGGCGAGTCTGTTACCGGGATGCTAACTGGCGAGATGGATAGGCAGTGGGCTCAGGCTAAACAATCGGAGGATCAACGGGCAGCCTTGAGCAGTTTCATCATTGTGATTGGAGTTGCGGCGCAGGGCTTCATCGTCGACAAGGATTTTCCGAAGCGCGCAATGGCGGTAGCGATTTCTATGGTGATACTGGGCCTCTTTGGGTTTCTCGCCACGGCCAAGTACTACGAGCGATTCCGAATGAGTATGTCTCGCGTCGGACGCCTTCGAGAGGAACTCGACCGCCTCCACGCCGATTTGAAGCTCGACGAAATCGAGCAACGCGCCGACAACTTATCTGCCCGATTTTGCTTGGCGTACTCGACATACCAGTCGTGCTTGACCACCACGTCATTTAAGAGATCGATAAATTCTGGCGAGGGTGGCAATCGATCTGGCGTGGGTCTCCGCAAGTCTGGAATCGCAGGCCTTTCGATGGTCGGTGCGCTCAGAAAGAGATATCCGAAAGGGACTTCTAGTGCGCTCGCTAAGTCCTGAGCTTTGCCGAAAGGAGGGTACTCTGGCCTAGTTTCCCACTGTGCAATCTGCTGAATTGTGACCTTTAGCTTGTCAGCAAGCGCGTCTCTGCTAAAACCCCTTCGCTCACGTGCCCACTGTGCGACTCTGCGATTTATGTATGCGTGTTCCATTCCCTCTCATTCGTTTGGGGCGGGTTAAATCGCGGGCAATCATAACACAATGGTCCAACGCGGCCGTGGCCGCTGCTGATCTGCCGATGGAACCTATACATCCGATTATGTTTCAATAGTAGAGATGGCTACTCCCCGGAGATCGACACTGCGCGGACGCCGTATTGCGGCCACGCGCAAGGCGCGCGAATACGCGATGGTGGCGCGCGCGCTGGCCACGACCGGCCATCCGGTTCTCGCTCAAATCGTGCCGGCGCGCTTCTGCAACCTGTCGTGCGCCTACTGCAACGAGTACGACAAGGTTTCCGAGCCTGTCCCGCTGGACGAGATGCTGCGGCGCATCGACCACCTGGGCCGGCTGGGTACGGCCATGATCGGCATCTCGGGCGGCGAGCCGCTGACCCACCCCGACCTGGACGACATCATCCAGCGGATGAGAAAGACCGGCGCGATCGCGGGCATGATCACCAACGGGTATCTGCTCAACGTGGAAAGAATCGAGCGGCTGAATCAAGCTGGGTTGGACCACATGCAGATTTCGATCGATAATCTGGTCCCCGACGACATCTCGAAGAAGAGCCTGAAGGTGCTGGACAAGAAGCTGCAGATGCTGGCGGACCACGCCGAGTTTCATGTCAACATTAACTCGGTGGTGGGCGGGGGCTTCAAAGATCCCAATGACGCGCTCGAGATCGGTAGGCGCGCGCTGGAGCTGGGCTTTGAGTCGACCATCGGCATCATCCACGACGGCGACGGGCAGCTGAAGCCGCTGAAAGAGGACGAGGCCCGGGTCTACTTCGCGATGACCCATCGCAAGAAGACCAACTACGCGCAGTTCGACAAGTTTCAGGAGGCGATTGCGCAGGGTCGGCCCAACGACTGGCGCTGCCGCGCCGGGTCGCGCTACCTCTACATCTGCGAGGACGGGCTGGTGCACTACTGCTCGCAGCAGCGCGGCTATCCGGGAGTGCCGCTGGCCGAGTACACGAACGCGGATGTGAAGCAGGAGTTTTTGACGGCGAAGGCCTGCGCGCCGAACTGCACGATCGGCTGTGTACACCGCATCAGCTACATCGACCACTGGCGCGCGCCGCAGACGCGGACGGTTTCGCCGGGGAGTGGATCGGCCGAGCCGGTGCTGGTGAATATCCAGACGAACTGAAAAACAGGGGTCGGGTTTCAGGGGTCAGAGATCAGGCTCCGTCCGGCTGAACCAGCACAGCCTTCAATATCAACCCAATCAGAAACAGTGTCCGCAGCGGGTCCGACCGGCGCCGTTCTGGATCACTTGTGCGCGGTGCGCGTGGCCGCGTCCCTGGTGTCGACCAGGGCCTGATCGATGAGCTGGTAGAGCTTGGTGCGGTCGACGACTTCGACAAAGGGCGCGCCCTTGCTGTTGGCTGTGACGACCCAGATGGTGGGCGTGTGCTCGATGCCGATGCGCTGGCCGAGAGCGTAGTCGGCCTTTACTTCGGACTGCAGCTTACCCATGGGATCGATGGCGAAGGGCAGAGCGATCTTGCGCTCGGCGGCAAATTGCTCAGTGAACTGACGCAGGCGGTTGGGGTCTTCGGCGAACGAGAGCTGACTGGCGAAGACGGCGTCGCGATACTCGTCGCCAAGCTTCTTGCTTTTGGTGTCGAAGAAGCGGGCGTTGACGGCGGCCTGCATGCTCCAGGGATGGAAGGGCAGCGGGAAGTCGTGACGCACCCAGGGGATGTTGTACTTGGTTGCGGCGTCCTTAAGCAGCGGGTTGGCGCGGGCGCAGTCGGGGCACTCGAGGTCTTCGAACTCGACGATGGCGACGCGGGCACCCGGCGGCGGCTTGAGCGCGGAGGGATCGTGGACCTGGGTTCCAGGCGGCGGCGGGGCAAACTGTGCGCGGGCGGCGAGGACGGCGATGAGCAGTCCCGCGGCGGCAAGGCTGGCCAGCAGGCTGGGACGATGCGAGACGACGCGAAGGGCTTGGGAAAGAAGCATGAGTCTTAGACGGCTCCGTGTGCTCCATTGTAACGGCTGGGCGGGAGCGGACAAAGGGGCTGAGGCGGTTACGAGAGGGCTCTTGCGACCTGCGTCAGGATGCCCGGCCAGCGGTGCGGATTCCGAGTTGGCCGAACGTCCTATTGGCCCGAGGTCTCGGTCTCACACAGGCATTATTGGCGATCGCGTTTGCGGTCCGCCATCCACTTGCGCCACTTGTAGTCGGCGACGAAAGTGACGACAACGAGGACGGCGACGATAAGGATGAGAGCGAGCTTCATGGGTCAGTTCGGAGTTCGCAGTTCTTAGTTCGTAAGGTTCGGATCGGCGGGTGAACATGATAGCCGCGCCGACCCGAACAGGCACAATCAGCGGCCAACAACAATGACCGTGAAGCTGCCGGGAATCATCGGTGGGCGGCCGCGCGGATTATCCGGTGTCGGTGCGGGACGCGGGCCAAACTGGGCGGTCACGAGATAGATCCGATCCGTAGCCGAGTCGTAGGCCATGGTGCGCGCGCCCTGCTGCGTGGGCAGCGTCTCGATGGTCTTGTAATCAGGCGAAGCCGCATCGACCA
>Ga0181526_10002951_pt1 | contig 14238 bp, 12 predicted proteins | sample PEATcosm2014_Bin_35_FD_119750 | JGI IMG/M metagenome (GOLD analysis project Ga0181526, IMG submission 119750) | Peatland microbial communities from MTU Mesocosm Facility, Houghton, MI, USA - PEATcosm2014_Bin06_30_metaG | ecosystem: Environmental > Terrestrial > Soil > Wetlands > Peat | place...
ATCGGCAAGCAGGAAGGCGCCAAGTGCATGACCGGCGGAGAGCGGGCCCAGCTCGGCGGCAAGCTCAAGAACGGCTTCTTCGTCAAGCCCACCGTGTTCGTCGGCCACAACAAGATGCGCATCTTCCAGGAGGAGATCTTCGGCCCCGTCCTGTCGGTGACGAAGTTCAAGACCCTCGAGGAGGCGATCGAGATCGGCAACGACACGATCTATGGCCTGGGCGCCGGGGTGTGGTCGCGCAACGTGAACAACACCTATCGGGTCGGACGGGAAATCCAGGCCGGCCGCGTGTGGACCAACTGCTATCACGCATATCCGGCGCACGCCGCGTTCGGCGGATACAAGCAGTCCGGGTTCGGGCGCGAAACCCACAAGCTGATCCTGGATCACTACCAGCAGACCAAGAACCTGCTGGTCAGCTACAGCCCGAATGCGCTCGGGCTGTTCTGACCCCGGGAGCCGCGGCGGCGTTCCGGCGGCATCCGGCGGTCCGGTGCAGGGCACGAGCCCTCGCCGGACCGGCCGGTCGTCGCGGGATGAAGGAGTTTTCAAGGTGCCGGTCCGCGTCGTCTTCACGCCGCAAGCGCTCGCCCTGACCAGGCAGCTGCAACGGGCCTTCGGCCCGTTGATCTTTCATCTGTCCGGCGGCTGCTGCGAAGGCAGCGCCCCGATGTGCTTTCGCCAAAGCGACTTCCGGATCGGCGCGCAGGATGTCTTGCTCGGGGTCATCGAGGGATCTCCGTTCTATGTCGGGCCGGCGCAGTTCGGCTACTGGGCCAATTGCCAGCTGACCGTCGACGTGACGATGGGCGGCGGCGACAGTTTCTCGCTGGAAGCGGCCGAAGGGGTGCGTTTCGTCGTCCGGTCGCGCCTGTTCACCGATCAGGAAGCCGCGGAGCTCGAAGCGGGTGGTCCACCGCCCGTGGGTCCGGGACATCTCCCGGCCGACGCGCCGATGACCGGATCACCCGCGCAGTCGGCTCCTGCATCGAGAACGCCGGTCTGATCCGCAGGTCGACGAGGCCGTCCGTCACCGGCTGTCGTGCTCCCGAGCCTAATCGTCGAATCGGTAGTCGAAGCGAATTCGTCCGTCGTCATCGAGAATGAGAAGGTCCGAGCCGGTCGCCGCCGCATCCTCACCGTCCTTCGCCCGCATCCGCCATGTGAGCCGCGCCACGCTGTGGTGGGCCTGGGACCTGCCCGACGAGAAGACGAACCCCTTGGCGACGTAGGCGTCGTGCACCTGCGCCGCCTCGACCTCGATGGCGGCGCGCCCGTTTCTCACCGAGGTCTCGCTGATGAATGCTCCGTCAGACGCCCACAGTTCTGCGATGCGGCCGCGGCGGACGTCCGGATCCGGTTCGTTGAGCACCGCCACATACCGTTCTGCCAGCTGGTCGGCATCATTCGCCGCCGGATTGAATTGATAGTCGTGCGCGATGCAGCCATCCGGATCGAGAACGAGGAAACTGAGACCGTCGGCCTCCACCTCGCCATCCGGCACCCTCACCATCACGAAGTCGAATTTGACCACGTCGTGATGGCAAGCCGTATGCCTCGGCCGAAAGATGTGCTTACCCTCGCGCAGCCATTTGTCCCAGGAGCCCGTCACGCGCCCTTCGATCGCATCGTAGCCGCACGCGTCGAGCAGCCGGTAGCATGTCGTCCCGTCCGGCGCCCACGCGGAGCGGATCCGTCGGCGGCGCTGGTCCATATTCGACTCGTTCCATACCGCCACATACCTGTCGATGACCTCCGTCAGATTCACCATGACATTATCTCCGGTTCGCTCGATCGTCCCAGCCATACGTTCCGCGACGACGGACCTCTCGACACGGCATCCGCGATTACTGCCTTTGCTGATGTGCCGCTGTTCCTCGAATTGCCGTCCCTGTGGTTCTACGGCCCTATAACTGACATCTTTTGTCAGGATTATCCGGTAGACTGAAAAAATGCGTGCGAGCCGCCTGCTTTCGATCTTGATGCTGCTGCAGGCCCGCGGCCGGATGACCGCGCAGGCGCTGGCCGCCGAGTTCGAAGTCTCGGTCCGCACCATCTATCGCGATATCGATCAGCTGAGCGCGGCCGACGTGCCGGTCTATGCCGATCGCGGTCCGAATGGCGGATTCGAGCTCCTCGACGGTTATCGCACCAGGCTGACAGGACTTTCGCCGGGTGAAGCCGCAGCGCTGTTTCTCGCCGCGCTGCCAGGTCCCGCGGCCGAGCTCGGGCTCGCCGACGTGTTGACGACGGCGCAGTTGAAGTTGACGGCGGCGCTGCCGGAAGGCGCACGCGCGACCGCAAACCGGGTCTCCGCGCGCTTCCACCTCGATCCCGTCGGCTGGTTCCGCGGTGCCGACGACGCGCGCCTTTTGCCGGTGATCGCCGACGCCGTGTGGAACGAGACGTGTCTGGATGTTCGCTACAAGCGCTATGCCGGGCTCGTCTCGCGAAAATTGCAGCCGCTCGGGCTCGTGCTGAAGAGCGGCATCTGGTACCTCGTCGCACGCGTGGGCGAGCACGTGCGCACTTATCGAGCCTCCAACATCGTCGACCTGTCGCTCACGGAAGAGCACTTCGAGCGGCCGAAGGATTTCGATCTCGTGCGGTTCTGGACGACCGCGTCGCACGCCTACGAGGTCGGCCTCTATCGCGCAAGGGCGGTGCTCCGCGTGTCGCCGCGCGGGATGCCGAAGCTCGATCTGTTCGCGTCAGCCGTCGCGCGGGCCGCCGCCGAGACGGCCGGCCCGCCCGATGCGCACGGATGGGTCAGAGTGGTCGTCCCGATCGAGTCGGTCGACCAGGCCGCGGCCGATCTCATCAGGCTCGGGACCGACGCGGAAGTGCTCGAGCCGCCCGAGTTGCGTCGCCGCATCGCGCAGACGGCACGCGAGCTGTCGCGTCTGTATGGCAGGAGACGCTAGAGCGCTTTCCGATAAGGTTGACCATGAAATCTCACGGGCCGTCTGCGGAAAGCGCTCTAGCTTCGATGTTTGTCGCATTTCCTTTCGGAAAACCGGTGTCCACTTTTCCGGGAAGTGCTCTAAACTAGCGAAGGCCGGCGTACGGCATCACCGGAGCGTTTCGTAGACAGAGGAGGGGAGGCCGGTGCGGGGGGATTCGGATCGATCGCGGCGAGGTCGCGCCCGCAAGCGGGGCGGGGCGCAGCCAGACACCGCGTGCGGCCTGGTCCGGCGCCGCAGTCCGCACATGTCCCTGCGGCTGGTCATGTTCATTCTCGCGTTGTCGGCCGGCCCGATCCGGCCATCCGCCGCGGCCAGCTTCGATTGCGCGAAGGCGGGCACCGCGGTGGAGAAGATGATCTGCGCTGACCCGGCGCTGTCCGGAGCCGACCAGGCATTGGGTGACGCCTATGCGACGGCGCTGGCGGCGGTTTTGGACCGGCGCCAGCTTCGGTCCGGGCAGTTGGAGTGGCTTCGCACGCGCGACCGGGCGTCCTCGGCCGCCGCCATGCTGGCCTCCTACCGGCAGCGCATCGATTCGTTGCGCGGCACCGCCGAGCGATGGCGCGCCGTTCCCAAGGAGGTGGCGGCGACCACCGCGAGGACGTCCTGTCTGGTGTTCCCCGACGCCCCGGACGGTACGACGTGCGCCGTCGATGAGTTCGCGGCGGTCGATGCGGCTGCCGAGCCGACGCTGTTCTACCAGCTGCAGTCCTACGCGGATGGCGACCGCAGGGTCGGCGCGGGCGTGGTCGTCTTCCGGACCATCGCCGGCAAGGCGGGGGCGCTCACGCCGCTGGTGGCGCTGGCGTCCGAAGGCGCGCACTACGAGGCGCCGGATATTCGCACGACGGCGGGCGTGCGCTGGATGATCATTCCCGGCTCGCTGGAAGGCACTGGGCACTTCAATGCCGAGGCGATCTTTCTCATCGGCAAGACCGGCCTGGAGGACGTCGACGCCGAAAGCTGGCTGCAGGAGCTCGGGCGCCGGCTGCCGAAGGGGATGACGGCCAACAAGGGCATCTATCCCGACTATCGCGCGATGACGGCGGAGACGCCGCTATGGCGGTCCGGTGACGGCAATTGCTGCCCGACGGGCGGCCGCGCGTTCATCACGCTGGCGCTCGCGGGCCATCGCCTGACCGTCAAGACGGTCACCCTCGAGCTCGGCGAGGCGGCGGCGCGGGACGAGGAACCCGCGCAGCGCCGATGATGTGCGCGACGGCATCCTGTGTGCATTCCGACCCAAGCAGAAGATGTGCGCCGACCGCGTCCCATGAGGTCCCGATGGGTTCCCGACGACCGCTGGGTCACCAACGGTTCGCGCGTGACGTGTATGGAGGCACGGGGCGCGGACGGCTATTTGGACCGGTTCGCGCGGGCGTCATCGTCCATGGTGCCCCCGTTTGCGATACATTCGTTGAAATAGCGCCGTACGGCCGCGGCCGTACCCTTTGCGCTGCCGGCGGCAGGATTGCCGGGCTCGCGTGGAGGAAACGCTTTGAAAGTCAGGACCTCGCATTTCTTTGCGACATCGACGCTCACCGCTGAAGCGCTGCCCGTCATCACCCCAACTCCAATCCACAGCAGGGCAGCGCCACCAGATTTCAGACTGGCGAGCATGGCACATCCTCCTCCCCGGATCTTTGGGGCGTGCTTCGGGTCGCCGCTTTGGCTCGACCACGTGCCGGCTGGCATCATATCCCGCTCTTTTTCCCCGTGAAAGCGGAGATCCGGTCATACCGTGCAGGTCCGGGTTGTAACGTTGGCCCCGAAGCGGCTTGGGTCGCGCGTCACGGATCAACAGGCGCTTCCCGCCCCATCGCCTTCGCCAGCCCGACCGGCCACTCTGCGGGCGTCCAGTCTGCGACGAGTGCACCGCAGCACAGCCCGACAGACCGTTGACAGCAGCCCGCAACCGGTCGCTAGATCACCGCACCTGACGACTTGATCGACGGCAGCCGCCAGCCGAAATCCCGGACAACGGCGGACAACAATCCAACGGAGGAAACGCAATGATGGATGAGCGTGATCGACGCGAGTTTGACGCCGGACTGTCCGAGGAAGTCGATGCCTGGCTCAGGGGCGACAGCTCGCGCCGGACGTTCCTCACCAGGCTCGTTCTGATGGGCGGCGCCGCCATGCTGCCCGGGCTGGGCTTCACGGCCTCGGGCACCGAGGCGTGGGCGCAGGCGGTCGACCTGTCGAAGGTCGAGCTCGCCGACCCGACCACGCCGCTTGGCCAGGCCCAGCAGGCGGCGCTCAAGGCGTCCACCGAAGGCCCGACCGACGGATCGGCGTTCCGCGCCGTCGCCGCCGCCCGCAAGCTCAAGGGCGCGTCGCTCAACATGACCTACGAGGCCGGCCTGCAGGCGCTCGAGCCGAAGAATTTTTCCGGGCCGCTGTGGCAGTCACTGACCGGCATCGGCTCGAACGTCGTCGAGCTGCCGCATCCCGACCAATACTCGAAGCCGATCGCCGAGCACATCGCCAACTCGGGCGCCTACGACATCCTCGACATCGAGCCGGCCTGGCTGCCCTCGCTCGCCAATGGCGGCGTGATCATCCCGATCGACGACTATGTCGCCAAATACATGAACAAGGCCGACCTCGAGGACTATCACCCGCTCTACAAGTCGATGCCGACCTACAAGGGAAAGCGCTGGGGCTTCTTCGACGACGGCGACCAGTTCGCGCTGTACTACCGCAAGGATATTTTCGGCGATCCCAAGCTGCAGTCGGCATACCAGGCGAAGTTCGGCAAGCCGCTGGCGGTGCCGAAGACCTGGGAGGACTATTCGCAGGTCGCGCAGTTCATCACCGACCAGCTCGCCCCCAACGTCTACGGGGCCGCGCATTTCCGCAAGTTCGGCAGCCCCGGCAACCAGTTCAGCTTCCTGCAGCAATACCGGGCCAATGGCGGCAAATTCTTCGATGAGAAGACTTTTGCGTCGCTCATCGCCGGTCCGCAGGGCGTCACCACCCTCAACCAGATGATTGCCCAGAACAAGGCGTCGCTGCCGGGCAACAACGACCTCGACGCGGTCGCCGCCTGGGCCGCGTGGCTGCAGGGCAAGGTCGCGATGATCTTCTCCTGGCCGCCGACCGGCCGCATGACCGAGAACTACTCGCAGCGCGCCAAGGCGATCAATTTCGTGCCCAAGTCGGAGATCGCCGGCAAGGCCGGCTACGCGCCGGTTCCCGGCGGCAACGGCGAGCACGCGATCGGCTTCATCAAGGCAATAGCGGCGGGCTCCGCAAACGAGGAGGCCGCCTACCTGTTCGCCCAGTGGACGACCTCGCCGCCGCTCTCGCTGGTGCGCGTCATGCTGCCCTACACGCTGCGCGACCCCTATCGCATCGCGCACTATACGTCGCCGCTGTACCGCGCGCTGTGGCCGGAGGCGAAGGACTATCTGGTCAACCTGTGCGAATGCGCCAACGGCGGCGTCGTGGACATCATCATGCCCGGCTGGCAGGATTTCGCGCTCTCGCTCGACCGCATGTGCACCTCGGTGTGGGGCGGCGAGGATCCGCAGGCCGCGCTGAAGAAGGCCGCCGCCGAATGGGACGCCACCAACAAGCGTCTCGGCATCGATGTGCAGAAGGCCGCCTACGAGCAGTTCAAGCAGCTGCCCGGCTCCTACGCCGACCACACGGTCGAGAAGCTGGGTCAGGCGGTGCACGTCACCTGAGCCCGTTTCGTTGAACCGACTCGGCCGGACTCCCTCTCCCCATTTGGCCCCATTTGGGGAGCTGAGGGGGTTACCGCCGCCGTCACATCTTACAGATGTGGCGCAGCAGGAACCGTAGGGTGGGCAAAGCGCAGCGTGCCCACCTTGGGCGCCGCCGGTGGGCACGGCGCGAAGAGCGCGCCTTTGCCCATCCTGCGAGACCGAGCAAATGCTCCACATCGCCCCTCTCTCGCTTGCGGGGGAAGGGCTCGCCGAAACTCCGGGACCGCGGCGCATGACCCAGTTGATCGGCTCGAGCCGGCTGCCCGCCGCGGTCCCGCGACCGCGGGCGAGGCTGTCGGCGTGGGCGGAACGGCATTTCAAATGGCTGATCGTGTTGCCGGCCGCCCTCCTGATTCTGGCGCTGTCGATCTATCCGCTGCTGTTCTCGCTGTGGGTGGTTTTCGTCAACTACGACTTCGACATTCCCGGCCACGACTTCGTCGGGCTGCAGAATCTATCCGACGTCGTGTCCGATCCGAACGCGCGCTCGGCGTTGGCGCTGACCGCCGTGCTCTCGGTCGTCAACGTTGCCATCGAGTTCGTGCTCGGGCTCGTCCTCGCGCTCGCCATGGTCAAGACCTTTCGCGGCCGCGGGATCGTGATGTCGATCCTGATCGTGCCGCTGTTCATCAGCCCGGTGATCGTCGGCCAGTCCTGGGCGCTGTTCCTGCAGCGCCCGTTCGGTCCCGCCGACTACGTCCTCGGCGCCATGCTCGGGCATCCGGTGACCATCAGCTGGCTCACCGAGAGCCCGTGGTACTACATCTCCATCGTCATCGCCGACGTGTGGCAGTGGACGCCGTTCATGTTCGTCGTGCTGCTGGCCGGCCTCGCCGCCATCCCGCCGCATCTCTACGAGGCTGCCGAGCTCGACGGGCTGTCCACGCGGATGACCTTCTTCTACATCACGGTGCCGCAGCTCGCGCCCGTCATCCTGCTGGCGATCACCTTCCGCCTGCTCGATGCGGTGCGGCTGTTCGACGTCATCTTCATGATGACCGGCGGCGGACCGGGCACCGCCACCTATACGGCCTCGTACTATCTCTATCAGGTCGGCTTCCAGCAGTTCCATCTCGGCGTCGCGACCGCCGGCAGCTGGATCTTCCTGGTCCTGCTCTCGGTCGTGATCATGGTTCTGGTGCGCCGGCTGCTGCGCGCGGAGAAGAGCTGATGGCCGGTTCCGCGACAATCCCCCATCGCATCCGGCGCCGCACCGGCGCCGATCTGTTGCGCATCGCCTGCCTGGGCGTGTTCGTGATCTTCGTGCTGGTGCCGCTCTACTGGATGGTGATCACCTCGATCAAGCCGACCAGCGACTATCTGGCCGTCCCGCCGGTCTGGTTCCCGGCGGAGCCCACGATCGTTCACTATACGGCAGCCTTGTTCTCCTATCGCGGGCTCGACGGGCTGCTCAACAGCCTGATCGTGGCGTCGGCCGCCACCGTGCTGTCGACCGTGCTGGGCACGCTGATGGCCTACAGCATGGCGCGCTTCGGCACCGGCGGCCAGCACCTCGCCTTCTGGGTGCTCTCCCAGCGCTTTCTGCCGCCGGTCGCGATCGTGCTGCCGCTGTTCCTGCTGTTCCGCAGCTGGCATCTGTACGACACCCATGTCGGCCTGATCATCGTCTACACCTTCATCACGCTGCCGCTGTCGGTGTGGATGATGTATGCCTATTTCCGCCAGCTGCCGCGCTCGCTCGAGGACGCCGCGCTGGTCGATGGGCTCAGCCGCTGGCAGGCGCTGTGGATGGTGGCGGTGCCGCTGGCGGCGCCCGGGATCGCGGCGGCGGCCGTGTTCGTCTTCGTCGCGGTGTGGACCGAGTTCTTCTTCGCCCTGGTGCTGACCAGCCGCCACGCCTTCACCCTGCCGACCGTGTTCCGCGCCTTCCTCGGCTTCCAGGGCGCGCAGTATGGCGAGGCGTGCGCGCTGGCGACGACGTCGCTGGTGCCCTCCATCGCGCTCGGGATCCTGGTGCAGCGGCACCTCGTGCGCGGGCTCACGCTCGGCGCCCTGCGTGGATGATGGACAGGAACCGCCCATGGCCAATGTGAGGATCAGCGCGCTGCACAAGCACTACGGCGGCGTTCACGCGGTGCGCGGCATCGACCTCGACATCCCGGACGGCGAGTTCACCGTGCTGGTGGGGCCGTCGGGCTGCGGCAAGAGCACGCTGTTGCGCACCATCGCGGGCCTCGAGGACGCCGACTCGGGGACCATCGAGATCGGCGACGAGGTCGTCAACGGCATGCGTCCGCGCGACCGCGACGTCGCCATGGTGTTCCAGGACTATGCGCTCTATCCGCACATGACGGTCGCCGGCAACATCGGCCTGTCGCTGCGCGCGCGCCGCCGCCCCAGGCCCGAGATCGAGACCCGGGTGCGCAACGTGGCGGAGATGCTCGGCATCGTCGATCTGCTCGGCCGCTACCCGCGCCAGCTCTCGGGCGGCCAGCGCCAGCGGGTCGCCATCGGCCGCGCCATCGTGCGCAATCCCCGGGTCTTCCTGTTCGACGAGCCGCTGTCCAACCTCGACGCCCAGCTGCGCGACGAGATGCGGGGTGAGATCAAGCGCCTCCACCAGGACATCTCGACCACCATGATCTACGTCACCCACGACCAGATCGAGGCGATGACGCTCGCCGACCGTATCGTGCTGATGCGCGACGGCCGCATCGAGCAGCAGGGCGCCCCGCTCGATCTGTTCGAGCAGCCGGCGACCATGTTCGTCGCCGGTTTCCTCGGCTCGCCGCAGATGAATTTCCTGCGCGGGCGCATCGTGCGCTCCGCCGACGGCGCCGCCGTGCGGTTCGGCGAGGGCGACACGCCGCTGCCGTTCCCGCCGGCGCGGGCGCTCGCCGCGGTGCCCGGTGGCGGCGAGGTGATCGTCGGGCTGCGGCCCGAGCACGCCGGACGGGGCTCGGGCGCGGCGCCGCCGCCCGGCGCGGTCCGCATCGAGGCGGAGATCGAGCTGATCCAGCCCACCGGGTCGCGCAGCTACGCCACGTTCCGCCTCGCCGGACAGCCGATGCTCGCCGAGCTCCGGGCCCACGACGTGAGCCGTCCGGGCGAACGCGTCCCGATCGACATCAACCTCGGCCGCGCGGCGGTCTTCGACCCGCAGACCGGAAAGGCGCTGTGAGGACTGGGAGCATGTCCCGGAAAAGCAAATGCGACAAGCATCCAACCTGGGGAGGAATATCATGAATGCGGCGCCATCCCGTGCGGTGATGCTGTGCGGCACGGCACAAGTCGACCCGCCCCCCCGGGTGCTGCGCGCCGGGCCGCTCTCGGTCGAGTTCGAAAACGGCGCCCTGCGCTACGTCCGCTTCGGCGGGATCGAGGTGCTGCGCGGCGTCGCCTTCCTGGTGCGCGACGACAACTGGGGCACCTTCACGCCGGCAATCTCGGATCTGAAGATCGAGGAACGCCCCGACAGCTTCGCGGTGTCCTACCGCGCGGTCTGCCGGGACGCGGTGCGGTGCCTGGTCTGCGAGGCAACCATCTCGGGGAAGAGCGACGGCGCGCTGGTCTTCGCGGTCACGGCCGAGGCCGAGACCGACGTCCTGACCAACCGGACCGGCTTCGTAGTGCTGCATCCGGCGGCTCTCGCCGGGCGCCCGGTGCGCGTCGGCCACGTCGACGGCCGCACCGAGATGGCGCGGTTTCCCGAGCTGATCAGCCCCGGACAGCCGCTGCTCGACATCCGCGCGCTGGATCACGAGATCAGCCCCGGGGTGTGGGCCAGCGTCCGCATGGAGGGCAAGGGTTTTGAGATGGAGGACCAGCGCAACTGGGGCGACGCCTCCTACAAGACCTATGTGGGATCGCTGCTCGAGCCGTGGCCCTACACGATTGCCAAGGGCAGCCGGCACACCCAGTCGGTGCGGCTGTCGATCGCCGGCGCCGGCGGTCATTCGGCGTCGGCGGGCGAGCGCGATGCGCCCATCGCGGTCGAGATCGGAGGCGAGACCGCCGGTGTGATGCCGGCGTTCGGCATCGGTCTGCCGGCCGCCGAGGCGCCGCACGCCCTTGCGGCGCTCGATCTGTTGCGCCGACTCGGGCCGCGCCGGCTGGTCTGCCACGTCGACCTGCGCGACCCGCCGCCGCGGTCCACGCTCGAGGCCTACCGGCGGCTCGGCGAGGCGACCGGTGCCGAGGTCGACCTCGAGATCGTCATTCCGGACGGCGCCGACGCCGGCGAAGCGCTCGGCCGGGTCGCCGCGGCGCTGGCCGAGGTCCAGCTCGAGCCCGCGTCGGTGTCAGCCACCACGGCGGCGGATCTGCTCTCCTGGCAGCCCGGACAGGACCGGCCCACGGAGCCCACCCCGGAGGCGATCTGCGCCGCCGCACGAAAGGTCTTTCCGCGGACCCGGCTCGGCGGCGGGATGCTGTCGTATTTCACTGAGCTCAACCGCAAGCGCCCGCCGACCGACCTGGTCGACCATGTGGGCCACACCACCTGCCCGATCGTGCACGCTGCCGACGACCGTTCGGTGATGGAGACCCTGGAGGCGCTTCCGGCGATCATCGCGTCGACCAAGGCGTTCGCCGGCGGAAGACCCTACCGGGTCGGGCCGAGCGCGATCGGCTGCCGGGACAATCCCTATGGCAAGGCGCCGTTCGAGAATCCCGACAACGGCCGGGTCTGCCTCGCCCGAGTCGACCCGCGGCAGCGCGGCCTGTTCGCCGCGGGCTACCTGCTCGGCTATGCGGCGGCGTGCGCGCACGGCGGTGTCGCGGCGGTGGCGCTCGGCGCGCCGACCGGGCCGTTCGGCTTCATCCATCGCCGCGCCGACATGCCGGTTCCCTATTTCGACGGCGTCGCGGGGCCCGCCGTCTATCCGGCCTTCCATGTCGTGGCGGCGCTCGCCCATGGCTCGGGCCAGCCGCTGCTCGCGACGTCCGTCGCGCCGCCCGGCACCGTTGCGGCACTGGCTTGGCGCGCGGGCGGACGCAGCGTCGTGTGGCTCGCCAATCTGACCGCGGCGCCGGTGCGGATCGCGTTGTCGGGCGTGCCGCAGAGCGGGTCACGCATGGCGGTGCTCGATGCGTCGAGCTTCGAGCGGGCGACGCGCGACCCGGACGCGTTCGATGCATCGGCCGCGGAGGTTCCGGCCGGACCGATCAGGCTCGATGCCTACGCAGTGGCGCGCCTCGTCTGACCAATCAAGGAGCAAAAAACATGAATCCCCATCGCCTGAAGGAATACACCCGCTCGGCCGATGCGAAGCTCGGGCATTTCATCGTCGAGTTCGCCACGCCCGGCATCGGCCACATCCTCAAGTCGGCCGGCTGCGACTACGTGCTGTTCGACCTCGAGCATTCGGGGTTCGGGTTCGAGACGGTCAAGAGCGCCATGCGCTATTTCGAGGCGGCGGATCTCCCCGCCATCGTTCGCGTTCCCTCCAAGGACTATCACGACATCGCCCGCGCGCTCGACGTCGGGGCCGAGGGCATCATGGTGCCGATGGTGGGCACCGCAGCGGAGGCCCGCCGGATCGTGCACTCGATGAAATACTTTCCCGAGGGCGGCCGCGGCGTGGCGCTGCAGGTCGCCCATGACCGCTACCGCCCCGGTGCGGTGACCGAGAAGCTCGCCGACGCCAACCTGCGGAGCACGCTGTTCTGCCAGATCGAGACCGTCGAGGGCGTCGAGAATGCCGAGGCGATCGCCGCGGTGCCCGGCGTCGACTGCCTGTGGGTCGGCCAGTTCGATCTCTCCGCCTCGCTCGGCGTGCCCGGCCAGTTCGAGTCGGCAAAGTTCCTCGACGCGATCGACCGGGTCGCGCAGGCGGCGCGCAAGCATCACAAGGCGCTCGGCCGGCTGGTCCCCAATGTCGAGACCGGCGCCGACTACTATCGCAGGGGATTTTCCTTCATCTGCTATTCGGGCGACGTCTGGGTGCTGCACGATGCGCTGGCCGCTGCGGTCACCCGGCTGCGCGAGGTCTGCGTCGGCGCGAAGGAGACGAAGGCATGACCGGACCGTTCCGCGTCGCCCTCTCCGGCGACTTCCGCAAGGCCGACGGATCGCCGGTGTTTCCCGACTTCGACCTGGCGCCGCTGCGCCAGGCGCCCGGCGTCGAGATGACGTTCCTCGAGCCGTCGCCGCACATCCGCCCCGAGCAGATCGAGCACTTCGATGCGCTCATCCTCCTGGTGCCGCGGTTCGGCCGCGAGAGCATCCACCCCAACGGCCGGTTGGGCGTCGTGGCCCGCTTCGGCGTCGGCTACGACAATGTCGACGTCGATGCCTGCACGGCCGCCGGCATCGCGGTCGTCATCACGCCCGACGGCGTCCGCCGCCCGGTCGCGGTATCGATCATCGCCCTGATGCTGGCGCTTACCGGCAAGCTGATGGTCAAGGACCGGCTGACCCGCGAGGGGCCGGACGGTTTCGCACGCCGCGGCGAGCACATGGGCGTCGGCCTCGTCGGCCGCACGCTGGGCTCGATCGGCATCGGCAACATCGGCGCCGAGCTGTTTCGCCTGGCGAAGCCGTTCGACATGCGCTTCATCACCCACGACCCGTACGTCGATCCGAAGGTCGCCGCCGGCCTCGGCGTCGAGATGGTCGCGCTCGACGATGTGTTCCGCCGCGCCGACATCGTGAGCGTCAACTGCCCGCTGAACGTCGAGACGCGTCACCTTGTCAACGCCGAGCGCCTCGCCCTGATGCGGCCCACCGCCTATCTGATCAACACGGCGCGCGGGCCGATCGTCGACCAGACGGCGCTGACCCAGGTGCTGCGCGAGCGCCGCATCGCCGGCGCCGGCATCGACGTGCTCGAGCAGGAGCCGCCGGATCCGGCCGACCCGATCCTGACGCTCGACAACGTGATCCTGGCGCCGCACGCGTTGTGCTGGACCGACCAGTGCTTCGCCGGCAACGGCGCCGCCGACGTCAAGGCGGTGCTCGACGTCCAGCACGGCCGCGAGCCCCGGCTCGTGGTCGACCGCGCGGTGCTCGCGACCGAGACGTGGCGCCGCCGCACGGCGGCATATCGGGAGCGGTTCGGGGGGTGAGATCAGCTCATCGCCACCGTGCGCGGCTGGCGGCGGCCGATCACCAGCACGCAGATCATTCCGATCGTGGCGACGGCGGCAATCGGCATCAGGGCAAGCGGGAAGCTGCCGGTCTCCGCCTGGATCCAGCCGATCAGGTAGTTGAAGACGAACCCGGCCAGGTTGCCGAGCGCGTTGATCTGCGCCAGGCCCGCCGCGGCGGAGGTCGCGCCGAGCCATTCCGAGGACAGCGCCCAGAACGGCCCCTTGGTGGCGTAGGTGCCGGCGGCGATCAGCGTCAGCAGCGGAATCATCGCCCAGAGGCTGCCGATCGCGAGGAATGTCGCGATCATCGCCAGCACCATCCAGGCCAACGGCAGGGCATTGTGCCAGACCCGCTCGCCGCTGCGGTCGGAGCTGCGTCCCCACAGGATCATGCACACGGCGGAGATGCCGAACGGAACGGCGTTCAGCAGGCCGGTCTGCCAGTTGGTCAGGCCGAACGACTTGACCAGTTGCGGCATCCACAG
>Ga0181526_10002954_pt1 | contig 14233 bp, 10 predicted proteins | sample PEATcosm2014_Bin_35_FD_119750 | JGI IMG/M metagenome (GOLD analysis project Ga0181526, IMG submission 119750) | Peatland microbial communities from MTU Mesocosm Facility, Houghton, MI, USA - PEATcosm2014_Bin06_30_metaG | ecosystem: Environmental > Terrestrial > Soil > Wetlands > Peat | place...
CGCAAATCATCTGATCGAAAAGGTCGGAAGCGAGTTGCGGAAAATGATGCCCTGGATCCAGGGCTCGAAGCAGGAAGTCACCGCTGCCCAAGCCGAGGCGCGACGGTAAACCCACCCAGCAACCCCGTGGGTCGCCCCCGGCAGGGTGATGAAAAACCCTCGGGTGCTGTCATTCTGAGCGAAGCGAAGAATCTCGGCAGTGGCAGTTTCGACAAACTACAGAGATCCTTCGTCGCCTTCGGCTCCTCAGGATGACAGGTCGATGGGTTTTTCAGCAAGCTGCCGGTTTGCAGGAGCGATATGAAACCAGCAACAGACGTTTCTCAGAAGGCCGCGCGAGCCGCCAAGCCTTTCCACTTCCGGGTCAAGAAACTTGCTCTCATCGGCGCCGGAAAGCTGGGTGAAGCATTGCTCTCAGGAGTCTTAGGCTCGCAGCTTATACCTGTGGCGAGTGTCGAAGCGACCGTAGCGGAAGCCGACCGGCCGAGGGCTGATTACCTAAAAGAGATCTACGGCGTCAAAGTCCATACGAACAATCTTAAGGCGGTCTCCGGAGCCGACCTGGTGCTGATTTGCTTGAAACCCCAGCAGGTGAAGGGCGTCTTGCATGAAATCAGGAAAGTTCTGAGCCATGATGCGCTGCTCATTTCGGTTGCAGCCTCGGTCACTACCGCCTTGATCGAGCGCGAGTTGGGACGGGCCGCGCGCGTGGTGCGGGCCATGCCGAACACACCTTGCCTCATCCGGCAGGGCATGACGGCGCTGGCACCAGGGCGGCACGCCACCGAAGACGACGTCCTGATGGCACGCGAGATTTTCAGTTCCATGGGCCGGATCGTCGTCGTAAATGAAGAACATATGGACGCCATCACCGGCCTTTCGGCCTCCGGCCCCGCCTACGTCTACTTGATCATCGAGTCTCTGGCCGAGGCCGGGGTGAAGATGGGATTGCCGCGCGATCTTTCCACCGAACTCTCCGCCCAAACCTTGCTGGGAGCGTCCGCCATGGTGCTCCACACCGGCGAGCACCCTGCCAAATTGAAAGACATTGTCACCACCCCGGCGGGTTGTACGATCGACGGTTTGCTCGAGCTCGAGGAAGGCGGCCTGCGGGTCACTTTGATTAAAGCGGTGGTCCGCGCCGGCCAACGGGCGCGAGAACTGGTGGAAAGCCAAAATACGTAGCAAGTCGAGAAGTCGAGAGTTTAGGGTCGAGGAGTCTGCCCTCTCCCTTGGGGAGGGGATTGCTTGTTCACATTGATCCCCAATCCGAAATCGAAAATCCCAAATCTAAAATCCCCCAGTCCCTAGCCCCCAGCCCCGAGCCCCTACCCCGTGCTCTTCATCCCAAAGGCAATACCACCAACGGTAATTTGCAAAAGGTGGAGGATATCCGGCTGCCGGTCGGGTGCGCGGCGCCATTTCTCGAGGAAGCGGGTCTGAAGGAAGTTGAGAGGGTCGACGTAAGGATTACGCAGGCGGATGGATTCCGCCAGGACGGGTTGGCGTTCGAGCAGGTGATTCGAGCCTGACACCGCGAGTACGCCCCGAACGCTGCGCTCATATTCTTCCCGGATATGCCCGAAGATGCTCGCGCCAAGGGAAGGGGGCCGAACCAAGTCGGCGTAGCGGCTGGCGATGTAGAGGTCGGTCTTAGCCAGGGAGGCTTCCGCGTTGCCGACAAGAATGCCGAAGAAAGGCCAGCCCTTGTACATGCGGCGCAGCACTTGCAGCCCGCTCGCGCCGTGATCGGCGATGAACTTCTCGAGCGCGTAACCGAGGCCGTACCAGGCCGGGAGGAGGTGGCGAGATTGCGTCCAGGCAAAGACCCAGGGAATGGCGCGCAAGTCGCCCAGGTTGCCGGTTTGAAACCGCCGGCTGGGACGCGACCCGAGGCGGATGCGCTCGATGAGGTCGATGGGTGTGGCCTGGCGAAAGTAGGTAACGAATCCGGGAGTTTCGTAAACGAGCTCGCGATAGAAAGCGCGGCTGCTGGCGGCGAGTTCCTGAGCGTGCTTTTCCCAATCTGGAATCTGCTCCGCCTCGAACCCGCGGAAGTGCAGCAGGTGGGCGTGCAGAACGGCGGTAACGAGCTGTTCGAGGTTCCGCTCGGCGATGGCCGGATTGGCATATTTGAGAGAGATAACCTCGCCTTGTTCAGTGATCCGAAGTCTTCCGCCGGGAGCCGCGAAGGGTTGAGCCTCGATGCTGCGGTGGGATTGCCCGCCTCCCCGGTCGATTGTTCCGCCTTTGCCGTGAAACAGGCTCAGGTTCACGCCGCATTCTTCCGCTACGGAGGCTAATCGCTTCTGGGCGCGGAATAGCGCCCAGTTGGCGGCCACATAACCACCGTCCTTGACCGAGTCGGAATACCCCAGCATGACTTCCTGAAAATCGCCACGGGACTTCAGGATGCGCCGGTAGAGCGGGTCCCTGAAAAGCTCCTGCATGATCTCCGGCCCCGCTTCCAGATCGTCCAAGGTCTCAAACAGGGGAATGACGTCGAACGATGAGTGCGGCTCGCCCTTGCGGAGTTCCACCAGGCCAGCTTGCTGCCCCAGCAGGAGAATATCCCAAACGTCCGCCGCGCGGGCCGTCATGCTCAGGATGTAACGATGGGACGCCGCTTCTCCGTCACGTGTCTGAATTTCCTTCAGAGCTCGAAGCTCTTCCAAAATGCGCCGGGTGGATTCCGAGAATGTGTTCGTCTGCGAAGGCTCTGAGGCGCGGACCTGCGTCTTCAGGATCCGCGGCTTCTCGAGAAGTCTCTGGATGGATAGAATGCGAGCCTCAGGGGGTTCGGAAGGAAACCCTTGAATCTGCAGAAACTCCGTGGCGGCAGCACGGGTAGCATAGGAGTGGGTGCGAAAGTCGAGGCTCGCTCCATGAAAACCAAAGACCTGCGAGGAGACTCGCAGCCTGCGGGCGCCCAGTTTCGAGATTCGAGGGCTGCCATGGCGAGCCAAGAGGCGCTCCAATTGGCGCAGATCGCCGGTAAATTCACCGGGTGTCTCGTATGAACCTCGCTCGCGATTCACTGTCTGGTCAAGCCTCCACATCATGATGCGGAGTTTGCGCCGGTAGAGCTCGCTGGGTTGATCCACTTCCCGGAAACTGCGTGTTTCCGGAAAGCGCCGCATCAGCCGCTCGAGGTCGCGCTGGATTTCCGGCACGTGGCGGCACGGAAACGACGCCAGGCCTAACAAGCGCCGGCAACCTGCGTGGTAGTAGCGCAGAATGCTCTTGCGCACTTCTTCGGCGGCTTCTTTACTGGTGGCAGGCGTAACGTTGGGATTACCATCCCGGTCGGTGCCGACCCAGGAACCGAAACTGAGGAAGGGCTGCGGTTCGGGAAAACGGGGATCGTAACGAAACAATTCGTCGCAGAATTTCTCCCAAAAAGTTCCTGCCAGATCATAGATGGTGCGCTCGAGGTAGAAGCGCGCATTCTCACTTTCGATTTGCGGCGTAACCGGGGACTCGCGGACCTCGTCGGTGAGCCACAAAGCCTCGATGGAGGGGTCGATCGCCTGCTCCGCCGCGGCGCGCGGGCCTCCCTGCAAAACTTCCAGGGCTCTCCCGATCCGCAAAATGTGGTTGAGTACGCTACGGCGCTTGGCTTCCGTCGGGTGGGCGGTTAGAACCGGCTCGATGTGCATGGATCGAAGCAGGCGCTTGAGCTGGGCAGCCGGAACTTCCTGGCGCCGCAACTCGCTGAAGGTCCGGCGCAAGGACATGGGCGCGCCCGCTTCCTGCGAGGCATAGGCGCGCAGGCGGCGTACCCGCTCGCGTTCCTCGCAAAGGTTGACGAGGTGAAAAAAGAGGCTGAAAGCGTGCGCGACCTCGGTGGCCTGCCGGCTCGATAGTTCTCGGACGGCGGACTCCTTGGCTTCCAGAAGCTCCGGATCAGGGTTCTTGCGGATCTGCTTGGCGAGACTGCGCAGACGCTCGATCGCCTGGAACGTCTTTGCTCCACACTGCTCCAGCACTATCGCCCCGAGGCGTGTGGTAAGGAATCGTACTTCCTGGCGTAAAGTTTCATCCATGAGATTTCAGACGCCACCCTGCGCCGCCGGCGCTTTGGAGTGCGGCAGCTTGCTGCCGCTTTTCTTCAGGCCAGCTTGCTGGCCGGGATCGTCCGCCTGCACCGAAACGGCGCGAGCAAGCTCGCGCCCAGGAAAAGCGGCAGCAAGCTGCCGCACTCCAGACCTCGCTTCGCTCCGAACAACTCCCCGTGCACAGCGGGTCCTCGACTCTTGACCCATCTAGGCCCTACCGCCGATCACTGGTTCCAACGCCTTCCGCAACGCCTCCAGACTCGGCTCGACGCGAAGTCTCTGGCGGCTTTCCTGAACATCAGAGCGGTGCCGCATGACGTACTCGGTATCCTTCAGCTGGTTGCCCGTAAGAACGCAGACGATGTCGGCGTGCCAGGGAATTTTGCCGGCGCGCACTAACTTTCGAACGCCGGCGACGGTGGCTGCGGAGGCGGGCTCACATCCCACGCCGTCTTGCGCCAACATCGCCTTGGCCTCGAATATCTCGGTGTCGGTGACGGACTCCGTGAACCCCCCGGACCACTCCAGCACTCGTTGAGCCTTCTTCCAATTGGCTGGGTGGCCGATGCGAATCGCCGTGGCCTCAGTCTCCGGTTTATCGACGGGGATCATCTCGCTCAAACCGCCGGCCTGCATCTGATGGAAAGGACTCGCGCCGGCCGCCTGCACCACGACAAGCTGCGGCACCTTTTCGATGAATCCCAGTTCTTTCAACTCGCGCAGCCCCTTGCCGATCGCGGAGACGTTGCCGAGGTTCCCGCCTGGGACCACGATGTAATCGGGCGGACGCCAAGCCCGTTGCTCGAGCATCTCCGCCACGATGGTTTTCTGGCCCTCGATTCGGAAGGGGTTCACGGAATTCACCAGGTAAAGATCCAGTTCGCAGGCGATCTCTCGCAACAGCCTGAAAGCCTCATCAAAAGTATCGCCCACTTCCACCACCAGCGAGCCAAAATCCAGGGCTTGCGCGAGCTTGGCAGCGGAGATTTGCCGGTAAGGCACAAACAGCAGCGCCTTCATGCCGGCGCGCGCCGCGTAGGCGGCCATGGAGGAAGACGTATTGCCGGTGGAGGCGCAGGCCACCCGGCGTATTCCTCGCGCGGCGGCGCGCGTAATGCAGGCGGTCATTCCCAGATCTTTAAACGACCCGGTAGGGTTGTTGCCCTGGTGCTTGATGGTCAGGTGCACGGGGCCCGCCCACCATCCGGTGCGGCGCGTGCCCACCAGAGGCGTCGAGCCCTCCGAGAGCGAGATAATCCGGTCGCCCGGCCCGGTGAAAGGAATCAACTCGCGAAAGCGCCACACGCCGCTGCGATCGATCGGCTCGCCGCTTAGACGACGCTGATGCCATGTCCGCCGCTGGCATTCGGGATCGAAGTCCTCAAATTCGCATTTCACCTCCAGAAGTCCGCCACAGTAAGCACACGCGTGCGCGTCCCTCTTCACGTCTTGCTTGCGCCGGCAAGCGTCTTCGATGCATTGGAGGTAGGAGGACATCGTTAGTTGTCAGTCGTCAGTCGTCAGTTGTCAGTTGTCAGTAACAAGGGGCTGGGGACCGGGGCCTGGTTTCTGAGTCAGAAGTTTCCTAAAGAATTCAGCCCGTCAGCCGACGGGCGGCAGCTTGTAGCCCACGGCGCAAGCCGTGGGTCGCGAGAGCCGGCCCTCTCCCCCGTCCCCTCTCCCGCCCGGCGGGAGAGGGGTGCCGAAGGCGGGGTGAGGGCTATCTGACCCAGGGCTTACGCCCTGGGCTACTCTATGCCGCCCCTTACGGGGCTCTAAGAAACGGTCGCGCATGAGTAACACTCTCTTAATGAACTTCTGACTCGGGACTAGAACGTCTGACCCCTTTTCTCTTGAATCCTGACTCCTAGAGTTTGAACTCCTCGTGAATCGTCTTCACCGCTTCCTTCACATCGGTAGACTTCACGGCGAACGAGATGCTCAATTCGGAAGACCCCTGGGCAATGGCGATGATGTTGATGGCGCGCCGGCCCAGGGCGCCGAAGGCGCGCCCGGCCACGCCCGGTGTGCCTTTCATGTTTTCACCCACGGCGACGACAATCGCCACATGCGGCATAACTTCCACCGACGCGGAGCGGTCGTGAATGATTTCCAGTTCGAAAGCTTTCTCGAGCTCGGCCTTTGCCCGTTTTAACTCTGCATCGTGCACGGCCAGGCAAAGCACATTCTCCGCGGACGACTGGGTCACCATCAGAGAGGTGATGTCTTCCACACTGAGGCAGGTGAACACCCGGCTTGCGAGTTGCGCGAAGCTCAACCGATCCCCTCCGCTCACCATGATGAGGCTGGCTTTGCCGAGCGAGGTGATTGCCTTCACGCCGGGCGGGCCGTCGGCGGCGGAAGGGACGATCCGGGTTCCCGGGCAGGAAGGGTTGAAGCTATTCTTGATCCAGACCGGGATCTTCTTTTTCATCACCGGCTGAATGGTTTTGGGGTGGAGTACCTTGGCGCCGAAGAAGGAAAGCTCGATGGCTTCCCGGTAGGAGATGCCGGGAATAATGTGCGCCTCCGGGACCAGCCGCGGGTCAGCCGTCATCACCCCGTCCACGTCGGTCCAGATCCAGACCTCGTCGGCATCCAGTGCCGCCCCGATGATCGTGCCGCTGAAGTCCGATCCGCCACGCCCCAGCGTCGTGCACAAGCCCTCGGGTGTCGCGCCCCGGAATCCGGTAATCACAGGGATAACTCCGCGCCGGCGAGGTAGGGCCAGGCGCTGGCGGGTTTTGGCGGCGGTTTCCTCAAACAGGGGAGAGGCGTTGCCGAAGTCGTCGTCCGTAACGATGAGCTCGGTGGCATCCACGGCTTCGGCTGCCATGCCTAAGGAGCGAAGGATAGCCGCCATGAGGTTCGCAGACATCACCTCGCCCAAGCTGGAGAGCGTATCCATGGCGCGGGGAGTAACTTCTCGTACCAGGGAGAAACCGGAACATAGGTTTTCGAAGTTTCCGACTTGCGCGGCAAGCCGCGGCAGCACGAATGACTGCTCGGCAGCGGAGAGAAGGTGGTCGGCGACTTCGCGGTGACGGCGCGCCAGTTCCCTCCGCACATTTTTCCAGTGTTCGCCATCGCCGGCGCTGGCTTCCGTGGCGGCACGAATCAACATATCCGTGACTCCGCCCATCGCCGACACCACCACCGCCAACTCCGCCTGTTGTGCGTGCTCGGCCAACAGGTTACCCACGTTTTGCATGCGCTCGGCGTTTCCCACTGAGGTCCCGCCGAATTTCATGACGATGAGTGGTTTCTTGCTCTTTGCAGGAGGCATCCCCTCTTTAACCATGATTCTCTTCCTAGCCGCCATGGAAATTGCCCCTGTGCCTGGCGGACTGATCGCTACTGATACCTTCGGCAGGACGGGGTGCGCGCTGGAGATGGAAGGGCCTTCCTACATCCCCACGCTTTATTGTGGATATGCCCGTCAGAAGCGGAAGGGACACTACCGACTCGCGCTCGCGTTCGTGGATGAGGCGGCGGCTTCTGGCGTCTTTGCCGATTCGCGAACCACGTCGATGAAGACCTTTGCGGGAAGCGACAGATACCGGTCCCGCCGATACACCAAACCGAGTTCCCGGTAAATCTTTTCGCCCTCGAGTGGAATCAGCTTCAACACGCCGGCCTGAACCTCCGGTTGCGCGTACGTCCTGCTGATCAGGGAGATTCCCAGGCCCGCACCCACAAATTTCTTGATCGTTTCGACGCTGGCCAACTCCATCGAGATCTGGATTTGGCCGCGGAATTCGCGCAGTAGTCGGTCAATCACCACTCGCGTGTGGCCGGTCTTGGGCAGAATCAGCGGGTGATGCGAAATCTCCTCCGGCGTCACGCTCTTGTTCTTGCTCAGGGGGTGATTCCGAGGCACTACGATCTGCATTTCGTCGCGAAATAGCGGAATAACCTCCGTGTTATTGGCCGAGTGCGGCAGGGTGACGATGCCCAGGTCCAGCACGCCTTCCTGAACCTTCTGCAAAATCTTGTGGCTGAAGTTGCGGTAGATGCTGATCTGCACCAAGGGGTAGAGCTGTTTGAATTTGGCGAAGGTCTTGGGCAGGACGTAGAGGCAGGTGGCCTCGTTGGCCCCCATGTAGAGCTTCCCGCGAGGCGTCTGGTTCAGCTCAGCAATGGCTTGCAGGGCCTCTTTGTGGAGTTCCAGCATCTTCTCCGCGTACCGCCGCAGGATCTCACCCGCCGGGGTCAGGAGGACTTTCTTGCCGCTGCGGTCAAACAGCTTCTCCCCACACTCTTGTTCCAAAAGCCGCACTTGAGCGCTGATGGCAGGCTGCGTGCGGAAAAGCTTCTCGGCCGCGCGCGAAAAACTCTGCAACTTGGAAACTTCCAGGAAGCTGGCGAGCTGATCGTAGTCCATGGGATTTGTTTACACCCGATCTCTACTATATCAAATTGCGCATGTCGGCCTGAAAGAAAAACCGTACCCGCTGGGGGATCGTTGGGGCGAGGCGGCGTCTGCCCCTACTTCTTTGTTGCCTACCCGCGCGTTATCGACGGATTAAGATCTGCGCTCCCCTTGACAGCCACGCAAAAGTCGGGAAGTATTCTCCCTACACTTTGAATCAGACAGAGGAGGAATATGGCAGCTTCCAAACCGGTCGGATACGCGGTAATTGGATTAGGCGGATTTGCGCAGAGGGCGATCTTGCCCGGCTTCAAGCATAGCAAGAAGGGAAAACTGGTGGCGCTGGTGAGCGGAGACAAGCTCAAAGCCCAGCGGCTGGCGCGGAAATTCGGCGCCGGGGCGTCTTACACTTACGATGAGTTGCCCGCGTGTTTGAGCGATCCGCAGGTCGAGGCCGTTTACATCGCCACCAACAACGGTTCGCACGCCCGTTACACCGTGCAGGCGGCCAACGCCGGCAGGCATGTGCTCTGCGAAAAGCCGATGGCGAATTCGGTGGAGGAGTGCCGCCAGATGCTCGCAGCCTGCCGCGCGTCGGACGTGCGGCTGATGATCGCCTACCGCAAGTATTTCGAACCATCCAGTCTCGAGCTCAAGAAGCTGTACACGAGCGGGAAACTGGGGCGGCTGAAGTACATCCACTCCGCCTTCGGGATCTTTCTCCCGCCCATTCTGAAGCGCGGCGCGTGGCACCTTGATCCCACGCTTTCGGGAGGCGGCTCGCTGCCGGATGTGGGAGTTTACTGCGTGAATACGGTTCGCTGGCTGGTGGGCGAGGAACCCAGCGCTGTGTCTGCTTATCAGTGGGCCGCCGATCCCAAGCGGTTCAGCCAAGTGGATGAGAACGTCGCCTTCCGGCTGGACTTCCCCAGTGGCATCGTGGCGCAGTGCACCTCGAGCTTTCAGGCCGCGGAGTCGTCATTTCTGCAGGTCAACGGCGAGAAAGGCTGGGCTTGCCTCAGTCCGGCGTTCCAGTATGACCTGGAGCGCCGCCTGTTCGGCGAAATCGCCGGGCGGCGGATCGAGAAGAAATTCAAGGTGATTGATGAGCTGGCTCTGGAGATCGACGCCCTTGCCGACGCCGTCCGCCGCCGACGCGAGACCGAACCGAACGGTGTGCAGGGGATGCGCGATGTGGCGGTGATGGAAGCGATCTATCAGTCCGCACGCGAGGGCCGCACGGTGCCCGTCACCCTGCCGGAATAAGGAGGCCTGTGCCATGTTCATACCCGCCGTTTATTCGGTGGCGCTCGCCATGATCGTTGTCAGCATGATCTGCTGGGGCAGTTGGGCGAACACTCAAAAGCTCTGCAAAGGCTGGCGATTTGAGCTGTTCTACTGGGACTACGTGGGGGGCATACTGCTCATCGCCCTGATTCTCGGCTTTACGCTAGGGAGCACGGATACCAGCAGCCCGGACAGCTTCCTGCGAAACCTGCGCGCGGTGGACGGCCATCATTACCTGCTGGCGTTCCTGGGAGGAGTGGTTTTCAACCTGGGCAACATCCTGATTGTGGCCGCCATCGCCATCGCGGGCATGGCTGTGGCTTTTCCGGTGGGCGTCGGGCTGGCGTTAGTGGTGGGCTCGATTTTGAATTACATCATCACGCCAAAAGGCAATCCGTTGATGCTGTTCGGGGGCATCGCTCTGGTCTGCCTGGCGATCGTTCTGGACGCTGTAGCCTACCGCCGGCAGTCGAAAGGGCAGTCGGTGAGTGTGACGGGGATCGTGGTCAGCGTGCTCGGTGGAGTGATCATGGGGCTGTTCTACCCTTTCGTCGCCACGGCGATCAAGGGAGAGAACCACTTCGGTCCTTATACCGTAGCCTTCGTTTTTGTTCTGGGAGTTTTGGTTTCTAATTTTCCGCTGAACTATTTCCTGATGCGCAAGCCGGTGTCCGGGCCGCCGGTTGCAGTGAACGATTATCTATGCGGCGCCGGGCGTTGGCACTTCTGGGGCCTTCTGGGTGGCATGGCGTGGGGCGTCGGCACGATCTTCAACTTCGTCGCCTCCTACGCCCAGATGGTGGGCCCCGCGGCTTCCTACGCGCTCGGCCAGGGCTCGACCATGGTCGGCGCCATCTGGGGTGTGTTTGTTTGGAGAGAATTCAAAGGCGCTGATGCAGCTACCAAGCGCCTGCTGGCCCTGATGTTCGCCTTTTTCATCATCGGGCTCGTCAGCGTGGCGCTGGCACCGGTGGTGAAGTGAAGCTGGGGAAGTGAAGCTGTCATCCTGAGCGAAGCGAAGGATCTCTGTAGTTAGTTCACGATAGAACTACAGAGATCCTTCGCTTCGCTCAGGATGACAGCCGGTCGGAGAGGTTGAGCATGTTAACCAAACTTGTTATGAGTCTTATGTTATTGCTCTGTTTGACGTTAGTGGCATCAGTTTCTATCGCCTCACCGAAAACGCCTGTCATCCTCGACACCGACATTGGCACGGATATTGACGATGCGTTTGCGCTGGCGCTCATCATCAACAGTCCTGAGTTGGAACTCCGCGGCGTGACCACCGTGTCAGGCGACACGCAGGCTCGAGCGCGCCTGGCGGCCAAAATGCTTTGGGAAGCGGGAGGAGCCTGGCGCAAAGTTCCGGTCTACGCAGGCCAGCCGGGAAAGTCTCAGCCGATTGACCAGACTCGCTGGGCGGATGGCTTCACCAGCCCTGTCTTGCACATGAGCGGGGCAGTTGAATTCATGAAAGCGGAAATCGACCGGCAGCCTGGAAAGGTCACCCTCATTGCGATCGGGGAACTGACCAATGTGGCGGCTCTCCTGAAGTCTGACCCCTCGATGGCGAAGAAGATCCGGCGGATTGCTCTTATGGGCGGATCGATTGCCCGCGGCTACGGGCCGGATTCGAAGCCCGAGGCTGAGTGGAATATCAAGTCCAACCCGGATGCGGCCCGGACGGTGTTTTCGTCCGGCGTGCCCCTGCTCGTGGCTCCGCTCGACGTCACCGCCATGCTGCAACTCGACGCCGGCGCTCGCCGGCGCGTCTTCACACATCTCACTCCGCTCACCAATGCTCTGACCATTCTCTACCACCTCTGGGGTAGTGAGTCTCCCACTCTCTTTGACCCCATGGCGGTGGCCATGCTCATTGACCCGAACATCTGCGAGACGCAACAACTGTCCCTCGTGGTTGACGCGCAGGGGTTAACTCGAGTCGTCGAAGGCAAGCCCGCCAACGCGACGACGGGGATGCGAGTAGACCCCAAGAAGTTCTTTGAGTTTTATCTGAAGCGGGTGGCGCCGTAAATTTGTGATTGGCGATTTGTGATGGACCAACACCTGAGAGGCGAGGATCCCCCCTTAAACTCTCAATCGCAAATCACCCATCACAAATCGCAAATTACTTGAGCTTTGCCTCGATTCGGTCGTGAATCCAGTGCGGGTCCCACCACTCAACGGGATTGACCGGGATTCCATCCAGCAGCATGGTGAAGTGCAAGTGGTCGCCGAAGGCCAGCCCTGTCTGGCCGCTGTGGGCGATCACCTGATCACGTTTTACGGCTTCCCCTTCCTTTACCTCGAACGTGTTCAAGTGCGCGTAAAGGCTCTGCAGGCCGCAGCCGTGGTCGATGACCACGACATTGCCGAAGATGCCGAGATAGCCCGCGTAAACCACGGTGCCATCATTGGAGGCCACCACTGGGGCGTGCTGCACAACCGCGAGATCAAACCCCAAGTGCACCTGGCGGTCGACCACTTGGCCGTTGTAGACGTAGGACCGGAAGTCGGCAAATGAAGCCTCGACTTTCGAGTTTCCGAGCTGCACGAAGGGTTGTGTCCAAGTGAGGTGCGGGGCGGTTTTCTGGGAGAAAGCCACCAACTGTTGCGCGTCCATCCGGCGCAGCGTGCCGTTGACCAGCAGGAAATTCTTGAGAGCGCTGCCCTGATCCGACAGTTCCGGCGTCTGAGCCAGAATCGGCGGCACGACGCGCTGCATGTCGTCATCTTTAAGGTTAATCGTGTCGGACCTGAACTTTTTGGGGAAGACCCTGTAGTTGAAATTCACCAAGCTCTGATTGCCGGCATCGTCGCGCGCCACAACTCGGGCCGGCGTCGACGGGTCAACGTCGTACGGATACGCGAAGATGCACATGCGGGAGGTGGGATCGGCCTTCACGGGATAACTGGGGAAAAAGTAGGTGCCCACCTGCACGCCGGATTCGACTGTCCCCTCGGAAACCTTGAGAAGAAGCATATCGCACCCGCCCTGATTGATGTAATGCTGGGCGGTGAGAACCTCAGCGCGGGGCGGCATAAACCGGACGGGCAAATCCTTGATGAGCTGGCTCTGGCCGCCGCGGAAGAATCGGCCCCAGGAGTTGTTGGTGGCGGTAACCGTAAGCCTTGCAGAGCCTTCCTTCAAATCGGGTATCGATTTGCGGCCCACGTTAGCGTGGAATACGGCAGTGCTCTCGACGCGGCGCGTCCAGAACTTCCACCACTTGGGCGCGTGAACCTCCTCGGCGCCACCCTGCGCGGGGATTTGAAAAGTCCGGTCGCCCTGGCGCACTTCCACCACAAGCGACTTGATGCGGTAATTCGAGTCGTGAACGCGGAGATCCACGGGCGTATTGACTCCCATCCCTCTAATCTCCGGCTGCATTTCAATCACAGGGGCTTCACGGTTGGTGAGTTTCAGCGCCAGTATCGCGATCGCCAGAACCACCACGACGGCCAAGAACACAACCGCCCTTCCCACGCCCTTTTCCAGATACTCCGTTGATCTCGGCAACTCCTGACCTCCTCCAGGCGGCTGCTGCCGCCTTACAACCGTGCTTTCGCTTGAAGCGCGGCGACTGCTATTCTAAACCAAGTCGCGCGCCGTGGCGTCACAGTTTGAAGTAGAGGCGGCTTTACGCCGCCACTTGGCGAGGTGAACTCGCCGCTACGAATTACGACTGAGACACTGCGTCGCGAACAAATACCTTGAAGACTCTCTCAGATTTTGGTCAGATAGATTCATCTGTACTCGGGCTAAAGACAAATCAAGATCGCAAAGGAGGATCGATGGGGGTGACACTCAGCGATGCGCGAAGGGTTATTGCGGCCGCCGAGAAAAAAGCGGGGGAACTCGGCCAACCGATGAACATTGCCGTGGCGGACGAGGGTGGGAATCTCGTGTCGCACGTGCGCATGGACGGCTCCTGGATCGGCAGCATTGATATTTCCATCAAGAAGGCCTACACCTCGCGGGCCTTCGATGTTTCAACCAAGGACTTGGCCGCGCACAGCCAGTCCGGAAACCAGTTCTTCGGCATCCATGTTTCGAACAACGGCAAGATCATGATCTTCGCCGGGGGAGTGCCTCTGAAGCGCGACGGTAAAGTGGTGGGGGCCATCGGCGTGAGCGGGGGTTCGGGCGATCAAGACCACGCAGTCGCGGAGGCCGGCGCGGCGGCATTCTAAGATCAGGAATCAGGATTCGGGATTCAGCATGTGGGGGCAGGCCTTGTGCCTGCCCTGGAGGGCGACCACGAGGGTCGCCCCTACACAAGGAGGAACCGCTATGGCAACTAATCGGGGTGTGGCATACATGGGGACCGGGGTGGTGGAAGTGCAGGGCATCGATTTCCCCAAACTGGCCCTGGGCGACCGGAAGTGCGAGCACGGAGTAATCCTCAAGATTGTCTCTACCAACATCTGCGGAAGCGACCAGCACATGGTCAGGGGACGAACAACGGCGCCGAAAGGATTGGTCCTCGGACACGAGATTACCGGCGAAGTCATC
>Ga0181526_10002956_pt1 | contig 14230 bp, 13 predicted proteins | sample PEATcosm2014_Bin_35_FD_119750 | JGI IMG/M metagenome (GOLD analysis project Ga0181526, IMG submission 119750) | Peatland microbial communities from MTU Mesocosm Facility, Houghton, MI, USA - PEATcosm2014_Bin06_30_metaG | ecosystem: Environmental > Terrestrial > Soil > Wetlands > Peat | place...
TCACGGCTGCGTTGCTCGACGTGCCGGGCTCGCCGGCGGTATCGGTGCGGCTCGATGGCGACCAGCTGCGCGTCGACGTGCTGATCGGCGACCCGCAGCCATCCGCACGCCTTGCCGACGACGGCGACGCCAGCGCCCGCATCTCGCTGCGCCTCTCCGAGGCGTTGAAGGCCGACGTCGAGGCGGCCGCGGGCGGCGAGGGGCTTTCGATCAACACATGGCTCGTCCGCGCGGCGACCAACGCGCTGGCCACCGGCGCCGGCGCTCGCGGCTGGGCGGGACGGCCCGGGGCCGCCGGGCGCGGTCACAACACCCAGCGGATCACCGGCTGGATCAACGGCTAACTCAGGAGGACACCCATGACCACCACGACCTTCCCGCTCTCTGGACCGGCGAGCCTGCAGCTGCGCGTCGGCAGTGGCTCGCTCACCGTGCACGCACGCGACGCGCTCACGGAGGCGAGCGTCAGCCTCGTGCCCCGCGTCGCCGACTCCGACGTCGTCGAGCGCACGCTCGTCGAGCTGCGTGGATCGACGCTGCTCGTGATGGCGCCGCGGCAGGGCGGCATCCTTGACCTGCCGATCCTGGGCGGACGCCGGCACAGTCGTGACGCGATGGACGTGACCATCACCGTGCCCAGCGGCTCCGCGGTGAAGGCGACGACCAACACCGCCGACATCGCCGTCGACGGACGCTGTGGCACCGCCGACATCGCCTCCGGCGCATCGGCGATCTCGCTGGACGAGGTGGACGGCGATCTCCGCGTGCGTTACGGCAGCAGTACGTGTCGGGTCGGCCGCGTGAGCGGCTCGGTGGAGCTGAGGTCGGGCTCGGGGGACGCCCGGCTCGGCGAGATCGGCGGCGTGCTCTCAGCCGCTCGCGGCAGCGGCAGGCTCGACGTGGCCGCGGTGCACGGGCCGGCACGGTCGCGGTCGGGCTCGGGCCCAACGACCCTGGGGGCCGTGCATGGCGACGTCGATGTCGCCAGCGGGACCGGCGAGCTCGCGATCGGCATCCCGGCCGGTCAGGCCGCCCGGCTGGACGTGACGACCGGCTCCGGGCGGGTCAACTCCGAGCTCCCCGTCGAGGAGCGGCCGGCCACGGCCGGTAGGGCGATCACGGTCAGGGCCCGCACCGGCAGCGGCGACATCCGGCTCTTCCGGGCGGCCTAGATCCACCGCCCGCAGACCGCGAGGAGCAGCGGTCAGGCGCGTTACGTGAGCGTGAGCGTTTGAACGGGGCGATTTCCGGAGAGAACTGGTTGGGAGTACGGTGGGACAAAGGTGCACTGGGATCTGCGACACCGGAAGTCATCGCTGGTGATCCGCGGGCTGCTCGCCGTCTGGATCACCGTCGTCATCGTTGTGCTGTGCGCCAGTGCGCGTTGGTGGGGCCTGGTGTTCGTCGCCCCCCTCGTCCTCGACCTGTACCTGCTCCGGCGGATCTTGACCGGCGGCTCACGCTGGTAGCTCGGCGTCGGCGCAGTTCGGGGCCTTCAGGATCGACCGCGGCCCCTCACAGCAGGCTGCCTGTCCATTCGGAGTGACGGCGTCGAAGCTCATCGCGATCGAGGTCAGCACGGCCCAACGGCTGGTAGTTCGCCGCCCAGGTTTCGACCGTGCGATGCGAGCGCGCGAGCGCCCACCGGTCCCACAGGGCCACGTCGGCGACCGGGCAACCGGCCGCATGCTCATAGGCCGCCAGGAAGACGTCGGCGAGCCGCTCGTCGAACAGGAGAGCGAGATCAAGACGGCACCAGCCCACGTCGAAGCCACGCGGACCGCGGGCTGCGCCCGACCAGTCGACGATCCCAGTCAACAACCCGTCTCGCCAGACGACGTTGCCCGACCAGTAGTCGCGGTGCGTGAACACCTGCGCGCACGCGGTGAGCCGCGACCAGTCAGAGCGAATCCGTCGCGCGAGTGGGCCCTCCAGGGCCTCTCGCGATCCCCCGCCGGCCTCGAACACACTCGGCAGACCAGACAGCTCATCGCTGGAGGTCGCGTGCACCGTGGCCAGGCCGTGGCCGAGCTGCGTTGCCCAAGCCTCTGGAGCGGTGGGCGTGATGTCCGCCTGACCGTCGAGCCAGCTGATCAGGTTCGTCGGGTACTCCGACCAGCGACCATCCAGGTCACTGCCGAGCAGCACCGGCGCCAACCCCGCAAGCCCGTCGAGCGCCTGCAACACCCGGCCCTCGTGTGCGCCGGCCGCGTCACCAGGCGGGAACTGCCGAACGACGACCGTCCGTGGGGGGTTCGCGGTCTCCACCCTCCAGGTGGCGGCGTGCGTGCCACCCTCGAGTCTCACCGCTGACTCGATCGTGGCCGCCGAGCCGGCCAGGCGGCGAACCGCTTCGATGGCCCCCGCCGAAGGAGATCGCTCCGGATCGAACATCTCGGCCGCTCAGCGTCCGAGCGCGAGCGAGATCGCGGCGATGTGCTCGGGCGTCGAACCGCAGCAGCCGCCGACGATGCGGGCACCTCGCGCGACGTAGTCGAGCGCATGCTCGGCGAGCATCGTGGGGGTGACCTCATAGACGACGGAGTCGCCGACGACCTTCGGCACCCCGGCGTTTGGCTTGATCCATAGCGGTGCGTCCAACTCCGCGACGAACTCCGTCACCAGTGCATCGGTGTCCTGGAGCGAGCGGCCGCAGTTCGCGCCGACCGCGGCGAGGCCGAGGGGCCTGGTCGCCGCCACGACCGCGGTCGGGGTCAGTCCCATCATCGTGCGAGTCCCCTGGTCGAAGCTGAACGAGGCGGCGAGTGGAAGGTCGCTCACGCCACGGACGCCCTCGATCGCCCACAGCGCCTCTTCGAGGGCGAAGAACGTCTCGAGCACGAGGAGGTCGGCACCGCCGTCGGCGAGTGCCTGCGCCTGCTCGGCGTAGGCGCCGACACAGACTTCGCGTGTGAGTGGGCCGAGCGGCTCGGCGAGTTGGCCGGTCGGCCCCATCGAGCCGCCGACGAGATGTTCGGCGCCGGCTGCCTCGCGGGCGATCTCGGCCGCTCGACGGCTGACCTCGCCGGCACGGCCCGCCAGCGGCCCCCTCGCAAGGCGCGGCGCAGATGCGCCGAACGAGCATGTGAGCACCAGATCGGAGCCGGCGTCGAGAAAGCGGCGATGCAGCTCCCCCACGAGCTCCGGGGCGTCGATCACCCACTGCTCGGGGGCCACGCCGGCCGCCATGCCCATGTCCTGGTAGTTCGTGCCCGTCGCGCCGTCCGCGAGCAGGACCCCACGCTCAGCCAGCAGGGCGGCAAATGACGGCACCGCTGCAGCCTATGCGGATACCCGGCCCGGGTGCGGCGTTGTGGCTCCGGCCGAGCTCACAGCAGACCGCGGTAGAGCTCGACCGTGCGCTCCGCGATGGACGGCCAGCTGAAATGCGCCACCGCGCGCCGGCGACCGGCGCGGCCAAGCGCGCGTGCCGTCTCCTCGTCGCCAACGAGCATGTTGATGCGCGTGGCGAGCGCCCGAGCGAACGCGGCTGGATCGACCGGCTCGTGGGAGCCATCGTCGCGTGCCTCGATCGGGACCAGCAGCCCCGTGACGCCGTCCTCGACGACCTCCGGGATCCCTCCCGTATCGGTTGCGACCACCGCCGCCTCGCAGGCCATCGCCTCGAGGTTGACGATTCCGAGTGGCTCATACACCGACGGGCACACGAAGACCGAGGCGTGGCTGAGGATCTGGATCAGCTCGGGCCGGCTCAGGCGGTCGGGCAGCCAGGTCACGCCGTCGCGTGTGCGGCCCAGTCGCTCGATCTGCGCCGCGGTCTCGGCGGCGATCTCCGGCGTGTCGGGGGAGCCCGCGGCGAGCACCAGCTGCGCGCTCGGGTCGATCAACTCGGCCGCGTCGAGCAGGTGCCCGAGACCCTTCTGTCGCGTGATCCGGCCGACGAACACGACGGTCGGGCGCTGAGGGTCGATGCCGTAATGCTCGAGCGCGTCGGTCTCGCTGTCCGGACGGTACTCGTCGGTGTCGATTCCGTTGTGAATCACGCACACGCGCTCGGGCTCGATCGCGGGGTAGCAGCGCAGAAGGTCGCTGCGCATGCCGGCCGACACCGCGATGACTGCGTCGGCGCCCTCGAGGCCCGTGCGTTCGGCGAAGCTCGAGACGGCGTAGCCGCCGCCGAGCTGCTCCGCCTTCCATGGACGCATCGGCTCGAGGCTGTGGACGGTCGCGACGTGCGGGATGCCGTGGCAAAGGCCGGCGAGGTGGCCGGCGAGGTTCGCGTACCAGGTGTGGCTGTGCACGAGGTTCGCGCCGCCGGTCCCGGCTGCGACCGCGAGGTCGATCGACAGCGCCTCGAGCGCGGCGCGAAAGGCCTCCGGCCCGGCGAGTGCGTCCCAGGGACGGTAGGAGACGACCGCCGGCCCGCCTGGCGGCGTCGCGCGGCGCACGTCGCCCCAGGCATGAACGGTGACATCGACGAGCCGGGCGAGCTCGCGCGCCAGATACTCGACGTGAACGCCGGCGCCGCCGTAGACGTCAGGGGGATACTCGCGCGTGAGCAGGGCGACGCGCGGCTCAGGCATCCACGCTGGCGCCCTTCGGGATCACCACGACCCCGCCGTCAGAGAGGTGGAAGCGCTCAGCGTCGGCTGCCGGATCGACGCCGATCTGGGCCCCGGGGGCGATCCGCACGTTCTTGTCGACGATCGCGTTGCGCACGACCGCGCCGCGCCCCACGTCGACGTCGTGCAGCAGTACGCAGCGCTCCACCTCCGCGCCCGAGTGGATCCTCACGCCCGGCGAAAGCACCGAACGGCGCACGATGCCGCCCGACACCACGACGCCCGCGCACACCATCGAATCGAGCGCCATGCCCGTTCGCCCCGGCGATTCGTGGACGAACTTGGCCGCCGGCAGCGGCTCGTGCGACTTGAAGATCGGCCACCGCTCGTTGTAGAGGTTGAACGCCGGCTCGGGCGAGATCAGATCCATGTGCGCGTCGTAGTAGGAGTCGAGCGTCCCGATGTCCCGCCAGTAGCTGAGCTCGGGCCCGACCACCCCGGGGACCTGGCTGGCGGCGAAGTCCCACACCTCGGCCGCTCCCTCGGCGACGAGGCGAGGAATCACGTCTCGGCCAAGATCGTGGGTCGAGTCCTCGTCCTGAGCATCGCTGGTGACGGCGTCGATCAGCACGTTCGCGTCGAACACGTAGTTGCCCATCGACGCGAGCACGCTGCCTGGCGCATCCGGCAGCCCACCGATCTCGGCGGGCTTCTCGTGGAAGGCGCTGATCGTGGGACCGCCCTGCTCGGGCTCGATCACGCCGAAGCGTTCGGCCTGCTCGATCGGGATGCGGATCCCCGCGACCGTGAGCCCGGCATCTGACTCGAGGTGCTGCGCGATCATCTGGCGAGGGTCGGTGCGGTAGATGTGATCGGCGCCGAAGACGACGATGTAGTCGGGTCGCTCGTCGAAGATGAGATTGAGGCTCTGATAGATCGCGTCAGCCGAGCCCGCGTACCATCGCGGTCCGCGCCGCATCTGCGCCGGCACCGAGGCGATGTAGCTGCCGAGCAGCGTTGAGAAGCTCCAGGTCGTCGCCAGGTGCCGGTTGAGGCTGTGGCTCTTGTACTGCGTGAGCACGCCGACCCTTCGAAACTCGCCGTTGACGAGGTTCGAGAGCACGAAGTCGATCAGTCGGTAGTTGCCGCCGAACGGGACCGCCGGTTTGGCCCGGTCGTCGGTGAGCGGCCAAAGCCGCTTCCCCTCCCCACCCGCGAGGACCATCGCAAAGCCGCGTCCGCCCGCCACGACTTCAGCCTAGCGGCCCGCGACGCACTCGCGCCAGCGTTTCTCGCCGCGCCATCGTCGGCGGCGCTCGCCAACGCCCGCCGCGCCCCGGCCGGTCCGCGCTGCGGGCCCTCGCACGCGCGCCGGTATGGTGAGGATCGCCTTGACAACCGTCAATAGGAGCCCGTATGCAAAAGCTGCAGATCATCGTCGGAAGCACGCGCCCCACCCGTGCCGCCGAGCGAGTCTTCCCCTGGGTGATCGAGCGCGCGAGCAACCACGGAGCGTTTGACGTCGAGTTGCTCGACCTGCGCGACTGGCAGCTGCCGTTCTTCCAGGAGCACATGGGCACGATCGGCGACTTCGCCGATCCGACGTACTCCGATCCGCTGGTGAAGGCCTGGAACAACAAGCTCGCGGAAGGCGACGCCTACCTGATCGTGACCGCCGAGTACAACCACAGCGTCCCCGGTCAGCTGAAGAACGCGATCGACAGCGTCTTCGTCAGTTGGGCGCTGCGCAACAAGCCGATCGGGTTCGTCGGCTACAGCGTCGGCATCGCGGCGGGCACGCGCGCGGTCGAGCACCTCGCGCTGATCGCGATCGAGACCGAGGCCGTGCCGCTGCGCAACACGGTGCTCATACCGTTTGTCGCCGACGCCTTCGGCGACGACGGCCGGCCCGCCAACCGCGCGACCGAAATCGCACTCTCGATCACGCTCGACGATCTCGCGTGGTGGTCCACCGTCCTCACACGCGCGAGGGCCGAGGGCGAGCTGCCGCCGGGCACCCTACGGGCGAGGGCCGCCGCGGCCGCCGACTGACCGGCGCTGCGGCGGCCGAGCATGGCCGCTGCGAGTCGCCCGGCACCGCCGGCGACCTCGCCGCAGCGGCCTTCCGCTCGCCCGAGCGTCCCGCGCTACGCGGCCTGGCGATCCAGCCTCGCCTCCGCCTCGCCCCCGTGCAACAGCCGGACAGGCTCGCCATCCAGGCGCGCGGCTGCTCGCGTGCGGCGCTCGAGCGGCGCGAGCACGACGAGCGCCAGCACGATTCCCGCCGCGATCGACGCAGCGCCGACGGCGAAGGCGAGGTGATAGCCGCCAAGCAGCGAGCTGTTGAGCGTCTGTCCATGCGCCTCGAGCGCCTTGCTATGGCTGGTGGCGATCGTGCCCAGGACCGCCAGGCCCAGGGCGCCGGCGACCTGCTGGGAGAGGTTGACGATGCCCGATCCGAGGCCTGCGTCCTGGGCGGGCACGTCCGCCATCGCGATCGTCAGAAGCGGCGTGAACGAGCTCCCGGCCCCCAGGCCGATCGCGAAGTAGGCGAGGAAGATCGTGGGGAAGAAGGCGGCGTGCGCGCCGGCGGTGGTGAGCAGCGCCAGCCCGGCGATCATCGTCGCCAGGCCCGTCAGCAGCACGCGCATCGCACCGAAGCGGGCGATCAGCCGGGCGGTCAGGCCGAGCGAGAGGATGCCGACGGTCACGGTCCATGGAAGGAACGCGAGACCGGTGCGCAGCGCGCTGTAGTGGAGCACGTGCTCGAGGTAGAGCGTGCCGAGGAAGAAGGTCGAGTACATCCCGGTGACGAGGAACCCGCGCACCGCGCTCGAGCCGACCAGACCCCGCAGGCGGAGGATCCGCAGCGGCATGATCGGGTTCGCGATCCGCGACTCGAGCGTCAGGAACGCGGTCATCAGCGCGCCCGCGAGCGCGCCGAAGCCGAGCACCTGGCCCGATCCCCAACCGTGGCTGGTCGCCTGGACGATCGCGTAGACAGCCGTCATCAGCGACACCGTCACGAGCAGGGAGCCGAGCCAATCGACGCCACCTGCGAGTCCGGCTCCGCGGTCGGCGGGGATCAGCGCCTTGCCGAGTGCGAAGGTCGCAACGCCGATCGGCAGGTTGACGAAGAAGATCCAGTGCCAGCTCAGCGCCTGGGTGAGCGCGCCACCGGCGAGCAGGCCGAGCGAGCCGCCGGCCACCGCGACGAAGACGTAGGCGCTCATGGCCTTGGCGCGGTCGCTGGGCACCGGGAACTCGGTGACGACGATGGCGAGGATCACGGATGCCGAGAGTGCGGCCCCCACACCCTGGATGAAGCGGGCGGCGATCAGCAATCCCCCGCTCGGCGCCAGGCCACAGAGCGCCGAAGCGGCCGTGAACACGATCACGCCGGTGAGAAAGACACGCTTGCGTCCGACCAGGTCCCCGAGCCTGCCGGCTAGCAGCAGGAAGCTGCCAAACGCGATCAGGAAGGCGTTGATGACCCAGGTCAGGTTCCCCTGGTCGAAGTGGAGCTCGCGCTGGATCGAGGGCAGCGCGACGTTCACGATCGTCGTGTCGAGCACGATCATGAGCTGCGCCAGACATACCACCACGAGGGCGAACCAGCGACGGCGGTCGCTGGTGGGAGTGGAGAGCGAGGCGATGTTCATCTGCGGATCCCAACTGTTGAGGCGTGCCGACGCCGGTGCTAAAGTGGAGGCACCCTCCAGGCAAATTGGAGGCTGCCTCCGGTACTATACGGAGGATCGCTCCGTTTTGTCAAGCCCGATCGCGAGACCTCATGAACACCACCGAGACCGTCCACGAGTTCGCCACCCACCGCCCCAGGCGAGCCGACGCCGCGCGCAACTACGAGAAGCTGATCGCCGCTGCGCGCGAGGCGTTCGCGGAGGGCGGGACCTCGGCATCGTTGGAGGAGATCGCGCGCCGCGCACACGTCGGGATCGGCACGCTCTACCGCCACTTCCCGAATCGCCAGACGCTGCTCGAGGCCGTTTACGTCGACGAGGTCGAGGCGCTGTGCCGCTCGGCCGCCGATCTGGCCGAGCTGCCGCCATGGGACGCACTGGTCAGCTGGCTGCACCGCTTCGTCGCATACCTCGCCACCAAGCAGGCGCTCGCGCAGGAGCTGCTGAGCTATGTCGACCGCGACGCGAGTCTCTTCCAGGGCTGCCGCAAGGGGCTCTTCGCCGCCGGCGAGCCGCTCCTGGCACGGGCGCAGCAGGCGCAGGTCGTCCGCGCCGACACCGATCTCGGCGAGATCATCCAGATGGTCGGCGCAGTCGCGAAGATCCCGGCCGCGGAACCCGGCCAGATCGACCACATTCTCGAGCTGGCGCTCGACGGCCTGCGCTACCGAACGCCGGCCGGCACGCACCGAACGCCGGCCGGCACGCACCGAACGCCGAGCGCGTAGCTCTCGACGGTCGCCGCGCACCGCTTCCCAGCGGCGCGCCGCCCGCTCGCCGCCGAAGCAGATCGCGCGTTCGCCTCGCCCCGACCGTGGAGATCACGCCACGCCCTCCCCAGCGCCTGCGCCTGCTCCTGCTCCTGCGCCTGCGCCGGCGCCCGCGACTCAGAGCGAGGCGGCGTTCGCGACGGGCGGTCGCGCAGCCTCGGCGGCCTCGATCTCCCCGGCCGGGATCCAGCGCCGCAGCGCCGCGGTCAGGTCCGCGTGGCGCATCGGCTTGCTGACGTAGTCGTCCATGCCGGCATCGAGGCATCGCTGGCGCTCGACGTCCATGGTGTGGGCGGTCATCGCGATGACGGGCGTGCGGTGGCCGGCGTGCTCGCGGCGGCGAAGCTCGGCGGTGGCGTTGTAGCCGTCCATTCTCGGCATCTGGCAGTCCATCAGCACCGCGTCGTAGCGACGCGCCGCAAGCGCCTCGAGTGCGGCGACCCCGTCGGCCGCGACGTGGACCTGGCAGCCGCAGCGCTCGAGCGCGCGCGTGGCGACGATCTGATTGATCTGGCTGTCTTCGGCGACCAGCACCAGCGGCGGCGCCGACCAGGTCAGCTCGATGATCTCGTTCAGCTCCGCCGGATGTGACGCCGCGCTCTGGCCGGCGGCCAGCTCGACCTCGAAGGCGAACGTGCTGCCGCGGCCCGGTTCGCTCACGGCCCCAATCGTTCCGCCCATCATCTCCACCAGCTCGCGGGCGATCGCGAGCCCGAGTCCGGTGCCGCCGTAGTTGCGGGTCGTCGAGACGTCGGCCTGGGTGAACGGCTCGAACATCCCCACGAGGTTCGCTGGATCGATGCCGATGCCGGTGTCGGCGACCTCGAAACGGATGCGGTTACCGTCGCTCGTGCTCTGCGGCGTCGACTGACCGAGGCCGACGCGTACGCTGATCGCGCCCGCGCCGGTGAACTTGACCGCGTTCGACAGCAGGTTCAGCAGAACCTGGCCCAGCCGGCGGCCGTCGCCACGGACGTGGCGGGGCACGTCGTCGGCGATGTGTACATCGAGCGCGAGGCCCTTGGCTCGCGCCTGCGCGCGCGCCACGGCGCACATACGCTCGACGGTGTCGTCGAGATCGAAGTCGGTGATGTCCAGGTCGAGGTGCCCCGCCTCGATCCTCGACAGATCCAGGACGTCGTTGATCACGGCGATCATCTGCTCGCCGGAGCGCGCGACCTGCTCGGCGTACGCGCGCTGCTCGTCGGTCAGCTCGGTGTCCAACAGCAGGTCGTTCATCCCGATCACGCCGTTCATCGGCGTGCGAATCTCGTGACTGACGTTCGCGAGGAACGCCGACTTCATGTTCGATGCCTCGACCGCCTGGTCACGCGCGACCGCCAGCTCGGCGGTCGCCCGGTTGCGCTCCGTCACGTCCTGGCAGAGCACGAGGCGACAGGCCCGCCCGTCGAGCGACAGCTCGTCGCTGGTTGACTCGACGTCGATGATCGTGCCGTCCTTGAGGCGATGACGCCACGGCCGCGTGATCAGGCCCTGCTCGGCGCCGGATGCCACCGCCGCGAGGAAGCCGTCGGCCTCCGCGAGATCCTCCTCCGGCACCAGGTCGCGGATCGTCAGCGCGACGAACTCGTCGCGCGAATAGCCGTAGCTCGAGACCGCCGAGTTGCTGACGGCGACGATCGCGAGCGTCTCGCGGTCATAGACCACCATCGGCTGCGGGTTGTGCTCGAACAGCAGCCGGTACTGGCGGCCGACGTCGCGCAGCTGTTCGCGGGCGCGGCGCAGGGCGGGCCGGAAGGCGAGGCGAGCACCGGCGAGCACGAGCGTCGTCGTCGCGAGCGCGGTCGCGATCGGACCGAAGTCGTACACGTTCCCGACCACGAGGATGACCAGGCTCGCGACGGTGACGAGCCCGGGAAGGAAGAACCCCGACATGTGCTTCAGCGACGGCATGCTGGAGCCGTCGTCGCGCACCCACATCGACATCGCGAAGACCAGGATCGACGTCGGCCACGCGACCGCGTTGACGATCTGGCCGACGCTCGAGGCCTCGCCCACGAAGTTGAACGTGTCCCCGGTGGCGCTGATCGCCAGACCGAGGCCCATCAACACCAGCGCCGAGCGGCTGCGACTCGAAGCGACCACCACGCTGCCGGCGACGAGCCCGAGCAGCATCAGGTCACCGACCGGGTAGGCGAGGTGTATCGCCGTACCGGACGACGCGCCCTGGAACAGATGCTCGAGCCCGTGGAAGGCGAACGCCGAGCACAGCGCCGCCATCCCGAGCGCCGCGATCGCGCCGTCCAACCACCGCAGGGCGTCGCCCCGTTTGATCTCCCCGCGCATGAACAGCACGAGCGCGACCGAGGCCAGCGGGAAGAACCCGAGATAGCAGACGTCCGCGAGCGACGGCGTCGGCGGTGTCGCGCCGCCCAGGCTTTCGACTGTGGTCACGAGATCCCCGAGCGTCCAGGCGAGGCAGCCCGCGCCGAGCGCAAAGGCCGCTCGCCGGTGCTGGCGAAAGGCGAGCCCACTCGCCATGCAGAGTCCGCTGGCGACGACCTCGAAGCCGACGACGAGCCACCCGTCGAGCAGCGGCGAGAACTGCCACGAGCGCCGCGAGACCAGGACGGCGAGGTAGGCGATCAGCAGGCCGACGAGTACCGCGAAGACGAACCAGACCGCTCTCCCGGCTAGATCGTCGCGCGCACTCGCGCTCGCGCGCTCGCGCGGTCGCGGCAGGCCAGGATCCGACGGTCCGCGCATAGCCTCAGTATCGGCCGGTCCGCGCTGGGTCTTAAGGCCCTGCGCGGAGTGCTCGACGGAGCCGCTCGCCCGCCTCCGTAGTTCGCCGCGTCCCACCTGTGAGCGGCCCCGATGCAGTCGCGCGCGCGGCGTGCTTCGATCCCTTCAACCGAAGGAGGCGAGTCGTGAGCGACACGATCACAACAGAAGCTGCACGCGTGGGAGACTCGGTCGAGGTCAACGGGTTGCCCGGAAGGCCACCCAAGCATGGCCGGATCGTCGACGTGCTGGGCGTCGGCGAGCACGTGCATTTCCGCGTCCACTGGGACGACGAGCACGAGTCTCTGCTGTACCCGACGGAGGGAGCGACGGTGGTGCACGCCGCAGCTCGCCGCGCCGTCCGAAGCTGACCGCGCAAGCGCCCGGCAGCACCCGACAACCCGGCCTTCCCGCAGCGGCGCGGCCGCGCCGCTGCACGGGCAAACACCGCACCCGCCCGCGAGCGACGCCGCCGTACCCCTACACGCGACCGGTGTCGCGCCGGTAGGCGACGCCCGCGAGGGCGACCAGCACGACGGTCCAGGCGGCGACCACGATCCAGCCGCGCGCGCCCCAGGTGTGGCCGGTGACGACGGCGCGGCCCGCCTGGACGAGCCAGTACGACGGCAGCCATTGGCCCACGTCGTGCAGGAATCCGCCCTTGACCGGGAACCACGTCCCGCTGACGATCGCCAGCAGCGACACGGTTCCGCCCGTGATCGGCCCGATCGATTCGACGGTCATCAGGTGTCCGAGCACGATGCCTAGCGCAGCGAACGGGAGCAGGCCGACGAGGATCAGCCCGGTCATCGTGAGCCAGGCGTGCGCCGGCATGCTCACCCCGAGCGATATCCCGGCGACGTAGAGCAGCAGCAGGCTGGTGATCGCCATCGCGTACGAGGTGAGCACCTTGGCGCGGAAGTAGGCACGCACGGAGAGCGGCGTGATCCGCAGCTGCCGCGTCCAGCCGGCCTGGCGCTCGCCGGAGATCCGCGCGCCGCTCGAGATCATCGCCATCATCGTGCCGAACGACGCGAGGCTGACCATGTAGTAGAGCGGGAAGGACACGCCGAGGCCGTCGAAGTCGCGGACGTTGCGGGAGGGGCTGGCGATCACGAAGTAGAGGACGATCGGGAAGCCCAGCGAGAAGATGAAGAAGCGCCGCGCGCGAAAGGCGCGCAGCAGCTCGTAACGCGTGTAGATCCAGCCGCTCATCGCTGCCCCGGCGCCCCGGCCTCCTCGGCGTCCGGATCCTCGTCGCCCGTCAGCTCGAGGAACGCCTCCTCCAGCCCGGCACCGGCGATCTCGATGTCGCGCAGCGACGGCTGCGCTTCGAGCAGCGCGCGGATCGCGGCGTCGGAGTCCGTGCATCTGAGGATCACGGCGTCGCCGTGGCGGTCGACCGCGCTCACACCGGGCAGGCTCGACAGCTCGCCGAGCTCCACCTCCGGCAGCGTCGCCCGGATCGTCCTCGAGCCGACCTGCGCCTTGATCTCGGTGGTCGGACCGTCGGCGACGATCCGCCCGTGCGCCATCAGCACCGCGCGATCGGCGTTCGCGTCGGCCTCCTCCAGGTAGTGCGTGGCGAAGATCACCGTCTTGCCGCGCGCCGCATAGGCGCGCATCGCGGCCCAGAAGTCGCGGCGCCCCTCGACGTCCATCGCCACCGTCGGCTCGTCGAGCAGCAGCAGGTCCGGGTCGCTGACCAGCGCGACGGCGAAGCGAACGCGCTGCGTCTGGCCGCCGGAGAGCTTTTGCGTGCGCCGCGGCGCGGCCTCCGTCAGACCCGCCAGCGAGATCACCTCCTCGACGTCCATCGGGTGGCGGTAGAGCGCCGCGACCATCGTGATCAGCTCACGCACCGAGAGGTCGCGGATCAGCGCGCCGGTCTGCAGCATCGCCCCGACGGCGCCCGCGTCGACGGCCTCGCGCGGCGGGCGGCCGAACAGCGAGACGGATCCGCTGTCGGGTCGCGTCAGTCCGAGCATCATGTCGATCGTCGTCGACTTGCCCGCGCCGTTGGGGCCGAGCAGCGCGACGGTCTCCCCGGCCGCGATCGAGACGTCGATTCCGCGCACGGCCCGGACCGGACCCGAGGGGCCGCGGAAAGACTTGACGAGCCCTCGAAGCTCGACCTCGCCCTTCATCGGCGTTCAGCGTACCCGCCGAGCGCGCGCGACATCCCACGCCCCGTGAGCCGCGCGCTAGTGCTCGTGCTGTTCCGCGCGCACCCAGGCGCAGCCCGCGGAGAGGTCCTCGACCCCCATCGCCGCGGCGACGTTCAACCACATCCCGTGGCGGAAGAACTCGTCGATCTGTTCCGGCTCGGCGGCGGAGAGCGCCTCGACGTGGGCGACGAGCTGCGCGTAGCGCGTGCGGACGCGGTCGCGGATCTCCGCGTCGTCGCAGGATGCGTAGGCCTGGTGCTGGAGCAGCAGGTAGTCGCGGTGGGAGTGCAGCAACTCGATGTAGGCGACCCCCATGAGCTTCA
>Ga0181526_10002958_pt1 | contig 14214 bp, 10 predicted proteins | sample PEATcosm2014_Bin_35_FD_119750 | JGI IMG/M metagenome (GOLD analysis project Ga0181526, IMG submission 119750) | Peatland microbial communities from MTU Mesocosm Facility, Houghton, MI, USA - PEATcosm2014_Bin06_30_metaG | ecosystem: Environmental > Terrestrial > Soil > Wetlands > Peat | place...
ATCGACGAGCGCTGGCGCGAGCACCTGCACGACATGGACTACCTGCGCGAGGGCATCCACCTGCGCGGCTTCGCGCAGATCGAACCGCTCGTCGCCTACAAGAACGAGGCCTTCACGCTGTTCTAGGACCTGATGAACAGCGTCTGGACCGACTTCGCCCGCCTCGTCTTCCACGTGCAGGTGCAGCAGCAGGGCCCCAACGGCGACGCCGCCGCCCCGGCCATGGTGCCGCGCTCCTACCAGCCGGCCGGCAGCTCCACCGGCGGCGCCTCGCGCGTCAGCTACACCTCCGGCGTCTCGGCCGGCGCCGGGGCGCTGGCGGCGGCCGCCGTCGAGGCGCAGGCCGAGCAGGGCGCGGAGCCCCATGGCGAGCCTGAGGCGGCCGCCTACGTGGAGCAGCGCCGCGTCTCCTCCGACGAGCAGCTCGGGCGCAACGACCCGTGCTGGTGCGGTTCGGGCAAGAAGTTCAAGCGCTGTCACGGAGCATGACCAGCGCCTCCTCATCCGAGCCGACGCCGGCAAGGCTGCAGGCGATTCGCGACCAGCTCTCGCTGCTCGCGGACTATCTTTGACCCCACGAAGCTCGCGGAGCGCGCCGCCGCGCTCGAGACGCAGATGGGTGAGCCCGGGTTCTGGGACGACGCCGAGGCGGCGGCGAAACTCGGATCCGAGCATGCGCGCCTGACGCGCCGGCTCGAGCGCTTCCGGCGCGTCGCCGCCGACGTCGAGGAGCTCGAGGCGCTCGACGAGCTCGCGCAGGAGGACGAGGAGCTGGCGCGCGAGCTCGACGGCGCGCTGGACAGTGTCGAGCGCCAGCTGCTCGAGCTGGAGGAGGAGCGCCTGTTCTCGGGTCCCTACGACGCCGGCGACGCGATCGTCACCGTCAACGCCGGCGCCGGCGGCACCGACGCGCAGGACTGGGCGCAGATGGTCCTGCGGATGGAGATGCGCTGGGCCGAGAAGCGCGGCTTCACGGTCGAGCTGCTCGAGGAGAGCCCAGGCGAGGAGGCCGGGATCAAGTCGGCGTCGTTCCGCGTCAGCGGCGAGAACGCCTACGGCCTCTACGGCTCCGAGAAGGGCGTCCACCGCCTCGTGCGGATCTCGCCGTTCGACTCGGCGAGCCGCAGGCAGACCAGCTTCGCGGGCGTCGAGGTGGCGCCGGTCGTCGACGACGACGGCGAGATCGAGATCAGCGACGACGACCTGCAGGTCGACACCTACCGCGCCAGCGGCGCCGGCGGCCAGCACGTCAACAAGACCGATTCGGCGGTGCGGATCACGCACCGCCCGAGCGGGATCGTCGTGCAGTGCCAGAACGAGCGCTCGCAGTCCTCGAACCGCGCGACGGCGATGGCGATGCTGCGCGCCAAGCTGGCCGAGCGCGAGGAGCGCGCCCGCCAGGAGGAGATCGCGCGCGCCAAGGGGGAGGCGCAGGACGTCAACTTCGGTTCGCAGATCCGCAACTACGTCGTGCACCCCTACACGATCGTCAAGGACCTGCGCACCAACTACGAGACCGGCGATGTCCAGCGCGTGCTCGACGGGGATCTCGACCCGTTCGTGCGCGCCTATCTCCTATGGGCGTCACGGGCCTAGAGCCGGCGGACGAGCGGGACCTGCGCGAGCTCGTCGCCCGCGCGCTCGCGGAGGACGTCGGCTCCGGCGACGTGACGAGCGAGGCGACGGTGCCCGCCGGCGCCCGCGCGCGCGCCTCGATCGTCCAGAAGGAGGCCGGCGTGATCTACGGCGTCGCGGTCGCGCTCGCGGCCTTCCGCGCACTCGATCCGCAGCTCGTCGTCGAGCGCAGCGGCGAGGAGGGGGCCTGGCACGAGTCCGGCAGCGTCGTGCTCGCGGTCGCCGGCAACGCGCGGGCGCTGCTCGCCGCCGAGCGCACGGCGCTGAACTTCCTCGGACGGCTGTCGGGCATCGCGACGCTCTCCGCGCGTGCGGCCGAGGCCGTCGCGGGCACCGGCACGCGGGTCCTCGACACGCGCAAGACGACGCCCGGGCTGCGCGCGCTCGAGAAGCGGGCGGTGGCGGCCGGCGGGGCGACCAACAACCGCCAGGGCCTCTTCGACGCGGTGCTGATCAAGGAGAACCACATCGCCGCCGCCGGTTCGATCACGGCCGCCGTGAGCGCCGCGCGCTCGCACGCGCCGACGCTCGCGCTCGAGGTCGAGGTGCGCGACGAGGCGGAGATCGACGAGGCGCTGGCGGCCGGCGCGCAGCGGCTGCTGCTGGACAACATGAACATCGAGCAGCTGCGCTCCGCCGTCGCTCGCGTGGCGGGACGGGCGGCGCTCCAGGCGAGCGGCGGCGTCACGCTCGAGACGCTGCGGGCCGTCGCCGCGACCGGCGTAGACTTCGTCTCGATGGGCTCGCTGACGCACTCGGCTCCCGCGCTCGACCTGTCGCTGAGCCTGGAGCCGCTGCGATGAACGCGCTGCCGATGGCGAGCGACGCCCCGCCGGCGCTCGGCGCGCGCGAGATCGCCGAGCTGTCGGAGGAGATCCGCGCGCTCGCGCAGGCCCGCGACGCCGTCATCCTCGCCCACAACTACCAGCTCCCGGAGATCCAGGACGTCGCCGACTTCGTGGGCGACTCGCTCGCGCTCTCGCAGCAGGCGGCGCGCACGCCGGCCGCGACGATCGCCTTCTGCGGCGTCCACTTCATGGCCGAGACGGCCTCGATCCTCTCTCCCGACAAGACCGTCCTGATCCCCGACCGCGACGCTGGCTGCTCGCTGTCGGACTCGATCACCGCCACGCAGCTCGCGGACTGGAAGGCCGAGCACCCGGGCGCGATCGTCGTGATGTACGTCAACACCTCGGCGGAGGTCAAGGCGCTGACCGACTACTGCTGCACCTCCTCCAACGCCGTGGCCGTCGTCGAGCACATCTACGCGACGCACGGCGCCGGCTGCGAGATCCTGTTCGGTCCCGACATGTTTCTCGGGGCCTACGTCGAGCGCCAGGTCGGCCGGCGGATGCACGTCTGGGACGGCGAGTGTCACGTCCACGCCGGCATCCGCCCGGCCGACATCGCGGCGGCGCGCGCCCAGCACCCCGGAGCCGAGTTCCTGATCCATCCGGAGTGCGGCTGCTCGACCGCCGTGATGGAGTACGTGGCGGCCGGCGACATCGCCTCCGACGGTGTCCACATGCTCTCCACCGGCGGCATGCTCCGCTACGCGCGCGACGCCGCGCCCGGGTCGAGCGCGATCGTCGCGACCGAGATCGGGATGCTTTACCCGCTGCGCGAGGCCGCGCCCGAGGTCACCTTCATCGCCGCGAACGAGCGGGCCAGCTGCCGCTTCATGAAGATGATCACGCTGTCCAAGCTGCGTGACAGCCTGCGCGACGGCGTCCACGAGGTGCGCGTCCCAGGCCAGGTCGCCGACGCCGCGCGCACCGCGATCGAGCGCATGGTCGCGATCGGCGGCTGAGCGCCGCCGCGGCGAGTTCCCGCCGCGCGCTCGTCCGAGCGGCCGTCGTGAACGTCGTCTAGAAGTCCGCGGCCGCGTGCGGTCCGACGCAGGCGATCGCGAGCTGCTCGCTGATCCCGCGAGCCACCTCGACCACCTCCTCGAAGGTGACGCCGTCGACCGCCGCGATCACCGCGTCAGGATCGATCTGATCGTCGTGGATGATCGCCTGCTGGGCGGCATGGCGCGCGACGGCGCCGGAGTTCTCGAACGCGAGCACCAGGCGACCACCCGCGTAGGCGCGGGCGCGCTCGACCTCCTCCTCACGCGGGCCGTCGCGGCGCAGCTCGTCGACGATCTCGCGCATCCGCGCGTAGGCCTCGAGGCACTTGCTCGAATCGAGCCCCGCTCCGAGCGTCAGCGCCGGCGTGTCGGCGAAGCTGTGGTCGTGCGCCCAGACCGAGTAGCACAGGCCCCGCTGCTCGCGGATCTCGTCGAACAGCCGCGATCCCATCGAGCCGCCGAGCAGCGTCGAGTAGATCCCGAGCGCGGCCCGCTGGCGGGGGTCGCCGGGATCGGTCGAGGGGCGGTAGACCATCCGCAGGTGTGACTGGTTGCTCTCGCGCGTCTCGACCAGCGTGCCGGGCACGAAGTCCGGCGCGGGCTCGTAGGGCGCGGGCGCCGGCAGGCTCGGGAAGCGGCCCCACAGCTCCTGCAGGGTCTCCTCGTCGGGCAGGTGGTCGGTGTTTCCGACCAGGAACGCGCCACCGCGCAGCGGGGACCAGCGACGCTCGCGGAAGGCGACGATGCTCTCGCGGCTGAAGCTCCGCAGATGCTCCTCCGGGCCGAGCACGGGCCGCCCGAGCGGGTGATCGCCGAACGCCGCGCGGTCGATCAGGTGTCCGGCGACCATCGCCGGCTGGTCGTTCGCGCGCGCGATCTCCTGAATCACGACGCCGCGCTCGCGGTCGAGCTCGTCGCCGTCGATGCGCGGCCGCCCGGCGATGTCGCTCAGCAGGTCCACCGCCGCCGCCGCCGCCTCGGCGCGCGCGGTGATGTGAAAGGCGACGAGGTCGTGGCTCGTGTAGGCGTTGATCGTCGCTCCCATGCGCTCCGCGGTTTCGTTGACGTCGCGGTAGGTGGGGTAGCGCTCGCCTCCCTTGAACACCAGGTGCTCGAGGAAGTGCGCGACGCCGTTCTCGGCCGGCTGCTCGGAGCGGGCGCCGGCGTCGAAGGCGACCAGCGCCGTCAGCGCGCGGGTGCCCGCGATCGAGATGCGGTGGATCGGCAGGCCATTGGCGGCGACGGTGGTGCTGATCTCGGGCATCGCCCGCGAAGCCTACCGGCGGCGAGCCGCTGGGCCGACCGATAGGCTGACCGCGCTGACGATGAACGTGAAATCGACGATCAGGGTGCTCGGCGTGCTCGTCGTGCTCGCCGTCGGCATCTGGTGGGGCGGACACCCGTCCGACCTTCCGAGCGTCCTGCGCAGCGCTTTCGTTGCCAACCCGCACGACGCCGTGATCAGCGAGGCGCTCAGCGACATCCAGCACGACTACCTCCACCCGGTGGCACGCACCGGGCTGGTCAACGGCTCGATCGCCGGCGCCGTCGCCAGCCTGGACGACCCCTACGCGGCCTATGACACGCCGTCTGAATACGACTCGTTCAACAACCCCAAGCCGGAGCGCTTCTCCGGCATCGGCATCGAGCCTTCGACGACGCCCGCCGGCCTGCTCGTCGACAACGTGCTGGCGGGAGCGCCGGCTGCGGCCGCCGGGATCCGCGCGGGCGACCTGATCACGGCGGTCGACGGCCACTCGCTCGCCGGCCTCGGCGACGCCGCCGCCACGAGCCTGATCCAGGGCCGTGCCGGAACGAGCGTCACGCTGCTCGTCAGACGCGGCGGCCGCGTGCTGACGTTCAGAATCAAGCGCGAGGAGATCACCACGCCGGCGCCGATCGTCTCCGACGTCGTCGCGACCTACCACGGCGTGCGGATCGGCGTCATCGAGCTGCCCACCTTCGACGTGCCCGGTATCCACACGCAGGTCGCCCAGGCGCTGCAGTCGCTGCGCGCCCAGCACGTCAGGGCGCTCGTGCTGGACCTGCGCGACAACGGCGGCGGGCTCGTCACCGAGGCGCAGCTGGTCACGAGCATGTTCATCGCCCACGGCGTGATCGTGACGACGCGCGGGCGCGCGCAGTCGACCGACGTGATCGACGCGACCGGCCACCCGATCGCCCCCAACATCCCGATGGCGGTGCTCGTCAACGGCGACACCGCCTCCGCCGCGGAGATCGTCACCGGCGCGCTGCAGGACCATCATCGCGCGGTGATCGTGGGCACGCGCACCTACGGCAAGGGCGTCTTCCAGGAGCTGCGCCCGCTGTCCAACGGCGGCGCGATCGCCATCACCGTCGGGCGCTACTACCTGCCGGACGGCGAGAACCTCGGCGCCGGCGGTCTGCGCCGCGGTCCCGGCATCAAGCCCAACGTGATCGTGACCGCGGCGCCGAGCGCGAAGACCGACCCGCAGCTGAACGCGGCGCTCGCGCTGCTCGCCGCCAAGGCCCGTTGAAGCGGGGCACGCCCGCCTTCCCGGCTGTGCTCGAGCGGCGCGGGCGCTTCATCGTCGCGCGGCCGCTGTTCGCGCGCCCGTCGCCGAACCCGGGCCAGCTGACCGTGAGCCCCGGGCGCTCCGGCGCCGGACCGGGCGACCTCGTCCTCGTGTCGATCATGCCGACCGCCCGCGGCGGGCGCGCCCAGATCGTGCGTCGCCTCGGACGCCCCGACGTCGCGCGCGACGTGATCGAGGCGCTGATGATCGATCGCGGTCTCGCGCGCCGCTTCGATCCGGCCGTCGAGCGCGAGGCGCGCGAGGCCGCTGGTGGCGTGGACGCCGGACGCCGTGACCTGCGCGCGCTGACCACCTTCACGATCGATCCGCTCAGCGCGCGCGACTTCGACGACGCGATCTCGGCGGAGCGGGCGGATTCGGGCGCCGTCCGCATCTGGGTGCACATCGCCGACGTCGCGGCGCACGTGCCGCCCGGCTCGCTCGTCGACCGCGAGGCGCGCCGGCGCGCGACCAGCGTCTATGTGCCGGGTGCGGTGGAGCCGATGCTGCCGGCGGCGCTGTCCAACGAGAAGTGCTCGCTCGTGCCGGACGAGGATCGCCTGGCGGTGAGCGTGGAGCTGGAGCTGGCCGGCGCGCGCGTCGTGCGCGCCGCCTTCACGCGCTCGCTGATCCGCTCCGACGCGCGGCTCGACTATGACCGCGTCGATCGGATCTTTGGCGGGCAGGAGGCCGCGGAGGAGCCGTGGGCGCGTGCGCTCGCATTGGCGCGCGAGGCGGCCGGCGCGCTCGGGGCGGCGCGGTTGCGCCGTGGCGGCCTCGAGGTCGAGGGCAGCGAGCCGGAGTTCACCTTCGACCGCGCCGGCCAGGTCCGCTCGGTGCGGATCCCCGAGCAGACCGAGTCGCATCGGCTGATCGAGCACCTGATGATCGCCGCCAACGAAGCGGTCGCAAAGCTGCTGGCCGAGCGCGGCGAGCCGACGCTCTACCGCGTGCACGAGGAGCCCGACCCTGCGCGCGTCGAGCGGCTGGTGGCGGCGCTCGCCTCGCTCGGTGTGCCGACGCCGCCGGTCGGCGCGCAGCTCGGACCGTCGGAGGCGGGCGAGCTGGTCGGACTGATCTCGCAGGCCGTCGATCGCGAGGTGCGCGCAAGCGGCCGCGGCAGGCGGGCGTTTGGCTCGCTGATCCTGCGCTCGCTCAAGCAGGCCTATTACTCGCCGCGCAACATCGGCCATGCCGGCCTGCGCTCGCCGCGCTACTGCCACTTCACCTCGCCGATCCGCCGCTATCCCGACCTCGTCTGCCACCGGGCGCTGCTGTCGGCGATCGGCGCCGGCGAACAGGCGCCGGCGGCGAACGAGCTGGGCGAGCTCGGCCAGTGGACGTCGCTGCGCGAACGCGAAGCGGTCGACATCGAGCGTGCCGCCGACGACATCGCGCGCTGTTTTTTGCTCGAACGCGACGATCGCGGGCACACCTTCGAGGGCGAGGTCGTCGGCCTGATCGGCGCCGGCGCGTTCGTCGCCTTCGGCGACGGGTACGAAGGGCTGCTGCCGGTGCGTCGCCTGCACGGCGGCTGGTGGGAGCTCAACGAGGAGGGCACGATCCTGCGCGGTACGCGCGCCGGCGCGACGATCCGCCTGGGCGACGCGATCGAGGTGCGTGTTGCGTCAATCGAGGCGGTGCGCGGGCGTGTCGACCTGGAGCCGGCCTGAGCGCGGACGGCCCGGGCCGGTTGGTGGCGGGCCCGCCGAGTCGCTACTGTCGTGCGATGGCCAAGGCCAAGAAGAAGGTCGGCGCCGGCGACGTCGCCTCGAACCGCTACGCCGCGCATCGCTTCAACCTGCTCGAGCGCGTCGAGTGCGGCATCGTCCTGTGCGGCACCGAGGTCAAGTCGCTGCGCGGCGGCAGTGCGCAGCTGAAGGACGGCTTCGCGACGATCCGCGGCGGCGAGCTGTGGCTGCGCAACGTGCACATCCCGCCGTACGCGCCGGCGAGCCGCGAGAACCACGACCCCGAACGCGAGCGCAAGCTGCTGCTTCACCGGCGCGAGATCGATCGACTCGGGGCGCGTGCGGCGGAACGCGGCCTGACGCTCGTGCCGACGCGCATCTACTTCTCCGGCTCGCACGCGAAGGTCGAGATCGCGCTCGCGCGGGGCAAGGACGTCCACGACAAGCGTGAGACGCTGCGCCGCCGCGACTCGCAGCGTGAGATCGAGCGCGGCCTGCGCGAGGCGCGTCGCTGAGCGCCCGGGCGGGCGGGCGGCTCAGCGCTCGGTGCCGCAGGCGGATCTGCCTGCTCAGGAGATCGTGCGGTGGATGTAGGTGAAGTGCATGCCGATCGCGAGCGCGGCGATCAGCCCGAGATAGGCCGCCCCGATGATGATCCGGTTGCGCGGGGAGACCCGGTAGTAGGCGGTCTGCATCATCGTCGGCGACTTGCGCTTCTGCCAGCGGTGGTAGAGGTCGTAACCGGCGACGAGGCAGATGATCAGGAGGATCGGGTTCGGCGTGATGAACTCGAGCGTGACGAGCGCGCCGAAGCCGATGAACCACATCCAGGGCGCCATCGCCGCCATCGCGCGTCCGCCGTCCAGCGGGACCACCGGCAGCAGGTTGAAGAGGTTGAGCAGGAAGCCGATGTAGCCGAGCGCCTCGAGCAGGCCGGTGTGGGTGGCCAGTCCGACGATCGCGACGACGGCTGACGCGGCCGCGCCGAAATACGGGCCCGCCAGCCCGACGCGGGCCTCGGTCAGCGCATCGTCGCCGAGCGAGCGCGCCCAGATCACGGCACCCATGAAGGGCACGAACATCGGCGCGCTCGCCTTGATGCCGTGGCGTCGCAGCGCGAACACGTGGCCCATCTCGTGGATGAAGATCAGCACGACGAAGCCGGCCGCGAACTGCCAGCCCCACAGCAGGCTGTAGGCGGCGACGGAAACCAGCGCGCTGCCGGCGGTCGCCAGGATCTTGATCTTCGGCAGGAAGAGCAGCAGCGCCTTGAGCTTCGCGACCAGCGCGACGATCGCCGCACCCGCGGCGCTCAGCTTCTCGCGGATCCATGATCGCCGCGGCTTGCCGAACGCCTCGGTCGCCGGCGGGGCGCCGGGCTGGGGCGGGGTTATCGGCGGCGGCTCGAGTGTCCAGCCGGAAGGCGTCTCCATCGTTGCCAACAGTGTGGCAGGCGCGCCCAACGGGGCGCTAAAGACGATTTTTCCGGAGGATGCGGATTGATCTTTGCGGCGCCCTTGCATCGTGTGGGGGCCTCTCGTATGTTCTTCGAAGACGCGGATTTGAGTCGCAAAGAGCGAGGCCACCGAGGTGTGAGGCCGCGCCACCCAGATACCGACGGCCCCCCGGGGCAGGCGGAGGAGGGTTCCTCAAGCGGCTCGGTCCGCGTCGCTTTCGTTAACCGCCACGGATCTGCGCGCTACGATCTGTGCAGCAATCCCCGGGGACGACAGGCTTCGACGTGGTCGGTTCGTGGGGGTGGTCGCGAGTCGAGGTTCCGGGCGGCCTCGTTAATCACCCGGAAAACCAATACGTGCGGACTCTCACGAGTACGCCCTCGTCGCCTAGCAAACACTAGGACGATGAGGTCTCGGCCCTCGCAGCCTGCGGCGGGGATCACCGGGATCAGATAGCAGGCTCACCCGGCGCGGTCCGCCTGCGCCAAGCCGGGGAAAGATCAGCAGGCTGGTCCCCCGCAACCCCGCCGGCGAGGCGAGCGGAGGACGAGACCAGAGCGCCGGCTACGCTCGTAGACGCCACCTTCACGCGATCGCGGACGTGGGTTCGATTCCCACCGTCTCCACTGATAGCCGACGGCAGTCCGCGATGGTCGGTCGCGGCTGCGGGTGGTCCGCGGACGGCTGCGGGCAACGTCGAGCGACTCCAGATCGATCCGATCCGTTGTCTCCCGGCGGCACGCCTCGTCGCGTCCGCTCGTCGAGCGGTCAATGTCCCCGACCCGACAGGGCGAGCACTGGCCTGCTCGAGCTCGCGAAGCCGGGCGGCGAGTGAGGTGCGCCGCGGACCCAATCCTGGACACCCGGCGAGAAGTTCCTCTCGCTAGCGGGCAAGGATGTCGATGGATGGTGGGCGGCTCAACGCTGCTTTCACGACCCTGGGAGTTCCTCCAGTCCGACATGCGCGTTTCCCGCCACGCCTGGTGGCTGTATCTGGCGCTCATCGCACCCCTGACGGTCGGCTATCTCGCCGGCCTACTAAACAACGGCCCGGTCTACAACGCGATCGGCTTCAGCGCCGTCATCGCCATGGTCGTCGGCGTCCGCTCGCACCGGCCCGCCGCACGTTGGGCGTGGTATGTGCTTGCGTTCGGCGAGGTTCTGTTCGTCGGGGGCGACGTGCTCGCCTACAACTACACGGCGATCTTCGGCGGAGCCCTGCCCAATGTCTCGATTGCAGACGTCTTCTACCTCGCCTGCTACCCGGTCATCGCTGCCGGGTTGCTGCTTCTGATCAGGAGTCGTAGCCCTGGTCGCGACTGGGCGAGCCTGATCGACTCGGTGATCGTCACGATCGGCCTAGGGCTCCTCTCATGGATCGTCCTGATCGCGCCCTTGGCGCACAACGCAACACTCCCTCTGGGAACGAAGCTGGTTTCGATCGCCTACCCACTCGCGGACATCCTGGTGCTCGGGGTGGCGGTACGGCTGGCTGTTGGCGCGGGGCGCCGCAGTCCGGCCTACTACATGATCGTCGCCGCGCTCGTCGTCGTCCTCGCAGCGGATTCGGCCTACGGCTGGAGCCTGCTCCACAGTGTCTACAACCTCGCCACGCCTCTCGACGCAGGCTGGATCGCGGCTCACCTGCTGTTCGGAGCCGCGGCCCTTCATCCCTCGATGACAACCGTCTCGAACCCGGCTGAGCCCAAGCTCAGGCTGACGCCGGCGCGGTTCGGCGCGATCGCTGCGGCGGCGTTGATTGCTCCGGTGATCATCGTGGTCAACGCCTCAGCCCGTGGCGGCTCCGACGAGATCGTCGCCGGCTGCGCGGCGATTGTGCTGTTCGCGCTGGTCGTCGTGAGAATGGCCGGGCTGGCAAGCGAGCAGGCAGCGGCGGCGGAGCGCGAGCGAACGATGCGCCGGGCGGCCGACGCCTTCGTCACCGCCACCAGCCCGGCGGAGATCGTTCACGCCGCGCAGGATGCCGCGGCGATGCTCGCCGGCCCCGCCGCTCGCCCGATCGTCCTCCAGGTCGAGGATCGCGGCGCTGCGAGATGGCTGGTCGGACAGGACCGCGGACACGGTGGCGAGGAGCTCCAGTTCCCACTCGCGTCGCTCCCTGACGAGGTCGTCGATCAGCTCGAGCGGCGCCTCCCGGTCGATCTGGCAAACCAGGACGCCAGAATGCGCGTGTCGGGGTTCGGCGCGGCTCCCGTATTCGCGGTGCCGATTGTGGCTCAGGGACGGCTCTCGGGCGCCGTCGTCCTGTTGGACGCCACGGCCGCGTCGAATCCAACGCGCAACACGCTCGGGTCGCTCGCATCGCAGGTCGGCCTCGCGCTTGAGAGCGCTGCACTGACCGAGAGCGTGCTGCGCACGCAGGGTGAAGCACGTCTGAGCGCCCTGGTCCAGCACTCGACCGACGTGATCCTCGTGATCGCGCGGGACACGACCGTCGAGTACGCGAGCCCTTCACTTGATCAGATACTCGGGTACCAGGCCGAGGACTTCGTCGGGCAGCGACTAATGGGGCGTGTCGCGGAAGAGGACCAAGCGCGCCTTGAGCCGGCGCTGGCGGCGCTCTCGCCGGATACGTCTCAGGCTTTCGAGTTTCGCGTCTGGCACCGCGACGGCCGGTTGCTGCACACGGAATGGTTCATCACCAACCTGCTGAACCAGGCCGCCGTCGGCGGGATCGTCGTCAACCTGCGCGACATCACCGAGCGCAAGCAATTCGAGGCGCAGCTCACCTATCAGGCGTTCCACGATCCGGTCACAGACCTCGCGAACCGGGCACTGTTCCGCGATCGAGTGGAGCACGCGCTGAGCCGCCGACGCGACGCCCGCGGGACGCTCGCCGTGCTCTTCCTGGATCTCGACGACTTCAAGGCAGTCAATGACACTTTCGGCCACGCCGCCGGTGACCGGTTGCTGCAGACCGTCTCATCGCGCCTGCGCTCGGCGCTCCGCGCGGGCGACACCGTTGCCCGGCTGGGCGGCGACGAGTTCGCGATTCTGCTCGAGGACGTCCAGCACAAGACCGGTGTCTCGGACGTTGTCGAAGGCCTGCTCGAGGTGATCAGCGCCCCGCTTTTGCTCGACGATCGCGAGGTCTCGGTTCAGTGCAGCATCGGAATCGCCGTCGCGCGCTCGACGAGCGACACCGGGGCAGCCACCGGCGTCGACGAGATGCTTCGCAACGCCGACATCGCGATGTACCAGGCGAAGGCCGCTGGTGGCAACGGCTACCGCCATTTCAAGGCCGAGATGCAGGAGGCCGTGGTCGAGCAGCTAGCACTCCGCGCGGACCTTAAGGCCGCCATAGCGGCTGAAGAGTTGACTCTGGCGTACCAGCCGATCTTCGAGCTGAAGACGGACAAGATTCGTGGGTACGAGGCGCTGCTGCGCTGGGACCACCCGGTGCGGGGCAGTGTCTCGCCGGCGACGTTCATTCCCGTCGCCGAGGATTCCGGCCTGATCATCCCACTCGGCCGCTGGGTGCTCCAGCACGCATGTGAAGACGCAGTCAGCTTCCAACAGACCGATCCGCACGATCGCCATCGCGCGGTCTCGGTCAACATTTCGGCGAGGCAACTGCACCGCGTGGAACTCGTCGAAGAGGTCCGTGATGCGCTGCGGTCAAGCGGCCTCGATCCCGGCTGCCTCGTACTCGAGATCACCGAAAGCCTGCTGATCGACGACGTCGAGCTCGCCATCGAGCGGCTGACGGCGCTGCGTGAGCTCGGCGTCCGGCTCGCCGTCGACGACTTCGGCACCGGGTACTCCTCGTTGAATTACATCCGCCGCCTGCCGATCGACATCCTCAAGATCGACAAGCAGTTCATCGACAGCGTCGACGCCGATGACAAGGACGGCAAACTCACGGCGGCGATCATCGGCCTGGCACGCGTGCTCGACCTCCGCTGCGTTGCCGAGGGCGTCGAGACTCCCGGGCAGCACAGGCGCCTCAAAGAGCTCCGATGTGACTACGCCCAGGGCTTCCTGCTCGCTCGACCAATGAGCTCCGACGCGCTGCGTGCGCTTCTCGGCGCGACCCTGCCGTCGCTTGTCGGGGCATGAGCAACGGTCTCGTGTCCAGTGCGTCACCGCGGATACGATGCGCCGGCTACGCTCGTAGACGCCACCTCCACGCGATCGCGGACGTGGGTTCGATTCCCACCGTCTCCACTGATACGGCCCGGCGCGAAGAAGCGAGACCAGAGCGCCCGCGAGCTCGTCGGGCGCACGCGGCGGCAGCGCATTCGCGGCGGTCGTCAGGGTGCTCCCCCCGGCGCGGTAGCGTGAAAACTACGTAGCGCTCGTGTGGCGTCGCGCGGTTGGTATCGGCGCGGCGGTGCTCGATTCTCATGAGGTACGGAGCGCATCGGCCGTGGGCCGGCACGCGCCAGCCAAGCCGTTTCCCGAGGAGGAGTGTGGACGATGCGTCGTAAGGCGTTTGACATATTGGCCAGCGGTGTTGGTCTGGTCGTTGTGGTGGTCTTGATCGTCGCCGGGGCACTGATGCTCTGGGCCAACAGCTACGTGGACTCCAACGTCCACAACCAGTTGGCTGAGCAGCAGATCTTCTTTCCGCCGAAGGCGGCGTTCGCACACCCGGTGCCCGGCACGGAGATCACGGCCGCGATGATTCCGTCCGTTTCGCAGTATGCGGGCCAGGAGTTGCTGACCGGTGCTCAGGCCGAGGCTTGGGCGGATCACTTCATCGCGATTCACCTCTCGGAGATGCCATACCACGGCGTGTACGCGGCGATCAGTACCGCGGCACGCGCGAACCCGAAGGACACGGCACTCGCAGCGCTTGAGCAGACGTCCTTCCAGGGGACGACGCTTCGCGGACTGCTGCTCGAGGCCTACGGGTTCTCGGAGATGGGTGTCGTGGCCCTATGGGGAGCGATCGCCGCTTTCATCCTCGCGTTCGTCATGTTGATTCTCGTCGGCTTGGGCTTCCGGCACGCTCGCCGGACTCCGCCCGACGCGGAACTCCTCGCGCCAAAGATCAG
>Ga0181526_10002959_pt1 | contig 14210 bp, 16 predicted proteins | sample PEATcosm2014_Bin_35_FD_119750 | JGI IMG/M metagenome (GOLD analysis project Ga0181526, IMG submission 119750) | Peatland microbial communities from MTU Mesocosm Facility, Houghton, MI, USA - PEATcosm2014_Bin06_30_metaG | ecosystem: Environmental > Terrestrial > Soil > Wetlands > Peat | place...
GATCCCTGATCGTGGAGAACACTTCTTTCATACACCAAATCGGGGGCGACGGGAAGGGGGCAAGGTACCAAGCTCAGCCATAAAGAAATCGACATCCGCGCAACGGTACCTGATGAGCTTTCCTAGTTTCACGGCGGGGATTTTCGGAGATCGGCGTGTCGTGTGATCCCGAATAAAACGCTCCGACACTCCCAATTTGTCGGCCACCTGCCGAGCGTTCAACAAACGTTCGCCATCATGGTTCGGTTGCTCGGAGTTTCTGTCTTCCAGTTGGGAACCGGCATCGAAACGACGAGCACCAATCTCAAACACTTGCCGGAGTGGAGGCTCTTGCACTGGCGCCAGCTCAATTTCATGAATCAGTGTGCGACCGTTCTCTGATACCGGCGGGAATTTGGCGGAAACCACGTTCGTGGCTGGCGTCTCGGACAAGTCTCTGACTTTGGCTGTTGCAGTTGACATTGCTCACCTCATTCATTGATCGTCGGGAATCTAATTTTGCTGCGGTCTCTGAAACATGAGCATCCAGCGTTCGCGATGCCCGTCTTCTTTTCAGCCTCCAGCGGATTGCGCCGGCCGTCCAATACTTCCTGTCTATGCCGCCATACTTTTTGTCTATGGAAGAACCGGACGAGCTGCAAACCAAGGGAACAAAAAAGTGCCTTATTGACTCGGATGGTGCTTTCTGTGGAAGCTGGCATTGCGATCGACTTCCGTATGGTTGATTAACTTCTGGTCTTGGAACGCAACCTTCAAGCAGAGGAGTTCAATGCCATGTCAGATCTCGTGGAGTTTAGGCATTTGAAGTACATCGTCGCAGTGGCGGAGGCGGCCACCATTACACGAGCCGCGGAACGGCTCTTTCTTGCGCAGCCGTCCCTCAGCAAACAGATCAAGGATTTCGAAGACATGCTGGGATTTCCGATTTTCGTGCGAACCCGCCAGGGCGTGCGCATCACGCCAGCTGGGCAGATGATCGTCGCGTATGCTCAGGAAGCACTCCTCAAGAAAACCAAGATTATTGCGATGGCGCGTGCGGTTCACCGTGGAGAGGTGCCCCCTTTTCGACTCGGCTTTTCCTCTTTCATCAATCCAGACCTGCTTCAGCTTTTTCGCGATGCTTATACCAGGCTGCTTCCGGATTGCCTGATTCATCTGTCGGGGGGCGACCCTTTGCATTTGCTTCACCGGCTTGAAGAAGGAACACTGGATGGAGCGCTGTTTCCGATGCCTATCGACGGCCAAGAATGGGTAATGCAGCAAGTCGCGCGCGACCCACTGGTAGTGTGTATGCAGAAGGAAGACCCTCTGACGCGCAATGCCCAGATTTCGCTTTCCGATTTGGCTGAACGGCTGACAATTTTCCGCGACCCGGCTGTGCATCCATCCGCACATAATCGACTGATGGAATTGCTGACGCAAGTTGGAATCGTTCCGGAAGTTTCCTGTTCAGCTACTACTCCCTCCGATATTCAATGGATGGTTCGCGCCGGTTACGGAGTAGCGCTCATCGACCAGAGAACACCCATCGACTCAGCTCTAACGACCAGACCAATCGCCGGCATTCACTGGACTGCTGACACTGCCTTCGTTCACCACAGCGACGCTGACCATTTGGCCCTACCGCTTGTGACTCGATTCGCGCAAGAGATGCGAAAAGGTATGTCCGGCAAGAAGCCCCCGCTCAAGGACCAGGTTCGTCCCATTCAATTGGAGCTTCTTGCGTAGCGCGGCGAACCGTTCGCAAGAACTGACGCTCTTGCCTACGAGAGTCAGCGAACCCTTACCGACTTTATCGTTCCTAATCTGCGGTACAATCAAGCCCTGATGTCGACAGGACATATCGACGAAAGATACTCGACCAAGCAGGTGGTGATCGTGCACCTGTCGGACTTACATTTCGGTAAACATCATCGCTTCAATCCCCCACCGGCGACGGGAGGAGACATACCGACACGTGAAGGCTACCCGACACTCCTAGAGAAGCTTTCACAGGATCTTGATCTGCCCGACCCAAAGTGCCCAGTCCTTCTCTGCGTCACCGGTGACCTTGCCGAGACAGGCGATCCAAAGGAATTCGCCGACGCTCTTCTTTTCTTGCGGGAGCTGGCAAAGGCGAGAATATTTGGCCACGAGCGTCCTCTCGGGGACATTTTTCTTGTGCCCGGCAATCACGATGTAGTTTATGGGGGCGCCACGCCAGCCGAGCGTCTCACTGGCTACGCGCAACTTCTTGGCAGTCTAGCTGGTGTGTTTATGCCCGCAGACAACCCGTGGAGTTGGCCCATCCTTTACGATCGGACGGAAGATTACGGTGCCATCATCGTCACTCTGAACTCCAGCATTTACGTCCAGAAGGGCACACCCGACCAGGATCGCGGGAATGTGGATGTCAAACAGCTCAAGAATCTCGAGGATGGTCTAAAAGCCATACCGGCAGATCGGCTCAGCCAAGCAATCAAAATTGCACTGATTCACCACCACCCTGTCCTGATACCCGCACTCGCGGAGCCGGGACGCGGGTACGACGCCGTGCACAACTCTGGGAAGCTACTCACTATCCTGCGACGGTACGGATTCCATGTCGTTCTCCACGGTCATAAGCACGATCCATACGTCTTCACGGAGGATTCGAGATCCGCCTTCAACAGGAAGGACCAGAATCCAATCCTAGTTGCTGCGGGCGGCTCGCTCGGAAGCAATGAGCTGCCCCTCAATCGGCAGAACTGCTACAACCGGATTTCGATCAAATGGCACCCGGCCGCTGGACAGGCGCGCATCCTTATAGAAACGATAGGCCTGCACGTCTTCGACGAAGATGGGAACGAAGCCCTCCCGGGTAACTGGACATGGAAGGTCCTGCGTCGAGAGGATATCCATTTTCTCAAAGGACAATGTGTCCCAGCCGTAAACGCTTGCGTGACTGCGACTGCGCGCGACGATGAAGCCCTTGTTGCGAACGACAATCGGCCGTCTGAATATAAGCGCCTGCGCGGCAACATGCTATGTGTGGACGTACGGCCCTCTCTGAAGCCTGATCAGGGATATGAGGCCATCGTGTGGATTACGCCACATTCGAAGCAAGCAGAGGCACCGACTGAGGTCGAATGGTCCTCGGGCAAAATGTTTCGCGCCGTTGTCAACGTCCCTCGTGCGGTGGACAACCGCTTCTGCGCACGCTTTGACTACTGGGGTCCGATGCTTATTCAGGCCACTATGCTCTTTGGTGATGGAACGAAGGAGCGTGCCTTTATTTATGCGCGGGTTCCTGAAGACTGCACGGAGGAAGTAGAGGAGTAGAAGCGTAATGCCAATATACGTCGCTGGTCCAGTCCTCCGCCCTACCACGCAGCTGCCTGGGTGGGTTGCGGAATGTTATGGGATCATTCGGGACTTTGTCAGCAACAATCCGAGATACAAGGCGCAGTTTCCTGTCGCCGAATTGTTGCTTGAGCGCATGAGTTCAGCCGATTTTATGGCAGAGATCACTCGCCGCATCCGGAATGTTGATAACGTGATCGCCGTCTTTCTTCCGGACGATCAATCGGTTCCAGTCGAGTGCGCTTTGGCAGTCGCCGCAGGAAAACGCGTTCTTCTTCTTCACGAATCCGACACCAAGATTCCCAGGATTCTGGCAGGCCTACCGGGCGTCACGGCCGCGGTATTCGGACCTACCACGCGTCACAGGATTCAGCTTTTCCTTTTGGGCTAGCGGATAGAATCTGAAGCTTGGTTCCCGCGCAGAAACCTTCGTCCCGGTCGATGAAGGGCATTCCAACCCTGCCCGGAAGCGCATATCCCCTCTTTGCCGTTCCCGCCGAGTTCATGAAGGTCGATGCCCAGCTTAGAGACCTGGGGCACCCAACCTGGGGGGCTGGTCGAGATGTGGGTCACCCGACTATTGTGGGCGAACAGAAAGCGAAGTATAATGACATTGGAGATTTTTAGCATGGGCGAACCAATGGACCGTTCAAGGCGTGTGTTCGGAAGTCTGGCATCATTTGATGAGGTATTCCCGGAACTTGAAGACGCGGTTTTTGAATTTGTTGAAAAGGACTTCATATTCGAAAAGCGGTCAGGCACTTGGCATTTACATGGACAAGGTGGGTTGATGCCTTGCGGTAATCAGAGCTGTAGGCGTGGTGGTTATGAACTGGACAGGGACATTCGCCAAATGCTGAGAGCGGGAGTGTTGCAGAAGACAATCGAACTGTCGTGTCGTGGTGATGAGGGAAGCCCACAAGGTCGCAAGATTGGCCGCAGATGTGAACGTTCTATTGAAGGTGCATTAACGTTGCGGCTCAAGGCTCCAACTGCAAGCGTGTAGCACTGTAACATGTGAGCCAATTCGGACTTCGCAAAGGTGAAGACAATGCCACTTGATGCAGAATTCAAAATACATCTGCACTCACTCATGGTTGAAGTCTATGAGAAAACCATCGACGAGACGGAACAGCACAAACGCGAACTTATATTCAAAGCTCATCAAACTCACAATGGCGCTGGACCGCCCATTGCATACAAGGACGCGGCGTTGTATGCAATGGAGTTTCGTTTAAGTGGGACCATTGCGAAATATATTGAAGCTGTAGCTATTTGGGGTTACGCAATTGATGCGGCCTTTGAAAAAGAGATGATTCAGGAATTTTGGAGTCTCACGGCTGGCCCAAATCGAGTGCAATTTCCCCCTGCAATAAAAGGACAACACGCTGAAGCTGTTCAAGGATCGTATGCAAGAGAGCGCTCTAGGCTCGCAGCACGGCTTGTGAGAGAAGGCACCAACAGACTTCGGGAGTTGAAGATGAAAACAACCCAAGCGAAACGCAATTCTGCCGTAAACACGGCAAACAACACTTTCAACGGACCGGTTGGCAATGCGTATATCAATTCATCGGTAATCCAAACGACCAACAACATTACAATCACAGCGCAGATACTTGACGATATAGACCGGCTCTCGGAAGAGAATCCTGAGCTGCAATCTGCTGCGCTTGAAATACGCAACGCTCAGGCTAAGGGCACAAACGTACTTGACAAGTTCCAGAAGTGGGCTGCGCTGGCCAATGCTGTTGGTGGTTTAGCTGAGAAAATCCGCCAATACTACCCACACATAGCTGGTCTAGTTTCTCATTGGGCCAAATAATTTAGGCATGTATTGCGTTGGCATCATTACCGTTCAGGCAAGACTGCTAGCTTAGCGATTCTGTCTCGCGCCTTCTGACACGCCGCGCTGTAGCTATCCCAAAAACATTTTCTGGTATTGCCGCCATCCCATTCCATTTCCAAGCCTTGCTTTGGGAATATCTCTAAGAAGTGCTCTATCGCATCGCGGCAACCCCTGGCTGCCGTGGAATGCTGCATTCTGCTCTCACTGACGGGTAAATCCATAGATAAAAGCTATGGCGGCATAGACAGGAAGTCTTGGACAGGCGAGACGGTACGAGCTACCTTCCGACACATAACGGCAAAAGTTCAAGCCGTTGGAGGTGCCGATGATCGCCACGCTCATACCTAGACGCCGGTGGCAGGTTTCCTATAGGGATCGCCTGCGCCGGATACGCCCAAGCGTTACTCTCTTCACCCTGCTGATCCTCTTTCCTGCGCTATCCGTTGCGCAGACGCCTTTCGACACGGGCTTCACAGCAATGCAGACGCTCTTCACCGGCACCGTTGCCAAGGTGGCCAGCCTGATCGCCATCGTAGTTGGCGGCTACCAGTTCGCGCATGGCGAACCGGGCGCCAAGAAGACCCTGGCCGGCGTCGCAGCGGGCACGGGAATTGCCGTGCTCGCCACCAACGTCCTGACCTGGCTTTGGGGCGTGTAAACGGACCCTATGCCGTGCTTGAGGACTCCCACCAACCATTTCACAAGCTGTGAGGGGCGAGGATGCAGACACACACTACAACCCGTCGGAGGAATCGGGTCTTCAAAAGCCTGCACAAGCCCCTCACATACCTTGGGGTTGAGAGGACGCTCTTTTACTTCGTCTGCGTCGGGGCTGTGGGCGCGTTCAACCTGTTCAACAGCCTGATCGCCGGAGTTGCCGTTTTCGTCGGAGGTTTTGCATTCGGCCATTGGGTCACCAATACAGACCCCGCATTTCTGCGCATTCTTGCGAAATCAGAACGTTACAACGTGCGTTACGACGCTGCCAAACAGAGCGTTCCCCGCGTGGAGGTGGTCTGATGCTGCGACTCGACAAGGTCATCAAGCCGTGGAAAGAGGCTGCCGCGCTCAACGACCACATCAATCTGTATGGATTCTGGAATGAGACTGCATTTCTGACCAAAAGCGGGGACGTGGGGATGGTGTTGCGCGTCTCTGGCGTGGACTACGAGAGCCTCGACCACGCGGAACAGGAGTATGCCGTTAAAAGGTTGGAAGCGGCTCTCAAGGCGTTTGGCCCCGGCTTCCACGTCTACCAATATCTGTTCAAGCAAAACCGGCCTGAGATCCCATTCGCCCACTACGACGATCCCGTGGTAGAAGCCGCCATCGACCAGCGTCGGCAGTTCTTTGAGAGCAAGCGCGACCGGCTCTATCAGGTTGAGATCTTCTATTGCGTGGTCCTTGAAGGCGCGCGGTCCAAGACAGGCATCGGCGCCGCGCTGGCCCGGCTGTTGCGTGATCCTTCCGGGGCAATCGATGGACTAAAGACGCAATTTTCCGGAAGCAGTATGAAAACCCTGTTGCGGTCGCAAATAGAAGCTGACGTTGCCCATCTTGAGCAGCGCGTCCAAGCATTCGCGCGGCAGCTTGGCGATTTCGTCGGGATTGAGGTTCAGAATCAACAAGGCCAGTTTGGTTTTCTTCGCCGGTTACTCAACTACGACGACTGGCGGATTGCAGGCAAACCGCAATCCGCGCAGTTCCTTGACTATCAGGTAGTGAATTCCACTGTCGAAGCCGAGCGCGACCACCTGCGCGTCGGTGACCACTTCGTGCGTGTGCTGACCATGAAGGAGGCCATCACAGAGACGCGGCCTCTTGTGCTCGATTCTCTCCTCAAGATCGCTGCGAATTTCTATGTGGTGACGGAGTGGACGCCAATGACGGCTGAGCAGGCCCGCAAGGAAGTCAACAAGCGCCGCCGCCACTTCAATGTTTCGAAGACCGGCTTCATCTCGCAGATGGGCAACGATGCCGCCCAGACGAACCCGCGCGATGTTCTGGTCGATGAATCCAAACAAGCGGACATTGAGAATCTCGGCGACTGCCTGCGAGCATTGGGCGACGGCCAGCAGCTTGGCGATTTCTCCCTCACGGTTGTGCTGTATGGGCGCTCGAAGCCGGAGATTGAGCAGCTTGTTGGAGAATTCACCGGCATTTTCACAAACGCCGATGGCAATCTTTTCGTTGAGACCTACAACCAGCTCAACGCCTACTTCGCCACGGTACCCGGCAACTATGCCCTGAATCTCCGCAGGCTGTACCTGCTTAATTCGAACTACGCCGACCTCTCGTTTCTGTTTACGATCCTGCCCGGCGAGAAAACGAACGCCCATCTCTGCTCGGAGTACCTTGCTGCGCTCGAAACTGACAACAGCACGCCGTATTTCCTCAACTTGCATAATGGCGAGGTTGCTCACACGCTCATCCTGGGAATGACCGGCTCCGGAAAGTCGTACCTCTGCAATTTCATCCTGCAAAATGCGCAGAAGTACGCGCCCCTGACGTTCATCTTCGACATCGGCGGCAGCTTCCAGTCGTTAACCTCGATCTTCGGCGGCTCGTACTTGAACGTTGGCCAGGAGGCACGCGATTTCACCATTAACCCGTTTTCGCTTGAGCCGAGCAAAGAGAACCTGCAATTCCTATTCAGCTTCTTCCGCGTGCTCATCGAGGGTAATGAGCAGCGTTACCGGCTGGACTTCAAAGAAGAGCGCAAGTTGTGGGATGCAATCGAACGGGTCTACGTGCTTGAGCCAGAGCAGCGAACCGTTTCCAACTTCGGCAACATTATTGGAGAGCTGAAGGACCGCTTGCAACGGTGGACGCGGGGCGGACAGCATGGATTTCTTTTCGATAACACCGAAGACACACTTTCGTTCAGCGGCTTCCAGACATTCAATTTTGCAGGGTGGGGCGATTCGCCCGATGTCCTGGAACCACTGCTCTTCTATGTTCTCCACCGGGCATCGAACGAGATTGCAGATCCCGCGAAACTCGCGACCTTCAAGATGTTCCTGCTCGACGAGGCGTGGCTCTTCATCAAAAACGAGACCATCCGTAATTATGTCGTGCAGGCACAGAAGACCTGGCGCAAACACAACGCGGCGATGATTCTGGCCACACAGTCTATCAAGGAGCTTGAGGAATCGGGCATGTTGCAGATCGTCTCTGAAAGCTGCCCGACAAAGATATTTCTTGCAAACCCGGAGATGAACCGCGACGTGTACCGGGAGGCATTTCACCTGAACGACACTGAGTTGGACTTGATTGCTGGGCTTGTTCCCCCTGGCCAGATGCTCATCCGCAAGGCGCAGTCGTCAAAGAAAGTCCAGTTGAACGTCGATTCCGTCTCCCACTGGATGGCAACGAACAACGCCCGCGACAACCTGAAGAAGCGCGACTACTTCGAGCGATTCGGCATTGCCGAGGGCTTGCGGCGGCTCGCCGAAGACTTCCCATTCCGGCCCCGCACGCGGACCGGCACCATGACTCTCAACCCAAAAGGAGCTGCCGCATGAACCGTAAACTCATCTTCATCGCCTGGCTCGCCCTGGCGCTTCCATCACTCGCGGCCGTTGCGCAAGAAGCATCGGCGCGCACCGTTCAATACCACTCCCAGGACATCGTTCCGATCCACGCCAAGCTGAAGTACACAACGCTGATTGAGGTTCCGCCCTCCGAGAAAATCATGGAGGCCGCGACCGGCGACAAGGACTTCTGGATTGTGGATGTAGTTGGCAACTTCTGCTTTGTGCATCCGGCTAAAGCGGGCATCAGCTCCAACCTCAATCTCATCACCGACAAGGGCAATATCTATTCGTTCACTTTGCAGGACGTGTCTGGCAGCGCCGATGCGCCGGACCTGAAAGTCCTGATCGAACCCGCCGACCGCTCTGCAATTGTCGCGGCTAGTGGCCCCCCGCAATTTGTACCTGCCTCACAACTTGAGCAGAGTAGAAAGCAACTTGCCGCTCTGCAATCTCACGTTGAGCAGGCAGTGGACGAGTATAAGAGCGCGTACCCAGTGCAGTTGAAGTTCGACTACACCTTCAAGGCGAATGAAGCGCCCTTCGATATTCAGTCGATCTATCACGACGACAAATTCACGTACATCAAGACGAATGCGCCGGAGAAATTCAGCATCTACGAGATGAAGGACGGCAAACCGGACTTGGTCACGTACGACCTTCGGGATGGGACGTATATCATCCCGAAGGTCATGGACTCGGGGTATGTCGAGCTGGGCAAGAAGCGGATGGACTTCACACGGAAAGGATAGTCGCCATGGCCGAGAACAACGTCATTCCCCCGGTTCTACCTGTGACCGAGCCGGAACTGCGTCGCACGAAAATCGATCCCAAGGGAGTGCTGCAAAAGAATCTCAAGACCTTCGTGTACCTTGGCGCGGCGCTGCTCGTGATCGCAGCGGCACTCTTCAGCTCGACTGCGAAGAAGACGCCGCAGGCGTCAGCGAAGGGTCAGCCACCCCAGCCCACTCTTCAGGACAACACCGACAACAACGTTCAAGATCTGAAGAACCAGCTTAAGGCTGAGCGTGACAAAGAGGCTCAACAGCAGGCAGGGGATACCGCGAATTCCAACGATCCTGCGCTGGCGTCTGCGACGCCGGCGCAACGGGCTGCCGCCGCAGCCTACGGGCCGAATGGCGTTGCCGTTCCTTGTATTCCGAATCAAACTAATCCGGGGCAACCATGCCAGCAACCGAGCTACGGTCCGGCAGGATATGGGCAGCAGGCAAACGCACAGCCGCAGCTATCGCCGGAACAGCAACAGGCACAGCTTATCGCCGCGAAAGAACGCGAGCGCGCCGATCAGTCGCGCTTCGCTTCGAATCTTGTGTACTCCCGTACCCAGGATCAGCCGCAAGTGTCGGGGCAGAAGCCGATAGCGCAGTATGTTCCTGCCGCCCAGACTACCCAGCGGCAAGATGAATCGAGCCTACAGGCACCGCGAGACGCAGGAGATCCGCCAGAGCAGGCCGGAGGGTACAAACGGCCCCTGGAGGCAAATATCGATTCAGCTAGCGGGCAACCCTATCTCGTCTACGAAGGATCAGTTCTCGACACCGTCCTGATGAATCGCCTGGACGGCGACGCCTCCGGCCCAGTGAAGGTTCTCGTCTCAAACCCGCTGTATTCCCATGACCACCAGCACGTCATCATTCCCGAGGGAACGGTCGTCCTTGGGGAAGCAAAGAAAATTGGTTCGGCCGGGTTCGGGCAGCAACGCCGGATTGCGGTTGTCTTTCATCGCTTGATTATGCCTGACGGTTACTCGGTCGATCTCGACCAGTTTCACGGTCTCGATCAGATCGGCGAGGAGGGAATGAAGGACAAAGTCAACAACCATTACTTCGAAATCTTCGGGGCGTCTATCGCGTTAGGTGTGATTGCCGGAGCTGGTGAGATTACCCAGGGCGGCGGTACGATTAGTACTAGTGGTTCTCAAGCTTTCACCACTGGCACCGCTGGCAGCATCTCGCAGTCAGCGAACACTATCCTGGATCGATTCATGCAGATACCGCCCACCATCACGATCCGCGAGGGCCACCGCGTGAAGATTTATTTCACCCAGGACATGCTTTTGCCAGCTTACTCGAACCACACCATACCGCAGACGTTCTGAGGAGGTTTCCCCCATGCGATTGATCGCTCTCCTACTACTTTGCACGCTCATCCTTGCGGGCTGCGAAAGCAAGGCAAAAAAGGTTCAACAATTGCAGGCGCAGTACAACGCCGAATACCCGGCTTATGCCAAGGACTGTGTAGACGTGGAAACCGCAGATTCTGCACGACTGCTAACTGGGCAAAAGCTATCCGAGGAAGAGATGGCAACTCTCGCAACCAAGCGGAAGGAGCGGGAGGCCCGGTGCAAGCCGCAAGCCGACCATCTTGCGGATCTTCAACGGCAGATCATTGCCGCTCAGCAATAGGCCAACACTGCTCGTTTGACAACTAAAACAATTCACCGAAAACAACAGGAGATCCCTATGCGAAAAATGCCCCTTTCAGCGCTTGTAGTCGGACTCGTGGCGGCATTGCAGCCAGCCGCCCACGCGCAGTTCGGCTCCGGCATCGTGTTCGACCCTACGCAATCCGGCCATGCCATCGTTCAGATCGAGCATGAAGAACAGTCCATCAGCAACCAAATGCAGCAAATAGAGAACGGGCAGCAGATTTTCTCCAACACGGTGAAGATCGCTTCGACCGCTCTTCAGACCTACAACCAGATCAAACAGCAGTACAACCTTTATCACGAGATGATGGTCGCGCCGCAGTTGCTCTACGAGCGCTTCCTGTCTCCGACGACCGACTTGATGATGACGCAGCAGATCGCCAACCACTATGGCAATGGTTCCGGTTCTCAATGGGTCAATTCCTCGAATACCGGCACGGCTGCGGCGGCCTCTATCCAACTTGCCAGTATTCCTCCGCTCACGGCCACTATCCCCACCGCGAACGTCGCGACCTTTGCGGGCCAGCAACAGCTTGCCGCGCAAGGCGCGACCGTCGATCTGGGGGATTCAGTCGCAGCCACCCAACTTGAGACCATCGGCAGTATCAAAGCGAACCAGACCGCGCGGCAGGCGGATATTACGGCTCTCGAAAATGCAACCAACACCACGGACCCATCGCAGGAATCGGAGATGGCGGTATTACAGAGAATCAACCGTGCTCTCCTTCTCCAGCTTCGCACCATGCAGGACGCCAACCAGATTAACGCCAATGCCGCCTTGCAGCAGATGCTTGCCCAAAAGCAGCAACAAGACGCAATGAAATCTACGTTTCGTGACTCGGCAGGATACGAAAGCTTCTACAACGCAAACATCACTACCACCAGCAGCGGTGCAGCAAATCTGCTTACGCAGTCTTACTGAGTCGCGGCGATGAAGATACAAGCCACACAAACCGAGAGGTGCTGAATGGGCACAGGTCTATTCGATCTAATTGCACAGGGGTGCCAGTCGCTTGCAGCAACGGCGGCACCCTCTATTACCGCCATCGGGGTCCACATCGTTATCGCACTTGCGACCATGATGCTCGTCTGGTTTGGTGTTCAGGAATCCCTCACATCGGCACAGGGCGGAGCTGGATTCAACATTGGGCGGTTCATCAGCCTTTTCATGCTGCTTACTTTCGCGTACGCAATGGTCAACTACTACGACAGCGCGATCCCTGGACTGGGATTCTCAATCAAGGGGTTCATTGACGGAGGTACAGCCAATCTTGTTAGCGTCATTGGAGCGGATGGTTCGACGACCATGTTGAACCAGATACACGCGGCGTCCTCGAAGACCGGGCCATCGATGCTGAACAGCGTCATGTCGCCGTACTACTCTATCGTGTACTTTGTTGTGCAGTTCCTTTTGGCCGTCCTGGCGGCGGTTGTCTCCGCCATTATCGCCTACGGCGCAATCGCTTCGACCATCATCGGGCTCCTGGGACCGCTCTTCATCCCTTTTCTCGTCTTCAATAAACTCGATTGGTTGTTCTGGGGTTGGCTGAAAGCGTACCTCGGATTCAGCTTCTACAAGGTCGTCGCAGCAGCAGCGATGAGCGTCCTTTCTCACGTTCTGACGAGCTATTACGTCCAGCTTGGACAGAGCGTCTCCGATCCGTCACTGATTGTCCAGACCTTGCCCCTACTGATTCTCTTGGTTCTCGTGAATGTCTACATACTTTTCAAGATTCCAGCCATTACACAGTCCCTCTTCAGCGGCCATACCAGCGGCGGCGGAAGCGGTCTTGGGGTGGCAGTGATGGCGCTCCGCGCCCTGATTTGATCGCGACAAAAGGAGACCTGAGATGAGCACACAGACGAAAGCAACGCCAGAGATCACGCGGGCTGCAGAACGCTACCTGGAGCAGTATGGCGACCCCTTGGTGACGAACACCTATCTGAAGATCACCATCCTCGTGTTGGCCATCGTCTGCCTCGCACTCGCCGGGCTCGCATTCAAGAGCCAGAGCACGCTCGCCAATATGCACCCCATGATCGTTCGGATCAACGATATGGGCCGGGCGGAAGCGATCGACTATCGCAACTTCCAGTACCGCCCGCAAGAGGCCGAGAACAAATATTACCTTACCCGGTTTGCGGAACTCTACTTCGCTCGCAATCGCTTCACAATCGAGCGCGACCAAACAAGCGCTCTCTATTTCCTCAACAGCGACGTTCAGCGCGCTGTAATCGACCAGGAACGCAAAGACAACATCATCCCGACGTACATCAAAGATAGCTCGCTTCCGTTTGTCGATGTCGAAGTTAAAGAGGTCGTCCTTGACGATCTCCGCCAGTCACCGTATTCGGCGCGGATCGAGTTCGTGAAGGTATTCACCAACCCCGCGGATCATTCCGAGCTTAAGCGCGAGCGATGGACAGCCAGCGTGACTTATGTCTTCCGAGAGAACGTGAAGAACAACGAACTGGCCGTCGATCCTCTTGGCTTGACAATCGTCCGCTTCCGGGCAGACCAGGCCTTCGAGTAGCCCAGACCGAACCCACATCCCATACGAGGCGTTTCCCATGTCCCTTCGCGGTCACAAATCGCGGCAGATAGGCCCTTCGTTTCTTCGCAGACGGAGAATCCCGCCGACAGTCACGCAGAGACGGCATGTCCGTTCGCCGTACAAGTTCCTTGAGCAGGCGGCAAAGAGATGGTTCCGCAGCCAGCAGCGCAGGCGTGGCACGCCGGGAATTCCTCGGTCTATGCAGATCATGAAGCGCTCGCCTTCCGATTCGATCCCTACTCTGTCCGGTCACACGCTTCGGGCCATATCCGGCGCCCGGCGGCACGTCGCCGCTCTGCTTTCCGGACTCCTCTCCCAAATCGAGTTTGGGCCCCTGCTCCAGAATGCACGGCTTGGCACTTGGGAGCCGGGCCTCTCGCTCAGGCTTCGCCAAGGGGTGACCCGGCCAATCCGGGAATTCAAACAACGGAGACTCACCATGTATCAGAATCGCATTACGCTCATCGGCTTCCTCGGCAACGACGCCATCACCCGCACGGCCAACA
>Ga0181526_10002965_pt1 | contig 14191 bp, 7 predicted proteins | sample PEATcosm2014_Bin_35_FD_119750 | JGI IMG/M metagenome (GOLD analysis project Ga0181526, IMG submission 119750) | Peatland microbial communities from MTU Mesocosm Facility, Houghton, MI, USA - PEATcosm2014_Bin06_30_metaG | ecosystem: Environmental > Terrestrial > Soil > Wetlands > Peat | place...
GCTCACGCCGAGCAACGCCGGCCCGCGAGCCAGGGCAGCCCATCCAACAAATCCAACCAGTACGCTGGTGGCGAACTGCAAGAAGATCGCGGTGGATTGATGCGCGCCTCGGAGCTGGCCGTCACGCCATAAGACCCCGGAGATCCCGTAACTGAGGGCAGTGCAGAAAGCCAGGGGGATTGCCCAATACCAGAGTGGCGATGTTGGATGCCCCCTGGACTGCCCCCAGGAAAGCGTTGCCAATCCGCCAAAAATCAGGAACACACCCACCAGCGCGTAGCGAGGAATACGTTCTTGCAGGAAACGCCAGGCGATGAGCGTCCCCCAAATGACGTAGGTATCCTGCACCGGAATGGTTACGGTCACGCCGCCCAGGCGGATGGCATAGTAAAAGAGAAACAAGCCTAGCGTAGAGACAATGCCGGCCCAGATGAAACACAAAATCGCTCGGCGGCCGATATAGCGGGGGGATGCAGGCTTGATTTGGTCCAGGGTGTGGTTCCTCCAGACCAGGAAGATGCCTAAGAACAAGCTAGGCACGCCGCGGAGAAAGGGCCCGATCAGCGGATCGGCATGAACCACGCCAAGCCGGTCGAAAATGTTGGCTGAGGCGTAGCCCAGCACCGACCCTGCGGCCCACGGTTCACCGCGACGACGAGTACTCTGATTCTTTGGATCAGCCATTCGTCTCCAGAGGTACCACTGAATGCTCAACAAGACAAACGGCCATTATAAGCCATGAAGGGGCGGTTCGCGAGCCGGCCTTACAACTGAGATTGTATGTCTTGTAATACCTGCCGCAGAAATGCTAAGATGTCGATGAAAGAACCCGACCTTCGGGGCAGGGTGAGGGAAGAGATCGATTGCGCTCCTTCCCAATTCCCAATCGGCGGTAAAGCCCGCGAGGGGTGGTCCGAAGCGCTCAAGTCAGCGCAAGGCGCCCGGGAGAATTCCCGGGCCGAGCGTGGAAGGCCTGCAATCCCCAGGATCCGGTGAAACTCCGGGGCCGACGGTACAGTCCGGATGGGAGAAGGTCAGGACGGTTGTGACCTGAGGCGTGAGTGTGTACCCACCTTCCGAGGTGGGTCGCGCGAGCACGTCTTCAGGGGCCCACCCCTGTCCCCTCCTTTTCGCCCCAACCGGAAACTTGGATGCGGAACCAAACCCTGAAAAGACTCCCCACAGAGGCCGCAGAGAAGGCAGCGCTTTGGAGTGCGGCAGCTTGCTGCCGCTTTCGGTCATGCCAGCTTGCTGGCCGTACGCAGGAATGCGGTACTCGAGGCGGTGAAGCGCGAGCAAGCTCGCGCGAGGAAAGCGGCAGCAAGCTGCCGGACTTCAGAGCGCCTGTGACCGCGTTCGCCGGCCTCCTCGTGGCGGCTCTGGTACTCTTTGCTGTCACACTAGCTACCAGTCTCCACGCACAAACCTGGAACAGTCACCTGGAAGGAATGGTGCTCGACCAGAGCGGAGCGGCGATTCCGGCGGCCTCGCTCGAGCTTCGCAATCCCGCCACAGGCCAGGTCCGGGGAGCCCAGACGGACGCGAACGGCTTTTACAGCTTTCCCCTCTTGCCTGTAGGAAGCTACGAATTGAAAATAGCCAAGAAGGGTTTTGTTCCCAGATTCGTCCGCGGATTGGTCCTCCAGGTCGGAGAGGCCGAGCGCGTGGACATTCACCTGGAAATTGCCCCCGCGAAAACCGAAGTCCAAGTCGATGCGCGGCCGCCGCTGGTCGAAGCGGCTTCTCCTGCTATCGGGGACGAAATTGAGAATCGGCGGGTGGCGCTTCTCCCTTTGAATGGCCGGGAGTTCTCACAGCTCGCGTTACTGGCCGCAGGCGCAACTCCTCCCTATCCGAATGGCTCGACGCAGCAGTTCAACACTCCGGCGATGGGTCTGGGTTTTTCCGTAGATGGGCAGCGCTCCGAGCGCAACAATTTCTCGCTCGACGGCGTCACGTTGATGGAGCCTTTTGCTTACAGCCTGACGGTGAACCCCTCCATCGATGCGATCCGAGAGTTCCGGGTCGTCGAGGATTCTTACGGGACCGACCAGGGCATTACTTCGGGCGCACAAGTCAACATTGCATCTCGCCCGGGCAGCAATCGCCTTTCAGGCACGGCGTACGAGTTCGTGCGGAATAGCGCGCTCGATGCAAAGAACTTTTTCGACGACCCCGCGCTTCCCATTCCTCCTTATCACCAGAATCAGTTTGGCGCGAGCTTGGGCGGGCCGATCCGCCACAACCGGACATTCTTCTTTGCGAATTACGAAGGCTTGCGCATTCGCCAGAGCGTTACCAACACCACCTTGCTGCCGACCTCCGCCCTCCGCACGGGGGATTTCAGCGGTATTAATCCTGAAACGGGCAGTCCCTTTCCTGCAATTATCGACCCCGCATCAGGCCAGCCGTTTCTCGGCAACTTGATTCCGCCCTCGCGAGTCGATCCGGTGTCCCGCGCTATTCTCGATCGTATTCCCTTGCCGAATAATACCGCGGCACCGCCCGGCCAGAACAACGACATCAACGTGGGGCTCCATAGCGTTACGGCGGACCAGGCCATGGCTCGGGTTGACGAAGAACTGACTCCGAAGCACCAGCTCTTCGCGCGATTTCTCTTGTTCAATCAGGGACAGCTGTTTCCGTTTGTGCCGGACTCCTTCGCAAATAACCCCTCCGCCACACCCGGTTTCGGCACCAACCACGATGACACGGGAAGAAACCTCGCGCTCGGACTCACGTCGGTTTTTCGGCCCACGCTCATCAACGACTTCCGGTTCGGCTACGCCTACTATTTCGGGACCAAGGAAGCCCAGAACATTCACAGCGGGTTTCTTGAATCGCTGGGAATCACCCGCGCGCCAGGGTCCACCAACGACGGCATTCCAGCCATCGACGTTCCCGGCTACGCGGACATGGGCGACAGCGACATCTTCCAACCCCAAATCCGAAAGGACAACACTTTCCAGTTCACAGATAATGTGGCGTGGGTCAGCGGTCGCCACACCTGGAAGTTCGGCGCCGACGTGCGGCGCTATCGCCTCTTCTATCTGGTCGAGGACTTTGGGCAGGGTGTCTTCTCCTTCAGCGACGGCGCAAGCTCGGTTTCCGGCACAGCCTTCTCGGACTTTCTGCTGGGCCGCCCCTTCCTCTCTTACGCTCAGGCGGGAAACTCCGGTGGAAACGACCGCGTGGACTACTTCGGCGCTTACTTTTCCGACGAATTCCACGCGACCCGCCGCTTGACTTTCACCTACGGCCTGCGCGAGGAGTTTTATTCGCCTCCCACCAATGCCGACGGACGCGCCTCGATTCTTGACCCGAGTGACGCGACGCGCTTCATTGTGCGGAACGACAGGCAGCAGGCAGCGGCCTTGATCGCAGGGCCGCTGATTCAAAGTCTTCAGAAGCTCTATGGTCTATCCTTCATCACTTCCCAGCAAGCCGGCCTGCCACCCTCGCTGATCCGTCCAGATTGGGCGGGCTGGGCTCCACGTTTTGGTTTTGCTTACGATCTCAGCCAACGGCACACTACTTCCTTGCGCGGCGGATTCGGCGTCTTCAATTCCCTTGGCGAGCTCGACTATGCTTCCGAAACGCGCCTAAGCGCCCCCATCACCGAATTCCTTTTCGGCCTCGACACCTGCCGCTTCTACGGTGCTGGTGCGTGTGGGCAGTCATTTGCTCCGCCCATCCTCACTTATCCGCTTGCCTACACGCTTGGTAATTCTGAGCCCACCGCCATTTCTTCGCCACCCAACCTTCGCAACGGGTACGTCTACGAATGGAGCTTGTCCGCCGATCACCAAATTGCGCCCAATACAGTTCTCTCGATCAGCGTTGCCGGCTCCGACGGGCACAAACTTCCCCGCCGCTCGTTGCAGAACCAGGGCGTCCCGAACCTCCCGGACGAGCGGAGGGGCTACCACCCGCAGCCCGGCTCGAATCAGTTTATCCGCGCCACGGATGTTAACTCGAACTACAACGCCTTGATCGCGCGCCTGGAGCGGCGATTCTCGCACGGACTCTCGTTTGTGGGTGGTTACACCTTCGGCAAGTCAATCGACACGGCTTCCGGACTCAACGGCACCAATCAGGCTCAGAACGTCTATGATCTGAAGGCCGAGCGGGGGCTTTCCGATTTCGACGTGCGGCAGCGCCTCGTTTTCTCGAGCAATTGGCAACTGCCTTTCGGCCCGGGCCGCCAGTGGCTGCGTGGCGGGACAGGAGCGCGTGTGCTCGGCCATTGGGACCTGTCGAACATTCTCACCCTGCAATCCGGCCAACCTCTAACAGCCCTGCTGGCCACCGCGTTGAGCGGTACCGACTCGAACGGCACTGACCGGCCTGACCTGGTCGCCGACCCCAATTTGCCGGCAGGCCAGCGAACCCCCACACGCTGGTTTAATACCAACGCCTTCATGCCTCCCCCCATTTACAACGACAGCCTCGGAGCTTTTAGCATCCCCGGAAATGAAGGCCGCAATGTCGTTACCAGCCCCGGCCTGGCGTCATGGGATGCGAGCCTCGAACGGCAGATGCGATGGAATGAGCGGTTTGGGATAGTGTTTCGATCCGATTTCTTCAATCTGACCAACCACCCTAACTTCGACCGGCCCGGGCTGACCTACGGAACTTCGAATTTTGGGAACATTAGTTCCGCAGAGAATTCCCGCCAAATCCAGTTCTCGCTGAGGTTGAATTGGTAGCGGCTGGAATGGGGAATTCAGTTGACCAACACGCGTGCATTGAAAGTTCGGATACTTGCTAGCACTATATCAGCGGGACGGAATGATAGCGCAAATCATCGTTCGAAAGATCGAGGCTGAAGTTAAGTCGCGGTTGCAGCGCCGTGCCAAGCGGCATCAGCGGAGCATGGAGGAAGAAGTACGAGACATTCTGCGGAATGCCGTCAGGGAGAAACATGCCACCGAAGATGGCTTGGGGAGCGCAATCGCGTCTCTGTTTACCAAGGTCGGATTGGACGCTGAAATCCTGGAATTCCGCGGCCGTGAGATTAAGCCCCCGTCCTTCCATAGATGACTATCCTCGCGATGGGTCCCCGGGAGTCGCACTGCGGTCATTCATGCCTTAGCGCCACCATGGGATCGACCTTCGTAGCGCGGAGAGCGGGCAGGTAGCTTGCTGCCGCGGCGACCACAGCGAGCAATGCGGTGGCCGCAACGAGCGTCAAGGGATCATAGGGTTTAAGGCCAAAGAGCACGGAACCTACCGCTCGGGCCCCGGCGAGCGCCAGCACCAGGCCAACACCAAGCCCAACACTCAGCAGCACTCCCGCTTCGCGAAGGATCATGCGTGTGATCTCGCCCCGTCCAGCGCCTAACGTCATGCGAATTCCAATCTCATTCGTTCGCCGGGCCACCATGTAGGACATCACGCCATAGAGGCCGACCGTGGCCAGCAGGGCAGCCAGTACGCCGAAGAGGCCCGAAAGCGTTGCCATCAGGCGCTCTCCGACTAGCTCGTCATGAATCATGCCCTGCAACGATTTGAATAGGATCGAGATATCCGGGTTCACCTGTGCGATGGTCTGCTTGACACGTGGAGTGAGGCCGGCCAAGGGGGTGCTGGAACGAATCAGGATCGTGTCCGAATCCACGCAATCGCCACGGCAGTCATCGAGTTGGGAGATTGGGACGTAGATCAAGGGCGGGTAGTCCTCGCGAAGATCTCGATACTTCGTGTTCCTCACCAATCCAACGATTTCGTACGCAACTTGCGGCTGTCCAAGCTCTGCCTTTTGCCATATCCTTTTGCCGAGCGGATTCGCCCCTGTGGAGAATTGCCGAACAAAGGCCTCATTCACAATCGCGACCTTGGTGGACTTGGGAGTATCAAAATCATTGAAGTCACGCCCGGCGAGCAGCGGTGTTCCCATCGTTTTGAAGAACCCCGGGCTTACCCAGTCAAACCAGGGGCTCTTGGCTTGTGATGGATCCGAGCCTTCCATCCACACGGTGCGATTCGACGAGCTTCCGCTGATAGGGACAATGGCTGCGTCCGCGGCGGATTCCACTCCTGGCGTGGAACGAATCCGCTCAAGTAGTTCTTGCTTGAAAGTCAGGTGGCGAGCCGCCAGATGGAGCTGGGTGAAATCGAGATTGGTGACCAGAATGCCGGTGCGTTGAAATCCCAGATCCAAGGTGAGCAGGTTGCGCAGGCTGCGGGTGAAAAGAAGCGCGACGACAATCAAGGCCAGCGAGAAAGCGACTTGCGAGATCACCAGCACGCGGCGAAGGCCGAACCGCTGCCGGTCTGCCGTAAGCCCACGGCCTCCTGCCTTCATCGCTTCACCGGGGGCGATGCGCGTAGCGCGCAAGGCAGGCATTAACCCAAACAAAACCGTGGCCACACTCGCCACGCCGGCCGTAAAGGCAAACACGCGCCAATCAGGATTCAGATTCAAGAACACCTCATTGGAGCCGGTGCTTAGGAACGAGGCAAGAAAGCGGGCGAGCGTGCGGGCCAGCAGCAATCCCGCGCCCGCGCCGGCCACAGTCAGCAGAAGGCTTTCGGCGAGCAATTGCCGGATAAGCCTGCGGCGGACGGCGCCCAACGCCAGCCGCACGGCAATCTCCCGTTCACGCGCGCTGGCGCGCGCAAGCATGAGGTTGGCCAGGTTGGCGCAAGCGATCAGAAGCACCAGGCCGGTGATCGCGAGGAGCAGCCCCAGAGGATCCGACGCGCTTTCACGCAGAGAGGAGATGCCGCTTCCCGCCGGGTATGCCGCCAACTTGAGAGCGAGATACCTCTTGGCGTGCTCAGCATCGTAGGCGGACGGCAGCGTGGCCTCAAAGATTCCCGGCGAAATCGAGCCTAGATACGCCGTTGCGCTCTCGAGAGTCCAACCAGGTTGCAGGCGGCCGATGACCGTGAGCCACCAATCATATTTCGTGTCGAGGTAGTTGTCCTCGCCCCCTAGAACCGGCTGCGAGCAGATGGGAAGGGCCAAATCGAAGGTGTGGCCGACATCGAGGCCGAAGAAATCTGCCGGCGTTACCCCCAGGACTTCGACGGGATGATAATCAATCGTCAACGTTTTGCCGATGGCGGATACCTCGCCGCCCAACTCGCGTTGCCAGAACGAGTAACTCACCACTGCGCCCGGACCGGCGCCGCAGCCGCGTTGATCGTCGGCAGTGGTAAATACTCGTCCCAGGAACGGCCGCACGCCCAGCACGTTGAAGATATCGCCGCTCACCCAGATGCCGCGCACGAGGTGGACCTCACCGCGCGGGGCAAGGTTGAGGTCGTCAGGCGCCCAGGCCGCAACGCCGGAAAAGGGCTCGTGATTTGCCAGGATTTGTTCCCAAATGGCATAGGTGAGCATGGCGTGCCAGTTGAAAAAACTTCCCATGCGGCCGCGTAAATTGGCTAGACGCACTTCGGCGAGTTGCTGCGGGCTTTCCACCGGGAGCAGGCGCAAGCGGACGGCATCCAGAAGTTGGAAGATCGCCGTGTTAGCGCCAATGCCGAGCGCAAGAGAAAGCAGCGCCACCGCAGCAAAACCCGGATTGCGGCGTAGTTGGCGCAAGCCGTAACGCACGTCCTGCAGGAAGTTCTCGAGGTAGCTCACTCGGCGCATGTCGCGACACTCCTCTTTGATCTGTTCCACTCCGCCCAACTCGCGCAGCGCCGCATAGCGGGCTTCCACGGCGGGCATTCCAGTTGCGACCTTCGCCTCGATCATTCGCTCCAAGTGGAAACGGATTTCGTCGTTGAGTTCCTGCTCGACAGATCCCCGCCTGAACAGAGATCGGAACCGAAGCGGCAGTTTGTGAAACCAGTGCATGTTAAGTTCTCAGTTATCAGTCACCCGATATCATCCGCCTGTCCTCAGTGTTCAAGAGTTCCATACGAAGGGCGGGCAAAGGCGCTGCGCATATTCGACAGGTCGTTGACTGAGAACTGACAACTGAAGACTGACGACTTCATTTTCTCCCCTCAACTATCGACAGGTAATTATGAAATGCTCTCCTGTCAATAGTCAAGGGGAGATTTTCACTGTTGTTTTCGCTGCCGTTGGGGGCGGGCCTTGGGGCTGGCCTCGGATGCCTGCCAGGGTTGCCCAACGCGCCTGTTGCGCAAATAGTGTGATACCCTTTGGGGTCGGAAAACCGCCTGAAGGAGATCATGATGGGTAACCCACGACGCTTTTGCATTCATGTTTGTCTGGCACTTTTGCTAGTGGCTTCTTCCTTGACGTCATTCGGCGCGCCACGCGGAGCCCTTCAGGCAGGGGCGGCGCGTGTAGATATCACCCCGGCCTCTGACGCCGCGCTCCCGATGTCCGGATATGGGGGCCGCACACAGGGCTTCCAGCGAATTCATGACCATATTTATGTGCGCGCCATCGTGCTAAGTGACGGCTCGACGCAGGCCGCCCTGGTGGCTTGGGAGCTGATCGGAGTGCCCAATCATGTCTGGGAAGAGCTTTCGCAGCGAATTGCGAAAGAACTGGCCATCCCGGCTGATCACCTTTTGCTTGCAGCGGTTCATGACCACAGCGCGCCTTCGCCGGCAAGTATGTATGGAAGAACTCCCCCGCCTGCCGCAACAATTGCCTACACGTCCAAACTGGAGAATGACGCGTTCGAGGCCGTGCGCCAGGCCAAGGCGAGTCTCCAGCCGGCGCAGTTCGGATTCGGGACCGGCAAGGCCTACGTGAACATCAATCGCCGCGAATACTTTCCTAAGAATGGGTGGTGGTGGCTCGGCTACAATCCCGACGGGCCTTCCGACAAGACGGTTGCGGTCCTCAAATTCACGGACATGGCCGGCAGGCCCATCGCGTTCTTCATAAACTACCCTGTACACGCGGTGGTTATGGGGCCTGACAATCTGGCCATAACAGGAGATCTGGCCGGGGCGACGTCACGCTACGTTGAGCAGTATTACCAGGGCAAGATCCCGACACGCAGCGACGCGGGATGGGAGTTGGAGGCTGGAGCGGAGGAGAAGGTTGGCGGCGAAGGTCCTGTCGCCGTCTGGACGAGCGGCGCGGCCGGAGATCAGAACCCCATCACGGAGGATCGCGGCGAAGATTTCACTATGGTTGACGGTTTGGGAAGAATTCTCGGAGAAGAGTCCGTACGCGTAGCGAACAGCATTACGACGATGTCGTCGCAGGCTCGAATCGAAGCCTCTCAACGAACCATTGACTGTCCCGGGCGCCGTGTGGCGCCGGGACCTACGCCGCGCACCGAGTACACCTTTGAGGATACAGACCCTGTGAATATTCGACTCAGCCTGGTAAAGCTGAACAGCGTGGCCTTGGCGGGCGTATCGGGCGAAGTCTTCACGCGCATCTTTCTGCATTTGAAGAAAGACTCGCCCTTCAACGCCACCATCATGGTTACCCACGCCAACGGGTCCAGCGGCTATATCCCCAGCGACGACGCGTTCGAGCCGATCAGCTATGAAAACACGGCCTCCCACCTCAAGCCCGGCTGTGCGGAGAAGGGAATTGTGAAGGGTCTCTTGGAGATGATGGGATCAGAATAAGTGGAGGCGCGGGTGAGAATCGAACTCACGCATAAAGGTTTTGCAGACCTCTCCCTTGCCACTTGGGTACCGCGCCGAAAAACAGTGACGAGTGATGAGTGACAAGTGACGAGCAGGTGGACAAGGGATTTCTTGCTCGTCACTTGCCACTTATCACTCGTCACTGAACTTTGGAGCGGGAAACGGGATTCGAACCCGCGACTTCGACCTTGGCAAGGTCGCACTCTACCACTGAGTTATTCCCGCTCGATCACCTAGCTTGCTCCTCACGAGATTATAGAAAGCGGAGATCGGCGAAGTCAAGCAAACAGTGGTTAGTGGCGAGTGGCTAGTGACGGACAACTCAGATTGGCGCTAACCACCACTAAGCCACTGCACTTTGACGACGTGCGACTAGCCACTAATCACTCGCCACTAGCCACTCCCCTGGTGCGCAGAGGTGGGAGCTTCCACTGGCCGGGCGGCTTCGCGAAGGAATTTTGCGGACTCCTCGGGCGAGGTGGGATTGATATAGAAGCCCGTGCCCCATTCAAATCCGGCGACCTTCGTCAATTTGGGCATGATTTCAAGATGCCAGTGGTAATAATCCTCTGCGGCTTCCCCAATCGGTGCGGTGTGGATGATGTAATTGTAAGCAGGGAATTCCAGCACTCGATCGAGACGCGAGAGCATATCCTGCAAGATTGGGGCGAGCTGCTCGAACTCCGCTTTATGGGATTGCTCGAAGGCGCACTGGTGCGTCTTGGGGATAATCCAAATCTCGAACGGGAAACGAGGAGCAAACGGCGCGATCACAACGAAGGCATCATTCTCCGTGATCAGGCGCACACTCTTTTCTTTCTCCTGGCGTAGAATGTCGCAAAAAATGCAGCGCTCTTTGAAATTGTAGTGCTCCCGTGCCCCATCCACCTCCTCGCGCACGCGCTTCGGCACCACCGGCAGCGCGATAAGTTGGGAGTGGGTATGCTCGAGAGAAGCGCCGGCAGCCTCTCCATGGTTCTTGAAGATCAGGATGTATTTGAAGCGCTTGTCTTTCTCGAGGTCCAGTATGCGGTCCCGGTAGGCCCAGAGCACATCCTCGACGCGGGAGGTCGGCATGGTGGCCAAAGTAAGATTGTGCTGCGGCGTTTCAATAATGACCTCATGCGCACCGATTCCATTCATCTTGTCGTAAAGACCTTCACCCTGCCGGTTGAGCGTTCCCTCGATGCCCAGAGCGGGGAATTTGTTGGGTACAATGCGCACCGTCCAGCCAGGCGCGTTGCGGGCGCTGCCGTCACTGCGGTAGGCATGAATCTCCGGCGGCGTCTTGCTTTCGTTGCCGTAACAGAATGGGCAAAAGCCTGAGCCGCGGATCTGGACTTTATCCCGGACGAAATCCGTTGGCCGAGTGGCTCGGCCGGTTGCAATGATCACCCATCGCCCGGTGATGGGGTCTTTTCTTAGTTCGGGCAAAGTTAGACTCCTTATTGAAGGCTGCACTCGTTCGAGAGGCGCTGATTCAAGCTTTGAAAGCGTCCTTAATCAGCTTGACCTGCAGGCCCTTCGCCGGGTGCAGCGAGACGCTCACGACATCAAACCGGCAACTCAAGGGCTCCCGCCTGAGCTGCTGCAAGTACTGTTTGGCTCCTATGATGACCCGCTTCTGTTTGTTCGGGGTGACCGCTTCTTCAGGTGGGCCTGTAACCTCGGAAGTTCTTGTCTTAACTTCCACAAAGGCCAGGGTGGGCCCTTCCCACCCCACCAGGTCGAGTTCCCCACCTCCCGAACGGGCGCGCCAATTTCGCGCTACTACAGTATATCCTGCTTGGCGCAGATACCAATAGGCCAGAGTTTCGCCGCGGGCGCCAAGGTCCAGATTCTCCGATTCGCCTCCCGGTGGCGATTGAAGGGAAGCTACCCGGGAGGAACGTTGACGCTCTTTCCAAACCAACGCGCGATACATCAATCGGGCTAACAGGCTCATTATAACAACACCGGCGCCGTTTGGGACGACCCCCTGAAACTGCGGAGATTCTTCGGCCCATCGAACGAGGCCTCAGAATGACAGTTTCCGCCTTCAGCTCACTGCTCGACCTCAGAAAGGCAATGCTCGAGGATCTCCAGCGCCGTATCCGCGTGTTCCTGCTCGATGATCAAGGGCGGCATCAGGCGCAGCGTGCTTTCCCCGCAGCCCAGAATGAGCAAGCCCTTCTGGAACGCTTCCTCGATCACCTTGTTGCGCGCCTCCGGGTTGGGCTCGCAGGTTTGCCGGCTCTTGACCAACTCAATCCCGATCATCAGGCCGCGGCCTCGCACCTGCCCGACCGCCGGATGCCGGCCCGGCCAATCACCCAACCGGCCGAGAATGTATTCTCCCATGTGCGCAGCATTGGCAACATACTTTTCTTGCAGCAGCCGTATAGTCTCCATCGCGGCCGCGCAGGCCACGGGGTTTCCCCCGAAAGTGGAAGCATGCGCACCTGGGCCCCAATTCATCACGTCCGCTCGCGCCACCGCCACGCCGAGCGGCAGCCCTGAAGCAATCCCCTTGGCGGTGACGAGGATGTCCGGCACAACGCCGGAGTGTTCACAGGCGAACATCTTGCCGGTGCGGCCCATTCCGCACTGGACCTCGTCGAAGATCAGAAGAATCCCGTGGCGATCGGCGATCTGCCGCAGCCTTCCCAGGAATCCCGCCGGAGGCACGATGTACCCTCCTTCTCCCTGGATGGGTTCGACGATAATCGCCGCGACCTCATCCGCAGGCACGGCGGTTCTGAAGAGCTGTCTTTCGATGAAATCTGTACAGTCGCATTCACATTCCTGAGCGCTGTGGCCTGCCGAACAGAGATAGGGATTGGGGTAGGGAAGGTGCGTCACTCCGGACAACAAGGGGCCGAAACCGCGCCGCTGGACGGCCTTGCTCGCGGTGAGGGAGAGCGCTCCCAAAGTCCGGCCGTGGAAACAACCCAGGAATGCAATCAAGCGGTTGCGCCGGGTGTGGTAACGCGCCATTTTGATCGCGGCTTCAATGGCCTCGGCGCCGGAATTCCCGAACACCACCCGCTTGGGGAATTTGCCGGGAGTAATCTCCGCCAGCTTCTGCGCCAGTTGAGCCAGCAAGGGGTAGTAGAAATCTGTGCCCGACATGTGAATCAACGTTTCCGCCTGGCTCTGAATGGCGCGCACAACCTCCGGGTGGCAGTGGCCTGTCGACACCACCGCGATGCCCGCGGCGAAATCCAGAAATACATTTCCATCCACATCTTCAACGCTCGCGCCCAGCCCCCGCCTGGCGACCAGCGGGTAGTCCCGCGTGTAGGAGGGCGAGACGAATTCCTGGTCAAGAGCCAGGATTTTGCGGGCCTCCGGACCGGGAAGCTCTGTCTTGATCGAAGGGACTTTGCTCTCCATATGAATCCTCCTTGGCGAATCTTGCAGGGCTGCCCAGCGCTTGGCCGCGGGGCCGGCGGGCTTCTGCTCGCTATGTGTTTATATATGGTATATTATGTCAGGAGGTATTAGTCTCCGCCAAACAGGTTGGGACGGGCAGAATGGGGAAGCCTGAGCCGAAGGCTGTGATGAGAGTGAATGCCGCGAGTTTGAATACTATGCCCTCTCCCTTGGGGAGAGGGTGTCCCGTTGCCGGCGCTTTCATCAGCCGGAGCGGGACGGGTGAGGGGTCGGTTAAGCATAGTCACCAACATGCCTACTTCCGTTTCCAGCGAGTTCCTGCCTTGCTGTCTTCGAGTATAACACCGGCCCTCTGAAGATTCTGGCGAATCTCGTCGGCGCGAGCGTAATTGCCCTTGCGGCGCATCTCCTCGCGTTCGGCAATCGCCTGGCCGATCGCTTCGTCGCTCAGCAGTCCCGGCATGGCGGAGCTTCCGTGGCCATTGCCGGCGATCGCGGTTTCAGCGCCGGTGGGCGACGTTGCGGTTGCCCGGATCCCGGCAACCGCGGTAGCCTCTGCTCCCAAGCCGAATTGCCGCAGCTTGGCGCTGTCGTTATCTTCGAGGACAGCGAAAATCCGGTCCCAGCGTTCCAGCGTGTCCAGGAAGGCGGCACGATCTCCCTCGCGAAACTCGCCGCGATCCATGGCGGTGTTGCCGTCCCGCACCATGGCGAAAATCGCGCCGAGGGCTTCGGCGGTGTTGAGATTATCGTCCATGGCATCTTCAAACGCCTGGCGGGCAGCGTGGGCACGATCTTGCAATGCTGTATTCTCACCCGGAGAGAAAGACTCCTGAGTGAGCCGCAGCCGGAAATTCCTCAGTCTTTCGATGGACTGCTGCGCCTGGTGCAGGCCGTCAAAAGTGAAGTTCAAATGCCGGAGGTAGGGGACGGCCGCCAGCAAATACCGTACGGCCGAAGGTTTGTGGCCTTGAGTTAACAGGTCTCGCAGCGTGTAAAAGTTCCCCAGCGACTTCGACATCTTCTCGCCGTTCACGATCAGATGTTCGGCGTGCAGCCAGTAGCGCACAAAGGGTTTGCCCGTGGCCGCCTCACTCTGCGCGATCTCATTCTCGTGGTGCGGGAAGATCAGATCGACGCCCCCGGAGTGAATGTCAAAAGTCTCGCCCAGGTACTTCATCGACATCACGGAGCACTCGATGTGCCAGCCGGGGCGGCCGGGCCCGATGGGCGTTTCCCAAAACGGCTCGCCCTCCTTGGGCGCTTTCCA
>Ga0181526_10002968_pt1 | contig 14176 bp, 12 predicted proteins | sample PEATcosm2014_Bin_35_FD_119750 | JGI IMG/M metagenome (GOLD analysis project Ga0181526, IMG submission 119750) | Peatland microbial communities from MTU Mesocosm Facility, Houghton, MI, USA - PEATcosm2014_Bin06_30_metaG | ecosystem: Environmental > Terrestrial > Soil > Wetlands > Peat | place...
AGGTGGTGCTTGCCGCCGTTTGCGGTTGTTCCGTAGAGCACGCCGTCTAGAACGGCTAAGCTTCCCGTGGGATAGCTGCCATCGTTGCTGTGGGGGTATGGACCGAAGCTGTGCAGCACCTTCTCCGTGCCGCCCCTGCTGATACTGAAGACCGCGCCGTCGCCGTTCGTACCGCCGCTGTTTGTCGTTCCGTAGAGCGTGCCGTTTACTTCAACGAGGCCTCCAGGATAGGCGCCATCGGGTGGACCGCCGAAATTGTGCAAGATTCGCTCCGTGCCGCCCCTGCTGATACTGAAGACGGTTCCGCACCCGACCAGACCGGTCCCCAAGCAGTATGTGCCGCCATACTCCGTCGTGCCGTAGAGCGTGTCCTTGACATCAAGCAGCGGCGCAACGGGGCCGCTGCCGTCGTGAGGGCTGCCGCGGAAAGAATGCAACACGTTCTCGGTGCCGGCCGTCGTGATGCTGAAGACGGTTCCGCAGTTGGTGTAGAAAGGAGCGCAGTAGTGTGCCCCGCCATCCTCTGTGGTGCCGTAAAGCATACCGCTCACGTCGATCAAGCCTGACTCGGGACGATTTCCATCGGGGTTTTCGCCAAAGCTATAAAGCAGTTTCTCCGTGCCGCTCGGGGTGATGATAAAGACTGTGCCTTCGCCGTTCGTGCCGCCTCCGAACGTCGTGCCGTAGAGCGTGCCACTCACGTCGATCAGGCTCGCGGCGGGGTCGACCCCATCGGGGGAGCCGTGAAACCGATACACGACTTTGTAGTTCGTGCTATCTGTGCGCGCAGCGAGTTCGCGGGTTTGCGGAATCGCGCCCGGCGCGCCGATCGGCGGCTGCGATCCGCCGCACCCTGCGAGCATCGCGACCGCTACGCAGTAACTAAGCGCGTACCGTGCGCCCTTCAGCGTCATCGGGCGTCCGTCCGAGCGCGGCTGACGACGACACCAAATGGATCGTATGCGTTAAGGCGTGTTTTCTTTGCCTTGCCGCCAGCCGGATACTGATAAACATTGACGGAACCCGAGTAGAACTCGAACATGCTGGGCACGATAATCCTATCTGTGTCGATAAAGAATTGCCACACCTCCCCCGAACCCGTGAGGGGTGTAGAACCGACTTCGACACCGCGCTTTCCGCGAATATCGAACTGAAAGATAACGCCAGCGTAGAGGTCTCCCACCGCTAGGTGCTTTCCATCCCACTGGATTCCGCCCGCTTCGTCGAATGATTGGTTCAGCGTGATCTTCTTGAAGGTACTGCTTCCTCTCGGAAGTTCGGCAAAGCTGAGCTGGCCGCTGATCACGGAGCCACCCATAAAGAGATTTCCTTTATCGTCATAGCCGCATTCGTAGCTTCCAAAGCCAGCATCGGCGTAGAGCGTTGGCCTCCCACGCGCCTTTTTGTAAATCTCTACTCCGTCCGAATCTCCTCGGTAAGGATCACCGACAACGGCGAGGTCTCCTGTCTTAGGGTCGATGGCGCAATTTAGGGGCTCGTTATATGGAGAGCTCAAGATCCTGATCGGGTCGGTCCCGGCGTGAGCATATTCGAAGATGCCGTACGGTCCGGCCGTGACGAAGATATTTTGCGCCTTATCGACGCACTCGCCTTGGGCTTGTTGCGGACTCGATAAGAGACCAACATATTTTATTTGCGACGGACGGTACGAATAAACGATAACTCCGACGCCGTAGTCTGCGACGTACAGCAAGTTCTCGTTCTTTGCTTTGGGCAGCATCCACGAAGTGCCACGATCGGTGTACGTTGCGAGCGCCGAGGTTTGCTGTATCGCGCCCGGCGCGCCGATCGGCGGCTGCGACCCGCCGCAGCCTGCGAGCACTGCTGTGGCTACGCAAGCGCTTAACGCGTAGTGTGCGCAAACGTCCTGTTCTTCTAGCAGAGCTGTAGTCAACTGTACTCTTCTATTCCGAGCCATTCAAACATGTCTCCGATCTTTGCCCCGACGTTCCAGAGCAGCGTCTGATCGTCTTGAATGTTGAAGGTTAGTTCTGGCCAAGTCTCCCCACCGCGTGGGCTGCGAAGATTTATCGCCCAAAAGACGTGACCGAAACGGTCCATCGTACAGTCCACGAGGACGTTCGATTGCATAGACTCGAAGTGAGCCTCACCCTGGAGCGTTTTGTACATCGCTAGCACTTGCTCTCTGAAGATGGCGAACTCGCCAAGCTGTGACTGAAAATCGAAAAGCGCCTTAAAGCCTGGTGCAGCCGCCTCGGCTCGAAACAGATGCCAACCTTCAGCCGATATTCCAGAGGGCTGCAGGTAGGTGATCCAAAGGCACAGCGTGGCCTGCTGGCCGATCCAGAATCCATGCCAGTCTTCAGACTCGTTCATCTCGGATATTAGCCTTTGCCAAATCGAGCAACGTTCGGTTCATTCTCAGAAACCACGTCGTCCGCGACTTCAACGGGGAGCCGATCGGAAAGCGCTCTCTGTACGGACCGGGATAGGGATTCGGTTCCGATGGTCTGGCCGAGTCAGACATGAAGAATCGCCGCCGGTGGCAAGCATGATTTCACAGCGGAGTCCGGTTCGACGTGCGCGCGACAAGCTCCAGCTATTGTCGGACCAGCGAGAGTAAGCCCTCCCAATGCCGCGGATGCGGCACCTTCGCACCAGCCCGAACGCGTGAGCAGGCTGCGAGCGATAAGCCCGTGGCCTTGTCGATCTCCTTGAGCGAAAAGCCGTCGAGCTTCGGCGCGATCTTCATCGGCGGACCGCCGCTCGCCTAGGGGCGAGGTTCTGCAACGGCTTTGGCTTCAAGAAGGGCCTCGTCGGCACCAAGAAGGACGTGCCGCCTCCGGTCTTCTGCCGCATCAAGCGCGACGACCGGCATCATGTTCGGTTCGACATGAAGCGCGCGGTCGTGCTTGACCTGGCAACCGCGGCGTTCGCTTATACCGATCGCAACCATTCACTCGAAAGCGCCTGTCACGCGTTCGGCGTACCGTTCGAGCAGCGGCCCGGCGCCCATAGCGGCGAGATTACGCCCGAGAACCTCGCCGGCTGCCTCTACGACGCCGCCAAGACGTCCGAACTCCTGTGGGCGATCGACGCCGAGCACCGCCGGCATCCAACCGAGCTGCACCTCTCGCGCGCACAGTCCGGCGCTTCGATCGCGAAGGCCTACCTCGATGCGCTCGGCGTTCGCCCGCGGTTGGAGATTGAGTCGGATTTCCCTAAGGAGTCCCTTGGCTACGCGGCGCAGGCGTACTATGGCGGGCGCGTCGAGGCACGCATCGTCAAGACGCCGCTTCCGTGCGTCTACCTCGACTTTCTCTCGATGTATCCGACCGTCTTTGCATTGCTCGGCCTCTGGTTCAAGCACGTTATCCCCGCAACGCTCGAAGTCGAAGAGATTGCTCCAGCGGAGATTGCGGCGCTACTTGGACGGCTGCGAACGAACCCTGACAGTCTCTTCGACCCTGCAGCGTGGAGCGTGCTCGACTTCTTCGCGCTCGTCGAGCCGAACGGCGCCAACCTTCCGGCGCGCGCAGTTATCCCGCGGCTCGGCCTGTCGCGACGCGAGCGAATCGCAAGCGAGGCCGCCGATCGCTACGAAGAAACCTTCGCAGCGCAAGCGCCGTTTTGGAGCGCCTTGGACGAGTGCGGCGGGAAGGTCGTGCCGGATATGCTCTTTGACGCAAGGCGCAAGCGCTGGAAGGCCGCGGGGGAGTTCGACGACATACCGCGCGGGCTGTTGCGGCGCAATCCCAAGCGCCCGGCGCAGGGTCAAGCCTTCGGCAATATCGACGAGATAACGCAAAGCATTCGCGACGCAATCGGCGCGCCCGACCTCACGACGAGCGACGTGCTGGACTTCTTTGCGACGCACCGGCGCCCCACGATCGCCGACGCCCGCCGCGACGTGCGCGATGAAATGCCGCCCGATGACGAGCAGCGGGCCGCGAATGCCGTCGTCACGATCGGGCCGGTGGAGTCGCAGCGGCCGCTCTGGTGTGCCGGGCCGGACCTCGCGGCGGCCGCGATCGGCGGGGGCGAGCCTCGCATAGTTCGGGCTTGGCGATTGCGACCGCATGGGACGCAAGAAACGCTGCAACGGCTCGCCTTGCGCGGCGCTGACGCTTTCGACCCCGAGCGCGAGGACCTCTTCGCGCGGTTCGTCGAGCTGCGCCGGCGCAAGAGCAATGACGCGCTCGACGACGAGCGCCGATCGACGGGGTACAAGGTCATCGCGAACTCCGGCGCCTACGGCGTATTCGCCGAGACCAATCCGATCGACGTAGACACGGGCGAAGCTGGGCGCAAACCGCGCCGCGTCACCGTCTATGCCGAGACGACGTTCGAAAGTGAGGTCGATCGCCCAGAGCGTCCGGGACGTTTCAACTTCTTTCCAACCGCCTCGCTCGTGACGGCCGGCGCGCGTCTCATGCTCGCACTCGCGCAGCACTATGTCGAGCAGGCCGGCGGCGAGGTTGCCTATTGCGATACGGACGGTGCCGCAATCGTCGCGACGAAAGACGGCGGCTTCGTGCCGTGCGAGGGCGGAGCGTATCGGCTTGCAAACGGAACGCGCGCCGTGCATGCGCTTTCGTGGGCCCAAGTTGACGCCATACGCGAACGGTTTACCGCACTCAACCCGTACGATCGCGAGGCGGTGCCCGGCACAATTCTCAAGCTGGAAGACGAAAACTTCGCCGACGACCGCCGCGAGGAGCGATGTCAGCCCTACTGCTGCGCGGTCTCTGAAAAGCTCTACGCCCTCTTCACGCTCGACGAACGAGGCGAGCCGGTCATCCGCAAGTATTCCTCGCACGTCCTTGGGCAGTATCGTTCACCCATTTCGGGTGACCCTCACGGCTGGATCATTGACGCCTGGAAGCGCGAGATTCGCGCGGCGCTCGGCCGGCCCGCGGAACCGTTCGCTTGGGAGCAGTACGCGGCAATCTCGCAGCTTACGCTGACGACGTGGAACGTCTTCGAGCCCTATCGCGAGAACGAGCGGCTCCGCCCGTTCGACTTCCTCGCGGTTGGCGTCGTCAATCGCAGCGCGATCGACCTCGCGATCGAGGAGGTCGAAGGGTTAGAGCGATGCTGCGAGGAGCCGCGCCCTGCGTGCCCGCTGTTCTCCGACCTCGCACGGTGGCGCGAGCAAGATTGGCGCTGCTTACGTTGCGAAACGCCGTGGGACTTCGAGGTTCGGCCGCGGCTTAAGACGTATGCGAGTCTCGTCCGCTCGACGTTGCAGGGAGCGGAGCGCAAGCGCCTCGCGGCGGGTGGAACCGTTCCGACGCGCCAAACGCGCGGGCTACTCATCCCGCGTCCGGTGCGCGTGGAGCATCTAACGCCGATCGGCAAAGAGGTCATCGTTGACCCGACCGATACGGACGAAGGGCTGACCGCGGAAATGCTTGGTGCGACAGAGGTCTTGGAATACCACAACCAAGGCGAGCGGCTCGATGCGCTGCGCGTCCAAATAACGGAGGCGCGCGAAAGTTTAGCGGCGATCGCGCGGGAAGCCAAAATCGACCGTCGGACGCTCCAAAGGTTTGTTAATCAAGGAGGCACCCTTCACGAGCCAACGATCGACAAGCTCGAAGCCGCGCTGAGGCGACTGCGCGCGGCCAACCGTCGGAGCTAGCTTGCTACGATGGAACAGCGGGCGGCGCTCCGAACATTGTTGGTCGGCGGTCCGTTACTGGAACCGAGGAGCGCGGAGAATGAAGAATTTTGGTCTTGTCAATAACGCCTTACGTGTAGGGTTTGCTGCTTCATTGCTGGCAGGCTGCGGCGGATCGCAGCCGCCGATCGGCGCGCCGGGCGCGATGCCGCAAACCTCGACCTCCGTATCGATGCACGCCCCGTTCGGCGCTGCCGGTAATCTGCGCAGCCTCGCGAGGCGCAACGCCGATGGCGGGAAGTATCCGCGAGCGCCCCTGATCGAAGTGGGCGGCACGCTCTATGGCACGACAAAAAATGGGGGCACGTTTCACAGCCATAAGATGTGCCGCGGCGGTTGCGGAACGGTTTTCAGTATTTCGACGAGCGGCGTAGTGAAGGTGCTGCACAGCTTTGGGAATTCCCAGGACGGGCAGTATCCCGAGGGGGGCTTGGTCAACGTCGGCGGTACGCTGTACGGCACGACCAGTGCGGGTGGCGCCTCTGGCGGCGGAACCGTCTTCTCGATCACCATGGACGGCGTCGAGAACGTACTGCACAGCTTCGGCGGGAAAGGCGACGGCACGGATCCCATCGCCGGCTCCTTGGTCGAGCTAGGAGGAAAACTTTACGGCACGACTTGGAGCGGAGGCGCGTTTTACAGTTCACAAACGTGTCCGCACTTTGGCGCCCCTCCTGGTTGCGGAACGATCTTCAGCATTACGACGAGCGGCACCGAGAAGGTGCTGCACAGTTTTGGGAACAGCGACGACGGGCAGCATCCCTGGGCGGGCCTCGTCCATATCGACAGCACGCTCTACGGTACGACGTTCTTTGGAGGTGTTCAGAGCAGATGCATCGGGGACGAAGGAATTGGTTGCGGCACGGTCTTCAGCATTACGACGAGCGGCACTGAAAAGGTGCTGCACAGGTTTCGGAAAGGTTACGACGGGAAGTATCCGCAGGCCCGGCTCATCCCGGTGAACGGCGCGCTCTACGGCACGACGAAAGAGGGTGGCTCCTATCTTAGCTCGGGAACCTTCTTCGTCATCACGACGGACGGCGTGGAGAAGATCCTCTACCGCTTCGCTCCGAAAGGCGGGTCGTCTGATGCAGCGGGCCCCGAAGCTGATCTCATCGACCTAAAGGGCACGCTCTACGGCACAACCTATTCGGGCGGCGGGTGCGACCAAGGGACTGTGTTCTCCGTCACGACAGCCGGCGTCGAAAAGGTACTGCACGCCTTCTGTAACGGCGTTGACGACGGCTCTACGCCCTTGGCGGGCCTGGTTGCTGTGAATGGCCTGCTCTACGGCACGACGTGGCTTGGCGGCGGGCACCCGATACATTGCGGGCACCAGGGATATCACTCCACCGGTTGCGGAACCGTGTACAGCATCACGACAAGCGGCCAGCTGAACCTGCTGTACCGCTTTCACTGAGCTGTCACGAGCGCGCGCTAATCGTTGCGTTGGCTGACGGCTGAGTAACTTCGCGATCGCGAGGCCGTGTTGCTTTGCGGCTCCAATGCATCACACTCGGGGCTGCATCGCGAGTCGATGTGAAAAGGCAATATGCCATATAGCTTTTTCGACGTTGCCGCGTTTTTGCAAACGCGAATGCAAAACGCGCGCGATGAGCGAGTCGCGACGCGCGACGCGAAAAGTCCTTATATTACAGGCTTTTTTGGCGATGGCCGGCGATCGGCGAGGTGGGCCACGGGTGCGGCGTTTCGGCTCGTTCCTCTATGCCCACTACGCAGCCGTACGGGCATAGAGGAAGGGGGTCGAAACGGCGCCCCCTCTCACCGCTCGACGCGCGTGGATCGCATTTTCCAAACGCGCGATCGTCAAAGGCAACTCATTTATGGGATAAGCGTTCTTTGCAGTTGCCTTGCGAATTGCATGGTCATCGAAAGACACACGCGCTGAATCGGGCCCCGCAATAAGAGCAAAATAGAGCGTGGCCTCACAATTCGCGAAGGCTAGACGCGGGGGCGGCCGGGCGCCTACCTCGCGAGGCTAATCGTTACGCCGTAGACGGTGGCGCTACCGGATTTGAAGCCGCCGATGACTTTACTTGGATTCCCGCCCGCAGGGTACGGCCACAGACCAACGTCGGCAGCTGAGCTCGATTGAGCAAGAAACGTGCCGTTTTGAAGCCAGGTTTCAATGTAGGGCCAGTTGCCGCTGTAACCGTTTCGCCACTGATGCAAGTGCGTCGTCCCCGTGACCTTAAACGTTGTTTTGAGTATTTTAAGGCGATAAATTGCGTGCGCGCTGGGGTTTGAAAGCGTGATGAAAGTGCCATCCCACTGCACGCTACCGTATGCCACGAACCTTGCGCCCAGGGTGAAGTTTTTGAAAGTGTCGCTCCCCCTAGGTAGCTCCGCAAAAACATTGCTCGTGCCGGTCCCGTCGAGGAATAGGTTCCCTTGATCGTCATAGCCGCAGAGACCATATTGCCCGATGGCCTCATCTTGATACCATTGCGCCGTCCCTCGCGCGTGTCGATAAATAGCCACTTCGCCCGCACCGGAGCCCTCGTTTGTAACGGCGAGGTTCCCGGTGATTGGGTCAACGGCGCACCCGAGAGGTTGATCCCCATCACTCAATGTTCGGATGGGGCTGTCGCCGCCGTGTGCATACACGAAAATCGTTGAGTCAGCGGTCTGCGGAACGAAAACGTCGCCCTTCTCGTCGGCGCAAAGTTCGTAACCGGCGACATTTAAGCTTCCGGTAAGCTTGCCCCCCGGGTACGAAAGAACGTAGACGTTGTCGCCCGTGGCGATGTAGAGAAGGTCCTCACTTTTAGCCCCCGGCAGCATCCACGGCTTGGCACGATCGGCGTGCGCTGCCCTGGCGGCTTGTGGGATGGCATGGAGGGCGCCCTCTCCGGTCGGCTGTGTTCCGCCGCAGCCCGCGAGGAGTATGAAAGAGAGCGTGAGTACCAATCCGCGCTTTGTGAGAGTTGCGAGGTCCTCAAATTTAGATGTAAATTCGGTCACTGTCTTCCAACCCCCGATGGACGTTTTATCAAGGCATATCTGCAACGAAGTGCGCGTCCTTGCGGCAAGGCAGCAGTTCACACCTCTTAACCTCATCATTCTATGCACACGTACGAAAAGGTCGCGGTTGCCCCGAAGTAAATCGTGATCTGTGTTCTTGACGTTTTCGCGTAGCTAACTGATGTTGGTGATGTGCCCTGTGCGGTGATAGTGCAGTTATACGCCGTATCGGCAAACTCGAAGCTATTGGGGAACGTGCAGGCTACCGATACCCCGCCAGTTGCAGAGCACGTTCCGCTCAATATTTGGGGATGTTGCTCAGCCACTCCAAGAGGAAATGTCTCCGCGGCGTAACCACCGGATGTACTGTTTGGCTGCACTCCCTTGGTGACCGCAAGCTGCTGGTTACAGACAAGGACCTTATTCGCTGTTTCGCCGTAGTCGCACTTCGCGTAGTCTCCGGAGCTGCCAAGGAGAACGTCGCCCTCGCCGCCGCCGCTACCATTTGTACCGGTATACGAAACGAGGGACCCAGCGCTAGGAGACGGATAAGGGGTGCTATCGCCAGCGCCTGCAATGAGGGCCGCACCCGCGATGATGTTGTTGTAAACACCTAGGTTGCCCTTGCCGTCAACTCCTACTATGTATCCGTTATTCACAAACGGGGACGACTGAAGCGTAATACTGAAAATCTGATTGGGGACGTCTCCGGGACAAGTGGTGCAATCATCCGGCGCGCCTTGCGTCGTGAATGATACCCCGGATTGGTAATCGTTCCCGTACGCTAGAACGTGATGCGAGGCTACTCCACGCGCTCCGAAACAGAGGAAGTTGCAAGAGTCAGTATCAAGGATGTCTATTCCCGAGGTCGATCCAAATCCGCCGCTCCCAGTGTTATAGACGTTTCCGGCCCCAAAAGCTCCGTTGATGGCCGCATTTGCGGATGGGATCGGTGACGGCCACGGGGATGGCGACGAGGGATACCAAAAAATGTATGTAGGCGTCGCCGTGGGCGCCTGCGCAACCAATATTGGTTGCCTGCCTACCTTTTGTGCTTGGGCGTCGAGGCATCCTAATGCGACAGCCAATGCTGCCAGCAGGAACGCGATCCTCTTAATCATCTCGCAAAGCCCCTCCGGGAGCTTGTCCGATTGTGGGCCCAGGGACTTTGACGGTGTGCCTATATCGTTCCTGCCATCAAGCTGGGTCGAAGGCGTGGCCCGGCGCAATGTCCCTGGGCGGCGATACGAGCCAAGACACGGCTCGTCCCCAAATAGGAGCTGATGTCGAGTGGTTATTCTCCAATCAGTCGGAGGAAGGCATTCCGGTGCCGTGGATGCGGCGCCCGCTTGCCTGCACGAACGCGCGAGCAGGCGGCCAGCGACAGTCCCGTGGCCTTCGCAATGGTATTCAGAGTAAGCTGGTTGAGTTTGGGGACGACCTCGCGCAAGAACCACGCGTCATCGCGAGTTCCCCCGTTATGTTCGTAAACCCACTCCCGATTGCGGCGATGACCTTCGGCGATCGCTTCACCTCGCTTTTGATTTATCTCCCGATCGCGGCGCGGATCATTGCCAGCGGCCGTTTGAGCTGCAAGAGCTTTGCGAGCGGCCTCGATCGCACGTAGGCCGTGCTCGCGCCGCGCCTTGGGCATGCACGCCTCGCAGTGGCGGCGCCTCCGCTTGAGAACCGGGCCTCCGCACATCGCGCACGGCGCCGGATTCTTCGCGAGGCCCTCCACGTGCGGCGGGGCCCATAGCTTTGACGCGTACGGCCGCGCCTGCGAGGTTCTGCGAGGCGTATGCGAGAGCGATGAGACTTCGGGTTTAGGTCGCGCACCGCGCACAACAGCACTGGCCGATCGCTTGCGAGGCTCAACGCTACCATTGGCTAGCGCATCTCGGAAGGTTTGTGTGAGGTCCGCGACGACAGGCCGAAGGCATTCGCGCCAGTGTGGCAGAGTGAGTGCGAGTTCGTGGGTCAATGGCGCGGCAACGCGGCACACCCCATTGGAAAGCTCTACGAAGTCGCACGCGGTGAATACTCGATCTTCGAGCAGGTCAAGGAGAAACGCATCCACATCCGGCCGAACGGGTTCCATCGCGTCAAGCGCAAATGAATCACGATTGCGCTGGTCTGCGTGGAGAACGCCAAGCGTCGGATCGAGCCCGGCGCCGAGCAGAGCGATGCGCGTCTCCGATTCAAGCAGCGCGTACGTATAGTTGAGAAGCGCATTCACCGGATTGGTCGCTGCACGAGGCGCGTTCGTGAGAACGGACGCGCGAGAATCATAGCGCGTCCATCGTGCCGGAACCCGGGGAAGATCGCGCCCTCGCAAGCGTATGGGAACGGACGACCACGCGGTCCAATAAAGAGCGGCAGCTTGCGCCTCGCACACGCGGACCTGCTCGATGGACTCCGAGCCGCTTAAGGCCTCGCGTAAGGCGTCGAAGCCTTGGAGGTTCGCTTGGAGGCGTACGAGGTTCGCGTGCTGGCCGGTGAGCTTTCGCGCGATAAGGTCTCGGGCGACCTCAACGTCGAGTCCGGTCGAAACCGCAAGTGCCTGTGCGCGGCGAATCGGCTGGCCATCATATCCGCAGCGATACGCTTTTGGTTTGATGGTCCACCCGTACAACTCGGTCAACGCGTTCAATCTATGGGCGCTTCGCGGTACGATGTGGGTGCCGGACAGCCAGTACATCCTAGGGCTTCCGCAGTACCTCTGGGGCTTGGTCTTCGTCACAACAGCCATAGCTCTGGTTGTTTTCCGATACGTTACTGCTCGAACGCACGCAGCGTTGCTAGAAGCCTGCGCCGTCGCGTCGCTTGCCTTCTTCATACTTCCGACCCGCATGCACGAACGCTATCTCTTCAATGGCCTACTGTTTACGATCGCCTGCATTCCCTGCGCACGACGCTACTTGGCAGGCGCAATCGCACTCTCGATCATCCTCCTCGCAAACCTCCTGTACAGCCTGCAGTATCTGCATGCGGTGGCTGGCGGAGCGCCGAGCGTTAACGGCCAGAATCTTTGGGGGTTATGGACGACGGTCTTTTCACTAACAGCCGTCGGAACGTTCTTCATGCTCGGCTATGAGTTTTGGGCAGCGAAAGGCCCGCCGGATAAAGCGCTGGCGAGATAGAACTTCGAGCGGAATCTCAAAGCCCCGATGGTTTTCTCCTAAAAAATTATGCCCAGAGACTTGCCACCGTCACCGTTGTCGAACGCTTTCATTGCCGAACGCCGCTTCGGGCGCGAGGATTTAGGACTTCCCGAGCGAGTGAGCGTGAAGAGGAAGGCGTGTAATGGCGAGCAGCCTGCTTGAAGGGCGCTTGGATACTGTGGTATTCTCAAAGGACCGGAAACTCGCGAGGCGGGTACGGAAGGGCGTTTCGCCCCAGGGGAGACCTGGCTATGCCTGAAAAGCAGTCCTTTGCCACCAAAGCCCTAGTACCTAGCTTTGCTGCTGTCGCTATCACCATCGCGGTGGCGGCTTCCGGGGGAAATTCGGCGACGACCTCCACCCTAGCCGATTCTTTGGACCAGCAGCCCGACGCCATTAGCCCCGGGTTCTTCAACCCGCCTCCCGGTTATAGCTCAGCTTACGATCATCACGCCATGTCTAGGCGAGTCCGATCATCCCAACGATAAAGCTCCGACCCCGGGAACGGCAACACCCAGCGCCTACGACGACGGTCCGGACTGGCTAGCCTACGTCATCAACTCCATCGAAGGCAGTCTCTACTTCCCGAACACGGCCGTTGTGGTAACGTGGGACGACTGGGGCGGCTTCTATGATAACTTCTCGCCGAGTCCATGGCCCTACCATCCCCCACTTAACCCGTACGGCCCATCAGGTAACCCCAATGATCCAAATGAGTGGGGATTTCGCGTTCCTCTGATTCTCATTTCGCCATATGTAAAAAGTCAAGGGTACATCTCAAGCACAATGCAGAGTCAAGGGGCGATCCTAAACTTTATCGAGACGGTTTTCGGTCTTCCCACACACGTCCTCGGCGGCGACGATACGACAAATGGCTCCCACGACTTGACCGATATGCTTAACTTCTCGGCGACGATACCTCCGCAAAGCCTACTCCCAAGCAACTTCTCACCGCATTACGACGGCGAATGCCCAACGCCGTCGCCTAGGCCGTAGATGCGTCACCGCCTCTAAGGCCCGAGCCTCTCAAGACCTCCGACATAATCCCTAGTGAAAGAAGTAGTAATGTTCAATTTTTGGCGATCCAGGAGCCCTAAGGCCCCGTTTCCGATCAGTAATAAGGCAGCCCGCAGTTGGCTACGCCTTGCAGAGGCAGCATTAGCGGCATCGCTTCCAGCTTTCACAGGAATGGCGCTCGCTGGATGTAACGGGGCAGAAACCCTCTCAAGCGAAAGCCCTGCATTGCGTGGATCACCTTCCGGCGAAGCATTTACGTCGCTAGGCGCAGGCCGCGCTGGCTCCTGGATGGTCCGCGACGCCGCAAACATTAAAGAGTTGATTTACGCCTCGGATGGCGCAGATGTAAATGTCTACGACTATTCGACTGCGCGACAAGTGGGGAGTCTCAGCGGATTTAACAACCCTTATGGCCAGTGTGTCGACAAACGGGGAGATGTATTCCTTACAACGTCGATCGGCTCAGAGGGATCGGTTCTAGAGTATGCGCACGGCGGCAGCAATCCAATAAAAACTTTCAACACCGATGGCAATCCGATCGGCTGTTCAATAAGCCCTGCGAACGGCGACCTTGCCGTTGACAATGGGGCGTTCGGCGTCACCAGTGACGTCCAGATATGGAGACGCGCCAGCGGTGAGCCAGTCAGTTATACGAACCAACATGACTGCAACGCGATGTGGCCGCCAGGTTACGATGATCGCGGCGACCTTTTTATTGAAACCGGCAATTATCACAGTGTCTGCGAGCTTCGGGTGAACGGCACGTCGCTCGTTGCAGTAGAGTTCGATCACGACATCGGGTTTCCGGGAAGCGTAATGTGGGATGGCAGATATCTTGCATTTACTGATCAAGAATACCCTGGGAAAACCCACAATTATACCGCTGCGATCTACCGGGCTAAGCTAGAGCGCGGCGTCCTTGAAGTGGTCGGAACGACGCTCCTACGGTACAAGCCTTGCGGCACCGAAATTGCTCAGCCGTTCATTGTCGGCGAGAAGAATACCCCCGCAAACAATGTCGAAGGAAAAGTAGTCGTTGGTGGAAATCAAGCGTGCGGCGAATTTAGCGAATACACGACCCCCTTAACGTACTGGCGTTACCCAAAGCGAGGCCAGCCTTTCAAATTCGTGCATCCACATCCCGACGGTATCACAGGGCAGTCGGTGAGCATTTTACCCTAGTGTCATAGGCAGTCGGTACCGGCGAATTCAACAGATGCGCGCGAGCAGGGGGCGCCGTTTCGGACCCTTTCCTCTATGCCCACTACGCAGCCGTACCATGGCAGCGTTTAAATTTCTTGCCGCTGCCGCACGGGCAAAGCTCGTTTCGACCCACCTTAGGCTG
>Ga0181526_10002973_pt1 | contig 14170 bp, 14 predicted proteins | sample PEATcosm2014_Bin_35_FD_119750 | JGI IMG/M metagenome (GOLD analysis project Ga0181526, IMG submission 119750) | Peatland microbial communities from MTU Mesocosm Facility, Houghton, MI, USA - PEATcosm2014_Bin06_30_metaG | ecosystem: Environmental > Terrestrial > Soil > Wetlands > Peat | place...
ATCGATAACCCGCAAATCCAATGCGCTATTACGCGGACGACACCGGCGACGCACGACATCATCCGCACCAATGTCCATCGTTCGCCGATGTATTCAGGCCAGATCCAGAGCCGCGGCCCGCGTTATTGCCCCTCCATAGAGGACAAGATCGTCCGCTTTGGCGAGCGCGACGGCCACCAGATTTTTCTCGAGCCGGAAGGTCTCGACGACACCACGGTCTATCCGAATGGCATATCGACCTCGCTGCCGGAGGATGTGCAAGCGGCGATCGTGGCCTCCATTCCGGGGCTCGAACGCGCCCTTATCGTGCGGTCCGGCTATGCGATCGAATATGACCACGTCGATCCCCGCGAATTGCGGCCATCGCTCGAAACCAAGCGCCTGCCGGGCCTATTCCTGGCGGGTCAGATCAACGGAACTACAGGGTACGAAGAGGCAGCCGCTCAGGGCCTGGTCGCGGGGCTAAACGCCGCGGCGCGGGCCGGCGGGGATCAGCCAATCCTTTTTGACCGGGCGGAGGGCTATCTCGGCGTCATGATTGACGATCTGGTGACCCGCGGGGTGAGCGAGCCCTATCGGATGTTCACCTCGCGCGCCGAATATCGCCTGACATTGCGGGCAGATAACGCGGACCAGCGGCTGACCGGCAAAGGTATAACCTTGGGCTGTGTCGGTCCGGAACGGACGCGAACGCATCGGATCAAGATGGCTCGGATCGACAGGGCGCGGAAATTGGCGCGGGAACTGACCGTGACTCCGAGCGAAGCCGCAAATCATGGGCTTTCGCTGCGCAAGGACGGACATCGGCGCTCGGCGTTCGAGCTGTTGTCGTATCCGGATATCGGACTTGCCGATCTCGCACGGATCTGGCCGGAACTGCGTGGCCTCGATGACAAAACCGCTGAACAGCTCGAAACCGATGCAAAATACGAGGTCTATCTGAGCCGGCAAGCAGCCGACGTCGAATCCTATCGGCGCGATGAGGGCTTAGTCCTCACAGAGGATATCGATTACGCAACCGTAGCTGGGCTCTCGAATGAAGCCCGCCACAAACTGGACGCCCACCGGCCGCGGACTATTGGGCAGGCAGGTCGCATTGACGGCCTCACGCCTGCGGCGCTGACGCTGCTGGCGGCCCATATTCGCCGCCAACACCGCAGGCCGGATCGCGGGGCCGCATGATCGCTGCCGACCGGCAGGCCGATCTCGCCGCCGATCGCGCCCGGGCCCTCGAACTGACGCCTGTTTCACGTGAAACAACGGCCCGTCTCGATCGCTTTGTCGAGGTCTTGCTGGAATGGCAGCAGCGGATGAACCTGATCGCGCCGTCGACCGAACCGATCTTGTGGACCCGGCACATCGCGGATTCGTTGCAGCTTCTCGCTCTGGCTTCCGACGCAAAGCGGTGGGTCGACCTAGGCTCAGGTGCCGGATTTCCGGGCCTCGTACTGGCCTGCGCGCTGGCCAATACGCCTGGAGCGGAAGTCCATCTCGTTGAAAGCAAACTGAAGAAAGCCACCTTCTTGCGCGAAGCCGCACAGGCGACCGGCGCGCCGGCCATCGTCCACGCCGAGCGTATCGAAGATTTTGTCAAACACGCTCCGCATCAAATCGATATCGTCACGGCGCGTGCCCTGGCGCCGCTCCCCGATCTCCTTGATACCGCTTATCCGCTGTTGAAAAGGGGGGGAGTAGGACTGTTTCCCAAGGGGCAAGATGTGGACGCCGAATTGACCGAAGCCGCTAAATGTTGGAACATTCAGACCAGACTGGCGACGAGTCGAACCGACCAGCGGTCCAGGATTGTCATCGTCGAAAAAGCCGAGCCGAAGCTCAAGGGCAAGCGAACTAACAACTAATAGTTGTTTACTAGAGCCCATACCGCCGAACCCGGAAACGCCAAAATGACCGAGCCAACTGAAGAATCGTCCCGGGTCGTGCCCTTCGCGCCGCCGGATCGAACATCGGAGTTGCAAACGGCCAAGCCGGCGCGGGTACTCGCCGTCGCCAACCAGAAGGGCGGCGTTGGCAAAACGACAACCGCCATCAATCTCGGCACTGCACTCGCCGCCATCGGCGAGGACGTCTTGATCATCGATCTCGATCCGCAAGGCAACGCCTCGACCGGGCTCGGCATCGACCGCCGCAGCCGCCGTTACTCGACCTACGACGTATTGACCGGGGAGGCGGCGTTGCGCGACGCCATCGTCGCCACTGCCGTGCCGCGCCTGCATCTCGCGCCATCGACGCTCGACCTCTCCGGCCTCGAGCTCGAAATCGGTCAGGCACGCGACCGTGCTTTCCGTTTGCGCAGCGCGCTGACGCCGCTGAATACGATCGGCGCGGTGAAGTTCAGCTATGTGCTGGTCGATTGCCCGCCGTCACTGAATTTGCTGACGATCAATGCCATGGCCGCGGCCAACGCCATCCTGGTGCCGCTGCAATGCGAGTTCTTCGCGCTTGAAGGCTTGTCGCAACTCCTCAAAACAGTCGAGACGGTGCGCGAGCAGCTCAACCCCGATCTGACCATCCACGGCATCGTGCTGACGATGTTCGACGCGCGCAACAATCTGTCGGGACAGGTCGTCGCCGATGTGCGCGAATTCATGGGAGCGAAAGTCTACGACACCGTCATTCCGCGCAACGTGCGGGTGTCCGAAGCACCGTCTTACGGCAAACCGGTTCTGGTCTACGACCTCAAATGCAGCGGCAGCGAGGCCTATCTGCGGCTCGCTACCGAGATCATCCAGCGCGAAAAGAAACTTTGCGCCGGCTGAAGGTTCTTGTTGTTACGAAGTGAGCAAACAAAGCGATGGGAATGCCGCAATTCACGATCGCGGCCAAATCATATGGGCAAGTGAGTGACTGACAATCTGGGGAACACGGCGATGGCGGAAGATGCGACGCGATCGCGATTGGGACGGGGCCTCGCCGCATTGATCGGCGACGTCGGGACCGAGAGCTCGGCGGAGCGTCCGCGCGGCCAGCGGCGCGTGCCGACCGGCGCGCTGCGGCCGAACGCCCGCAATCCGCGGCGCGTCTATTCCAATGCCGAACTCGACGAACTCGTCGCCTCGCTGCGCGAGCGTGGCATCATCCAGCCGATCATCGCACGGCCGGTACGCGGCGCCGCGGAGGCTTATGAGATCATCGCCGGCGAGCGCCGCTGGCGCGCGGCCCAGCGTGCCGGATTGCATGAGGTTCCGGTCGTCATCATCGAGGCGACCGACGCCGAGGCGCTGCAGATCGCCATCATCGAAAATGTCCAGCGCGCCGACCTCAATGCGCTTGAAGAGGCCGAGGGTTATCGCGCGCTGCTCGAAGAATTCGGCAATGGCCAGGAAGAGATTGCCAAGATCATCGGCAAAAGCCGCAGCCATGTCGCCAATACGCTGCGGCTCTTGAAGCTACCCGAATCCGTGAAAGCCTATATCCAAGCGGGCAAACTTTCCGCCGGACACGCACGGATGCTGATCGGCCAACCCAATGCCGAAGCGCTGGCCGAAGACATTGTCGCGCGCGGCCTCAATGTCCGCCAGGTCGAAGCCATCGCGCGCGAGGCCGGTCAGAAGAGCGGCAAGGGCGCAAGCAACGGCCGCAAGTCGCGACACCAAGACGAGAAGAACCCCAATCTCGTCGCGCTGGAAAAACGCATTTCCGACGCGCTCGGCCTGGCGGTCAGCATCGATCATCGCGAACGCGGCGGGGTTCTGAGCATCCGTTACCGCAATCTCGATCAGCTCGATGAAGTGTTGCGCCGGCTGGAAAAGAAGCACTGAGCGCTAACCACGCTCCTGCCAGGCGGCCTTGAACGCTCGGCGCTTGGCCGGATCATAAATGCGGCGATAATCGTAAGTCAGCGGCCCGGAGGGTTCGACGCGCAGCGTGGCGAATACCGGTCCGGCTTGTTCCAGCAGATAGGCGATCTGCTGGGTGAAAATCTCGAGATCGGCAAAGTCATAGACCGCCGCATAACCAGCCGCCCGCGCCATGCCGGCGAAATCGACCTTCGGATCTGGGAGCGGATGGCTGCCATTGGCCTCGTAGGTTCCGTTATGCGCGACCAGATGAACGAGATTTTTCGGCGCGACGGCCGCGATCGTGACGAGACTGCCGAGGTTCATCAACAACGAACCATCGCCCTGTAGAACGATGACCCGTTTGTCCGGACGGCCGAGTGCGAGGCCAAGTCCATGCGAACTATCAAGCCCCATCGCGCCGATCGACAGATAATTCAGCGCGCGTGGTTTGATCGCATCCCATTCGAAGGCGGAGCTGTAAGTAGCCACGACCGCCTCGTCCTTTATATGGCGCGCTAAGACCTGAAAACATTCCGCGCGCTTCATCATAACGGGCTCCGGCCAATCAAAAATGCCACCGGCCGCGACTCGCGATAGGCCCCATCGATTTCCGGGCCAATCTTTCCGACATCCATGTCGGCGCCGATCAGGTGATGCGCGATGCCCATGTCATCGAGGATCGGCTCGACAATGCGCACGCCGTAGCTCGGCGATGCGCGCGGCGCCAGTTCCGGATCGTGCTGCAGCAGTCCAATCATCATGCAGATGGGTTGCCGATATTCGACCGCGATACCGCGAATGGCGTTGATCGAGTCGAGAAATCCGGTGTGCTGGATGAGGATCAGTGCACGCGTATCGCTATAGGACAGGCCGGATGCGATGCCGATACATTCGTCCTCTTTGCAGACCCGGATGAGCCGGAGATCTTTGTTCTGCGCGATCGGGGCCAGGAGCCCGGAACTGGTGACGATGTCAGGCACCGAAAGGACGTATTCGACGCCGCTCGCTTTGATGGCGGCGATAATTTTGCCGCCGTTCAGCATCGCTGATCCCTCCGCAGCCATTTGGGTCTCCCGGCCCCAGGTTGGGACGAGAGCCTAGCCCGAACCTCCCGGCACAGCAAAAAGCCGGCCTCGGGGCCGGCTTTTCGAGCAGCGCTTGCGAACGCGCTATTGGTGGTGCGACTTTTTCGGCGGCGTACCGTCTGTCCAGGCATCGTGCGGGAGGTAGGTGTCGACCAGCCAACCGCCGACGAATGGCACGATGCATTCGGCGACACCGATGTACATTTCGCGTGGCGTCAGCGGTCGGTTCAGCAGTAATGTTCCGATGAACGGATACGCCACGGCGCAAGCGGCCGTTGTCACGCCGTAGGCGGCGCCTGCGGTCATCGGACGATGCGGCGGTGTGCCGTGTTTCTTGGTCAAGAAGTACGAGGCGACACCAGTTCCGATCCCGATGCCGACGCCACCATAAAACAGGTGACAATCCTGCCCATGATTGAGCCAGCTAATGAAGCCATTGTCACAACCACTATTCAAGCTGCCTGCACGAGCCGTCTGGGGTCCTAGTCCGATAGCCATGACCAGGGCCATTGCCGCAAGGAATAACCGCTTCATTCAATGCCCCCTCCATACCAGCCCAGCCCCAACGGGGCGACGCAGTATGGTTAACGCATCGTGGATGAGCAGCCGGATGCTGTCGAGTGTCGGATGCATGGGGGTGTAAATTTCCCGACGCTGTGTTTATTCGGCAACGATTTAGCGCCAAAGCGATGCCGGGAGAATGACTGGAGGTAGACGCAGCGCGCTCCGATACAACCGGGAGGCCACCCAACCGAAACTGCTCCTTATTCCGCGGCCGTTCTTCCAGCACTCGTTCCGAATCGCCGCTCGATGTAATCGACGACGATCTTCTGGAAATCGGCCGCGACGGTCGCGCCGCGGAGCGTCATCGCCTTCTTACCGTCGATGAAAACCGGAGCCGTCGGTTGTTCGCCAGTGCCCGGCAGCGAGATGCCGATATCGGCATGTTTCGATTCGCCCGGTCCGTTGACGATGCAACCCATCACCGCGACATTCAATCCTTCGACCCCCGGGTAACGCGTTTTCCACTCCGGCATCGAGTCGCGAATGAAATTTTGGATGCTCGACGCCAGCTCTTGGAAGGTCGTCGATGTGGTCCGGCCGCAGCCCGGACAGGCCGCGACCAGCGGCACGAAGGTGCGCAGCCCCACGGTCTGCAACAATTCTTGCGCCACTTTGACTTCGAGTGTGCGGTCGCCATTCGGCTCCGGCGTGAGCGAAATGCGGATCGTGTCGCCGATCCCCTGCTGGAGCAGCACACCCATCGCGGCGGATGATGCGACGATGCCCTTCGAGCCCATGCCGGCCTCGGTGAGGCCGAGATGCAGGGCATAATCGCAACGCCGCGCCAATTCGCCGTAAACGCCGATCAGATCCTGCACGGCAGACACTTTGGCCGACAGGATGATCTTGGAGCGCGGTAGCCCGATTTCCTCGGCGCGGGCCGCCGAGAGCATAGCCGACTGCACCATGGCCTCGCGCGTCACGTCGCGGGCATCGACCGGCGTATTGGAGCGAGAATTCTCGTCCATCAGATGGGTGAGGAGCTCCTGGTCGAGCGAGCCCCAATTGGCGCCGATGCGCACCGGCTTGTTGTGTCGGATCGCGGTTTCGACGATGGCGCCGAACTGGCGATCTTTCTTTTCCTTGAACCCGACATTGCCGGGGTTGATGCGATACTTATCGAGCGCTTCGGCGCAGGCCGGATGATCGGCGAGAAGCTTATGGCCGATGTAATGGAAATCGCCGACGATCGGCACGTCGACATTCATCTTCAGGAGCTTTTCCTTGATGTGCGGCACCGCGGCTGCCGCCTCGTCGCGGTCGACGGTGATGCGCACTAGCTCCGAGCCGGCCCGCGCCAGCGCCGCAATCTGTTTCGCCGTCCCATCGGCGTCGGCCGTGTCGGTATTGGTCATCGACTGCACCACCACAGGCGCGCCGCCGCCAACGGTCACTTTGCCGACCTTCACGGCGACGGTTCGATGCCTGGCTGCCGGGCCGGGAAATTCCATCATGGGCGGGTCCTTAAAATCCTACAGTCCTTGGAGGAGTTGCCACGTAGCAGCCCTGGTCGCCGGTAAAACGGGGGCCGGACAGCGCTCTTCATATAGCCCTACCGCGGCCGGTTGACGAGGAGGAGACCCCCCGCAACCAGCGCCACGGCGACTGCAAAAGCAGGCGTCAAGGGGTCGTTCAGGACAATGTGGCCAGCCCCAACGCCAAAAAGCGGGGCCAGGAAGGTGAAAACCGATAGCCGCGCGGCCGAATAGCGCACGATCAGGGCAAACCAGACGGTAAAAGTGACGCTCACGACCCAAAACGTCTGATAGGCAAAGGCGCCAAGCGCCAGCGGCGACGGCACGGCGTCGATATGTTCACCGAATAATAGCGCCCCGAGGGCGAGCAGTGGGGCGGAGACAGCCAGCTGGTATAGCAGGGTTTTTTCGGCGCTGACGCGGCTCAGCGCGCTTGATTTGACGATGAGGGTGGTGGCGGCCCAGGCGGCGGCGCCGCCGACCAGCATGAGATCGCCCAAGACCTGGCGCGGATTGGCCGCGGGCGTCGGCAGGCCGAAGGCGATAACGATGCCGGCAAACGACAATAGCAGTCCGAACCATTGCAACCGGTGAAAACGGTCGCCGGGGATGAGCCAGCGCGATCCAAGCACGACGAAGAAGGGCGCCAGATAAAGAAACAAAGTTCCGCGCGTTGCCGTGGTCCAGAGCAGACCGCGATAGATCAGAATAAATTCCAGCGCGAAGAAAACGCCGGCTAGCATCCCGGCGGGCAGACTGCCGTCGCGCCTGAAGAGCGGGATGCCGCGACATTGCGACCAGATACCGACCACGATGGCCGCCAGCACCGAGCGCGACGCCGACTGGATCAGAGGCGGGATATCGTGGATTGCGAGCTTGATCGCCACATTGTTGAAACCCCAGCTCAGACAGAGTCCGATCGTCACCGCGATGGCGAATGCGTCGAGCGGACGGGACGACGGGGAGGCCGGCACGGAGTTTTGATTTATCGTTCGCGGCAATGCGAACAGATGCCGGCGACTTCAATGAGCGGGCTTTTGGGAGAGAAGCCAGCGGCGCGGGCCGAAGCCTTCAGCGCTTCCGCCGCAGCACCGCCTGGCGCTTCCCCGACCGCGCCGCAGCGTTCACAAAGGAGAAACACCACGAGATCGTCGCTGCCGTGATCATGCACGCAGGCGACGAAGGCATTGCGGCTTTCGATGCGATGAACCAGTCCGTTTTCCCGGAGAAAATCGAGCGCGCGATAGATCGAAATCGGCGCCGGACGACTTCGGCCCGCTAGCCGCTCGATGATCTCGTAGGCGCCGAGCGGCTTATGACTGGCCAACAGCGCTTCGAGCACCTGCCGCCGCATCGGGGTGAGGCGCTGCGCGCGGGCGGCGCATTGCTGCTCGGCATGCGCGATCGCCGAACTGGCGCATCGGGCATGGTCGTGGTCGGGCGCGGGGAAGATTGTTCGCGAAGCTGGCGTCATGCCTCAGTCATTTTCAAGGGCCAGTAATGGCCAAAGCGCGCAGTTCTCCGGCGGAGGGACAGCGCCCGGACCATAGTCTAGCCGAATGCTCGGATCGCGAAAACGTGACGGTTGCCCTGATTTTTATGTTGCGCCGCAATAGGAACGGCCCCACATTTCCGCCGGTTCGTTCATCTTCTGGTACCATTTGGTCGCCTGCCCACGGGGCGCCATTCTCAATTGGGGATTGTCATGCTGCAAGGAAAGTCCGCACTGGTAACTGGTTCGACATCCGGCATCGGTCTCGCCATGGCGCGTGCCTTCGCATCTCAGGGCGCCAACGTCACCATCAACGGTTTTGGCGATAAAGCCGACATCGAGAAAGAACGCTCGGGCATCGAGAAGGACTTCAAGGTCAAAGCGATCTATTCCGGTGCCGATATGAGCAAGCCGGCCGAAATCGCCGACATGATTCACACCAGCGAGAAGGTTTTCGGCTCGCTCGATGTGCTGGTCAATAATGCCGGCATCCAATTCGTGTCCCCGATCGAGGAATTTCCGATCGAAAAATGGGACCAGATCATCGCCATCAATCTTACGTCGGCTTTCCATACTATCCGCGCGGCGGTGCCCGGCATGAAGTCACGCAAGTGGGGCCGGATCATCAATACCGCGTCGGCGCATTCAATCGTAGCTTCGCCGTTCAAGTCGGCCTATGTGTCGGCAAAACACGGACTCAATGGCCTGACCAAGACGGTTGCGCTCGAAGTCGCGACTTTCGGCATCACCTGCAACTGCATCAGCCCCGGCTATGTGTGGACGCCGCTGGTGGAGAAGCAAATTCCCGATACCGCCAAAGCGCGCGGCATGACCGAGGAGCAGGTCAAGCGCGACGTGCTGCTCGCCGCGCAGCCGACTAAGGAATTCGTCGGCGTCGATGAAGTCGCCGATCTCGCGCTCTATCTTGCCTCGGACGCGGCGAAGTCGATCACCGGCGCCAACCTGTCGATCGACGGCGGCTGGACGGCGGAATAATCGTTGGCCGATTGCCACACGTTTCCGCCGGCAAACGCGGGTTGCGCGCGTGATCGTGCGGTCGGCTCACCATGAAAAAAATCCTCGACGCGATCCTGCCGGGCCGTGCGCCGCAGGTACCGGCGCTGCCGAAGCGCATCAACCTCGCACTTCAGGGCGGCGGTGCGCATGGCGCGTTCACCTGGGGCGTCCTCGAACAGATTTTGAGCGATGAGCGCCTGGCCATCGAAGGCATTTCCGGAACGTCCGCCGGCGCGATGAACGCCGTTATGCTAGCCGACGGGCTCGGCCGCGGCGGCCGCGAGGAAGCGCAGAAACGGCTCGCCGACTTTTGGCGCGCGGCCTCAAGCAACGGCAATCTGCCTGCCTTGCAGCGTGCGGTGATGGAACGGGTGTTGTCGTTCACGCCGCTCGAAGGCACGCCGGTGCAAACCTGGGTCAACGCCATGTCGCACTATTTTTCGCCCTACGACGTCAATCCGCTCAACATCAATCCGCTGAAGGATCTGATCGAAAGTTACGTGGATTTTGAGAAATTGCGCGCCAATCCCGATCTGCAATTGTTCATCTCGGCGACCAATGTGCAAACCGGCCGCGTCCGCATTTTCAGCCGCGAAAAGATAACGGCCGATGCTGTCATGGCGTCCGCCTGTCTGCCGCAATTGTTTCGCGCCGTTGACATCGACGGCGTGCCCTACTGGGACGGCGGCTATTTGGGCAATCCCGTCATTTTCCCGTTTTTCGGCACGACGACAACCGAAGACGTGCTGGTGGTTCAGATCAATCCGCTGGTACGGCAGGCCACGCCGATGTCGTCAAGCGAGATCATGAATCGCATCAACGAAATCACCTTCAACTCATCGCTGATTGCCGAATACCGCGCCATTGATTTCGTCGCTAGACTGATCGACCAGGGCAAGCTGCCGCGCGGTACCGGCAAGGGCCAATACCGCCGCATCAATGTGCACCGCATCGTGCTCGATCGCTTCGGCACTCATTTCGATACCTACAGCAAGATGTCGACCGACTACGATTTCTTCGACATGCTGCGTGTCAGCGGCAAGCGCGCGGCGCGGCGCTTTTTGGACGAGCATTTTGACGATATCGGCGTAAAGAGCACGGTCGACCTGCGGGCCGAGGCACAGGCCGAATGGGCGTGATAGGCTGCGGCAATGACCAGTGCCGCACCATTACTCACTGCGGAGGTCGGCCCCGCCCGGCTTGAGATCTGCGTCGCCGATATCACCACCCTTCGGGTCGCGGCTATCGTCAATGCTGCCAACGGTTCGCTCCTCGGTGGCGGCGGCGTCGACGGCGCCATCCATCGCGCCGCCGAACCGGATTTGCTTGCCGAATGCCGGACGCTTGGCGGTTGCGAGACCGGATCCGCCAAGATAACGCAGGGCTATCGTTTGCCGGCAAAGCACGTCATCCATGCGGTCGGCCCGGTGTGGCAAGGCGGCGGCTCGGGCGAGGACGAGTTGCTGGCGTCCTGTTACCGCACAGCTCTTGGCCTCGCGGCCGCGCATGCCCTCACCTCGATTGCTTTCCCGGCGATCTCGACCGGCATTTACCGGTTTCCGGCCGATCGGGCAGCCCGTACGGCGGTGAAGACTGTCGTTGCGGAGGTGGAGTCCTGTCGGGGCATCCAGCGTGTCGTGTTCTGTTGCTTCGCTCTGGATGCGGCCGATCATCACGCTAGGGCGGTTGCCGAACTCGGCTTGGCTTAGGACGCAATGCCGGTCAGCGATGAAAGGCCTGCAAGGCAGCCTTGCGGTAAATTGGTAGCAGAAATTTAATAAGCAAGCTTATATTACGCCTGCTGCTTTGCAGGTGGACCGTCATGCTCCCGCGCTCGCTGAATAGAGAATTCGCTATTGTTATCAAAGATGTAGCCCGTATGATCAGCACCTACGCGGATCATAAGGCTAATCAATTCGGCATCACCTACGCCCAGTGGGTGGTGTTGGCGCGTCTCGACCGGTTCGAGGGGCTGAAACAGTCCGAATTGGCCGAAATGCTCGATCTGCAGCCGATTACGGTCACCCGGCTGCTCGACCGGCTTTGTGAATCCGGCATGATCGAGCGGCGTTCCGATCCCGGCGATCGGCGTGCCAAGCGGCTGTTTTTGACCGACGCGTCGCGGCCTTTGCTCGAGCGTCTCGGGGCCCTGGGCGAGGATTTGATGGCGACAGCGCTCGTCGGCGTCGATCGCGACAGCGTCGAAAAAATGGTCGTGCAACTGGCGATCGTCAAAGAGAACCTGCGCCAGGCAATCCAGCAGAAAAACGCAGCCGGCGCGGCAGGGGAGCAGCGCTATGGCTGAGCGGGCGCTCAAATCCATACCGGCGGTACGGGGCGAAGCGCCGGGTGTCCGCGAACCAGGTGTGCGCGAATTGCCGCCGGCCGCGGACGCTCGTGATTCGTCGGAACACAAGAAACCGCCGCGCTTCGATCGTCGCCGCTCGCTGCGGTGGGGCCTGTTTGCGCTATTGCCGCTCGCGCTCTTGATCGGCGGCTATTTGTACGTCAGTGGCGGCCAGGTCATGACCACCGATGACGCCTATGTGGATGCCGAGAAGGTTGGCATTTCGACGGATGTCTCCGGCATCGTCAAAGATGTCGATGTCACCGACAACGACCATGTTACGGCGGGGCAGATCCTCTACCGGCTCGATCCGCGCCAATTCCAGATCGCGCTCGATAATGCCAAGGCCAACCTGGCGCAGACGGCGCTCTCGATCGATGCGATGAAGCAGGACTACAAGCACATGCTCAGCGACGCCTCGGCACAGCAGGCGCAGGTCGATCTCGATCAGACCAATTACGCTCGCGCCGAAATGCTGTTGCACAGCGGCACGACTTCGCAGTCTGTTTTCGACCAGGCGCAATACACGTTGCTCAACGACAAGAGTAAGCTCGAATCGCTGCGCCAGCAGGCGGCGACGCAATTGGCGCGGCTCGGCGGCAATCCGGACGCGCCGACGACGCAGCAGCCGCAATATCTGCAGGCCGAGGCCCAGGTCGAAGAAGCGCAGCGGCAGCTCGATCACACGGTGATCAAGGCGCCATTCGCCGGCACCGTGACGAGCGTGCCAAGCATCGCGCCGGGCAAATACCTCGCAGCTTCAACCACGGCGTTCTATCTGGTCGACAACGATCACGTCTGGATCAGCGCCAATCCTAAAGAAACCGAACTGACCTACGTGCGTCCCGGCCAGCACGTTTTCGTTACCGTCGACACCTACCCGGATTCGGTCTGGGGCGGCACAGTCGAGAGCGTCAGCCCGGCGGCCTCTCAGGAGTTTTCATTGCTGCCGGCGCAGAATACCAGCGGCAATTGGGTGAAGGTCGTGCAGCGCGTGCCGATGCGCGTGCGTCTCGACACCAGCGACAAAGACAATCCACCGCTGCGCGCCGGCATGAGCGCCATCGTCGACGTTGACACCGGCCATGCCCGCGGCTTCCCGCGTATCTTCGGCTGGTAAGCCGCATGGCCGCCGCAGCCACAGAAGAGGTCAGCCATCGCGGGCCACTCACGGTCTGCGTGATCCTCGCCACGCTGATGCAGGCGCTCGATACCACCATCGCCAATGTGGCTTTGCCCTATATGCAAGGCAGCGTCTCGGCGAGCCAGGATCAGATCGACTGGGTGCTGACCTCCTATATCGTCGCCGCGGCGATCATGACGCCGCCGACCGGTTTTCTCGCCGGTCGATTTGGGCTGAAGCGGCTGTTCATGGTCTCGATCACCGGCTTTACGCTGGCGTCGATGCTGTGCGGGATGGCGCAATCGCTGCCGCAGATCGTGCTGTTCCGCGTGTTGCAAGGCGCTTTCGGCGCCGCGCTGGTGCCGCTGTCGCAATCGGTCTTGTTCAGCGTCTATCCCAAGGAGCGCCAGGGTTTCGCGATGGCGCTGTTCGGGATCGGGGTGATGATCGGCCCGGTGCTCGGCCCGGTGCTCGGCGGCTGGCTCACCTATAATTACAGCTGGCGTTTCGTCTTCTACATCAACCTGCCGATCGGCATTCTCGATCTGCTCGGCATCATGTTCTTTCTGACCGAATCGCCACGCCGCGAAGGCGCCAAGCTCGACTGGTTCGGTTTCGGCACCTTGAGCCTGACGCTCGGTGCGCTGCAGATCATGCTCGATCGCGGCGAGCAGAAGGATTGGTTCAATTCCGGCGAGATCGTGATCGAGGCGATCGTGGCCGCTTCCGCGTTTTATCTGTTCATCGTTCATACCTTTACCGCGGAAAAGCCGTTCGTGCGTCCGGCCCTGTTCCGCGATCGCAATTTCTCGGCCGGCATGATGTTCATCGTCGTCGTCGGCCTGACCTATTACGCCTCGATGGCGCTGCAGCCGCCTTATCTTCAGGGGCTGATGGATTATCCGGTGATCACGTCCGGCCTGGTCATGGGCCCTCGCGGCGTCGGCACCATGGCGTCGATGCTGATTGTGGGGCGGCTGGTTGGGCGCGTCGACACCCGACTGTTGCTCGGCGTGGGCCTCTGCCTCACCTCGTGGTCGTTCTATCAAATGACCGGTTGGACGCCGGATATATCGCAGGAACGGATCATCGGCGTCACCATGGTTCAGGGCGCGGGCCTGGGCTTTCTGTTCGTGCCGCTCAGCGCCGCGACCCTGTCGACACTGCCGCTGCACGATCGCACCGAAGGCGCCGGGCTCTATAGCCTGTTCCGCAATATCGGCTCGAGTATCGGCATTTCGGTGATGAACGCGATGCTGATCACCAA
>Ga0181526_10002974_pt1 | contig 14158 bp, 16 predicted proteins | sample PEATcosm2014_Bin_35_FD_119750 | JGI IMG/M metagenome (GOLD analysis project Ga0181526, IMG submission 119750) | Peatland microbial communities from MTU Mesocosm Facility, Houghton, MI, USA - PEATcosm2014_Bin06_30_metaG | ecosystem: Environmental > Terrestrial > Soil > Wetlands > Peat | place...
AAATCTTTTTCAAGCTCGGGATGCTCGGAAAATACCCGCTTCAAGATTTCCTGGTGGATTGCGCTTCCGGCGGCGGCAATCGCCTTGAGATAGATTTTAAACTCCTCCTGATCGCAATGCTTCTTCAGGACAGGTATCAGGCGTTCCAGCCTTCCAAAACTCTGCCATGCCGTCATCGCCACGTGTTGCGCCAAGTCCTTATCCATGGCTTTTCTCCCCGCTATAGAACCACTTAAGGCAATACGAACTCGCCAAACTTTGCGAATTTGCTTTCGATCTCCTGTTTCAACTCGGGATAGGAGAGAAATAATTTCTTCAACAAATCTTTATCGATAGTGTGCCTGATGGCAGTCAGCGCCTCACCATAGATATCGGAAACGCCTGGTTCGCAATTCACCTCTAAAAACGAGCGCAGATCGTCGAGCTGGCTATAGATCTGATGGGCAACAGCCGCGATATGTCTGGCTATGTGTTTGTCTATTTCCACCCCCTTGTGTCGCACTCATCCCCAATTAAAGCCCGAATCCGGCCTCGCCGCATCCCTGCCATGCGGCGGATTCCTTGGCCTTTGCCGCGCCGGTTTGCCAAAATGCAGCCAATTGGGGCGCCGAGAGTGAGGATAATGGCCGTGGCCAAGGGGAAGACCGGGCAGATCAAGTTCCACTACGGCTGGGTGGTGGTGGGCATCACCTTCGTCACGCTGCTGGTCGCGGCGGGCCTGCGCTCGGGTCCGGCGGTGCTGATCGTGCCGTTGGAGCAGGAATTCGGCTGGAGCCGCGCCACCATATCCTTCGCCATCGCGGCGCAGCTTTTGATCTACGGCGTGATCGCTCCGTTCTCGGCCGGGTTCATCGACCGTTTCGGGTTGCGCGTCACCATGATCGGCGCGCTGCTGCTGATCCTGGTGGGATTCGGCCTCACGCCCTTCATCACCGCGCCGTGGAACCTGCTGCCGATCTGGGGCCTGGCGCTCGGTTCCGGCACGGGCGCCGCGGCGATGGTGATCGCGGCGGTGGTGGCCAATCGCTGGTTCGTGGCGCATCGCGGCCTTGTCATGGGCTTGCTCACCGGCAGCACCGCGGCGGGACAGTTGGTCTTCTTGCCGCTGCTCGCCAACATGGTGGTGCATCACGGCTGGCGTTCGGCGGTGGTCGTCGCCTGCGCCGTGGTGGTCGCCACCATCCCCTTGGTCTGGCTGCTGATGCGCGACCAGCCGGGCGATATCGGACTCAAGCCCTATGGCCAGCCCGCCGACGCGCCCGATGCGCCGGCGGTCGAGCGCGTCAGTCCCTTCACCGCGGCCTTCGCCGGGCTGGGGCGCGGCATAGGGCACCGCGATTTCTGGCTTTTGTCGGGAAGCTTCTTCGTCTGCGGCGCCAGCACCATCGGCTTGATCGGCACGCATTTCATCCCGGCCTGCGTCGATCACGGCATTCCCGAGGCCACGGCCGCCGGCATCCTGGCGGCGACGGGCGTGTGCAGTTTCATCGGCACCACCGCCTCGGGCTGGATGACCGACCGCTTCGACAGCCGCTATCTGCTGTTCTGGTACTACGCGCTCAGGGGCCTCTCGCTCCTGTTCCTGCCTTACGCCTTCGATCTGTCGATCTGGGGGCTGTCACTGTTCGGCCTGTTCTACGGCCTCGACTGGATCGCCACCGTGCCGCCAACGGTGCGCTTGACCGCCAACGCCTTCGGCATGCGCCATGTCGGGATGATGTATGGCTGGATCATGGTGATGCACCAGGTCGGCTCGGCGGTGGCGGCCTATGGCAGCGGCCTGTTGCGCACCGAGGTCGGCGATTACTATGCCGCCTTCATCAGCGCCGGTGCGCTGTGCATGGTCGCGGCGGTCATGGTGCTGGGCGTCGGCAAGACGCGCAAAGGCCCGTCGGCGGCGCGGCCGGTGCTGGTCGGCGCCGGAACCTGATCTTTTTTTAGATTTCGCCCGCGGGCTCGGCGCGCGACGGCGTCGTGCGCAACGGAATTTCCTTCAGGATCAGCGCGAGCCCAACACTCGCCGCCATGATCGCGGCGCCGCCGATATAGGTCCAACTGAAGGCCTGCGCCAGCGCGCCGCGCGCCTCCGGGGTGAGCACGGCGGCCGCGCCCTCGGCGCCTTGCAGCGCTACCCCGGCGAAACCGGGCACCCCCAGCGCCGTCAGGTTCTGGTCGAAGAAATAAAGCAGCGCCGACCACAGCGCCGCCGCACCGAAGGACCCGCCCAAGGAACGGAAGAAGGCGATGCTCGCGGTGGCGGCGCCCGTATCGCGCGCCTGGGCCGCGTTTTGCGCCGCGACCAGCATCACCGGCATGGAGCCGCCGATGCCGACGCCGAGCAGGCCGATATAGAGCGCCACCAGGAGACCGGACGTCGACGGGCCGCAGGTCGCGAGCAGGAGAAACGCCGCCACCGCGCCCGACAACGTCACGACCGGCACCTTCTTGTAGTGCCCGGTATGCCGCATCCATTGGCCTGCGGGATAGGCTCCCAACACCGTGCCGCCCATCAACGGGATCAGCAACAGGCCGGTGCGGCCCGCGCCGGCGCCGAGCACGAGCTGCAAAAACACCGGCAGCAGCACGATGGCGCCGAACATGCCGGCGGAAACGACGAAGCTGTTGAGACTGGCGATTCGGATGACCGGGTCGATGAACAGCCGCGGCGGCAACAGCGGCTCTGGCGCGCGCAACTCTTGCAGCGCGAAGGCGGCGGCGAGCAGGATTCCCACGCCGATAAGCCCGAGGATTTCAGGCGAAGTCCAGGCAAATTCGGTGCCGCCCCAACTCGCCACCAGCAACAGCGACACCACCGCCGGGATCAGGATCGCGGCGCCGAGATAATCGATGCGCGGCTGCTGGCGCCGCACCACCAGCTTCTTCAGCGGATTGTTGCACAATATCAAACCGAAAATGCCCAGCGGCAAGTTGATCCAGAACACCCAGCGCCAGGTAAGATATTCGACGAACAATCCGCCCATCACCGGGCCGCCGAGGCTGGCTAGCGCCCACACGCCGCTCATATAGACCTGATAACGGCCGCGTTCGCGCGGCGAGATGACGTCGGCGATGATCGCCTGCGACATGCTGATGAGCGCGCCGCCGCCGACGCCTTGCAAGGCGCGCGCGGCGATGAGTTGGCCCATGCTCTGTGCCAGCGCGCAGAACGCCGAAGCCGCGACGAAAATGCCGATGCCGATCAGCAGCATCATGCGGCGGCCGTAAAGGTCGCTGAGCTTGCCGTAGATCGGCGTCGAGGCGGTGGAGGTGAGGAGATAGGCGGTGACGATCCAGGAGAGATGCTGCAGCCCGTTCAGATCGCCAGCGATGGCGGGCAGCGCCGTCACCACCACGGTCTGGTCGAGCGCGGCCAGCAGCAGGCCCAAGAGGGCGCCGCTCAATATCTCGAGGATCTCGCGATGGCTGAATTGCGGCGCCGGTTGTGCCGCAGCTTCGGCCGGCATGGCCCGTTTCCCCCGCGCGTTGATTGCGCGGGGAACGGTCTATCGCTTAGGCGAGATTAAGTCACCAGTGAATCCGCCATGGCTGGGCTGATCGAGGCTCGTCGGTCGGTTTTCCAGCCCGGCTCAGTGCCGGGCAGAATGGCCATGCATTCAGTTTTTAGGCTCCTGAAGTTAGGCTCTAAATTTGGCGTTTGCGGCCATATTTCGGCAAGCCGGTAAAATGGAACCATATCCTCTCCTTCGGGTTCATCATTCTGGCGGCCTATTTTTGCCCTCGAAGAATTCTAGCCGGCGGGAATTCAAGCTTACTCACGGCATCCTATCTCGGCTACACTCTCCGCGATAAATTGGGAGGACGGCTCATGCGGTATTTTCTTCGTGGCATCGTCGCGGCGGCATTGTTGGCGCTGCTCCCGGGCGCGGCCTTCGCCCAGACCACGTGGGACGCGATGCAGAGTTTCGGCTTGACCGGCACCTGGTCGCTTAACTGCAAGCAGGCGGCTGGCCCGTCGAATTTTTGGATGACCTATTACCAGGACGCCGGCGGCGTGGTGCGGCGGTCGCTGGATCGCGGCCCGGACGCGCCTTCGTTGATGCTCGTCGTAGACAGCGCGCATCTCATTACTTCCACGACGATGGCGGCGCGCATGCGCAACGACGATCCGAATTGGGGGGACTCGAACGGAACTTCCTCCGACTTGATCATCATCAAGGAAAGCGGCCGCGTGCGGACGCTCGATTCCAAGGGCAGCGACGGCAAGCAATACGTCAAGGATGGCATTGCCCTCTTGTCCGGCAATCCCATGCCTTGGCTGGAGAAATGCTCGAACTGAAAATTGCCGGGAGAATCCGGGATGAAATGGCCTGCTTGGCTTTCCGTGAGATTCCTGCGCACCCCGGCGGCGAAAAAATCCCTGACGCTATGCCCTACATGCGGCCAGGAGATGCGGCTGGTGGATCGGAGTTCGATGTCGGGCGACGACATGCGAAGCTACCGCTGCGATCGCTGCCAAAAAGAACACATCGTGGATTTCGGGATCGCGACCTGGAAAGCGATGTCCGACGCGCGGGAATCCGATAAATAAAGCGCCTTCGTTCGGGGATCGCAGGACCGGTTTGAAATAACAGGCGGCGGCCGCGCGGGCCAGGTCATCGCCGGCCGCCGCCCGAAGATCCGGCTTTATAAAAAGTTATGGATGTAGCTATCCGCTTTATTCAATGCGGTTGTCGCCCGGGCGCTGATCATCGCCCAGTCGGCATGCATCCATACCCCAACCAACAGGCTGGCCAGGACGAGCACGGTCATCGAAAGCACCTTGCTCCGGCGCGCGGCGCCCTTCCGAAATCGCAACAGTTCCGAAGATTGTCTCAACGTATGGGTATCGTCCGGCGTGGATTTGAACATTGGTGTGAACCTCTGTTGAACGGTTGAACGAAGCACCTCAAAACAACAATCCATCGGCACTCAACGTATCGGGGCCCTTATGAGGAGTTCCCTCAGACCATGCTCTGCCTAAGGCTTGGGTTGTAAAAGGTTCGGAATATACCTAGCAAACATGGTGTTACAGGGCGCCTTAGTTAAATTGGATTAGGTAATAATCGTCCCTTTGCGCATGGGGCTTGGGCTTTGCCCGGGAACGGCCCCGCCCGGCGATCGCCGGATACGTTAACGAATGTCGCGGAACCGCGCGCGTCTTGGCACTGCACGCCAAAATTTTTCCGGGCTCATGGCATGAAACCCCGAAGCCCCCGGCAGCGCGTAACCCAGCAGCGAGGGGCCGAGCATCAGCCCGGCGATGATTTCGCCGACCGCGCCGGGCTGGCCGATCCGGCGCAGCGCCTGGTTGGCCAAGCAAGCGGCGAGGATGATGACGGCCAGCTAAAGCAGCGTCGAGAAAAGGATATCTTCGGATTGATGCATAAAAGCCTACCCTGAACCCTTAGTCTATCGCTTATAGCCAGCGCCACTGGCCGATAACGCGTCCCTGGATATAGGCATTTTCCAGGGTGCTCTCGTGAGCTTCGTATTTAGGATTTTCACAGGATATTCTTACTCGCAATGGCTGACTCTGAGGGACAATTTGAACTCTATTGATGGCGAGCCCGTGGCCATCACGAAGAACGAAGACCCCTGGCGGACTTGGCATACAATCGGCGATGTCAATGAGCAACCACTGACCCGCTCTCAATGTCGGTTCCATACTGTCGCCGATTACAGTGACGATTCGTAATTCTTTTGACGATGTTGCTCTATAGCCTTGCAAAAAGCTGCTTGGAAGGTTCCATGTTGTGAGAGTCTTTTCTGATTTACTCTTGAGATTGGTTGTGGTTCTCAAATCAATTTCTTCAATTCTTACTCTGCCATCATCGATCTGTTTCGCATCATTAGAGATTTCAGAAGGAAGGGATAATTCGCCAGAACTATCGAGTCCGGCCAATGCGTACATATCCTTCGAATGAATGCCACCCCGCCCAAATATTGGTATGAGCCTGATCACCAGTTCGAGCGGGAGAAATGGCTTTTTGAAACGATCTTCATAGTGTTGGTAGGAGCTGCCGTATTCCATGCCAAGCGCATGAGCCACTTCTCGAATTGAGAGGTTGGCTTGCTTCCGCAGCTGCTTGAGCTGGCGTGAGGCTGGCGAGACGACCATGCAACTCGCAGTCTATTCTGATGATTTACGGCACTCAACGCTTTTTACATATATCGAACGGAATAGACGTTAAAACGGTTTACCAAGATCGCGGGAGTGAATCAGTTTATTCCCCCCCGCCCAGCTTCTTGGTCTGGGTGGCGATCGAATGTTCGCGCAAACGCGCAATCTCCTCGTCCGAAAGCGTCCGCGCCAGCGACTTGTCCTTGAGCCGCGTGTCCTGGCCCTTCACCGGGTTCTGGATCGCCTCTTCGAGGCTGTGCGCCCATTTCCATTCCTCGGGCGGCCGCGCCTTCTGGCCGGGCGCGAGCTGGTCGAGGCCCCAGAAGATCTCGAGCCGGTGGTTGTCGGGGTCGCGGAACTCGACCGCGATCTGCGCGCCGGCCCGCCGCCTTCCCTCGAAATCGAGCTTCACCTTGTGGCGCTTCAAATGCTCGCGCGCGCGCAACACCTCGTCCAATGTAGCCACCTCGAAGGCGATGTGGTTCAGCTCGTAATTGTCGCTCGGCGCCTCCTGCTTCATCGAGCCCACCAGCGCGATCGAATGGTGGTCCGGACTGAAGCGCAAAAAGGCCATGCCGCCCGGCGCCATGTCGTCGGTGTAGATGTCCGAGCACTCGAAGCCCATCACCTCGGTGTAGAATTTGAGCGAGCGCTCGATGTCGGCGCAGTTGATGACGATATGGCCGAGCTTGCCGATCTTGAACGGCAGATCCTTGGGCGTCTTGTACCGCGCCTTCAACTGTTCAACCCTCGCCCGATCGAGCGCCATTGTGCTTTCCTCGCCCCGTCCTTGATGGGGGTGCGAATCTAGCGCCGGGCAGCGCCAGAGTCAGCTATTGCTTGGACGGCTCATGGGGCCCGGCTTAGGTGAGGAACTCGGGCTTTAGGCCGCCTCACACCGCCTTCAGCGCCTGGTCGAGATCGTTGATGATGTCGGCCGCGTCTTCCAGCCCGACCGAAATCCGCACCAGCGAATCGGAAATGCCCAACACCGCGCGCTGATCTTTCGTCAGCTTGGAATGGGTGGTGGTCGCCGGGTGGGTGGCGAGGCTCTTGCTGTCGCCGAGGTTGTTCGATATCTCGACGATCTTGAGCCGATTCATGAATTTGAACGCGTCCGCCTTGGTCTTGCCGGCCTCGAAGGCGAGCACGGTGCCGAAGCCGCTCATCTGCCGCCTGGCCAGAGCGTGCTGCGGATGGCTTTTGAGGCCCGGGTAAAGCACGCGGCCCGTCTTGCGGTGCTTTTCCAGGAACTTGGCCGCGGACAGCGTGTTGGCGCATTGGGCCCGGACGCGCAATTCCATGGTCTCGAGCCCCTTCAGCAGCAGCCAGGCGTTGAAGGGCGACAGCGCCGGGCCGGTGTGGCGCAGGAACAGGGCCAGATGGTCGGCCACGTATTTCTGGGTCCCGAGCACGGCGCCGCCCAGGCTGCGGCCCTGGCCGTCGATATGCTTGGTCGCCGAATAGACCACGATGTCGGCGCCGAGCTTCAGCGGCTTCTGGAGGAGCGGCGACGCAAAGACGTTGTCGACGATCAGCAAGCCCCCCGCCTGGTGGGTGAGATCGGCCACCGCCTTCAGATCGATGATCTCGAGCCCGGGATTGGACGGGCTTTCGACGAACACCGCCTTGACGCCGGGCTTGAGCGCCTTCTTCCAGGCATTGAGATCGCGCCCGTCGACCAGTTCGGTTATGACGCCGTAACGCGGCAGGATCTTCTCGATGATATAGAGACACGAGCCGAAGAGCGCGCGCGAGGCGACGACCCGGTCGCCCGCATTCACGAAGCAGGCGAGCGAGGCGAAAACCGCCGCCATGCCGCTTGCAGTCGCGCGGCAGGCCTCGGCGCCCTCGATCAGCCTCAGCCTTTCCTCGAACATCGAAACGGTCGGATTGGCGTAGCGCGAATAGACGAAGCGCAAACCCTCGCCGGCGAAGGCCGCCTCGGCCTCCTCGGCGGTCCCATAGACGAAGCCGGAGGTCATGAAAATGGCCTCGTCGGTCTCCTGGAACTGGCTGCGCAACAGGCCGCCGCGCGTCGAAATCGTGCGCGGGCGCCAGGATTTAGGCGGCGGGGGCGGCGTCAAGGCCATGCTCGTCTCTCCTTCGGCCGGCGGCGGGTGCTCACGAAAAAGCCCTGTCCCGCGATTGGGTCAGGGCTTCCTAAGCCTCCGACCTTTTTAGCGGTTGGTTTAACGTGGCCGCAAGCCGGTCGGCTCAAATCACCACGATTCGTCCGCGTCAGTACCCCTTCCCCCAAAACGAGTCAAGTGGGATGCTGGCCGCCTATGCGCCACTTTGCCACGATTGCCGAGCTGGCCAAGGCCGCCGGCGAAGAACTCGGCCAAAGCGAATGGGTCGAGGTCAGCCAAGAGATGATCGACCGCTTCGCCGAGGCGACCGGCGATTTCCAGTGGATTCACGTGGACCGCGAACGCGCCAAGGCCTCGCCTTTCGGCGGGACCGTGGCGCACGGCTATCTGACTTTGGCGCTGGCGCCGCGGCTGATGAACCAGATCTACCAGGTCGACAACGTCCGCCTCCGGATCAATTACGGCTCCAACAAGGTGCGCTTTCCCTCGCCAGTAAAAAGCGGCAGCCGGGTGCGGCTCCACCTGAAACTCGTGAGCGTCGATCCGACGCCCAAGGGCGCTCGGGTCGTGACATCGGCCACCATCGAGATCGAGGGCGCCAAGCGCCCGGCCTGCCTGGCCGAACTGGTAGCCGTGCTGGTGCCGGCCTGACGTTCAATCTTCGGCGGGCAGCGCGCTTTCGTGCCAATGCGCCAGCAGGCGACGCGAGATCCAGCTCAGAACCGCGAAAATCGCGATGCCGGTGAGCGACAAGAGCAGCAGCGCGGCGAACAGCCGCGCGATCTCGAGCCGGTAGCCGGCCTCGAGAATGCGCGAAGCCAGCCCGGTCTCGGTGCCGCCGGTGCCGGCGACGAACTCGGCCACCACCGCGCCGATCAGCGCCAGCCCGCCGCTGATGCGCACGCCGGCGAGGAAATACGGCAGCGCCGACGGCAGCCGCAGATACCGCAGCAATTGCCGGCGCGAGGCGCCGTAGAGCCGGAACAGATCCACCAAGTTGCGGTCGGCGCTGTTGAGACCCAGCGTCGTATTCGCGACGATGGGGAAAAACGCGACGATCCAGGCGCAAACCAGCAAGGACAGAAAGACGTCGTTGACCCAGATGATGATCAGCGGCGCGATCGCGACGATCGGCGTCACTTGCAGGATCACGGCATAGGGGAAAAGGCTCAGCTCGAGGAGCCGCGACTGGGCGAACAGAATCGCCAGCAAGCCGCCGACGATGATCGCCGCCGCCAGCGCCGCCAGCGTTATCCGCAAGGTGACCAGGAGCGAGCCCAGCAGGCTTGGCCCGTCGCGCCACAGCGTTTCCGCAACCAGCCACGGTCCGGGCAGGATATAGGGTGGAATATCGTAATACCGCACCACCGCATCCCACAGCGCGATGAACAGCAGGCCCACGATTACGGGCGCGGATATCCGCATGAGACGCGAAGAGCCCTTCATGCGATCGCCCGGGTCAAGTGCGCGGAAACCTCGCGGCAAACATCGGTGTAAGGCGCCGACAAGCGCAAGCCCGCGTCACGCGGGCCTGTGAAATCCACCTTGACCTCGGATGTCACGCGGCCGGGGCGCCTGGCCATCACCACGATGCGGTTCGACAGGAACACGGATTCAAATACGCTGTGCGTGACGAACACCACGGTGCAGCGGTGGCGCCGCCACAACGCCAACAGATCCTCGTTGAGCTTGCTGCGCGTGATCTCGTCGAGCGCGGCGAAAGGCTCGTCGAGCAGCAAAAGCCGCGGTTCGGTCACCAGCGCCCGCGCGATCGAGACGCGCATGCGCATGCCGCCCGAAAGTTCGCGCGGATAGGATTGCTCGAAACCCTGCAATCCCACCGCGGCCAGAATCTCGGCGATGCGCATCCGGGCCTCGTCTCGCGCCACGCCCGCGAGCCGCAAGGGCAGATAAACATTGTCCCAGACCTTGGCCCAGGGCATCAGGGTCGGATCCTGAAAGACGAAGCCGATGCGGCCGGCCATGTCGTCCGCGTGCCAATCGAGCCTTCCCGCCGAGGGCCGCGTCAGTCCAGAGATGATGCGCAAGAGCGTGCTTTTGCCGCAGCCCGAGGGACCGAGCACGCTCAGGAACTCGCCCTCGACCACACCGAGATCGACGCCTTCGAGCGCGGCCACGCCGTTGCGGAAGGATTTGCCGAGGCCGGCGATGGTGACCAGATCCGCCATCTATTTGCGCAAATCTAATCCAAAGCCCCGATCGACGAAACGCGCGGTATAGGCCTGCTTGTAATCCATGTCCTTGGGATAGAGGCCTTGCTGCGCCATGACCTCGAAAAAGCCGCGCCAGCGAGCGTCGGTCATGGCGCCGATGCCGAGCCGCGTGGCGTCGCCGCTGTCGACCACGCCGTATTCCTTCATCTTGGAGATGGCATAGGCCAAGAGATCGTCGGTTTCCTCAGGATTATCCTGCTTTATCAATGCATTGGCCGGGCGCGGATCGCCATAGAGATAACCGTACCAGCCTTCGATGCTGGCCTTGACGAAGCGTTGCACGAGATCGGGGTTATGCGCGACCAGCTTGGCCGAGGTCTCGAGCACCGAGCCATAGCTGGCATAGCCGGAATCCGCGAGCAGAAAAACCTTGGGCCGGCCCCCGGCCTGCTCGATCAAGAACGGCTCGCTGGTGAGATAGCCCTGCTGCACCGCCTGCGGATTGGCGAGAAACGGCGCGACGTTGAAAATGTAGGGCCGTATCTGGTCGTCGCTGTAGCCGAACCTGGCCTTGAGAAACAGCCACCAGCCGACGCGGCTGTCGGCGCTCAGCATCATCGGCCTGCCTTTGAGGGATGCCAGGCTGTCGCCCGCCCCCTGATGCGCGATCAACACCGTCGGATCCTTTTGGAAGAAGGCGGCGACCGCCACCATCGGGATCTGTTCCTTGACGAAGTTCATCGGCAGGAACGAGTTGGACACGATCCCGAAATCGATGCGGCCGGCGGCAAGCAACTGGGCGTGATTCACCTGCGGGCCGCCCTGGCGTAAGCTGACCTCGATGCCGTATTTGCGGTAGATGCCGGCGGCGACCGCTTGATAATAGCCGCCATGTTCGGCCTCCGCCCGCCAATCGGTGCCCAGGGTCACTTGGTCGAGCGCCGCGGCGCCGCCCGCGTTTGCCATCGCGGCCAGCGCCAGCGCGATGACGGCCGGTATCAGCATCCTTCGCATATCGCAATCCCCTGGCCCGGTCCTGCGGCCAACAAGCTTTTTACCGCAACCGGCGCCTAAGCCGCGACAGCTAACTCTGTCACATCGCTAACTTCCGGGAAATAGTAAAGGACTAATATAAATTCCGAGAGCTGCGGCGAGACTTGGCAGAAGCGCCGGCATCGGCGATGCCCTTGGCCACTTGGAGCAAGTGATCGCGCACGTTCTCGCTGGCAATACGGCGAAAATCGCGCAGCAGGTTGATTTCATCGCGCGACAGTTCCTCCCCATTCATATCCGGCGCGGTTGTCTGCAGTTTATCGAAGAAGAACGACACCGGACGGCCGAGCAGCTTAGCGGCTCGGAACAGACGGCTGGCCGATAATCGATTCTCGCCGTGCTCGTATTTTTGCACTGCCTGGAACGAAACGCCGATGCCAAGGCCGAGTTCTTCCTGGCTCATGCCCGCCGTCATCCGGGCCTGCCTCAGGCGTCCGCCCACATGCACATCAATCGGATTGGGGCCGCCTTCGCGCACGGTGCGCCGGTTGTGGCCCGATTGACCAAGCGTCGGGCGCGTTCGCGCCTTCGCGTCGGCCATTATTCATCCCCCAGCAATGATCCCCAAATCATCGCGCGGAGAAAGAATATCCATGCCGCCAGAGGATTACCAGCGTCCGATCACGAATCCGTGATCGCCGATTCGTTTTCAACGGGAACGCGATTTTCTTCCCGGTGGTTTTCTATCCGGCGGTGCACCCGCCGCATCGTCATAGCCATGGCGATTGCTGTAGAACACCAGCGCCATGAGCCCGGCTCCCAAGGCGAAGGTGGCGAGCCCTCCCAGCACCAGAGAGATCATGCCTTCGACGGAGATGGTGACGGCGCCCATGGCCATCCAGGCAGAGACCGCAACCGAAATGGTCGCGAGCGACAAGAGGCCGGCGACCACGATACCGAGTTTGCTCATGTCGGGTACCTATTCCTTCCCGCCGCCACTGGCAATCCCGATCTGAAATCGTTTCTGTCACGGAGCCGAATGATGCGAGCGGACCGCGGGGCCCCAGCTAACCGAGCGGGTGACCGGCCAGAACACGGCATCGAATTCGGCCAGATTCTCATAGGAAGTCGTGCTCGAGATCACGAACACCGCCTTGGACATGCGGTCGAGCGTGGTTTGCAGATAGCAGAAAATATTGTGGCTGACGGTGGCGACACCGCCCGGAGTGGTTCCGCGTGATTCCGTGAAAAGACAGGGTATGCCGGCAACGGTATAGGGGGTCTCGATCATGAAATGCGCCGCATCGCCGACCGTGGCGACGGCCTCGCCGAGCAACGACGAGGATTGGGGCGGCACGGTGCCGATCGTCAACCCGCCGCGGCTGCGGTCGCCGTCCGGCGCAAAGGCGTAGAGGCCGCCGAAATCCTTCACCATCTGCCAGCGCGGATCGATGGCGGCGGCGAAGACGCCGTTGGGATCGGAAAAACCGCATAGCAGGAGCCACAACCCCAGGGCTCCGAGCGGTGGCAGAACCCTCCGCATCGCGGAAACTCCATGCCAGGACGCGGAGCGGAAAATGGTGGGTGCAGCAGGACTCGAACCTGCGACCCGCTGATTAAGAGTCAGCTGCTCTACCAACTGAGCTATGCACCCGTATGGGAAGGCCGCGGTATATAACAAAGCGAGACCGGCTTGTCGAGGAGCGTGGCGCCGTCCGAACGCCGAACGTCCGGATTCAATGCTCGACGTCGCCGTGGCGGCCGATGCGCGTGTCGCGGTGGACATAGACGCTCATCAGCAGGCCGAAGCCGAACATCACCGTCAGCATCGAGGTGCCGCCGTAGGAGATGAGCGGCAACGGCACGCCCACCACCGGGATGAGGCCTATCACCATCGCCGTATTGATGAAGACGTAGAGGAAGATGTTGGTGGTGATGCCGAAAGCGAGCAGCTTGCCGAAATGGCTGCGGCTTCGGAAGGCGATGGCATAGCCATAGACGAAGACCAGCGAATAGAGCGCGAGCAGCCCAAGCCCCCCCGCCAGGCCGAACTCCTCGGCCAGCATGGTGAAGATGAAATCGGTCTGCCGTTCCGGCAGGAAATTGAGATGCGACTGGGTTCCCTCCAAGAAGCCCTTGCCGAAAGTGCCGCCCGAGCCGATGGCGATCTTCGATTGCAGGCTGTGATAACCCGCGCCCAGCGGATCGTTCTCGGGATCGAGGAAGGTGTAGATGCGGTTCTTCTGATAGTCGCGCAAAAATCGCCACGCGATCGGCCCGGCCGCGGCCGCGCCGGCCGCTATCACGGCGAATTTCCACCATCGCACGCCGGCAAGGAAGAACATCGCGCTGCCGCCGAGAAGCAGCATCATCGCCGTGCCGAGATCGGGCTGCTTCAGCACCAATATGGCGGGCACCAGCACCAGCAGCGCCGGCACGATCAGCTTCACGGGTTGGCCGACCTCCTCGGGCGTCAGTCTGTTGAAATAACGCGCCAACGCCATGATGAGGGCGATCTTCATGAATTCCGAAGGTTGAAGCTGAATCAGTCCCAAATCGATCCAACGCTGCGCTCCCATGCCGATGGCGCCGCGCACCTGCACGGCGATGAGCAGCAGCAGGGTCAACGCATAGAAGGTATAGGCCGCGCGCAGCCACAGCCGGATATCCACCACCGCCACCGCCAGCATCAGCAGCGCGGCCACGGCATAGCGCAGCAGCTGCCGCTCCGCCCAGGGTTGCCAACTGCCGTTGGCGGCGGAATAGAGCATGGCGAA